>Ga0100400_1002297_pt1 | contig 13282 bp, 7 predicted proteins | sample CryGeymeta201524_FD_80420 | JGI IMG/M metagenome (GOLD analysis project Ga0100400, IMG submission 80420) | Groundwater microbial communities from Crystal Geyser aquifers in Utah, USA - Crystal Geyser metaG 2015-24 | ecosystem: Environmental > Aquatic > Deep subsurface > Groundwater | place: USA... | reverse complement strand
CAAAAATTTAGTTGGAAATGAGCTTGCAATAAACCCTGATTTGGCAAAAAGCCATGGTGAACAAATGTTTTCCAAGTATCGGGCAACTGGCGCCCGCGGCGAAGCTGAAAGCGGGTTTCAAACGATTTTTGATTTTGGGATGCCGTGGTTGATTGCCACACAAAAAATAACCGATGAAGAACTGCAAAAATGTTTTTTGGGAATTGCTTCGCACAATACCGATACCAATATTCTCTACCGGGGCGGCCAGGTTGTGCTGGACCAGTTTCAGGAACTTTGCAAGAAAACGCTGCATGATTTCAACCCTGAAAACTATTCAGCGTTGATTGATTTTTGTAAAAATAAAAATGTATCGCCCGGTGGATCAGCCGATTTGCTGGCTGTGGCTATTTTTATCCACCAGGTGTTTACGGAGGTTGAACGCCAGTTTTTTTATACAATTTTAGAGTAAAAAATGAATTTTGAAGATACCGATTTCAGACAGGAAACCCTCGACCTTGAAAACCCTTTCGACGTTAAATTAGTCAGTAATTTTTTGGCAAAAATGGGATTTGAATTCGACCCTCGCGAAGTGGAATGTACCATGATTGTTTATAACCTGAAAGGCGAAATGGTTGGAACCGGGTCGCACAAAGGGCGGATATTAAAGTATGTGGCCGTAGCTCCAAAATTTCGCGATACCACAGCATTTGCGCTGATTGTTACTTACCTGACCGGAAAATTATTAAAAACCTACAAGCACACCTTTGTATTTACCCGCCCCGAAAATGCGGTGCGTTTCAAAGGTTTGGGCTACACCGAAATTGCTACGGCGCCCCCGCTTTTTACTATTCTTGAATTTGGTTACGAGTCGGTCAAAAACTTTCAGGATTACCTGAAAACAATTTATGCAGAGGCCAAAACAGAAAATGTGGCGGCCATTGTGGTCAACTGCAACCCTTTTACCAATGGCCACAAGTTCCTGATTGAGAAGGCCGCTGCCGAAAACGAAATTGTTTATTTATTTGTGGTAGAGGAAGATCTTTCCGCTTTTCCATTTACAGTGCGTTGGAAACTCATCAGCGAAGGAATTTCACATTTAAATAATGTAATCATGGTTCGCGGTGGTATGTACGTGGTTTCGGGGGCTATTTTCCCGGCCTATTTCCTGAAAAACGAAACCATCAGCAAGGTAATGCAATGCCAGGCCGAACTCGATGTGAAAATTTTTGCCAATTATATTGTGCCCGTTTTGGGTATCAAAAAGCGCTATGTTGGCACCGAGAATTATTGTGTTACCACCGCTGCCTATAATGAAGCTATGAAGGACATTCTCCCGGGTTTCGGTGTTGAAGTGGTTGAAGTTGTCAGAAAAACCAGCGCTTCCGGTACAACAGGGTCACCGGAATATATCAGCGCTTCAAAAGTTCGGGAAGCAATCAAACACGACCGGCTAAACGATTTAACCGATTATCTCCCCGATCCAACCCGCAATTTTTTGTTTTCCGATGAATCGTTGCCCATTCGCCAAAAAATAAAAACAGAGAGTGGAAGACATTAAAACTGGAAAGTCAAAAGAACAGTTTGTGGTATGAAAGAGTGGTTTGGTTTTGTGTTGTCGAACAAACGATTGCTGAATTTTGGGTTTTCATTTAATTGGATTATGTTGGCTTTAACAGTACTTGTGTCGGTTGTGTTTTTTATCAGTTTTAAGATTAAAACATGATTTTTTTGTTTTCTTTGCCAAAGTATTCAGCGAAAAAAAATGATTAGGAAAACAACAACAATTATTTTTATTCTTTTGGCCAACATTATCTTGCTGGCACATGCTGTTTTTCCGCATCACCATCACGGGCAAATGGTTTGTTTAAACTTTTCACATTGCTATCACGCGGGCAATGATTCATCAACCTATCCTGCTGATTGCGGCCATGAACATGATTCAGAAAGCCCTGTTTCCAATTGCATTCTGAAACAATTGGTTGTTGTTCCGGCTAATCAGGCCAGGATTGAACCAGCGATATTGTACCTTGAAAATTTTTCGGATTGTTATATCCTTCAAGCAGGAAACTTATACGAATTGCAATCTACTGAACTATTCAGGAAAAATCCATACCCCAAAGATGTCCCCATATTTCAATCTTTTTTAGATTATTCGCAAGGTCTCCGAGCACCCCCGGCTGTTTAAATTATCAATTTTCATGATATCCAAAACATCATTTACCTGATGTGCGATATCATTTTACCATTTGATTTTTAATAGTTTAAACATTATTTACTATGAATTTTAGGATATTAATGATTGCATTATATGCAACTTTTCTGGCAGCCTGCAACCAGCAAAACAAAGCAGAAGCTGACCATGAAGGGCATGACCACGAAACAGAGGCCGCACCATCCGGTGAACATGAAGAACCAAAATTTCAATATACAGCTTACAGCAACGACTTTGAACTTTTTGCTGAAGCTGACGCATTTGTTGCCGGTGAAACTGCAAATGTACTGTCCCATTTTTCGGTACTGCCCGATTTTAAAGCGGTTGAAAATGGAACTATTAAGCTGGTTTTAACGGTTAATGGAAAAGAAACCGTTCAAACACTCGAAAAGCCAACAAGAAAAGGAATTTACAGTTTCGATATCAAACCTGAAACTTCGGGCAGTGGTTCGCTTAAATTTGAAATTACCAACGAAAAAGGCAGTTTTGAAGTTCTGGTTCCTGAAATAACAGTTTTTGCCAATCACGATGAAGCCCATGAAGCGGGAGATGCAGTGGTAATTTCAAGAACGAATGCGACCGTTTTTACCAAGGAACAATCGTGGAAAGTTGATTTCTCTACAGGTTTTCCAATAACTGGCCCTTTTGGAGAGGTGATTAAAACCACTGCGCTTGTGCAACCCGCGCAGGGTAGCGTGGTTGTAGTTTCGGCCCGTACTGCTGGAATCGTTCAAATTTCTGCCAACAACCTGCTTGAGGGGAAAGAGGTTTCAAATGGTCAGGCACTCCTCTCAATATCCGGTAGCAATATGGCCGATAACAATATTTCTGTGCGATTTGCAGAGGCAAAAAACAATTATGAAAAGGCGAAGGCCGATTACGAAAGGGCGCAGGAACTGGCAAAAGACAAAATTGTGTCGGAAAAAGATTTGATTGCAGCCAAAAACCAGTTTGAAAACAGTAAAGCGATATATGAAAACCTGAACAGTAATTTCAGCGCTGCCGGGCAAACTGTTATCAGTCCAATGAGTGGTTTTATAAAACAGGTATTTATAAAAAACGGGGCATACATTGAAGCTGGTCAGCCATTAGTGACTGTTTCGCAAAACCGCACACTGACGCTTACCGCCGATCTACCTGTGAAATACGCCGCTGTTCTCGGCACGGTTCAATCGGCAAATATCCGAACGCCCCACGATATGCGAACTTATACATTTGACCAGTTAAATGGCAAAGTGCTGGCTTATGGCAAATCAGTCGGGTCAGGAAGTTACTTAGTTCCCATTACCCTGCAAATCGATAATACAGGTGATATTATTCCCGGCAGTTTTGTTGAGGTTTATCTGAAAACACTGACCAATACCGAAGCGCTCACGGTTCCGGTTTCAGCACTTCTTGAAGAACAGGGCAGCTTTTTTGTGTGGGTTCAGGTTACTCCTGAATTATTTGAAAAACGCGAAGTTTCGGCAGGTAAAACCGATGGAGTTCATACAGAAATCGTGAAAGGACTGCAATCTGACGAACGGATTGTAACCCGCGGCGCTATGCTGATTAAGCTGGCACAGGCCACCGGAACTTTGGATGCTCATTCCGGTCACGTCCACTAAGAAAATGTTGAATGATGAATCATTGTCGTTAAATTAAGCATGGAATTAAAGAAAAGATATTTCAAACACCCTTCCCTGCCCGTCCGGCAGACTTCGACTACGCTCAGTCTGACTGTCAGACTGAGCGTAGTCGAAGTCTGCTTTCACCAACTACACGGCATCGATTTAACATTTAAGTCTTTCTCTTTAATTCAAAATTTATAATTCACAATTTTTAATTTAAAATTTAAGAAGTGTTAAATAATATAATCAGGTTTTCGCTGAACAACAAATATTTGATTTTGCTCTGTTCTCTGGTACTGGTGGTTTTTGGAGTATGGACCGCCTCAAATATGGATGTTGACGTATTTCCCGACCTCACCGCTCCAACAGTGGTGGTAATGACCGATGCACACGGAATGGCTTCGGAAGAAGTGGAAAGGCTTGTGACTTTTCCCATTGAATCGGCAGTAAACGGCGCCACAGATGTTCGCCGCGTACGTTCGTCGTCAGCTCAAGGCTATTCTTTTGTTTGGGTTGAATTTGACTGGGGAACCGACATTTTTAAAGCACGCCAGATTGTGAGCGAGAAACTCATCAGCGTTTCATCGCAAATGCCGCTGGGCGTGGGTCAACCTTTGTTGGCGCCGCAATCGAGTGTGATGGGCGAAATATTCTTTGTTGGAATGCAGTCGGACAGTACAAGCATGATGGAATTGCGAACTATGGCCGAGTGGGACGTAAAACCACTGATATTGGCAACCGGCGGCGTTTCGCAGGTTACCATCATCGGTGGTGATTATAAACAATACCAGGTTTTGGCCGACCCTCAAAAAATGAAGTATTTTGATGTTTCGATGAATGAGTTGGCGGCTGTTTGCAGGGGAATCAGCCAAAATTCAACTGGCGGTGTTGTCAGGCAGTTCGGAAATGAATATGTGGTGCGTGGCATTGCCCGTACTTCGGATACGGAAGCGCTGGGAAACACGTTTGTAAAAATGTTGAATGGTAAACCGGTAAGGATTTCTGATGTAGCCGAAGTGATAATCGGAAGCGCGCCCAAAATGGGTTACGCTTCCGGCAGCGCCAAACCCGCAATTATCATTTCAATATCGAAACAGCCCAATGCCAACACCCTCGAAGTAACCCGGCGGATTGAAATGAACCTCGAAGAGTTGAAAAAAACTTTTCCACCCGATGTTGTGCTCGATACAAAAATCTTCAGACAGGCCGATTTTATTGAGACTTCGGTAAAAAACGTACAAAGTGCACTCATCGAGGGTGGAATCTTTGTAATTATCATTTTGTTTCTTTTTCTGGGGAGTTTCCGCACAACACTCATTTCGCTGCTCGCCATTCCTTTGTCGCTGCTTGGCGCCATTCTGGTTTTAAAAGGATTGGGAATGACCATCAACACCATGAGCCTGGGAGGGATGGCAATTGCCATTGGTTCATTGGTTGACGATGCCATTATCGATGTTGAAAATGTGTATAAACGGCTCCGGCAGAACCGTTTAATGCCCGAACAGGAAAGGCTTTCGTCATTTACCATTGTATTTGAGGCATCCAAAGAAATCAGGGCGTCAATTTTCAATGCCACGCTGATAATTATGGTCGCGTTTCTTCCGCTTTTCTTTCTTTCGGGAATGGAAGGCCGGATGTTAAAACCGCTGGGAATCGCGTTTATCGTATCGCTTTTTATGTCGCTTGTGGTGGCGATGACACTGACTCCGCTTTTGGCGAAAATGTTGCTTTCGGATGAAAAGTACCTTGCAAAAAATGAAAAGGAAAAGTGGCTGGTTCGCAAGCTGACAACCAACTATGAGAAGTCGCTGGAGTGGGTTTTACTACATAAAAAAGTAGTTCTAATCCCGGTTCTGGGTTTGTTTTTGGTTTCAGTGTTTTTGTTTTCAAACTTCGGACGAAGCTTTTTGCCTGAGTTTAACGAAGGAGCTTTGACCCTGTCGGTAGTAACCAAACCGGGCGCTTCACTCGAAGAGAGCAACCTGCTGGGAAACCTTGTGGAAACTGAATTGCTTGCCATACCTGAAGTTTCAAGTACCGCACGCCGAACCGGCAGGGGCGAACTCGATGAACACTCGCAAACCACCAACAGCGCCGAAATTGATGTTAATTTCAAATTAGATAAACGCAAGCAGCCGGAGTTTATGGCCGATGTGCGGGCAACGCTGGCGCGAATCCCCGGCATTGCTTACACCGTGGGGCAGCCGCTGGGTCACCGTATCGACCACATGCTTTCGGGAACAAGGGCAAACATTGCCATCAAACTGTTTGGCGCCGACCTGAATAAAATGTTTGCCACCGGCAACGAAATAAAGAATGCCATTATCGATATCGAAGGGCTTGTTGATGTGAATGTTGACCAGCAGGTTGAGATTCCGCAGATTCAAATCAGGGCGAACCGTAACTTGCTTGCGCAGTATGGTATTGGAATCGAAGATTTTAATGCGTTTGTCGATCTGTCGTTTGGCGGCGAAAAACTGGCCGATATTTACGAAGGACAACGCAGTTTCGATTTGGTGGTCAGGTTGAACAAGGATTATACGCAAACCCTGGAAGGGATAAAAACAGCATTGATTGATACTCACGATGGAAAGAAAGTGCCGCTCGAACAGGTGGCTGAAATTGTTTCAGTGGCCGGGCCAAGTTCAATCAGCAGGGAGAATGTGCAGCGCAAAATTGTAATCTCGGCCAACGTCGCCGAACGTGATTTAAGAAGCGTGGTTCAGGATATTCAAACCAACGTCAAAGATAAGATTACTTTGCCCGAAGGGTACCGAATTGAATATGGCGGTCAGTTTGAAAGTGAAGCCAAAGCATCGAAAACGCTTATGCTCACTTCGATAATTGCCATTATTATCATTTTCTTTTTACTGTTTCAGGAGTTCAAAAACTTTAAGCTGGCCGGTATTATTTTGCTCAACCTGCCGCTGGCATTAATTGGCGGCGTGTTTGCGATATGGGCAACATCGGGCATTTTAAGTATTCCCGCAATCATCGGTTTCATCACACTCTTTGGCATTGCTACCCGGAATGGTATTTTGCTCATTTCGAATTACCAGCGATTGAGTTTACAGGGTATTCCGTTGCACGAAACGGTAACACGGGGTTCCTCAGACCGTTTGAATGCCATTTTAATGACAGCGCTTACGGCAGCGCTGGCGCTCATTCCGCTGGCGCTTCGCGGAAATCTTTCGGGCAATGAAATTCAAAGTCCAATGGCCAAAGTTATTCTGGGTGGACTGCTTACTTCCACATTGCTCAATATTTATATTGTGCCAATTGTTTACAGCATTTTAAATAAAAAAGGAATAATTAAACACAAACAAAATGATACGACTCATTATTAAAGTACTATTAACTTCGATTTTGCATATAAAAACATGGGCTTTAATTTTCTTTTTGCCCATATCATTGATGGCTCAGCAGTCTGTTGATGATATTCTGTTGCAAATTGAAAAAAACAATACCACTTTGTTAGCTTTAAAAAAAAGAGTTGAAGCTGAAACTATCGGGAATAAAAGTGGAATAACTATTCCAAATCCTGAAGCTGAATTTAATTATTTGTGGGGAGATCCTTCGATTATCGGGAATCGCACCGATTTCAGTATTAAGCAAAGCCTCGATTTCCCGACAGCCTATCGGTTTAAAAGTCAGATATCGGATTTGAAAAATGAACAAATCCTGATTGAATACCAAAAAGAGTTGTATGCCATTCGCTTACAGGCAAAAATGCTTTGTTTCGATATAATTTATTACAATGCACTAATCGATGAATTAACCAGAAGGGTAACTTATGCCCGGCAAATTGCGCAGTCGTATCAGTCGAAATTTGACGTGGGAGAAACCAATATTCTGGAATACAACAAAGCGCAACTGAACTTGCTGAATGTAGTCAAAACACTTGAATCAACTGAGGTTGAACGAAACGCGCAATTGGCTGAACTTACCCGTTTGAATGGTGGAATTCCGGTTGAGATTACCGAAAATGAATTTCAGCCAGTGGTTCTTGCGGTTAGTTTCGACCAGTGGATTTCTCAGGCCGAACAACAAACCCCGATGCTGGCCTGGATTAACAAGGAAATTGAAATCAGCCGCAAACAGGAAGGATTAAGTAAAGCGATGGGATTGCCCAAATTTCAGGCCGGATATATGAGCGAGTCGGTTGTGGGTCAACAATTTCAGGGTGTTACACTTGGCGTAAGCGTGCCGCTGTGGGAAAATAAAAACCGGGTGAAATATGCAAAAGCAAATTCACTGGCGCTCGAAAGTGTTGGGGCTGATAACAAGGTGCAGTTTTACAACCATTTAAAAGCGCTATACAACAAAGCGGCGGGCTTACAGCAAAATGTGGCCGGTTACCGCGAAGGTTTGAGACAGTATTACAACACAGCGTTTTTAAAAACTGCGCTCGATAAAGGAGAAATTTCGCTGATTAACTACATTACCGAATTTTCATTTTATTACGAAAGCATCAACAACCTGTTAATTACTGAGCGCAACCTGAACAAAGCGGTTGCTGAATTGAACCAGTTTACCAGATAACCACTTACGTCGGGCATTCCTATAAGCATGCCAATCCTCCGGATTGGAAAATCCAAAATGGACGAAATTGTTTATGCAAACACTTTATTAACAAAAGCATGTAAATTTTCTTCGGTTTTTAGCGCCATTTCGGGGCTTAGCAGGTGCAAACGAATTTCGGCCAAATAGAACCCTGGCTCATCGCTGGTTATTTTTACTTTAATACTGTTGTCAGTTACAATCCAGGGCATTTCGAGTAGGCGGATTTTGAGCATGTCATGAATTGTTTCTGAAGGGTAAGCCGATGGTATTTTGAGACGGATAAGCTGTTCTGTCCAATTGCTGGTTTCAGCAGGTTTCACAATTTTCTGACCCGTGAGCAGGCAAAACGGGATTTTAACACGCTCGCCTTCATTAGTAACAACTTCCATAGAGCGGTATCCCAGCTTTTTTATCGTACCCGAAACTTGCGCAGTTTGAATTTGCTGCCCGGTTTCGAAAGCATTTTCAGCCTTCAATATTATTCCTGAAACAAAATCGCGCAGGAAATACCATCCAAACAAACCGACCACCAGAATAATCAAACTTCCGGTGAGAAGGGGATAGGCAGCCATTCCGATAAATAATTGATCGAAAGCCCAAAATGCGTAAGCTACCCACAAAAGCATTTGTGCCACCGGAAAAACCTTCATGAATATCATTCTGATTTTAGGTTTGCCGTTGAGTACAGGAAAATAAAAACAGACAAGGCGCAGCGTTAGAAACAGTGCGACCGCAACTACAAAAACTTCAAAATATATCATAACAAATCAAGGTTTTTAAGTTTTTTTACCAGATGGATTTCCAATGCAGGATTCAAACTATATATTTCAGGAAATTTCTCTGTCAGAATTCCTTTCTGTACCAGCACACGCACTTTTTTCTCAGTTTCAACGATATCGTTTTGAAGTATTCCTGAAAGGCTTTTTAACGAAAACCGGCGGTGCAGGATAAATTGCAGGATATAAAAAAGTTCGTCGGCAGGAAGGTCTTCTGTAAAAGCGATTTCTTTTCCAAAAGGCTTTTCCAGAAGAAGTGTATTGCCCGATATTTTGCGAATACCCGCAAGCCAAAGATTGATGGTGTACCCGGGGTTTCCGCCCGACAAATTAAAGAAGCGGTTAAACAATCGTGCATAATCCCAGTCTGTCATTGCTTTTTCAGGCTTTTTCCCTAACCTGAAATTCATTCCACCAGCCTGATGTCGCAACATAACCAGGTCTTTCAGCTCGCTTGAATTAAAAGGTTGGCAAAATACAATATCGAGCGCCCAGGTGTTGATGGAGCTCAATTGATTGATGATTTGCAGCGCATATTGGTTCACATTGACGATAAACAATACTTTATGGCCATATTGCCGCATCAGTAAAATTATTTTTTCCACTACCTGCGCACCGAACGGTTTCCGCTCCCACCAAAGTTCCAGGTCGTTGATTACAATTACACTTTTGGCCGGAAGCATTTCCATACTGTACGGCACACTTTCTATTCCGCCAAGGGTTTTCAGCAAGGTTTGGTCAAATAGGCCAACATCGGCAATACTTTCGCGGGGCGCCCTGACATTGAAAATGGTTTGCTTTTCAAAATGAAGGTTTGCCAAGCACTTGCTCAGGCTCGACTTTCCGGAACTTCGCTCGCCGCTGATGATAAGCAATCCTGACGCTCCGTTTAAAAATCGGTTAATTGCCTTGCTGCCTTTTTCAATTTCATCTTCCATACCTACCCAAAAATTTTCGCCAATGGACGAACTTCCCGAAAACAAATTGGAATAATAAAATGGCAATTTCAGCATAATCGCTTTGTCGGGCGATATTTGCTCAACCATTCGCATGATTGGTTCGCCAGGTAAAAGCTGTGCCTTTGCGCGCGATTGTTCCAGGCGGTTTGCCCACAATAATCCTTTGCTCTGGCGGTACAGCAACTTCACCATTTGGTTAATTACCTTTTCGTTGACTGATTTTTTGATTTGCTCTATTCTGCCAAATAATCTGCGCTTACCGGTTGTTCTTATCTTTTTATTCAGACTGCCCGATGTTTTGATAATGACGGCGGCATTTAAAGGTTCAAAAGCATTATTTAACCCGGTATCGAAACTGTGGCGCAACTGTTCATAAAGCGCCTTTAGTTTATGCTCCTCATTTTTAATATTTCGCACTAAATTTTCCAACAATTTACTTTGCTGTTGCAGGGCCTGGTTATTCCCTACCTCCCCCTGATGACCGTTTTCCTTGTTTTCGAGATGGAAATTGGCCATCCTGATTAAATTTTTCAAGGTAGAAACCGAAAGTGTAAGTTGTTGCCTGATATCTGTCGTTTGTTTTCTGATTTCTACGTTCAATTCGTTACTGATATAATAATCAGCCGTTTTGCGTACCTGAACAACAAACTCACTACTATTTTCAAGCGTATCAAACTGAATATTCTCCTGAAGTTCATCTCCGTTTATTTCTATATTTTCAGGGAGTTGTTCCACGGCCTCCTGAATTTCTTTGAACAGAATATTAAAAGGCTCCTCAAATTGCGGAACTGAAATTGATTTTTGATTGAAAAACTCTTTCTGAACCAATTCTTGTTCGCCCATTTCCCGGATGGAGTTTATCTTACCTTCAAAAACCTTTAACTTTTCATGAATACTTCGTTCAATAATCAGTTCAGTTTTCTGTATTGCATTTTCAATTTTTGTGGTTAACCTGTTTTTAAGGCTGAGAAAAAGGAAATTGAGGTATGTTTTATTGACACGGTTAACCATAAAATGAAGCCATAAATCAGGAAATTCAGCCAGCGAATTTTCCAGTCTGACCCTCCTTCCGGAAGTAAAATATCTAAATCTTCGGCTTTGCTGGTTGGCTTGGGGACTTTCAATAATGCGGCTAAAACTTTCAAGATCGCCTGCAAGTTCAACGAGCAATTTGTGGCCTTGATTGTACACAAAAACCTGATTATTGGTACGTAAATTTAAAATGTCTGTAGTAATTTTTTTCCTTTCAGTAATTATTTCCTTTTCGTTCGATTTATCCAAAAACGCTTTTTCAATCGCTAACGCATTGTTGTTCAGTATTTCTTTTATTCCGGTAAATGCTGCTAAACTCTGTACCGTATAGTTTTCATAAAACTGCCTGACAAATTCGAGTCTTTTATAATAGACTAAATATCCGGCAGCAGGCTTCAAATTAATTTTGACACTAACTTTTTTTCCTGAAATGCGGGTCCATATTATTTTTACAGCCCTGTTTAACTGTCTGAACAAATGAACGGTTTTCAGTTCCCTGAAATCATCCTTGTCAAATTGCAGCCTTATATTTTCAGGAAGATTGTAAACTGAATTGCCTGATGCGGCAACGAAACGGGTAATTCCATTTTGCAGAATTTCATGCTCATCTTTTAGTAAAATATCTTTATACGTTGCCAGCTCTTTTTGAGACTGAAAAGAAAAATCATTCAAAATTTTTAATTGTTCCCTGCGATTTTCCTGAACATTTTCAATTTCATTGGCCAGTAACAACTTATCCATTGTTTTAACAGAAAACTTTTCCAATTGGTTCAGATAATTGTCACGGTTTTCCTGAAAAGCATAAAAAGTATTATCAATCAGATATCTGGCGTGTTTGTCAAGAACTTCTGCCAGGTTATAAACAGTATTGTAAACAAGGCTGATTTTTGAAAGCTGAATATTTTTAGCAATCGGTTCAAATGTCTTTTTATCCTTATTTTCCAGCGTTTTATCAATGTTTTTAACAGTGGCTTTTGAGATTACATTTACCTCGTCAAAGTCGGATGATGCATGTATTAAGAGGCATGATTTCAGGTTTTCGATTAAACTATTTACCTGTGCCACATTGTTTTCTATTTTTCCGTCGGCAAATTTTGGAATTTCAATTATTGTCAGGTCAGAATCCTGCGACTCGGAGCAGATTATCTTTTTGTCGGGCAAATTTTCGGTATTGACAATCACCTTTACATTTGCCCTAATCCGGTAACTATCAATCATCTGCCCAAGAATGGCATAATATCTATCGGTATTTTTCGGGTCAGAATTTATGGCTAATATCATCAATTCTGCATTTCGCCACTTTGGCGTAACGGTAATGAAACGAATCAGATGCAGCGCGAGCGCCAGGTTCCTCCCTTCACCGCTCCACCAAAAGTCAATTCTTTTGTGATTTCCAAAACCATTTTTCTTATCAAAATTCAAAAAAGTCAGGTTGTAATCCAGTTTGATTAACGTCAGTAGCAGCTCTTCCCATTTTTTCGGATTAGTCGTGTTTTTCGACCATCCCATCAGAATCGTGTTTGGCTCAAAACCTGAAAATCCATAAACACGGCTAATCATCGCCATTCCTTGGTAAACATTACGGCAACTGTGTTTTCGGGTAATAATATTGGAATGTTCGCCGAAAGTTTCCACGCTTACCCGGGCTGTTTTATCAAATAACAACTCTTCGTCAGGATTTTCAACCAGTTCAAAATTGGTGAAGATGCCCAGTTTCCCTACCAGCGCTTTCCCGATTTCAATAAGGTGCGGCCTGTTGCCCGAACCTCCGCTGAACAGGATAACATTTGGCCGCCAGTTGCGGGTATTTATTTGACTTTTAGCGAGTTTTAACAAACCAGTTTTTACCAGCGATAACCAGATGCTCGACTGGGTATCTCCTGATTGCAATTTGAGTTCCTTGTTCTTCAGATAAAAGAAAAGGCCAAGCAATACCAAAGTAGCAACGGCCAGTGCAGCAATGTCTAACTGTATCATTACAATAATACATGCCAGCGCGCCAATAATACCAACAATGAGCGGAATTTTAAATGATGGCCTGAAATCGCTGCTGGTCCATCTTTCAACCGTAAAAGTAATATTCAGAAAACCATAGGTAATGATAAAAAAGATGGTAACAACCCGTGCGATGGTGTTCAGGTCGCCGAT
>Ga0100400_1002291_pt1 | contig 13296 bp, 9 predicted proteins | sample CryGeymeta201524_FD_80420 | JGI IMG/M metagenome (GOLD analysis project Ga0100400, IMG submission 80420) | Groundwater microbial communities from Crystal Geyser aquifers in Utah, USA - Crystal Geyser metaG 2015-24 | ecosystem: Environmental > Aquatic > Deep subsurface > Groundwater | place: USA... | reverse complement strand
GGCACCAGCAAATCTAAAATATCTTCTTCTTTTTCGGTAAAACCGCCTCCCCGTTTCCATATATTGCTTTCAATAAATTTTTCGGAAAGTAAATCGGTGGCGAGCGCGCTCACTTTGTTGTTCGGGTGATAAACAAAATGTTTCCACGGGTCGAAACCGGCATTCTCCAGATTGCTTTTCACATCGTTGAAAATTATCCGGAACAATTCGTTTTGCGAAATCAAATCATCTTGCTCCAATTCGGTAATCATAAATTCCCCAACACTGATAATTTCTGTTTCGCCTGGTTTTTCACTGTCCACTTCAAAGAGGGGCAAATTGCTGAATTTTAACAGAAACCGCAGAAATACAAGCTCTTCCTCCAGAAAATCATCAACTTTAATTTCCTTCGGAATTTCGGGTTGCCGTGCCACTTTTCGTGTCTGTTCCCTTATTTCGTTGGCCTTAAAATCGTCGTTTTGCTTTCGTTTTTGTTTTTGAACCTCGGCATACAAAATTTCCTCGTTTACATCGAGCAGTTTGCTACATTCCCTGATGTAAACCGAGCGGGTAATGATATCGGGAATAACGGCGACCGAACGAATAACATCGATAATTAGTTTTGCTTTTGCCACCGGATCGTTTTCGGTACTTTTTAAAAGAAGGCGTGTTTTGAACTGGATAAAATCGGTTTCGTTTTCGCTAATGTACTTCTGATAACCCGAAGCGCCCATTTTTTTTGCAAACGAATCGGGGTCTTCACCATCGGGCAGTAGCAAAACCTTAACATTCATGCCTTCTTCCAAAACCAGGTCGATACCGCGGAGAGAGGCTTTTATACCGGCCTGGTCTCCATCGTAAATGATGGTAATATTTGGCGTAAACCTTTTTATCAGCCTGATTTGGTCTGCAGTTAAAGCAGTGCCCGAGGAAGCTACCACGTTTTCAATTCCGGCCTGGTGCATCGAAAGTACATCGGTGTAACCTTCAACCAAATAGCATTTATCAGTTTTCGAAATCTCCCTTTTGGCCTGAAAAATGCCGTAAACCACTTTGCTTTTGTGGTATATTTCCGACTCTGGCGAATTGAGATATTTTGCCGTGTTTTTATCTTCTTTCAGGATGCGGCCGCCAAATGCAATTACCCGGCCTGCCAGGTTGTGAATCGGGAACATTACACGTCCTGCAAAACGGTCGCGCACCCAGTCGTCGCGTTTTATGGTAAGCCCTGTTTTTTCAAGGAAATCCATTTTGTAGCCCTCTTTTTGGGCGGCTTCGGTAAAAGGCGCTTTCCCATCGGGGGCGTAACCCACTTCAAATTTTTTCAGCGTGTCGTCGCGGAAACTGCGTTCGCGGAAATAGCTCAGCCCGATTGTTCTCCCTTCGTTTTCTTCCCATAAAAACCGGGTAAAATATTTCTGGGCATATCCCGAAACAATCATCAGGCTTTCGCGTTCGTCGTTCAGTTGTTTTTGTTCTTCGGTATCTTCGTGTTCAACAACGTCGATATGATATTTTTTTGCCAGCCATTTCAACGCCTCAGGGTAGGTGAGGTTTTCGTGCTCCATGATGAAATTCACCGAGTTGCCCCCTTTCCCGCAGCCAAAACATTTGAAAATTCCTTTGGCAGGCGAAACAGTGAAAGAAGGTGTTTTTTCGTTATGAAAAGGGCACAATCCCAGCATGTTAACCCCGCGGCGGCGAAGCGTCACAAAGTCGGAAACCACATCCGAAATCTCCGCAGCGTCTAAAATTCGTTCTATGGTGGCATGGTCGATCATGGTTGCAAATGTAAATAAATTGGATGGAGATTGGTGAGGTAAATTGAGGAAGGGAAAAGTTTAACTTTCATTTATTCTATCCAGATACAGCCATAATTTTTTTGACGAATTAGTATATTTTCATTTATCTTTAAGGCTGAATCAATAGTTAAAGATGAAAAAGAAACTGGTAGTACTTTCAGGTGCCGGAATTAGCCAGGAAAGCGGGCTGAAAACCTTTCGCGATATGGATGGTTTGTGGGAAAATTACAATGTTGAAGATGTGGCGAGTATCGACGGTTGGCGTAGAAATCCGGCACTGGTAATGGATTTTTATAACCAGCGCCGGAAACAACTTTACGATGTTGAACCCAACGCCGCTCATTACGGAATTGCCGACCTGGAAAAATGGTTCGATGTTACTGTAATTACCCAGAATGTTGACGATTTGCACGAACGGGCAGGCAACACAAAAATAATTCATTTGCATGGCGAACTCAAAAAAGTGCGCAGTACTATCGACCCTGATTTGATTTATACGCTCGATGGATGGGAACTGAAAATGGGCGACCGGTGCGAACAGGGGAGCCAGTTGCGGCCGCATATTGTGTGGTTTGGCGAGGCTGTGCCAGCCATTTACGATGCCATCCCGATTGTTGAAAACGCCGATATTATTGTGGTAATTGGCACGTCAATGGCGGTGTATCCTGCTGCTGGCCTGGTGCATTACGCTAAACCTGAAGCCCCGGTTTTTGTTATAGATCCCAACCGGCCCGGGACAGCGCTGAAAAATGTGGTTTATATTGAAGAAAAGGCTGGTGTGGGCGTTGAAATATTAACACAGAAACTCAAAAAACTGAAATAAATGACTAAAAATTTACTTGTCGCAACATTATTCATTTTGATAGTAAATCTGGCTTTTGCGCAGCGTTTTGATGGCGGCGCCATTGTTGGGTTTAATGCATCGCAGGTTGAAGGCGATATTTACAAAGGTTATCACAAACCCGGTGCAGTTGCCGGTTTTTATGTTGAAACCGATATTGCACCTGCCGTTTTTGCGGCTTTCGAAATTAAATTTTCCCAAAAAGGGGCACGAAAAAAGGTTTCTACAAAGGATCCTGAAAAATACATTATGCGGTTGGATTATATTGATCTGCCTGTATATCTGGCATTTCGAACCAACGACAGGGGCTCAATACTTGCAGGATTATCGACAGGATTTTTAATTGGCGCTAAAGAATTTGACAATTACGGGGAATTCCAACTCGAAGATCAAAATGCATTTAATACCATTGACCTGGAACCCTTTATTGGCTTTCAGTTTGATTTTTTAGAAAACCTGAAAGCTGATTTACGGATGGGATTATCGGTATTGCCAATCCGGGGAAAACCAGGAGTAAATACCAACTCATACTGGTTAAATAGCCAGTTCAACAACGTTATTACACTGGCTTTGTACTACCAAATTAGCAGATAAATAATATGAACCGGAAAATTATTGTTGCTGTAAGCGGCGCCAGCGGGGCAATTTATGCCAGTGTACTTTTTAATTTAGTTGACGTTGTCAGCCCCGAGCCATCGGGGGCACGCTGACAAGTCTGCGGTGCCTAACCTGTGAACGTCTGCAGACTTGACAGCGTTAACTAAGTCAGCAATTTCATTTAAAAAAAGTTTTTTGATGTTTGTTGCTTTTCTTGTTATTTTTGCGGCTCGAAAAAACGTAAAATATGCTCAGCAACAAAAAAGTAGTGGTGGTTCTTCCGGCCTACAATGCCGCCAAAACGCTCGAAATAACCTACAGCGAAATCGATTTTACCATTGTTGACGAGGTAATTCTGGTTGACGATTTAAGCAAGGACAACACCATTGAAGTAGCAAAGCAACTGGGCATCAATCATATTGTTGAACACCAGCGAAACAAAGGTTACGGTGGAAACCAAAAATCGTGTTACAATAAAGCCCTCGAAATTGGCGCCGACATTGTAATTATGCTTCATCCCGATTACCAGTACACGCCAAAACTGATTCCGGCCATGGCTAATTTGCTGGCCAGCGGATTGTACCACGTGGTTTTAGGTTCACGCATTCTGGGTAAAGGGGCGTTGGCAGGTGGTATGCCAATGATAAAATACATTTCGAACCGTGGACTGACATTGATACAGAATATTCTGATGAATGCTAAACTTTCGGAATATCATACCGGATACCGCGCATTTACCCGCGAAGTATTAGAAGCAGTGAATTACAATGCCAACTCCGATAATTTTGTATTCGATAACCAAATGCTGGCGCAAATCTGGTACGCCGGTTTCGAAATTGCCGAAATCACGTGTCCCACCAAATATTTCGACGATGCATCGAGCATTAACCTGAAAAACAGTACAATTTATGCCTTGGGAGTGTTGAAAACATCACTGCAATTCAGGCTGCAGAAATGGGGGATGGGAAAATTCAGTTTTCTGGATAAATAAAAATAATTACTCCTTATTGATTGTAACATCTGCAAATTAAAAAACAAGATGAAAGGAAAATCATCGTACCTCAAATATGTTGTAATCATCATTCCCTTTATTTTTTTGTTTGCAGGATTAAAATTTGGCCGAACAAACTACCCAAACGATCCACAATATATTTATCTTATGAATGCTTTGTGCATTTGCGATGGCCAGAATGTGGGTCATGTTGATAATCCTGGAACTACGCTGATGCAAATTGGTGCAGGAACAATTGGGATAATGCATTACATTTCAGGTTCAAAAAATGAAACTTTGGTAGGGCATGTATTCACACATCCTGATTCCTTTATTGAATACATAAGAATTGTCATACTTGTATTAAACACGGTTTTGTTATTTTTTCTTGGATGGATTGGTTTTAAAAAAAGCGGTTCGATATGGGTTGCTTTGTTCCTGCAAGTTAGCACATTTCTTTCAGCGTTTGTTTTGGAAATAACGATGGCAAGTGTTTCTCCTGAACCGCTGTTGTTTTTTATGACAGGCATTTATGTAATCCTGGTATTCTGGTTTTATCACGAAGAAAATAAGGGACTATGGAAATATGTCATTCTCTTTGCTCTCATTACCGGAGCAGGTTTGGCAACCAAAGCCACATTCCTTCCATTGTTTATATTGCCGCTGTTCATCATCCCTTCTGCAAAAAAGAAACTGTTTTATTTGCTGGGAATAATTCCCTCATTTGTGTTATTCACTATTCCTGCAATCCCTGAATACGACAGGATGTTTTTCTGGTTTCGTGATATGATTGGCCATTCCGGGATTTATGGAAACGGTGAAAAAGGAATTATCAATATAAAAACATATTTCCCGAATATTCAAAGCATTCTTTCATTCTTTCCCGGAGTTACAGTTATTCTTATAACTGGCATATTAACCCTGCTTGCGGGCTTCTTTTCAGAAAAACGAAAAACTGATGGTGAAGATTTGAAATTTTTAGCAGGGTTATTGGTGACTTTTATTGCAGGTATTCTTCTGGTAGCAAAACACTATGGAGGAAATCACTATTTGATACCCGTGATTTTGTTATCAGGAATAACATTGTATATAATTCTGAATATTGTTAACCAAATATTTAACCCGAATCCGGTCAATTCATTTTTATTTCCGGTTGTTGTTTTGGCCTTCATTGGGTTTACAGCGTGGAATCATCCACAAAAAATGATAATTTCCAACAAACAATACAAAGCGGCAAGCGAAGAGATTGATTCGGCCAATGTGTGGATTAAAAATAATTACGGACAATACACGCCTGTTAATTATTACATTTATTCGATAAATAGGTTTACGGGATTAAAATTTGGGAATGATTTTGCGAAGGGAAAGATGATGGCGCACCTGATAAAGCTATTCCCGAAAACTTATTTCTACGAACTATCGGGTAATTCATATTTTAACTGGAATTTAAAAACCAGCCTTTCCGACATTGTCGAAACCAACGGCAACAAAATTTTACTGATGAATGGGCCTTCCGACTCAACGCAGGTTGCAGAAATGGAAAAACTTGGTTTCCCGCTTATCAATGTCTATAGAGGAAAGTCGCAGAATATCTTTATCCTCGACACACTAAAATATACCCGGCCTGCTGAAGATAAAATTAAACAAGTTGATTCTACCATTTGTTTCAATGCCGAATCGTATAGTGCCGACGGAAAATTCTTCACCGGGTCAAATGCCGAAACTTATGGGCCGGTCAATGCTTTGTCAACGGAAGAATATCGTTCTGGTTCTCATTCGATTAAACTTGATGATTCAAACCCATATGCACTGGATTACAGTTTGAAAAACGTTAAAACCGTAGAAATTTACCAGGTTGAGGTCTGGCGTAAATCAGATACTCCACGAGGTTTTCTTGTTGTGACTACCGACGATCCCAATATTTTGTACCTGGCGCAAAAAGATGCCGTGATTTTTGATGAAAAAGGATGGGAACTGCTGCGTATTAAAATTGAAATTGACAGCAAACTCGAAGGGAAAAATCTGAAATTATATTTATGGAACCCTGAGAAAAAGCCGGCTTATTTTGATGATTTGTGTATTAAAAAATTCTCCCGTCACGAATAGTTCACCTGCCGTTTGAATACAAAATTCTATATTTGAAAAAACTTAGATACAATACTGTGAAAATTCGGGTTGAGAAAAAACATATTCCTTTTATTATTCTTGCTTTTTTCGGATTGCTGATGTTTTACATAGGAATATTTAACCATTACTATTTTAAGACTTTTACCTACGACTACGCCAACTATAATTTTGCCTTCTGGGATTATTCGCATTTTAAAATAAGTCCGATTCCTACTTTCAGGGGCAATTTTCTGCAGGACCATTTTTCGTTTACACTCATGTATTTCATCCCGGTTTACTGGTTGCTCAACTGGCTTACCGGAACATACACCCTGATTATTATTCAGAATTCATTAATCTTTGCTGCCGCCTGGTATTCGTATAAACTCGTAAAACTGAAAACTGAAAATATCTGGCTCACGTCGGGCGTTATCCTGTATTTTTTCCTTTTATTCGGCAGGTACTCATCGTTTGGCACCGATGTTAACCTTGCAATCATGTCGGCCTGCTTTGTTCCGGCTTTCCTCTACTATTTTGAAATTAAAAAATATCTTGTTTCATTTGTAATCCTTGTTCTTTCTTTGTTTTCGAGAGAGAACATGCCAATCTGGTTTATTTTTATTTTCATCTCGTTGATTTTCCTGCACTGGAAAGAACAAAAGGTGGTTATTTATTCGGTTGCCGGGATTCTTATTTCAGTTATCTATTTTGTTTTGCTGTTTAAGGTATTTATCCCAGGCATCGAAACTCCCGAAGTGAAATATGTTCTTTTTAACTATTCGGCTTTGGGCGCCACGCCAGCAGAAGCGCTGAAATTCACGCTGCTTCATCCTTTCGAAACAATCCGGCTTTTCTTTGTGAACCATCTTGAGAACCCGGAATACAATAAGGTAAAACTTGAGTTTTATATAACTTACCTGGTTTCTGGAGGTTTTGTTTTATTGTTTCGCCCGAAATACATCATCTGGTTTATCCCCATTGTAGCGCAAAAAGTGCTGAACGATGACTTTTTCAGGTGGGGTTTGGCTACTTACTACTCCGCCGAGGTGGTGACCCTGCTTCCGGTGTCAGTCTTTCTGATTCTGAGCTCATTCAAAACAAAACATTTACAACATATTTTTGCAGGACTGGTTTGTGCCGGTTCGCTTGTAATGACCATTCATAAAATGGACAGCAGCAATCAGGAGGTTCCCTGGACTTTTTACAAAGCCAAAATCAAATTTTATGACAAGAGCTTTTACGAAGCCCCTTTTGATGTCAGAAAAGTAAACCGGTTGCTCAAACATATACCCGGAGATGCCAGGGTCAGCGCCTCAAATGTAATCACTCCACATCTTGCGCAACGACAGTTTATCTATTTCTTCCCCACGGCAAACGATGCCGAATACATCGTATTTTCGATGTCGGACAATAATTACCTGATGTCGCCTGAAGAAAACCAGAAACAAAGGGACATGTATCTGAACAGTCCTGAATGGCTGATTGTAGGGAAGGAATATCCTGTTTTTCTGCTGAAGAAAAAAACAGCTGCCGATTCTCTCAACCCTGACAAATACGGCTCATTCGGCAAAACCGACACATTAACCTGTAACTTCGAAATTGTTGACAGGAACAAAGGAAACGTTTTGTTCGCCGACAGAACAAAAGCCGACACAATTACTCATTTGAACTATGACGTTTTCAGAAGCGGAAAATCAAGCCTGTGTCTCATGCAGAGTAATCCTTTCAGTCATGGAATTACTTCTGATGATATAAAAAACATCGACCAGCTCGAAATCACAGCCTGGTACAAAGGGTCTGAAAACAACGCCTTTATTGTTATCGATAACAAGAAAAATCTATACCAGAAAAGCGATTTCACTCAGACAACCGATGAAAACGGGTGGAGAAAAGTAACCCTGAAGGTTTCTTTTAACGAAAATCAAAAACTGCCCTCTACCATTATCTATCTCTGGAATGCGGGTGCCACTCCCGTTTATTTTGACGATATACAGATTATCAAACGGCAATACTGAGTTTTTCAATTATCCCAACAAAAGCAACAAATATGAAAGCCGGACTAAAAAACAAACTATTTCAAAACATCACCGGAATTTCGGTTTTTGGAGTACTGGGGCATCTGTCGTTTTTTATATTGTTGCTGGGTGCTGTCTATTTTTACAAGGAGCGGATTCTGTTTGCCGACTCGGCTTTTCAGTTTTTTAAAATCGTTAATTTTGAAAAAATCAATATCGAAGCGGCGAGGTATGGAGCAATTCTCCCCGAGTTTCCGCTGCTGCTTGCCATGAAATTGGGAATTGGCTTAAAAATGCTGCTTATTATTTATTCGGTATCGTTTATTGGCCTGTATTACATGGTTTTCCTGCTCTGTTTAAAGGCATATAAAAATGTTCCGGCTGCACTATCAATCGTTTTAATACTGATTTTATGTATTAGCGAGTCGTTCTTTCATGCGGTTACCGAAACACATCAAAGCCTGGTATTTTCGGTTTTGCTTTTTGCAATACTTCAATATTATTATTTCCAATATTCCTTAGTCAGGTTTCTTCTTGCAGTTTCTGTTATCTTATTGGCCTTTTTTACGCACCCTGTGGCGCTTTACACACTTGTGTTTGTTATCGGGTACAGTGCAATTGATAAAAACCAGTTGAAAAAGGTTAGCCCTTATATTTTGCTTTTATTGGTATTTGGTATTGCCGCTGCGAAAGTGATGCTGACCGACCAGAATTCATACGAAGGAAAATTTTTTTCGCAGTTACTCAATTCTCCTTCCACGATTTTCGATTTACCACATGCCTACAGTACAAATTTCTTCTTGAACAGAAAATTTGGATTGTATCTTTGGGTGTTAATTTTTGAGTTCTTACTTATAATAAGTTTTATCTTTAAAAAAGAGTTTTTAAAACTTTTATGGCAATTGGGAATCACGGTTTTCTTCCTAATAATAACACTTCTTACTTATAATCAGGGAGATTCGGACATGATGATGGAAAGGGCATTTATGCCGCTCGCTTTGTTTGTAGCAGTTCCGTTTTTAAAAGAGATGCTTGAAGACCAGCAGCAGTTCAGATATGTAAAACTACTGTTACTGACAGTTGTGATTGTGTTTAGTATGAACAGAATTTACGGGCAGGGAAAAGCATTCCGTGAAAGAATCAGGTTTAACCGGGAGCTTCTTGCAAAAACCGCCAAACTGCCGAACCGGAAATTTATCATCCAAAGTGGAGAATTACAAAAACGTTATTACACTTACTGGTCGCACTCGTTTGAAACTTTAATGCTAAGTTCAATCACAGAGAATATTCCTGTGCAAACCATCTTCCCGGCAAATGACCCGGAAAGCCTCAAAAAATACACCGTTGAAAATGTAAAAGATGTATTTCTGGGTGCCGACTTCTGGCTGGAATGGGGAATCGACAACCTGAATCAAAAATATTTCAAGCTGTCGAAAGAATTACCTTATGCCGTTGTTAAAACCGATGAGTTGTAATATTTTCTGAAATCGGCGGGATTTGGTTATTGATTTTCGGTAGCAGTTGCGTCAATACCCTCGAGCGCCTTTGCATAATCGGGTTTCTCAAGCAAGTCCCAATAACCTTCCTGCGGTTTCAGTTTCCAGAATTTAAACCAGAATGAAGCCTTTGTGGTTGAATCGTAATGTAACGTACTCCTTTTGTATTTTTCGAGGAAAAAGTTGTTCTGAGCCACCGAAAAAAGAACGATACCCAGTACAATTATTTTTGAATAGCGTTTGTAATCCCAGATAACGGTGAGCAATAGCGCCATCGGAATAGCAAGTAATCCGTAATAGTCGATAAAAGACCGCATTCCAAACGAACCCCCGTACCACCAACACCACCAAGAAACAATGACATAGGTCGTCAGAACCATAAAAACGACGATTGCCCATGAGAATTCCTTCAGTTTTTTAAACAAAACCGGAATACCGGACAGTGCAAAAATCATTACCGGCGTATATAACAGCCAACCTTTCCGATAACTGAGAAGTCCACCAAAGAAGTGCGGATTACCCCAGAAAAACTGTTCGTCGGGATATGAATTCACAAAAATATGACCGGTTATCGACCACCAGTAAATAAACTGCGGAATCCAAACTATTACAAAAGCGCCTGCCATGAAAACAAACCAATGAAATTTTGAAAACACCAGTTTGAAACGTCCGATAAAGGTTTCTTTTGAGAAAACGCCATAAATGAAAAAGAAAAGCAGAATGATGATGTTACTTGGCCTTACCAGAGTAATCAGCCCCGACAATAACCCGAGAAACAACAACCGCTTTAACCCGGGCGATTGAAACCATTCGATGGTGTACCAAACAAATATATTTATCAAAGCAAAGTTGTACACATGCGACATACAGGCATCGTAAGTGGCATAGTTCAGCAGATTTGTTCCCAGAACAACGGTTAAAATTACCAAAGCAGTAATTTCTTCTGAAAAATACTTTTTCAATATCCGCCGTAAAAAGACGAGACCTAAAAACAGGTAAAAAACCGAACTTAGTAAAAGACCAACTTTGTAAATAGTTGTAAAACCATTCGGTTTATCGCCTGTGAGCTTTGCAATTCCGTGTGAAACAAAAAAGAACGGGGAGTACAACATCGACATGCCCATACTGGTTTTTATCACCTGGTGACCATCGTCCAATGGTTCCGGCCAAAATAATCCGTTATCAAATGTTTCGCGTTTTTCGAGTTTAATGTCATTGAAAATAAATGTTGCAGGTAAATAGGCATAATAACTTACAACATCCATTGCAATTACCTTATCATTCTTATTCCAATGCTTTGCGCTGATTATAATTATACTGACGACTAACAGCACAAGTAAGATACTGTATTTTGACAAGTTGCTTCTGAAATGTGACATTTGCTGCTATTTTAAACGTAAAACACCGTACTTAAAAATGGTCCATAAAATTTTAAAGGCATCCATATTGTTTAATTTTTTGCCATCGCCAACATTGCGCGGAAAATATTTAACCGGGACCTCCGCCACATTATTCTTTTTAATCCGCAAAGCTTTAATTATCAGTTCAGCTTCAAATCCGAAACGGTTTTCGTACAGTTCAATTTTGTTGTATAAATTTCTGTGAATCAATTTATAACCACAAGCCATATCGGTAAACCTCACATTGATTAATATTGAAGTGAGATTGGTAAAAAATTTGTTTCCCATGTACCTTTTGTAGGATGCCAAAGGTCTGACAACACCGGGCAAATAACGCGAGCCGTTAATAAATTCCACTTTTAGTTCGTTGATAGCATTCAGCATGGATGGAATATCGGACGGACTAAGTTCAAGATCGGCATCCTGCATCAGAAATAAATCTCCTTTGGCTAAGCTGATTCCGGTTTTTACAGCGGCTCCTTTCCCTTTGTTGATTTCGTGTTTGTACAGTTTAAACTGTTCTTTTCCTGCAATAAATGCAGTAATGACTTCAACAGTATTGTCTTTTGAACAATCATCAACCAGAATGAATTCAACATCTTCAATAAATGAAGGAAACTCAACTTTTGCCAATTGCCCGAGCAAAACAGTAATATCTTTTGCTTCGTTATAAACCGGAATTACGATTGAAAGTTTTTTATGATTTTCCATGCAAAATGACTGAATAAAAAATATTTGCGCAAATATATAATTACTGAAAAAAACAACGCCCCGAATTGTGATTTATTCCGTTTTTTTACTTCCGGTAACAATCAAATAATTTGTTTTTAAAGATTGTTCGCGTGTTTTCGGGTTTAAAAATTCAAGATTAATCCGGTTCATTCCTCTTTGCCTGATTTGATAAACAGTGTCGATATCGTAATTCATTTTAATAATGTCGTTGTATTTTATTTCGTTGGTATAAATCCAGCTTTTCGGTTTTGACATGATTTTATATAACTCATCCCAATTCGTGATATTTTGAACGGGTTCGTGTGCATAGAAAAAAATGCCGTATTCCTCTACTTCAAAATTATACAGTTGAGTTTCCGGGTTGTTTTGTGTTTCAAAAATATGAATGGCCTGTTTTGCACCTTGATATTTGTACAATTCAGGGAAAATTTTTGCGTTAAGAAACAGGTTTAAACCACCGGTTACAATTAAGGAACCCAGAACTACTTTTCGCAATGAATTCTGAGTGAATGTCATTACAACTGAAAAAATGATTACAGATAGAAACATGAAAGCAATAATTACCCTCAGCCAGCCATCAGCATATACCACTACAACAAAAAGGGCAAAAACAGAGATTAGGATCAAACCAAACATTTGCGAAATCAGGAGTTTTCGTTGCCCGCCAACCGGCATTTTGTTCAAGCGAGACAACCAATTGCCTGTAAGTACCGCAATTGGAGAAACTGCAATTAAAAAATAGTTGGGGGCTTTCCCTTTGGCAATGCTCAGGATGAACAGAAGCAGAAAAACACTTCCCAAAAGATAAATCCCCCAGGCATTTTCTTTGTTCAAATTGCGCCAGGTTTTTATTTCAGAAAAAAGTCCAAAACCCACAAAAACCGTCCAGGGTAAAAAAGCCCACATCGCATTGTACAGGTAGTAAAAATAATCGTTGCTCGACCCAGCGTAACTACCCGAAATTCTTCCAAAATTGTTGGTGATGAAATAAAACTTCAATCCCTCCAAACCAAAACTGTTGTACAAATGAATCAGTGTTGGTGAAATTACCGCCATCGAAACAGAAATTCCCAAAAGCCATTTGAAGTGAAAAAGTTGTTTAAAATCTCTTTCAGCCAATAAATAAAATAACACTGCAAAGAACGGTAAAATCGCGCCCACCGGGCCTTTCGCAAGCATGGCCAGGCCAACTCCCAAAAATCCAAATACAAAATTAACCCGCTTTTGATGCTGTAAATATGCTGCCAGTTGCCACAAGGCCAGAATTACCCCGGTTTGCAACACAATATCGGTATGATAATCGAAAAAATAAAGGAAATAAATTTGTGAAGTGCCTG
>Ga0100400_1002284_pt1 | contig 13331 bp, 12 predicted proteins | sample CryGeymeta201524_FD_80420 | JGI IMG/M metagenome (GOLD analysis project Ga0100400, IMG submission 80420) | Groundwater microbial communities from Crystal Geyser aquifers in Utah, USA - Crystal Geyser metaG 2015-24 | ecosystem: Environmental > Aquatic > Deep subsurface > Groundwater | place: USA... | reverse complement strand
TCCGCACGCCCAAACCACCGGGCGCGTGGAACACGTTCACCTTGCCGGGGCAGGGCGCAAAGTTCGGCAACCGCTCGGCGTTGATGCGCACTTCGATGGCGTGGCCGTTGATCTCCAACTCCTCCTGCACAAAGGACATCGGCAGGCCGGAGGCCACCCGGAGCTGTTCGCGCACCAGGTCCGCCACGTCGGCGTAGTCCAGCGCGCGATCCGTCGGATAGGCCAGCGCGCGCAGACGAATCGTGTCGGGCAGGCGCGCTCGAACTCCGCATAGAGCGAGCCCGTGCCGTCGAGGCCCGGCAAGCGCAGCGGTTCGTACGCAGCCACGGCGGCCAGGATCGCGAGTGAGCTCCGCGTCCGCAGGCGATCGAACACCTTCCCTCTCCCGCGGTCGACGTCGCGAGTCTGGCTGTGATAGCCACTGACTATGTAGTCATAGTAACAAACGATTGGCTCGATTAGCATACGAGCCCCATGTTCAACCTCGTCGGGCAGATGAACCGACGGAAGGAAACATCATGGAAAACAGAGAAGGCACGCATATCCCCGAGGTCACGTTTCGCGCGCGTCGCGATGGCGACTGGCATGACGTGAGGAGCAAGGAGCTCTTCGCCGGCCGGCGCGTGGTGGTCTTTTCACTGCCGGGAGCGTTCACGCCCACGTGCTCGTCGACGCACCTACCGCGCTACGAGGAGCTCTCTCCCGTCTTCGTCCAGAACGGCGTGGACGAGGTGGTCTGTCTCTCCGTCAACGACGGCTTCGTGATGGAGGCGTGGGCGAAGGATCAGGGTGTCGAGCACGTCACCGTGCTGCCCGATGGCAACGGGGAGTTCACCGCGGGCGTCGGCATGCTCGTGGACAAGGCGGATCTGGGCTTCGGCAAGCGCAGCTGGCGCTACTCCATGCTGGTCGACGACGGCGTGATCGAGAAGATGTTCATCGAGCCCAACAAACCCGGCGACCCCTTCGAGGTCTCCGACGCGGACACCATGCTGGCCTACGTGGCGCCCGACGCCGTGCGGCCGGCGGCCGTGACCCTCTTCACCAAGCCCGGCTGTCCTTTCTGCGCCCGCGCCAAGGCGCTGCTCACGGAGCGCGGCTTCCACTACGAAGAGATCGAGCTCGGCAGCGGCGTGAGCTACACCAGCCTGCGTAACGTTACGGGCGCTGCGACGACTCCACAGGTCTACATCGACGGCAAGCTCGTCGGCGGCCTCGACAGCCTCGAGGCGTACTTCGCCAAGGCCGCCTGAAGGGACGAGAACATGAAGCACTGCCGGGTAGCGATCATCGGGGCAGGTACGGCGGGTCTGAGCGCGCGTCGCGAGGTGGCGAAGGAGACCCACGACTACGTCCTGATCGACGATGGCGTGCTCGGGACGACCTGCGCCCGCGTGGGCTGCATGCCGAGCAAGGTGCTCATTCAGGTGGCCAACGACTTCCACCGGCGCGGGAACTTCAACGCCGAGGGGATCCGCGGCGGCGACGCGCTCTCGGTGGACTCGGCGGCGGTGATGACGCATGTGCGTTCGCTCAGGGATCGTTTCGTGCGCGGCGTCCTGGGCGGCATGGCGTCCTGGCGCGAGGAGCACTTCATCGCCAAGCGCGCGCGCTTCGTCGGCGATCACGTGCTCGATCTGGGAGACGAGCAGATCGAAGCCGACCGCGTGATCATCGCCACGGGCTCGTCGCCCATCCTGCCGGGACCGTGGGCGCCCTTTCGCCACCGGCTGATCGACACCAACGCCTTCTTCGAGCTGTCGACTCTGCCGCGTCGGGTCGCGGTGGTAGGCTTGGGCGTGATCGGGCTCGAGCTGGGTCAGGCCCTGCACCGACTGGGCGTCGAGGTCGTCGCCGTGAGCCTCGACAAGGCCTACGGCGGGCTCAGCGATCCGACGCTCCAGAGCTACGCCCACGACAGGTTCTCCTCCGAGTTCCCCGTCCACCTCTCCGGCGTGAGCAAGCTCCATGAAGAGGGCGAGGATCTGGTGCTGACGCTCGAAGACGGAACCACGCTCGCGGTGGATCAAGCGTTGCTCAGCGTGGGTCGACGGCCCAACGTGGCGGGCCTGGGCCTGGAAGAGCTGGGCGTCCCCTTCGAGCGCGGGCTGCCCGTCTTCGACCCCACCACCTTCCGCGTCGAGGGCAAAGATTGGTACTTCGTGGGCGACGTGAACGGCACGCGTCCCTTGCTGCACGAGGCCGCGGACGAGGGCCGTATCGCGGGCCACAACGCGGTGCACGACAAGGACCAATGCTTCCGCCGTCGCACGGCGATGAGCGTGACGTTCTCCGCGCCGAACATCGCGAACGTGGGTCGCTCCCACCGCGAGCTCTCCGCCGAGGGCGTGCGCTTCGTGACCGGTGAGGCCAGCTACGAAGGCCAAGGGCGCGCCATCGTGAAGGGCGAAGAGGGCGGCCTGCTCCACGTCTACGCCGATCCGAAGACGGGCGAGGTCTTGGGCGCGGAGCTGCTCGCGCCTGGCGGTGAACACCTGGCGCATCTGCTGGCCTGGGCCATCGCCGCCGGCCTCGGCGTGCGCCAAGCGCTGAGCCTGCCCTTCTACCACCCGGTGTTGGAGGAGGGCCTGCGCACCGCGCTGCGCGACGCCGCCGAGAAGCTCGAGGATAGCCCGCCGCCGCTCGAGGTGCTGCGCTGCGCGGATCCGCCGGTGGGTGTGCGAGCGTAGCGCGTGGCGACGCTCTCGCAGTTCGGCTACGCCCTGGCCGTCGATCGACACCGCAACTTCCGGCGTGCGGCCAAGGCCTGCTTCATCTCCCAACCGACGCTGAGCATGCAGCTCGCCAAGCTGGAGGACGAGCTCGGGGTCGTGCTCTTCGACCGCAGCCGAAGACCGGTCGTGCCCACGCGCGAGGGGGCCGTGCTGCTCGAGCAGTTTCGCACCGTGATGCGCGAGTACGAGCGCATCGAGGAGGTGGTGCAGGAGCTCCGCGGCGTGATCGCGGGTCCCTATCGACTCGGCATCATCCCGACCATGGCGCCCACGATATTGCCTCTCGTCGTGCCGCGCTTCGTGGCGGCGCATCCCGCGGTGGAGATCCAGATCGAGGAGCTGACGACGGCCCAGATCGTCGAGCGCCTGGCGCAGGAGACGCTGGACGGAGGCATCCTGGCGACTCCGCTGCACATGCCGACGCTGACGGAGTACGCGATCTGTCGCGAGCAGTTCGTCGTCTTCCACTCGCCGACGATCGAGCTGCGCACTGACGCCCAGGGTCGAGTGCGGCTCGACGCGCTGCCCCTGGAGCGCCTGATGGTGATGCGCGAGGGGCATTGCCTGCGCACGCAGACGCTCGACCTGTGCGCGCTGGGTGCGGAGGCGAGCGAGACGCAGGGCTTCGTGCTCGAGGCGGGCAGCCTCGCGACCCTGTGCGCCATGGTGCAGAACGGGCCCTACTTCACCATCTTGCCCGCGCTGGCCGCGGCCGAGCTCGAGGCCCGTGGACTCGGCGACCTGATCAAGTCCATCGCCGGCAAAGCGCCCTTCCGCGAGGTGGCGCTGGTCACGCGCCGCATCGAGAACAGGCGCGCCATACGGGAAGCCCTGATCGACGTCGCGCGCGAGGCGCTCGAGCCCCTCGAGGACAAGCGTCGTCGCCTGCGCGCTCAGCCCGTCGAACCTCTCGCGAGCTAGCGCGCCGGACGAGCTACTTCCCGCGCCACTTCCAGAAGAGATGGTTCACGTAGTGGCCGAGGCCTGCATTCGTGTCGAGGCACGCGCATCGCGCCGGCGAGCCGGTGGTCGTCGAGTGGGGCGGACGTTGGTGGGCCGCGACCGTCGTCGCCGACCTGGGCGGCGACGTGTGGACGGTCCACTACGAGGGATGGGCCAACTCCTGAGACGAAGCGGTCGGTTCCGACCGCATCCGCGCCGACTCCACACCTCGAAGCGCTTCGACACCTCGTGCCGCGACGGGCCTGGCCAGGGGAGGGTCGATGGGCAGGCGCGCGCTGATCCTCGGTGCGTTGCTCGTCGTCGCCATCGTCGCCGCCGTCACGCTCTTCACCGGGCAGCCTGGCGCCCAGCCGCCGCGAGGAGTCGTGGCGCGAGCCACCACATCCGTCACCGTGGGCCAACCGCTGCGGATCCAATGGAACGGGGGCTGGTACGACGGCTCGATCACGGGCGTGCTGCCGACGGGTGAGCTCGGCGTGCACTACTCGGGCTGGGACGACAGCTACGACCAGGTCGTCCCTCGCACGCGCGTGCGGGTCATGGCCGGCGGAACCGCGACGGTCGAACCCCGAGGCGATGTGGCCACGGCCGGGACCACGTCTTCGACATCCCGGTCGAGCTCGCGGGTGCGCAGGTCGGCTTCTTCCACAACCAGGTGCCGCAGCACGCCAGGTATTACCAGCGACTCGAGAGAGTCTGAAGCGCGCGTCGCCGACGGTCAGCCCAACGCCAGCAACGTGAGGATGGCGTTGTGGGCGAGGTGTGCGAGCGCCGGCGCGCGCGTGCTGCCGGAGTAGCGCCGCAGCAGGCCGAGGCAGAGGCCGAGGAGCAGCACCGACGCGCAGGCGCCCCACGCGCCCCATTGCTGCGGCAGGTGGACCAGCGCGAAGAGCACGGTGGAGCCGGCGATGGCCGCGCCTGCACCGAAGCGTTTCTCGAGGGCGCCGTAGACCAGACCGCGGAAGAAGATCTCCTCGGCCACGGGCGCGAGCAGGGCGACACCCGCGAAGGCGAGCATGCCGCTGGGCATGCTGACCAGCTCCTCCACGGGCGCGACTCCCGTGGACGGCACGATCTGGGCGAGCCACGCGCCGGCGAAGCGCAGAGCCAAGCCCACGATCGGTGCGGCGAGGAGCCAGCCGAGGCGCGGGCGCTGCGAGAGTCCGAGCGCCGGGAGCCGACTGCCGCCGCGCACGAAGACGAAGGCGAGGAGCACGTGCGTGCCCGCGAGCAAGAGGCCTTGCAGGTACACGCCCAGCGCACCACGCGGCATGGCGAAGGGGATGGCGAAGAGCAGCACGAAGAGCAGCACGTAGGCCAACAGCGCCAGCGTCAGGGCCTTGGAGGGGGAGATCGCGGGTCTCGCGTCCGTCGACGCGCCGTCGGCGGGGTCCGCCGGTGGTGTGGGCTCGGCAGCCGAGGGCGTCTCTCGGCGCCGCGCCAGGAGCAGGCAGAGCACACCGAAGAGCAACGCCCAGATGGCGACCTTGTCGCGGAGCCCGATGGACGAGCGCGCCACCAGCCGCAACAGCATGGGTCGACGCGCGCCCGGAAGATCTGCGGGAGCAGCGCTCAGCGTCAGCGCGTAGTGCCCACCCACGCCGAGCTGCGCGGCGCTGACCAGGAGGCCGCAGGTCCCTGACGGAACCGGCCTGACGTGCTCGAAGAACTGCTCGTCCAGAGCGACCTCGCGCACCACGACGTCGTCATCCACGTGCCGCAGCGCGAAGCTCGCGCCCGCGAAGTCCTCCTTTGCCATCACGCCTGGCGTGCACAGCTCCGCGTAGAAGCTCTGCCCCGCGACCAGCGGCGCCCGCAGGAGCTCGCTGCCCACGGCCGTGTCGGCGACGCGAAAGGGCGCGCGATCGTAGCGCTCCACGGCGCTGTGGCGGAAGACGCCGAGGGCGCCCAGCGCCACGCCCAACACGAGCGCCGACAGGCCCAGGCCGAAGGCTATGCTGCGCAACATGCGCCGATCCTACACCGGGGCGGTTGGGGAGATGGCGCCGAGAATACCGGGCCCGACCGCGAACCGGAGGCGGCCCGGAGGGCTCAGCTCGCGGGCTCTTCCGTGCCCGCGTCGTCCGCGCCGGGGTAGCGCAGGATGGCCTCGTCGACGCGCAGCTTGCCGTCGCGCTGGGCCTGGTCGCGCAGCTCGCGCAGATGGACCTTCAACGCTTCGCGCTGCTTCGCGACCAAGAGGCCGTTCATGATCTGCTGGCGTCGGTCGGCGGTCAGGCCTTCCTGCGTCGCCGTCTGGCGCGAGTCGACCACGAAGATCGCGAACTCCTGGCCGAGGGCCAAGGGCGCCTCGGGCGTGGCGCCCGCGTTCATCTCGAACACCGCGCGCACCAGGTCGCCGGTCTCGAAGGGGCCGGAGATGGGGGTGTCCGTGGGTCCGAACTCGCGGCTCTCTTCCACGTGCGGCGCCAGCGGGTCGCGCTCCGTCGTCTCTCCGTCGGCCGGGGGTCCATCGGGATGGGCCAGGTGCTCGTCCAGATCGTCCCAGGTGTGGCCGTCTTCCTTGACCCACGCCAGCGCGGCCGTGGCGGCCTGCTGGGCCAGCTCGCTCGCGCGTGCTTGACGATACAGGCGCTCGCCGATCTCGCGCTTGGCCTCGGCCTCGGGCACGTCGCCCTCGCGCTTCCCGACCACCTTGATGATGTGGTAGCCGAAGCGCGTCTCGACGATGTCCGAGATCTGGTTGAGCTCGAGGCCGAACTGCGCCTCGTCGAAGGGACCGACCATGCGGCCGCGCGGGTTGTAGCCCAGGTCGCCACCGCGTCGGGCGCTGCCCGTGTCCTCGCTGAACTGACGCGCGAGGTCTTCGAAGTTCTCGCCTGCACGGGCTCGCGCCAGGAGCGCCACGGCGCCGGCTCGGGCGGCGGCCTTCACGTCGTCGCTGGCGTCGTCGTTGGCCTTGATCAGGATGTGCTCGGCGCGCACCTGGGGCTCGAGGCCCGTGTAGCGGTGCCGGTTGGCCGTGTACTCTTGGTCGACGGCCTGCGTGTTCGCGGCCATCCAGGTCGTGATCTCCGCGTCCGTGGGCCGGAGGCCGTCGGCGTAGAACGAAGGCGCGAAGCGGACGTAGTGGATCTGCGCCTTCTCGGCCTCACGAACGTAGGCGTTCCAGACCTCGCGCGGGCTCACGCTCACGCTGGCGAGCAGCGTCTGGCGCATGCGGTTGGCCAGCATCTCCGTCGACTGCCAGTCGGCGAACTCGCGGATGCTGCGGCGCAGGTAGTTCTGGATGAACTCCTTGGCGCGGTCGGCGTCGAACCGGCCGGCGTCGTTCTGGAAGTAGGAGACCGGGATCGCTCCCCCGGGGGCTTGTTCGCCGCCCATGGTCAAGAGCACCGTGCCTTCGTCGCGGACGCGGGTCCAGACGTCGTCCTCGGAGACGTGGAAGCCGAGGCGCTCGGCTTCGTGCGCCAACAGCGCCGCGTCCACGATGCCGTCCATGACCGACTCGCGCAGGTGCAGGGCGCGCGCGCGCTCCGCCGGCAAGCGTCCGGGGTTGGCCAAAGTGTAGGCCGCCTCGAAGTCGCCGTGGTTGACCGTGCGGTCGTAGATCTGGGCGATGTGGCTGCTGCCGCCTTCCGTGCAGCCCTGGGCCTGCGGCCCACCGAACTGCAGAATGAACACGGCGCAGAGGAGCGTGACCAGGCCTATGAGAACGAAGGTCTGGAACTTATTGGCGATCTTCTCGAACATGCGTTGGGCCCCGCTAAATGGGCGCGAACCATAGATGAGCCACCTGTCCATCGCAACTCGAGATGTAGCCGCGCCAATTGGTGGGGGTTTGCCCGTCTTCTGGCTCGTTCTGTGGACGTTCTCCTGGATCCCCGCTGCGCTCAGCGCTCAAGACGCCGCGCCCGCTCCCGCGTGGCGCTCGAGCTACGCCTCGGTGACGGTCGATGGCGCCGCGCCGTCGGCACGCCGCGCGCTCTTCGAACGCCGGTCGCGACGTCTCGCTCGAGACGAGGGTCTGGTGGAGCGTCCGCTGTTGGACGAGGGCGCGATGGGGGCGCCGCTGCCGCCCGAGCGAGTCGAGGTCTTCTCGCGCGTGGCCGAGCTGTTGGCCGAAGGCACAACGCTGGCCACGGGTCTGCGTGAGGGCGACGCGCTCGCGCGTCTGTCCCAGGCCGAGCGCCTCGTCCGTGAACACGCGGATGTTCCAGGGGCCTGTCGTTGGCTCGCGGAGGTGCGCACGCGCATCGGCGTGGTCGCTCTGGCGGCCTCCCTCGACGACCTCGGCCGCTCGGCCCTCACCGACGCGGCTACGCTCGATCCTTCCCGCGCGCTGGGCTCGGCGGAGGCGCCGCCTGCGGTGGTCGGCGAAGCGCGACGCCTGGCTCTGGACGTCGCCGCGCGCCCCACGGGCCGTTTCCAGGTGCTGGCCGACGGCCCCTTCGCGACCGTCTACCTCGACGACCAACTTCTGGGATCCGCGCCGGCGGCCGTGGTCGCGCCCGTGGGCCGGCACGTGCTCCGGGTCGAGTCGCGCGGCTTCTTGCCCTGGGGTCGGGTGATCGACGTGTTCGAGGGCGTGACCTCCGATCTGCGCGTCCGGCTCTCGCCCGGACCCGAGCTGCGTGCCCGCCGTCGCCTCGTCGACGCGGCTCGAGGCGCGCAGGTCGAGCTTCTCCCGGCTGCGCTCGCGGATCTTCCCGAGTCGGCGGAGCCCTCTCAGGTCTGGCGGCTCGAGGTCGGCGCCGGGCCCCAATCCCGCGCGCTGTTGACGCGCTGCTCGCGCCAGGGCTGCAGCGCGCCGACTCTGCTCTCCGAAGGGCACCCTGCGTACGAGCCCGAGTATGACTCGTTCAGCGCCGGAGCCCTGGCGCAGGCGCGCGCATGGCTCGCGGCGCCTCCGCCCCCGCCCCCTCCGCCCGTGCCGCTCTATCGACGCGCCGGCCTCTGGATCGGAGTCGGGGGTGCCCTGGTCGCTGCCTCGATCGCGGCCGCTCTGCTCACGCGACCGGCGCCACGACAGACCCTCGTCGTGGAGCCTCGCCCCGGGGATCTGTAGCCAGAGCCGCCGCCCGATCGACCCCGCTCCGATTCCCGCTACACTAGAAGCCTATGTCCTGGCTTCTTCCCACGCGTCGCGGCGTGCTCCTTCCGCTTCTCCTCCTCTCCTCCCTAGCGCTCACGGGCTGCCTGTCCAATTCGGCCACGGCCACCTTCCCGGTCGGTTCGGAGGTCCACCTCTCGTCCGCCGAGCTCGGCCTGCCCATGGATCTACGGGACACCTCCTCCGGCTCGGCGAAGGTTGCCTCGATCCCGTGTCAGCCGATGAACGTCTGCCCCACCACGCCCGTGGCGATGGCCTGCGTCGCCGGTGTCTGCGATCCGGAGCCCATGACCATCACCGCTCAGGTGGGCGGCGTGATCGACTTCGAGGCGCTGATCTCCGGCCTCGACACCCTCTTCGCCAACGTGCGCAGCATCAAGGTGCTCTCCCTCGACTACATGGTCGTCTCCAACACCTTCACCCTCGGGGTCGAGCCGGTCGAGGTGTTCTGGGCTCCGGCGGGCGCCGTGGAGGTCGATCCCGCCATGGGCGCGCGGCTCCTGGGCACCATGCCGGCGCTCGCGGCCATGGCCACGGGCAGCGGCGCCGTCACCATCGACGCGGCCGGCTCCGGCGCGCTCTCGAGCCATGTGGTCGGCACGGACCCCCGCATCAAGCTCTTCGTGCGCACGGGCCTCGACCTCGATCCGGGCGGTGTGTTTCCCGAGGGTGACCTGGAGCTGCAGGTCCGGATGACGGTCCGCGTCGAAGGGACCCTGCTCTGAGGCACCCGCAAACGACCGCTCGTCCGTCGTGGCAGCTGCCCAGAGTCGCATGCTGCCTCACGGGACGGGGACCCCTCGCTGCAAGGGATCATTTGCAGACGGCCTCCGCTCCGCTATCCTCGCGATCCTTCTGCTTCCTCGGGGAGTTCCGTGACCACGACTTCGACGCCGCCATCGCCTTCGCCTCCGCCCGACAGCGGCGGCACCAAGTACGCGATTATTGGCCTGCTGCTCCTGCTCGCCGCGGGAGGCATGTTCTACATGATGCGGACGCCGCCTCCGGCTGCCGTGGCTCCCCCGCCGCCCGTCGACGCCGGGACCGTCCAGCCTCCGCCCGCCTTCGTACAGGACCTCGAGATCCCCGACCTGGTCCCGGACGCGGGTCCGCAAGACGCGGGACCGGTCAAGCATCGCATCGTCTACATCGATCGTCGCGACACCTGGGATTGCTCCGGCAACATCCCCGTCGCCGCCGTTCGGCAGGTGATAAGCCAGGAGCAGCGTCAGGTGCGCAACTGCTACGAGCGTCGCCTGAAGGTGAACAATACGCTCCAGGGCAACGTGAACGTGCGCGTGCGCGTCGGCGCCACCGGCAGCGTCTCGGCGGTGCAGGTCGGCGGATCGCTCCACGACAGCGAGGTCTTCTCCTGTGTGCGCAACCTGGCTGACCATTGGAGCTTCCCGGCGCCCTCGGGTGGCCGCTGCGCCGTGATCGCGGCGCCCTTCAACCTGACCCCGCGTCGCTGAAGGCACAATTCATGGAGTACCTGCGCGGTCTGCGTGTGATGCGCGAAGACCCCGGTTGGGTGGGCAAGGTCGGCGTCGCCTCCCTGCTCCTGCTCTCCAGCATGGTGATCCCCATGCTCGGGCAGATCGCCTTCCAGGGCTGGCGCACGCTCATCGTGCGTCGCGCCGCGGCCGGACTCGACAGCCCGATGCCGCGCCTCGAGCTCGACTTCGACTACCTCGGGAAGCTGCTCAGCCCGGGCTTCAAGTCCTTCCTCGCCCGCCTGGTCTGGGTCATGCCCGTGGCCTTCCTCATGATGGGCGTGATGATGTGCTTCTACGGCGCGATGGTCGTGACCGTCCTCGGTGGGGCGGCGGCGACCTCGCATCAGCACGGTGCCGGCGGCCTCGCCGGGGTGTGCTGCTTCGCCTTCTTCTTCCTGATCATGATCCCGCTGATGCTCACGGCGCAGCTGCCCGCGATGGTGGCCAGCCTCCGGGCCGAGATCAGCGACGATCTCCAGAAGGCCTTCGACTTCAAGGCCGTGCTCCACATGACGCGCGGAATGTTCAAGGAGTTCTTCCTCGGTCAGCTCGTGCTGGGTCTCCTGGCCTTTCCCATGATGCTGGTCGGCATCCTGACCTGCGGCCTCGGCATGCTCCCCGCCGCGGTCGTCCTCAACATCGTGCAAGGGCATTTCATGGCGCAGATCTACGCGCTCTGGCTCGAGCGTGGTGGTGAGCCGCTCACCCTGGGACCGCTCGACCTCGTGCCGCCCGCACCCGCCGGATTCTGAAGCTTCAGCGCTCGACGACGCTGGGCGGATCGCGCGAGAGATCGACGCGGATCCACAGCGACCGACCCCCGACCACGTGCACGTGCCGGTTCAGGCTTCGGCCCAGAGGCGGGTTGTCGAAGGAGAGGGTGTGGTTTCCTGCCGAGACGCGATGCGAACGCAGGGGCGTGGTGCCGACGTCGCGGCCATCCACGCGCACAGTCGCCCAGGGCGTGGCCGTGATGGTCAGCGTGGCCATCGGTCGCTCCGGGGTCGGTGAGCGCGCGGCGTCCGCGTGAACGGATTCACCCGCGTCCGCGGGCAGAGCGGGCAGCGCAGCGGCGTCGGCGAGTTGTTGGACGGCGGCATCCTCGGCGAGCGGCGGGCGCGTCTCCGTCCGAGCTGCGGGTGGCGTCGCATCAGGGGTAGTGGGCGCGAAGGCGATCGCCGCCGCCGCCGCCGACAGCGCGATCACACCCAACACCCAGGCGCGGCTTCGTGGCGTCGACGTGGGGACGGGCTCGAGGTCACCGTCGCGGACCGCCGGCGCCTTCGCCGCCACGTCGCCGTCGCGGACCGCCGGTGCCTTCGCCGCCACGTCGCCGTCGCGGACCGCCGGCGCCTTCGCCGCCACGTCGCCGTCGCCGACCGCCGGTGCCTTCGCCGCCACGTCGCCGTCGCGGACCGCCGGCGCCTTCGCCGCCACGTCGCCGTCGCGCGTCTCCATGCGGCGCGTGGACGGCTCTTCGGGCTCGTCCTGCAGCATGGCCGCGAAGGCCGGGCGCGTTGCCAGCGTCTGCACCTCGACCGATGCGCTCTTCGTTCTCGGGCCGTCGTCCGCGTGGTCGTCCTCGTCCTCGTCCGCGTCGCGCGTGTCTCTGGTCCGGAGGCTCGCGGTCTCGGCGCGAGCGCCAAGCTCCTCCGTCACGCCCTCGGGATGTTCCGACGAAAGCCAGCTCCGGAGGCTGCGTCCCAGCGCCTGTGCGTCGGGGCGATCCTCGGCGCGCAACGCCAGCGCGGCTTCGAGGCAGCGCGCGACCTCGTCGTCCACGACGCCCGCGAGGCTCGGGCGCTGCTCCGCCATCAGCGCGGCGCGCGTCTCGCCCGCGCCCGGACGTTGGAAGGCCTCCTCCCCCGTCAGCGCACGATAGAGCGACGTGGCGAGGGAGAAGACGTCGCTGCGTCCGTCCACCGCGTCTCCGCGCGCCTGCTCCGGCGACATGTAGCCTGGCGAGCCGAAGACCTCGCCACCCTCGGCGTCCTCGACCGGCGCCGCGATGCCGAAGTCGAGCAGCCGGGCGTGGCCACCGGAGTCGAGCATGATGTTGCGCGGCGTGACGTCGCGATGCACCAGCCCGCCGCGACCGTGCGCGTAGGCGAGGGCGTCCGCCAGCTGCGCGCCCACGTGGGCGGCCAACGCCGGCGAGAGCGGCCCCGAGCGCAGCACCTCGGCCAGCGTCGCGCCCTCGACGTACTCCATCGACAGGAAGTAGACGCCGTCGACCAGGCCCAGATCGTAGACCGGGACGATGTGCGGATGACTCAGGCTGACCACGGTCGTGGCCTCGCGCACGAAGAGCTCCACGAAGCGCGGGTCGCTCGCCAGCTCCGGGAGGATCTGCTTCACCACCAGCTTCTTCTCGAAGCCGGCGAGTCCGCGCAGCCCTGCGCGGAAGACGCGCGCCATCCCTCCGCGCGCGATCTCCTCGTACAGGAGGTAGTTGCCGAAGGGCGTGGGCGCCCTCCTCGATTGCTTCGGACCTTGCAAGATGCGAGATCATAGCCGATGCGGCTCTCCCTCGCGCTGACGCTCCTGCTCTGCCTCGGCGCATGCAGTCCGCGTGAGGACGTGACGCGTGAGGGGCTCGTCTTCCGGCTCTCGGACGCCAGCGACTGCCAACCCGGCGCCGACGTCGATCGCATCCGCCTCACGGCCCTGGGAGACTTCCCCGCACGCGACTCGCTCGTGGTGGATCTGCGCCGGGACGAGCTGTGGAACGCCATCGACGCCTTCCCGCCCCAGACGCGTCTCTTGACGGCCCATGGGCTCGGAGGAGCCGAGGCCTGGGGCGCGGGCTCCGTGCGAGTGTTCGAGGGCGACGCCGAGCTATTGCTCTTGCCCTTCGGCCGCTCTTGCCCCGTCGCCGATCCCTTCTTGGCCATGCCCGAGGCGTCGGCCTTCGCCACGCTCGCCGACGGAAGCGTGCTGCTCGTGGGCGGTCGCGCGCTCGAGGCCGGCGCGGGCGTGGGCATGCGTCGTCTCCTGCGCCTCGCTCCCGGCGCTCAGCTGGTCGAGCACGTCGACGAGAGCATGACGGAGCCGCGTCAGGGC
>Ga0100400_1002280_pt1 | contig 13343 bp, 14 predicted proteins | sample CryGeymeta201524_FD_80420 | JGI IMG/M metagenome (GOLD analysis project Ga0100400, IMG submission 80420) | Groundwater microbial communities from Crystal Geyser aquifers in Utah, USA - Crystal Geyser metaG 2015-24 | ecosystem: Environmental > Aquatic > Deep subsurface > Groundwater | place: USA... | reverse complement strand
CAGGATAAGCAGTTTAACCTGCTTTTGATAAAAGTATTCATATGAGGAGAATGTAGCAGAGGATTAAGAAGATTACAATAATCTAATCAATCGTTTTTACCAACACTTTTGTTCCATTAGACCCAAAAAGACTATCATTCATCCCCACGTTGAAACGTGGGGCTTTCTGGTACTGGGGTAAAAAGGGGAAAGGGGAAACTTTATTTAATTATTGATTCTGGTCATATTCACCAATAACGGCAGTTAAGGTTATTGTTTCCCCATTACGCCAAATTTCAATACTTAACTTGTCCCCGATTTTTTTATCGGCAATAATTTTAGCCAATCCCCCACTTTCGTCAGTAACCTTTTTTCCGTCTATTTTCATAATTATATCCTCTGACTTGATCCCGGCTTTCTCAGCAGGAGAATCAGCTACGGATTCCTGAATATAAACACCTTCGGGAACTTCATTTAACAAAGCCAGGTCCCTGGTAATTATCTTATACCGCACGCCCAGATATGGACGCTGAAATTTCCCTGTGGTGTTAAATTGATCCAATGCTTCTTTTACTACGTTAATGGGAATAGCAAAACCTATATTCTGTCCTTCTGAGGAGATTGCCGAGTTCACACCAATAACCTGGCCTGATGAATTGAGAAGAGGACCACCTGAATTACCGGGATTGATAGCCGCATCTGTCTGGATTACATTATCCAGTCTTTCCACAAATCCTTCAAAAGGATTTCCGGCGGTTATACCCCTGCCTAATCCTGATATTACCCCTACGGTAACTGTGTTTCTGAATTCTCCCAAGGCAGTCCCAAAAGCAATTGCCATCTGTCCGACTTTCAGTTTGGAAGAATCTCCCAATGTTACCGTCTTAAGTCCATTGGCATTTATTTTCAATACCGCCAGATCATTAGTCGGATCACGGTAAATCTTCTGTACATCATAGGTTTGGTCATCATTGGTCACTACTTTATATTTCGCCTCAATATCTGACACCACATGTTTGTTCGTAACAATAAGTCCGTCTCCTGAAACAATAAAACCCGTACCAACGTCCTGCTCTGTCTTTTGCCCGCTGCCTGTATTTGGTCTAAAAATATCAAACGGATCATACGGATTGATCTCAAATAATTTCCCAAGTGACTTTGCTTTGACTATAGATACTGTCACGACCGAGGGTGAAACTTTGTCAACGACATTTATTATTACTGATTCTTCATTCTCTATTCTTATTTTGCCTTCGGAAATAATATTCTCTTTCTTTGGTTGCTGCTGGAATAATTTATTAATATTTTTCCACTCCAGATTAATCTGCCCGGTAGAAACACCTACACTCAGCAAAAAAAGGATCAGAATAAGCAGAATAAATAATCTTTTCATCTTGTTAATAAAATAATATATCTAGAGTTAGTTCAAACAGTTAAAATATAACCCTTTCTTCTAAACAGTAAATTATTTTAGCAAAACTTCTATTGCTTTTTCAAGCTGAAAATCGGTATCAGGTTTAGCCTCGTCTTGGGAAACGGAAAAGTCCGGTTCCAAGCCCGTACTATTTACCCATTTCCCGGAAGGAGTTAACCATTTTGCGGTGGTTATATGTATTCCTGAACCGTCTGACATCTCCTGGGCCTCCTGGATACTGCCTTTTCCAAAAGTAGTTTCACCTACCAACTTGGCTCTCTTCCTGTCCCGTAATGCTCCGGCAACGATTTCCGAAGCTGAAGCAGATCCTTTATTTATCAGTACGACCATGGGAATTGTAAGCAACGTACCGCTCCGATCGACATCGTAATTCTGTTTCTGCCCGCTGGCGTACTCCTGTGAAACCACAATGCCATCATTTAAGAATTCTGAGGCGATAAAAACAGACCCCATCAAATATCCCCCAGGATTATTCCGAAGGTCAAGAACCAAACCTTTGACTTTGCTTTTTGATAGACTGTTTATTTTATCATTTATCTCCGTTACCGCTTTAGTCCATTCATCCGAAGTTTGATCACCGAATCTGGTTAATTTAATATAAAATACCAGATCGCAATTGCCACACTCCTCTTTCACCTCTTCACATTTTCCTCCTTGCCAGCAGGATGATGGAATCTTTTTGGCCTCCCATTCTACCGAAGGTACTTTTATTTCATCTCTTATGACAGAAATATCTGCAGAACTGCTGGCATCTTTATGTAAAATTGTCAGCATCACCTTGCTGCCTTTTTCCCCGCGGATTTTTGATACGGCTTCAAGCAAAGTCCAATTTATGGTTTCCTTACCGTCTACCTTCATTATCCAATCTCCCGGTTTTAATCCGGCGGTTTCAGCCGGTTCTCCTTTTAGTGGAGCAATCACCACAATCTTCTTATCCTTCACTCCAAGCTGTGCTCCTATACCTTGAAATTTTCCCCCAAGGTCTTCCTTTGCTTCCTTATTTTGATCCGGAGGTAAAAATACGGTATACGGATCGCCGACAGCAGACACCATACCGGAAATGGCTCCAAACACCATTTTTTGGGGATCAAGTGCCTTTTTATCAATATAATAGCGATTTAACCTGTTCCATACCTCCCAAAAACGGGAAAAATCTACGTCTGATGTTTTTCCGCCAGTCTGGTTGATGATCTTTACCGAAGAGAAGAATGATTGATTGTTTAATCCTCCTAAACCTAGTCTGTATCCAATTCCGAAAGATACGATTACTAATGCCAAAGCAACTACAATATTTCGAACTAGTCTGATTTTCATAAAAATTTATCCCACAGTTAAAATCAACTTATTATACTGAAAAAACTCAGGTTTGAAATAAGTTTTTCCAGCATAGCCCCATCTAATCAGTCCCGATTAAATCGGGATTGCAAACCTAAGTAAGATGGGTATACAATAATTATTAGAATAAATTTACTTAATAATTATAGTCTATAATACAAATTTTACAATAATTAATGTATGGAAAATTAGTCAAAAACATATATTATTTTTTCAGGAGGTCTCAACCAAGTTTTCCTGCCGGATAACCTGATGAGTTTGGTAAGTATATCTTCCTTTACCTGAACCCATGGTAAAGATTCGGAATTATTCCTGAAGGATGTAATCAGTCCCACGGCTCCCATAACATCAATCTTTACTATACTTTCCTCATTTATGGATTTACAGACGACTATGCTCCCAGATACATCGTTATCAAAATCCAATATTCCGATATTCTCCCCGGCAAGATAAACCAAATCGCCGGTTACTTCCTTACCATCTCCTTTCTCTGCTTCAAATTTCTCACCATCAAACTCAATTTCTATAAACTCCTTGCCGATATTACTGACTTTTCCCTTGCACGGAGAATAAATCTTATCAGTCGAAGAATCCATTAAAGGACCCAAAGATAATATTCCACTATGCAGATTGACGTCGTAAATCTTTCCTGAAACAGGACTTTTCACTCTGATTGAAGAAAAAATACTTTTCTTCTCTGCTATCACCTCAGACATGTCAACTATATCGCCTACTTTTTTCTTCAAGTATTTTAAAATATGTTGATTTTTCACCCCCAGAAGCTGAGATAAATGGATAGTTTTCTCTTCTTTATTACCGCTTTTCTCTGCCAGGGGTGTATTTGGAGTTATATTCTCATCGGTATCCACCAAGCATTTGTACTTAGAAGATACGGGCAGTTTTAATTTTGTCTTCATTTATGAGGGACGTACAATAAATGGCAGCAGAGCAAGAAATCGAGCTCTTTTTATAGCCTTGCTTAATCTTCTTTGATGTTTCTGACAGACTCCGGTATTCATCCGGCCGACAATCTTACCTCTTTCTGAAATGTTATGCCTTAATGTTTCAATATCCTTATAGTCAGGATCCATTTTCTGCTTACAATAAAAACAGTCACGTTTAATTTTCCTGGTTTTACGTCGTGTATTTCTCATTATTCTAATCATATTTTAGTATTTAATGTTTAAAAAGGAATGTCGTCCGGTGTAATATCTTCATCCTCGGGCTTTTTTTCTTCTTTCTCCTCTTTTGACTTTTTAACAGGTTTAGAATCGTTCTCCGAAATTTCCCCTTCCCCGGTTTTTTTAGTACTTTTTTTCTCAGTTTTCGTTTCTTCTGTTATTGTCGTAGCAGTAGCTGGTTCTGTCTGTTTATTTTTCTGAGTATCTCCACTAGCTTTTATATCCTGTTTAACCTGTAATGCTCCGGTGGCGTTTTGATAATTATCATCACTTTTCACAAATTTCCTTGAATCCAATATAATCATCTCTTCTATCACTATCTCTGTGGTATTTCTCTGCAAACCGTCCTGACCGGTCCAACTACGGCTGGAAAGCCTGCCTTCCACATAGACTTTCCTACCCTTGCTAAGAAGCTGCGAACAAAGTTCTCCCAATTTATTCCAAGCTACAATCCGATGAAACTCTGTTTCTTCCTTAGTCTCACCAGTTTGAGTCACCCAAGACCTGTTGGTAGCCACACCTAAAGTGCAAACAGCCGTTCCAGCAGGTGTATATCGGAGTTCAGGATCCCTTGTAAGATTACCAATAAGTATTACTTTATTCAGCGAGCGTGACGACATATTTTACTCCTTTTTTTCTTTAACTGCGGCGGTCTTTGAGCTTTCGATCTTCACAAATAAGTATCTTAATATCCTATCATCCAAGTTTAACTTACTTGAGAGACTATTTATTTCCTTCCCGCTTGCCTCTAATATTAATAACTTATAATTCCCCTCTTTTTCTTTTTTAATAGGATAGGAAAGCATCCTTTTCCCCATATCTTTTACTTGAAGTATTTTTCCGCCCTCTGAAAGTAGCTCTTTAACACTATCCATCAGCTTTTTTTCCTCATCTGTATTTAACGATATTCTTTGGATAAGAGTTAATTCGTAACTGATTTTCATTGGGTCAGTATAACATAATAAATTCTGAAATTAAACATGTACTTTGTTATATATTATAATATTATATAATTTAATTTAATCAAATAAAGGTTATTCCATATGTACGAAGAGTCAGTTGAAAAAAACCATTCTAAATTTAAAATATTCGCGATAATAATCTTGACTGCTGGATTTATCTTAAGTACGGTTTTGTATCTGTCTTATCACTCAAGACCCAACAATATGATAAGTCCTTTTGCCGGAAATAAGATTACTCCTACAGAAAAACCCCTTGATAAATATTCTATTTCCGCGTTAAAGAAGAAAAGATTTTTAGGCAGTGATATCAGCTTGGATAAAATTCTAAATGAGACTAAAGATTTTTCTTCTTATCTTTTCTATTATACTTCTGAAGGGAAAAAGGTAAGCGGTGTAGTCAATATTCCTAAAAAAGAAGGTGTTTACCCCGTCATAATCATGTTCAGAGGATATGTACCGCAGGAGATATACCAACCGGGGGTAGGCACGATACATGGCGGGGAAGTGTTGGCTCAAAACGGTTTTATCACTCTAGCCCCTGATTTCCTCGGATACGGCCAGTCCGCCTCTCCATCCGCAAACCCGATGGAAGAGAGATTTGAGACTTATACAACAGCCCTAACTCTCATTTCATCCGCTCCCAATCTAAACCTGGCGCTTAATCTTATCCCTCAAAACAAAATTACCGCTGATACAAACAAAATCGGTATTTGGGGTCACAGTAATGGCGGACATATCGCACTTGTTGTTCTGGAGGCAACAGGACAAAAAATTCCTACGGTACTTTGGGCACCGGTCAGTAAACCTTTCCCCTATTCTATACTCTACTATACAGATGAATATGATGACCACGGAAAAGCTTTAAGGAAGCTGATTTCCGATTTTGAGAAAGATTATGACGTGGAAAGTTATTCCCTTACTAACTATTTGGACCTTATCCAGGCACCTATAGAACTACACCAGGGAGGAAATGATGACGCGGTCCCGCAAGAATGGTCTGACGAACTTAACCAAACTCTAAAAACGTTGAATAAGGAAATAACCTACTTTACGTACGCCAATGAAGACCATAACTTTGCCAACGGCAGCTGGTCTACGGTAATAGCAAGAAGCATGAAATTTTATAAAGATGAATTTCAAAGGCGTTAAAATTCATGTAAATTAGATTGATCAAACAGGCAATTCTGGATAAGTTTCTAGATCTCCTATTTTACTCACCAAATCATCTACAATCTTATCTATTTCTTTCCAGGAGCTTACCCGCTTTACGTTGGCTGTTGTTTTCCCCTGGTTCCAAGGCCTGTCTATTAAAATTGCCGGAATGCCGATAGCATTGACAATTTCCCGCATATCTTCAATCATAATACTGATTCCAAGTCTCTCTACAGTCTCTTTTTTGAAGTCTACATTCTGGCCGAATCTTTTCATATGAATCAAATCAAGTGTTGTGTTTTCAAACATCAGTCCGTTTATTTCCAGCCATTTTCTGGTTATCTTTTTTATGGTATGAGGCCTTCCCGTAATGTAATGTATTAAATGTCCGTATGTATTCCATTTTTGAATTATGGATACCGCATCCTGATATGCTTTAAAAGAGATTTGGAATTTTTGGTCAACAAGACAGCTTTGGAAAATTAGATTCAACTTATTAAAATCAACTCCGTATCTTTTTCCAAGAGTATAAAAATCTTCAATTTCATGATACTGGATATTTACACCTAACTTCTTATTGTATACTTTCAGATAATCAGTATAGGAATCACTGACGGTATTATCAATATCAATTCCAATTCTAAGTAATTTATTACCGCTTACACCAATGGACGACTTATGAGTTGATCTTGGTAATTTGTGGACCTTTTGAAGTGTCTTTAACATAAAATCCTTTCTCTTCAATTTCTTTTCTCAGTTTATCCGATTGCGTGAAATTCTTCTCTTCTCGAAAAATTTCCCTTTGTGCGCAAAGATCCGTAATCTCATTCGGGATCTTCTCTTCCTCATTTTCTTTTCTTATATCTTGGACTCCCAAACCCAATACTTTATCCATTAAGCCCAAAATGTGATATTTTTCGTTATTGGAAATATTTGCTTTCAAAGTATTCCAAAATACTGCCAAAGCTTTAGGAATATTAAGATCATCCCCGAGTGCTTGAGTGAAAGTTTTTACGTATGGAGAGTTTGAAATTATTTTCTGATCGGTCATTTTTTCATCGATTTTATCGTTTAAAATTTTTAGAATTTGTGAATTAACGGACTGCATAGCATTTTTAGCGCTGTTTAAAGCCTTCCAGGTGAAATTCATCCCCTGCCTGTAGTGTGAATTTAATATAAGATACCGGAGGTGAAAAGGCGAATAACCCTTATGGATAAGATCTGTCACTAAAACATTATTTCCCAAGCTTTTACTCATCTTCTCCCCTTCTAAAAGTAGCCAAGCATTGTGCAGCCAGTAATTTGCCGTCATTTTCCCGAAAGCTCCAAATCCCTGGGCGATTTCATTCGTATGATGAACTGCTATATGCTCAATTCCCCCGGTATGGATATCAAATTGACTTCCCAGATACTTGACGGACATGGCGGTACATTCTATGTGCCAGCCCGGAAACCCCTTTCCCCAAGGACTTTCCCACTTCATTATGTGGCTGGGCTGATTTGTAACCCATAAAAGGAAATCCCATGGGTTTCTTTTTTCTATGTCTACCTCTACCCTGCTTCCGGCATTCTGCTTTTTTAAATTCAATCTTGCAAATTTCTCATAATCCGGGAATTTAGCCGTATCAAAAACCAAACCTGTCTTCGTTTTATAGGTAAAACCGCGTTTTTCAATCTTTTTAATGAGACCTATCTGCTCTTCTATGTGTTCTGTAGCTCTGCACAACACATCAGGCCTTTTTATTCCCAAAAGATCAAGACTGTCTGTAAATTGCCTTATGTATTTATCCGCAATCTGCCAGACTGTCAACCCTTCCCTTTTGGCTCCCTTTTCCATCTTATCCTCACCAATGTCTTCATCCGAGGTCAGATGACCGACATCCGTAATATTCATAACCCATTTCACCGTATAATCCAAATATCTCAGGTATCTAACTAAGACATCCCATTGGACATAAGCGTACATATGCCCGATATGCTGGTTCCAATAGACCGTAGGTCCGCAGGAATAAATACCGATTTTATTTTGATTAATCGGCTTAAATTCTTCCAATTTCCTTGTAAAAGTATTATATAGTCTCATCTTTTTTATTAGAAATTTTTACAGTCAGACATTATCCAACTTTCGTATCTTTTTTCAATCCTTCAAAGCCTTTCTGCGGTGATTTCCTTTTCCCACGCATTGATCCTCTTTGCTGTTTGACTGTCGGTTCGACAAGAGACTGCTGTTGCTGCTGTTTCTGCGCTTCGACTTCCTGCGCTTTCTTCTCCTCTTCCTGCATATTTTCCTCATAGGGTCTAAGTTCCTTTTGCTCTTTTGGAAGTTGCATATGCGGCGGAAGGCCTGCCAGAATTCTCCTGGCATTCTCCATTTCCGCCTGATCTTTTTGGCTTATTTCAGCCTCCCTCTGTTTCAACTTTTCTCCTTGCAAAGCCGGATCACCGATGTTTTTTAGATAGTCCCCCATCTCGCTTGCTTTCCTATCCTGCCCCAAGGCATGCTCAAGTAGAGCTCCCGGTCCTACCGCACCGGCAATTTCCTTGGTAGTATCCTTCACTATCTCAAAACCGCCGGCTATGATTTTTTTTATTTTGCTTCCAGTCATATTGTTTATCCTTAAAAAAAACCGAGTTTAACTTTGGCTCCATCTACCATAAGGTCAGGCGACCAGGGAGGATCGAACGTCAGTTCGATATCTACATCCGTAACTCCCTTTATTTTTCCCACTTCTGTTTTTATAGGTGTAGCCATCATATCAAACAGCGGACAACCCATGGTAGTCAGCGTCATTAAAACTTCAATCTTGCCTTTTTCATCCGCTTTGACATTATAAATCAATCCCAAATCCAGGATAGATATTCCCAGTTCCGGATCCGGAATTTTTTTCAAGATGTCAAATACTTTTTTAACTAAATTTGTTTTTTTCATAATCTTTAAAAAATTATACCTTTTATGCCGCCGGTTGTCTAAATCTTTTTCTTACATTGTTAAATGTTATATGTTTAATGTTATCTGTTATCTGCCTTATATAATGGTCAATTCCATTTTAGTCACATAATCGCCCTGTGGAGTGTTCGGAGGTATACGAAGCAGTAAATTAAAATATACGGAAAATACACCATCCCCGCTTCCCTGATCTGCTTTGGCCAAAAGATAGGGCGTTTCGGCAACAAGAAATCTGACTTCCTTGGGTATAACTATACCGTCGGTGTTACCTTCCACCGCCTGCAAACGGTAGGTTAAAAGACGCAGATTGTCTGAGGCTATTAAGTCATCCTTACTGGTCAAATCAGAAGATGTTACCGTAACGGTCCATCCAACAGCATAATTATCTTGAACGACCACAGCAGGCGTGATATTTCCGGAATTTCCGCTTTTCGACCTCTCGTTTGCTGCACTATTGGGAACAGTCGGTACTAAAGGTATCTTGTCTTTACAATTATCCGAACTTTTTGACACGATCGTGATCGGATTTTGATCCATATCCATCGCATCGCGGGTATTGGTCCACTGCTCAAGAGAGAATACTTTTGCCTCCGGAAAATCCAGTTTGCTTGGTGCTTTTATATTCATTTCACCTTTCTTATCCTGGCAAAGGACTATGGGAGCAATTGTAGGTACGTTCGGAGCTTGTTCCCCCGGCGGCTGGTTCACGATAGCGGTTGGAGCTGTTGTGGGAAAAGCAATTGTCGGGATTTTATTCATCTTTATTGTGAAGCTGGTCGGTGTGGGCGTATTTATACCTGTCGGGCCAGCCGTAAACGAAGGGGTAACTGAAATTTCCGCCGGAGTTGTAGAAAGTAATGCTTTATCCGCATTATCGTCTGCCTTGACGATATTGGTCATCCGGATAAGATATACATCTAAGAAAAAGATAATTACAATCAGCCGTTTCATAAAATGATATTATTCCGGAGATTAAATTTATTCCTCCTTCGCAGAAAACCACGGCTATTTTATATTGTGAATGAATACTAAGTTTTTCTGCTTCGGATGGATTGAAGCTATTGTTTTTATAGATTCTCCGGTCTTTGGACCGGAGAGCTTCAATTGCGGGCAGATTTTTCTTTTTTTTCTTTTAATAATTCCTTTTTTATTTCACTTTTCATCTCTTTTCTATACTTTTCCATTTCCTTCCAAAGCTCAATTTCCTCCCGGACAATCTTCCTGACTTTAAACCATATTTTATCATAGTCCTCTTCACTTGCCAGAGCCATATTTCCTTCTTCAAGAGCTATTTTCCGGACGCTGCTTCCAAAATCGGAACCTGCCGGCGGACTCAACGCCGTATTCTGCCCGGGAAAATTTCCGCTTGTATCAGCCGAATTTCTGTTGAAAATGTTCGTATTCAGTTTGTTTTCCAGTAATCTTTCCGACAACCTCTTTCTGAGCTTAAATATTCCGAAGACAAAAGCGGAAACGGCAAGTAAGAATAAGAGTAATTGCAGGATAAACCCTCCCATAGCTTTCATGTTCGTAAAGCTGAACGTATGACTGTCTTCCTTGGTACTGTTGCCGGAAGTAACCGATAAATCAGCCGTGTAATTTCCTATAGCCGGAAGAGGATTTTCGTAATTGAGGCTGAATTCTTTCTCTGTATTCGAAAGAATTGCCGTCTCTTCCCCCCAGAAGCTTTCGAGACGCCTTCCTAAGCCTATCCCGATATGATTGTTCAGAACCACTTTAAAACCCAAAGAGCTGATGACCGTATTACCGGTGTTTTTGACCTTCACTTTAAATACCGGTAGTCCGTCCCCTACTTCCTGGGAGAAACCGGTAAGTACGAAATCATATGAAGTGTCACCCTCCACTTTCACCCAGACAGGGATAGAAGCTTCATCGTTGGCTACAATCGCCCCTACATGCTCACCCGGTTTAGCGTCCTGGGGAATTTTTAGGGTGTAGGGAAAATTTTTCCTTTGTTTGGGCAGAAGCTGGTTTTCCTTACCGTCTTCAGGGAGAGTAAGCCATCCTCCTACCCCTCCGGTTTGTCCGCTGCCTCCGACAATTTCGCCTTTATCATTTACTGTGGCATCTGAAGGGGTAAACTTCAACTCCATCTTTTCCCCAGATAAATTCACCGCGGCAAACTCACCTTTTTTCTCTTCACCCGGCTTTCCGTTTATTATAAGATAAGTGAAACTCTTGGGATTTTTGGTCTCAGGATGAGCGGGTACAAGCTGAAGCCTGCCGGATATAGCGTGTACAGGCAAGCTGAAAATTAATATCCCTATAAGACATAACAGTACGTATCCTATCTTTTTCATGGACAGAAAATCTATGCAATCAGAACCGGTTATTAGTGTTTACCTTTTTTTCCTTTTTTACCCCGCAGGCTGGGCAAAACTACAAGTACTGCCAACACTAACACGATAACCAGGGCAATAACCTTAGCTTTTTTGGTGATATAGAAAAACGATATTTCCCTCTCCAATTTGTCATTTGCACCTTCTCCGAAATTCACCACAGCTTTGGCCTTCACCTGGCCGATAAGAGGCGTCTTGTCCCAGGTCACCGGCACTTTGGTAGGCTTATCCTGAAGAACGGTGCCCAGATTCAAAACAAACTCGCCCTTACCGCCGAAACTGTTCTCATAGCTTAGTTTACCATTGGGATTTAACATGGTATTTCCCTGGTTTTCCAAACCGAAGTAGAAAACCACTTTGTCGTTTACCATCTTCCACGAAAAATCAGAAATCTTCATCCTCCTTATAAGCTGTCCGGGGACTGTCTCATAAATCCTCACCCCTACCCTGGTAACCACATTCACTCCTTTGCCTTTCTGGACATCCAGGTTTTCCAGGATTATTCCTCCTGTATGATCTCCAACTGAGGCATCTACAGGAATTTTTATGGAAAAGTCTACCCTTTTTTCTTCCCCGGGCCCGACTGTGATTTCACTTATAGGCAGTGTTATCCATTTGCCCAATCCTTTCTTTTCTTTATTTGCGCCTTCCAGGGTAAATGAACCGTCTGCGGTAGTGGTACCATCCACTGCATATATTTTGGCTGCAAGAGATGTATTGGATGTATTCCGTATGACAACTACGTCGTTTTTCTCTTCGGCTGAAACCAGGTTATAGATAAAATAAGCCTCCGATAAAGGATTCTGAGGATCAGGATAAGCAGGATAAAGACCCAAACCGCCGTATTCAGCAGCGCTGACAGGTGCAACCATGACAAGAAGCATAACAAAAAGTCCTATTACCAGAAGAATATTTTTTTTCATTATATCTCTCTCCCTTTTACTCCTTCAATATGTATAAAATATATTCCTGTGATATTCTCACTACATCACAAATATGTCACGGTTGTCAAGTGTGGAAAATAAGAAACACCCCCTACATTTAGTAGGAGGTGTCCTAGTCTGATGCACTTTGATCTCTTGTCCTGTCGTGTTATAATTCTTAGTGGAAGCCTGCATTTACAACTCTGCGCATCAGGGTTTAAAAAGGGCTTCCTTTTTACGCCACCGTAAACGTCATCGTGCTTTCATAATCTGCCGCTGGTGTGTTCGGCGGAACTTTCACCTGAATCCCAATATTATTCTTATACATACCTTTTCCATTATTCGCTGAAGCAGTCATCACGGTAATAGCTGTGGAAACGCCTGTGTCCCCATCTTCAGTCAGCTCAATTACCGATCCAGCCGTTACACCTGTTGCTAAAGCTCCATATAAAGCAGTTGGCGTAGTGGGAGAAAACTGATACACTTTTCCATTATAATTTTCCCCTCCAACTGTTGGATCAACGAACGGTACAAAAGTAGTGGCATCTAACTTATCTGTAAGCCGTGAGTATGTTACTGTCGCAATCCAGCCTAGCTGTGCCGCTGTTTTAAGACCTCTGGCATCGTCTACATAGAAATCAGTAGCCGTGCCGGTATTGGTCACCACCTGGCCGCTTACGTATATGTCAGCCAAACCTACTTCTGCCGGAGCTTTCAAGGTAAGGTTTCCTGCCTTAACCTTCTGCTTTACCAAGGTAGTATGAGCTCCTGTCGGAAACGGTGTAGGATATATAGTCTCTGCCATAACCGGCATAACTGATGAGATCAGTAGTCCCAAACCACTTACTATACTTACGATTTTTTTCATGTTTTTCATATTTTTCACCTCCTTTCAATAGTACAAATTTAATATATTCATAAATTAGGACTTTTAAACAAATCTGTATATCTCCAATCCTGTTCCAAGCACCCCGGACGCAAAAAGAGACAGCATGCTAAGCGAAGTGATATCCCGAGGTACTACTGCCAGAAATATGGATTTTTCGGTCACCAGACCCTGATTGTTTCT
>Ga0100400_1002272_pt1 | contig 13382 bp, 12 predicted proteins | sample CryGeymeta201524_FD_80420 | JGI IMG/M metagenome (GOLD analysis project Ga0100400, IMG submission 80420) | Groundwater microbial communities from Crystal Geyser aquifers in Utah, USA - Crystal Geyser metaG 2015-24 | ecosystem: Environmental > Aquatic > Deep subsurface > Groundwater | place: USA... | reverse complement strand
CGATAGCCGGAACGATAGCCGGGGTGGTGGCAGCGTGCCAATGGACAACGGCGGCTACGGCGGTCAGGCGAGTCGCAGCACCACCAACCCGAGTGGAACGGGCGGCGGCCGCCGGTCTGCTCCGGCCAGTAGCGGCAACGACAATTCCGGCGACGATATTCCCTACGACGACGTCCCGTTCTGAACGGGCATAGGCCCGCTACCTACTCCCTGTTGCCCGGCAGCCGCCGGGCAACCCGATCTGGAACAACGAAATGCAGACCCTGCTGGTCACCGGTGGTGCCGGATTCATCGGCTCGAACTTTGTTCGCCATGTGCTCGCAACGACCGATTGCTCGGTCATCAATCTCGATTTCCTGACCTACGCTGGCAATCCCGAGTCACTGGCCGGTCTCGATCCGGCCCGGCACCGGCTGGTACAGGGCGACATTTGCGATCGGGAATTGGTCGGCCGGGTGATGGCCGAATACCAGCCCGATGCCATGGTTCACTTCGCTGCCGAAAGCCATGTCGATCGATCGATCGATGCGGCGACCGAATTCGTGCGCACCAATGTTCTGGGCACCCAGACGCTGATCGATGCGGCCGTGGCCTACCAGCGTGACCATGGCGACGGGTTCCGGTTCCTGCACGTCTCGACCGACGAGGTCTATGGTGATCTGGCAGCTGATGAGCCGGCCTTTACCGAGCAGCATCCCTACCAGCCCAGCTCGCCCTATGCGGCCAGCAAGGCGGCGGCTGATCACCTGGTTCGGGCTGCATTCCGCACCTGGATGCTGCCGGTACTGATCACCAATTGCTCCAATAACTACGGTCCGCGCCAGTTTCCGGAAAAACTGATCCCGTTGGTGCTGCTCAATGCTCTTGAAGGCCGCGAGCTGCCGGTCTATGGCGACGGCCAGCAGCGCCGCGACTGGCTGTTCGTCGATGATCACTGTCGCGCCTTGTGGTGCGTGCTGGAACGCGGCACGGTCGGTCGGACCTACAACATCGGCGGTAATGCCGAAAAGCCCAATCTCGAAGTGGTTGAGTCCCTGTGCGATCTGCTCGATGAGCGTATCCCGGCCGCGGCCCCGCGGCGCGAGTTGATCCGCTTCGTCGCCGACCGCCCCGGGCACGACCGGCGCTACGCGATCGATGCCAGCCGAATCCGCGACGAGCTGGGTTGGGAGCCCGAGGTCGATTTTGGTGGCGGTCTTGCGCGCACCGTCGACTGGTATCTCGCCAATCGTGATTGGTGGCAGCACATCCGTGACGGCTCCTACCGGGGCGAGCGGCTCGGTCTGGCCGGAGTGGCTCGATGAGTGCGCGCCGTGGCCTGATTCTCGCCGGCGGCACCGGCTCGCGGCTCTACCCGTTGACCCGGGCGATCAGCAAGCAGCTGCTTCCGGTCTATGACAAGCCGATGATCTATTACCCGCTGTCGACCCTGATGCAGGCCGGCATTCGTGACATCCTGCTGATTACCACGCCGCATGAGCAGGCCTTGTTTCGGCACCTGCTCGACGATGGTCAGTCCTGGGGCATTCGAATCGAGTACGCGGTTCAGGATCAGCCGAGAGGCCTGGCCGATGCATTCCGCGTCGGTGCTGAGTTCGTCGGCGACCGACCGTCCTGCCTGATTCTTGGCGACAACATCTTTCACGGTGGCGGCATGCGCGAGTTGCTCTCACGCGCCGATGTGCGCGAGCACGGCGCGACAGTGTTCGGTTACCGTGTCAGCGATCCGGAGCGCTACGGTGTAGTCGAGATGGACCGCTTCGGCAAGGTACTGTCGATCGAGGAGAAGCCGGCCCGTCCGAAATCGAATTTTGCCGTCACGGGCCTGTACTTCTACGATGGTCAGGTGGTCGAGCGGGCTGCGGTGCTGCAGCCCTCGGCGCGCGGTGAGCTTGAAATCACCGACCTCAACCGGATTTACCTCGAGGCTGGCGAACTGGTCGTCGAGCGCATGGGTCGTGGCTATGCCTGGCTTGATACCGGCACCCATGAGTCGCTGCAGCAGGCCGCCAGCTATATCGAGACCCTGGAGTCCCGCCAGGGCCTGCGTGTGGCCTGCCCGGAAGAAATTGCATTCCGCCAGGGCTGGATCGACAAGGCCCGCTTGCTGGAGTTGGCCGAGCCACTGCTCAGCAGCGGCTACGGTGCCTACCTGGCACGTGTGGCCGAGACCGAGGACGACTGGTGAGGCGTGTTGAAACCGGCCTGCCGGGAGTCTGTCTGATCGAGCCGCGTGCGTTTGGCGACGAGCGCGGCTGGTTTCTCGAGAACTGGCGCGAGGAAAGCTATCGTGAGGCTGGTATTGCGTTGCGGGCTGCCCAGATCAATACCAGCCACAGCGCCCGGAACGTGCTGCGGGGGCTGCATTACCAGTGGCCCGAACCACAGGGCAAGCTGGTCTGGGTCAGCCAGGGGGCCGTGTTCGATGTAGCCGTTGATATCCGGCCCGACTCACCGAGCTTTCGCCAATGGTTCGGAATCGAACTCAGCGCGGCCAATCACCACCAGCTGTGGATTCCGCCCGGATTTGCGCACGGCTTCCAGGTGCTCTCGGAATCGGCCACCTTTTCCTATCTGTGTACAGCGCCGTACCGCCCGGATTATGATGCGTGCATTGCCTGGGACGACCCGTCGATCGGGATCGATTGGCCACAGCAGCCGTCGTCGCTATCCGAGCGCGACCGCGTGGCACCCCGGCTTGAACAGATCGCCATGGAGCGTTTGCCAGCATGCGAATCCTGCTGACCGGTTGCGCGGGCCAGTTGGGGCGCCACTTGTTGCCCCGACTGAAGACCCTCGGAGATGTGATCCAGACGGATCGAGACAGTGGTGATTTTGCCTGTGATCTGTCCGATCGCAGGTTGCTCGAAAAGAGCCTCAACCGGGTCCGGCCCGATCTGGTCGTCAATCCCGCGGCCTGGACGGCCGTCGACCGGGCCGAGGACGAGCCCGATCTGGCAATGCGGATCAATCGCGACCTGCCGGGCTGGATCGCGCAATGGTGCGCCGGGCACGGTGCGCGAATGATGCATTTCTCGACCGACTACGTATTTTCGGAGAGCGCCGAACGCGGCTGGCGCGAGGATGACGCGCCGTCGCCGGGCAATGTCTACGGCCGCACCAAGCTCGAGAGCGAGCGCGTCATCGCCGCGTCGGGTGCCGACGCGGTGATCGTGCGTACCGCCTGGCTGTACAGTCATTTTCCGGGCAATTTCCTGTCGGCGATCCTGAAGCGCGCCGCCGCCGGCACCGCGCTGACCATCGTCTCCGACCAGGTCGGGTCGCCGACCTGGGCCGGCGATCTTGCCCAGGCCTGTCTGGCGATTCTGCAGCAGCGTGAAGCACTGGCGCCGGGAGCCACGCTGCTGCATGTCGCCGGCAGCGGCAGCCTGTCGTGGTACGACTTCGGCCGGATTGCAGTCGAGCGTGCATTGGCCTGCGGCGTGCTGCGGCGTGCGGTTCCGGTGCAGCCAGTCGCCAGCGCGAACTGGCCACAGAAGGCCCGGCGTCCGGTCTGGTCGGTACTGGATTGCAGCCGCTTCGAAGCACTCACCGGCCAGCGCATGCCTGCAGTTGAAGATGCACTTGACGCCTGTCTCGAGCGATGGAAGGAAGAAGCATGCTGATCCCGGTCATTCTCTCCGGCGGCGCCGGAACCCGGTTGTGGCCGGTTTCGCGCAAGGCCTATCCGAAGCCCTTCATGAAGTTGGCAGACGGCCAGACGCTAGCCGGGTCGACCCTCAAGCGCGCGCTCGGCGTGATCGACCACGATCACTGTCTGACCGTCACTGCACGCGATTATTACTTCATGACCCGGGATATCTACAACGAGGTTGCGCCCGAGGCCGATTGCGCATTTCTGCTGGAACCGGAAGGCCGCAACACGGCCGCGGCGATTGCCGCCGCAGCGCTTGCGGTCAGCGAGCGCCACGGCGAGGAGGCCTGCATGCTGGTGTTGCCGGCCGATCACCTGGTGCGCGACCCGGTCGCATTCGGTGGCGCCGTCGAGCGGGCTCATGCTTTGGCCGACGAGGGGTGGCTGGTCTGTCTCGGTGTGCAGCCGACCCACGCCGAGACCGGCTTCGGTTACATCCGTGCCGGTGCGGCGTTGGGCAACGATGCGGCCCGTATCGAGGCCTTTGTCGAGAAGCCCGATCCGGATACGGCGCAGCGCTACTTCGAGAGCTGCCAGTATCTTTGGAACGCCGGCATGTTCTGTTTCACTGCAGCTGCGATCCTGGACGCACTCGGCGAACAGGCGCCGGACATCCTGGCCGCGGTCGAGGCGACCTGGGCCGAGTCCGACCGCAGCCGCAGCCCGATTGAGCTCGACCCCCGTAGTTTTGCCGCGGTACGATCCGACTCGATCGACTTCGCGGTCATGGAAAAGGCAGCGCGCCGTGCCGTGGTGCCGGTGGCCTGCGGCTGGAGCGACATCGGCTCGTGGCAGGCCATTTCCGAATTGTACGAAACCGATGGCTCCGGCAACCAGGTCCAGGGCCACGCCGTACTGATCGACTCGAAGAACACCTTCATCCAGAGCGAGCAGCGCCTGGTCGCAGTGGTCGGCGTCGATGATCTGGTCATCGTCGACACTGGCGACGCTGTGCTGGTCGCCCAGCGCGGGCGGGCCCAGGAAGTCAAGGCCGTGGTCGAGGAGCTGACCCGGCGTGAGCACCAGTCGGCGGTGTTCCACCGCACCGTTCATCGCCCCTGGGGCAGCTACACCGTGCTCGAGGATGCCGAGGACTGCAAGGTCAAACGGCTGGTGGTGCGTCCCGGCGGCGTGTTGTCGCTGCAGCGCCACCAGCATCGCAGCGAACACTGGACCGTGGTCTCGGGCACGGCGCGGGTCCGGGTCGGCGAGCGCCAGGCCGATCTGGGCGCCAACCAGACCGTGCAGATTGCGGCCGGAGAGCTGCACCGTCTCGAGAACCCGGGTCGCGAAGACCTACACATCATCGAGGTGCAGACCGGTGGTTATTTCGGCGAAGACGATATCGAACGACTGGAGGATGTCTATGGCCGCGTATGAATGCCGCTGGATGGCGTTGTTCGTCCTGGTACTGCTCGCCGTGGGCTGCGGGCCGAACGACACGCCTTCCGATGACGCCAACCGCAAGGTGGATGCGATGAACTTCGAGCAGATCAACATGGAATGGCGCGAGCGTCGACTCGAACGTCTGATCGAGCCCTACGGCTGGCTCAGCCTGACCGGACTGTACATGCTCGATGTGGGCAGACACACGATCGGCAGCGCCAGCAGCAATGACATCGTGCTCGCTCGCGGTCCTGCAAACTGGGGCCGTATCGAGGTGGACGAAGATCAGGGCGTGTGGTTCGAAGCCGCTGCCGGCGCAGGCGTGACACTCGATGGCCAGGTTGTCGACCGGGTCAGGCTCGAACTCGACGATGAGTCGGGTCCGACCACGCTGGAAGCCGATCGCATCCGGATTCACCTGGTGCTGCCCGGTGGCCAGCTGGGACTGCGGGTGCGCGATCCGGAGGCGGCGCCGCGTGCCAGATTCGCGGGCCTGGCGTATTACCCGCTCGATTCTGGATGGCATATCGAGGCTGAATTCGAGCCGCATCCGCCCGGAACCACGTTGCCGGTGGCCAATGTCATGGGGCAGGTGATCGACGAGCCGAATCCGGGGCGAGTCCGGTTCGAGCGCGACGGTCAGGTCATCACGCTGGAAGCGGTGCTGGAGGATGAGCGACTGTTCTTCATCTTCGCCGACCGGACCTCCGGCCGCGAAACCTATGGCCTGGGCCGTTTTCTGTATGCCGATCTGCCAGACGACAACCGCGTACTGCTGGATTTCAATCAGGCCTACAATCCACCGTGCGCCTTCAATACCTTCACCACCTGCCCGCTGCCGCCTGCGGGCAACCGCATGGATGAATGGGTCCGCGCCGGTGAGCGCGCCTATGCCGGTCCTCCCGGCATTCAGCAAGCGCGTGCTCCCGGAAGCTGAAACGGCGTTCCGGGGACGAGATCGGTCAGACCCGGTAGACCACCCATTTCATCACGCCTGCGGTGACGCCCATGAGGCGCTGAACGGGCGCTGGCAGCGTCGCCGCGCCAGCCTTGCGGGCCAGTTCGGCATGACGAATTTCGTCAAGCTTCATCTGCTCGACCACGACTCTTGAGGGTTGATCCTGTGCCGGCAGAGTTTCGAGGTGCGAGTCGAGGTGTGCTTCGACCTGGCGTTCGGTGGCCTCGACGAATCCCAGGCTCCAGCGGTCGCCCGCCGCCCCGGCCAGGGCACCGATCGCGAACGATCCGGCGTACCACAGCGGATTGAGTAGACTGGGGCGACTGTGCAGGGCATCGAGGCGCTCGGCGCACCAGCGCAGGTGGTCGATTTCCTCGGCCGCGGCATGTTCCATCTCGGCGCGAACCCGGGACAGGCGCGCGGTTGCGGCCTGTCCCGCGTACAAGGCCTGGGCACAGACCTCGCCGCTGTGGTTGACGCGCATCAGGCCCGCGGCATGGCGGCGCTCGGCATCACTGAGTGCGCCCTCCTCGATGGCGTGGGCTGGCGAGCGGCGTTCGACGGTCGGTGCCGGCGCCAGTGAAACCCGCAAGGCCTGGTCGAGCTGGGTGAAGATTCGATCGATTGCGTTCATGTGGACAATTGTAACGACCGCAGACCGGACAGGGCGATCTGCCGATGTTCAGTCAACGGCCAGATCATGCATGCTGAACAGGCCGTCGGGGTCGGTCCAGGTGCGTTCGATGTGAAGCCCGGTGCCCTCGAGCAGTTCGGTGAAGCTCTCGATCGAATACTTGTGGCTGTTCTCGCTGTGGATGCTTTCGCCACGGTGGAACTCGAAGTTTCGGCCGGCAAGTTCGATCACGGTGTCCGTTTGCGCCACCAGATGCATTTCGATGCGTTGCTCGCGATCGTTGTAGCGCGCCTCGTGGGCAAAGTCCTCGATACTCAGGCAGGCATCGAGGTCGTCGCGCAGCCGCCGCAGAAGGTTCAGGTTGAAGTCCGCGGTTACGCCGGCGGCATCGTCGTATGCACGCACCAGGCGTTCGACCGGCTTGACCAGGTCCACTCCGATCAGGATTCGGCCGTCCAGACCGGCCATGCGGCCCATGCGGCTGAGGAATTCGCGTGCCTGTTGGTGCGTGAAATTGCTGATTGTCGAGCCGGGGAAATAGACCACCCGTCGCCGCGCTGGAGGATCAAGTCGAAACAGTGCGCTGTCGATCGGCTGGGTATAGTCTGCGACCACGCCATGGATTTCCAGCTGCGGAAATTGCTGCTGCAGTTTGGCGTTGGCCCGGGTCAGTGCGTCCCGGGAAATTTCGATTGCGGTGTAGGCGCGTGGATTGGTGGCAGCCTCGAGCAGGATGCGGATCTTGATGCCGGCGCCCGAGCCCAGCTCGATGAAATGGGCGCCTGGACCGATCGCCTGGACGATCTCGTCGGCGTGGGTCTGGTGCAGCGCGAGGTCGGCACGGGTGACGTAATATTCCTCGGTGGCGCAGATCGCCTCGAACAGCCCGGAACCGCGCTCGTCGTAGAGATACTTGCACGGTAGTTCCGGCGGATCCGCTGATAGTCCGGTGAGTGCGTCGTGGAGGAATTGCTTGCGATCGTCCGGAGTCATGGCCTGGGTTCGTGTGTCGGGATGGGGGTCGGAAGGGTCAGTGGCGATCGGAACGGGGACGCTCAGGCATCTTGCGCCAGGCGCAGGCCGGAGAACTGCCAGCGGTCCGGTGGGTAGAAGAAGTTGCGGTAGCTGGGCCGGATATGGTCGGCCGGTGTTGCGCAGCTGCCGCCGCGCAGCACCATCTGGTTGGCCATGAACTTGCCGTTGTACTCGCCGATCGCGCCGGCGGCCGGGCGAAAGCCGGGATAGGGCGCGTAACTCGAGGCGGTCCACTCCCATACGCCGCCGTAAAGCCCCGGTCCGTTACCCGGGTGGAATGGTTGAGGATGAAAGCAGCCGGCATCGGCGAATTGGCCGGTGCCGTCCTGGCTTGCGGCGACGGCCTCCCACTCGAATTCGGTCGGCAGCCGTGCACCGGCCCAGGCCGCATAGGCGGCGGCCTCGTAGAAACTCAGGTGGCAGACCGGCTGGGATCGATCCAGCGGCTTGCGGCCGGCCAGCGTGAACACCGACCAACCGCGACCGCAGGCTTCATCGCGCTGCCAGTACAGCGGTGCCTCGATCGCCTCGCGCTGCAGCCAGGTCCAGCCATCGGACAGCCACAGCAGGGGCTCACCGTAGCCGCCGTCATCAATGAAGTCGAGGTAGTCGCCGCAGCTTACGGGTCGGTCAGACAACCTGAACGGCCGATCAATCAAGACTCGATGCCGCGGCGTTTCATTGTCGAAGCAGAACGCCTCGGCATCGGCGCCGATCTCGACGATACCGCTGTCCTGAACGATCCAGCCGCTTGGCGGCGCATCCTGGTCGCTGCACGAGGGTGATTTTCCAAGCGAGGGTGACAGCGGGTTGAAGCTGAAGCCATGCTTGAGGTCGGTAAGAATCAATTCCTGGTGCTGCTGCTCGTGAGCCCGACCGAGTTCCAGCAACGGTGCGATCCGGGTCAGCGCGTCGGTCGCGGTGGTGCCGAGCAGTGCTTCCAGCGCAGCATCGACATGCGCCCGGTACGCGGTCACCTCATCCATCGTCGGGCGCGACAACAACGCCCGGCGCGCGCGCGGATGCTGCCGTCCGACACCGTTGTAGTAGCTGTTGAACAACTCGGCGTAAGCCGGTTGGAATACCTGATAACCCGACAGGTGCCCAGTCAGGACAAATGTCTCGAAGAACCAGCTGGTGTGCGCTCGATGCCATTTTGCCGGACTGGTCTCCGGCATCGACTGTAGATTCTGATCTTCGGCGGTCAGCCCTTCCAGCAGCGTGTCGGTGGTGCGACGCGTTGCCATCAGTCGGGATGGCAAGCTGGAGAGCAGCCCTGCACCAGAGCTCTTGCGGATGTTGGGATTGACGCTGACAGCCATGCCGTTTCGTTCTGGTTCGGGCGGGACGGCGCAGGATCTGGCGCCAGAAACCGGATGCTACCATCCGCCTGTCGACGACGGGCCGCCGAAGCGGTTCCAGGTTCGGGTACAGTGGCGCCCTGTCGAGGTCAACGGGAAGTTCGGCCGTGTATTACGCAAAGCATCTTTTCTTCTGCACCAATCAGCGCCCGGAAGGCGCCGAGCGCCCCTTCTGTGCCCAGTGCGGTTCGCCCCAGCTGCGTGCCTGGGCCAAGGCGCGGATCAAGCAACTGGGATTGGCTGGCCCCGGCCGAATCCGGGTCAACACATCAGGCTGCCTCGATCGCTGTGAACTCGGGCCGGCCTTGGTCGTGTACCCGGAAGGCGTCTGGTACACCTACGTCGACGAGCAGGATCTGGAAGAAATCATCCAGTCGCACCTGGTCGGCGGGCAGCCGGTCCAGCGCCTGATGCTGCCCGGTGACCCGACTGCCTGAGGCCGCGAATGCCGATCCGAGGGCTGCCGATTCACCTGGTCAACCAGATCGCCGCCGGCGAAGTCGTCGAGCGCCCGGCCTCGGTCGTCAAGGAACTGGTCGAAAACGCCCTGGATGCCGGTGCCGATCGGATCCGGGTCGAGATCGACGGCGGCGGCCAGCGCAGGATCCGGATCGTCGATAACGGCGGCGGCATCGCAGCCGATGAACTGCCGCTGGCGCTTGCGCCGCATGCGACCAGCAAGATCTCCACGCTGGAGGACCTGGAATCGGTCGCCAGCCTCGGCTTTCGTGGTGAGGCCCTGGCCAGCATTGCCTCGGTTTCGCGCCTGAGCATCAGTTCCTGTCCGCCGGACTGCGACAGCGGCATGCGAATCGAGTCCGAGGGCAGCAGGTTGCTCGATCCGGCGCCCTGCGCGATGCCGTCGGGTACCGTGATCGAAGTCCGCGACCTGTTTTTCAACACCCCGGCGCGGCGCAAGTTCATGAAGACCGACAAGACCGAGTTCGGGCACATCGACGAGTTGATCAAGCGCCTGGCGCTGGCGCGAATGAACGTGGCCTTCGAATTGCGTCACGACGGTCGTGCAACGCGCAACCTCCCGGCAGCCGGCGATTCCCGGGCGCGCCTGGGACGCGTCGAGCGGGTCTGCGGCGGTGCCTTCGTCGACGCCGCAATGGAGATTGCAACCGAGCACGCCGGGCTGCAGCTGTCGGGCTGGGTTGCACGGCCGGAGTTCTCGCGCTCACAGGCCGACATGCAGTACTTCTTCGTCAATGGCCGGATGGTGCGTGATCGACTGGTCACCCACGCGGTGCGCCAGGCCTATGCCGACGTGCTGTATTCGGGGCGTCACCCGGCCTATGTGTTGATGCTGGAACTCGATCCTGCCCGGGTCGACGTCAACGTGCATCCGCAGAAGACCGAGATCCGGTTCCGCGATGGCCGGCTGGTGCATGATTTCCTGTTCGCCATGATTCATCGGGTGCTGGCTGAAACCCGTGCCGGCGCCGTCGAACCTTCGACGACCGAACCGGATCGAATGCTGGCGCGCAAAGCCTCCGGGTGGAGTTTTGCGTCGGCGCCGGATCGTGCCCAGTCTGCCCTGGGACTCGGCCCTGGCGGTGACCGGGTACGTCAGGACCTGGAGCGGTATGCCGGCCTTGCGCGAGAAGCGTTTTCCGATCCGTTTGCCTCTGCTCCGGTCGATTCCGGCCCCGCGAACGGCGCAGGAGAGATTCCGCCGCTGGGATTCGCCCTGGCCCAACTGCACGGGGTCTACATCCTGGCCCAGAACGCCCACGGCCTGGTGGTGGTCGACATGCATGCAGCGCACGAGCGCATCACCTACGAACGCATGAAGCAGTCCTGGGCCGAGGACCGGGTCCGGACTCAGCCGCTGCTGGTGCCCGAGACGCTGGCATGTTCCGCGCGCGAGGTTCGGGCGCTCGAACAGCATGGCGACGAACTGCGCCGACTCGGCTTCGAGCTCGATCCGGCGGGGCCGGAAAGTGTGCTGATTCGTGCCATCCCAGCCGTGCTGGCCGGTGCCGACAAGGCCGCACTGGTGCGCGACGTGCTGGCCGACCTGGTCGAGCTGGGCCAGAGCCAGCGAGTCGAACAGGCCATCGACGAATTGCTCTCGACCGCCGCCTGCCACGGCAGCATTCGTGCCAATCGGCGGCTCGGCATCGATGAGATGAACGCGCTGTTGCGCGACATGGAACGCACCGAGCGTAGCGGCCAGTGCAACCACGGCCGGCCGACCTGGTCCCAACTCGACATGGCTCAGTTGGACCGGCTGTTTCTGCGGGGCCGGTGATGCACCCGGTCGTCATGACGACCGGGTGCATCAGTTCGAGATCGAGCTTCGGTCACTCCGAACGGAGCGGCCCTCGCGACGATCGGTCAAATGCGACAGGCTGCTGGATCGATCAGTCGTTGGCCCGCGCGCCGTCGTCGGGGTCGAGCGCCGCACGGCCTGAATCCGTCTGCGCCATCAACGGATGATCGCGGCCGTCCATCCACACCAGGATCTCGTAGAAGGTGCGAATGTTTTCGACGTAGCTGGCCGCTTCGTAGCCGCGCGCATAGCCAAACCGGGTCTGGCTGAAGTGGCCGCGCTGGGTCAGCAACGGCAATCGCTCGCGGACATCGACCCAGCGGTCGGGGTCGCCACCCTGGCGCTCGGTAAGAATGCGGGCGTCCTCGAGGTGACCGAGGCCGATGTTGTAGGCTGCCAGGGCCAGCCACAGCCGGTCCGGGTGTTTGATCCGTTCGGGCAGCCGGTCGATCAGTGACTTCAGGTAGCGGGTACCACCGCTGATACTCTGCTCCGGATCCTCGCGGTCGGTGATGCCGAGCTGGTTTGCGGTCGGCAGGGTGAGCATCATCAGGCCACGTACGCCGGTGCGCGATACCGCGTCGGGGTTCCAGTGCGATTCCTGGTAGCTGATCGCGGCCAGCAGGCGCCAGTCGAAATCCAGGTTGTCGGCGACCTGCTCGAACAGCGGACGAAAACGCGGCAGTCGCTCGCGCATCTGCTGCATGAAGGTGAAGGTGCCGACCGGCTCGTAGGATTCGATGTGGCTGAAGTAGTGCTCGCGTAGTTCGTTCAACGCGACAGAGGCATCTTCTCGAGCGAAGAACTCACGCATCTTCTGGGTCAGGCTGTCGTCGTCAGCCAGTCGGGTCGCCCAGGCCAGCGCCTGCTCGCGCTCGATTTCGAATGCTGGACGGATGGCGGGGAAATAGCGCCGGTTGAGATCGAGAATATTGGAATCGACGATGGTGTAATCGATCTCTTCGCTGCTCAGTGCTTCGAACAGGTCCTCGATGCTGGCGCTGTCCATGGACACCCACTCGAGGCCAGGCACATCGCGCAGCATCGATTCATAGCTGGTTCCGCTGACCAGCGCCAGGCGACCACCCACCAGATCGGTCAGTTCGCGTGGTCGTCTCGAGCCACGTCGATAGACCACGACCGGGCGCACCGAGTCATAGGCTGGTCCGAATCGCAGATAGCGCTGACGCTCAGGGGTGCGCGAGAAGTTGGCGGCGATGAAATCGCCGCGGCGTTCAATCAATGCCGGAACCAGCGCATCGATCGAGTCCATGCTGATCACCTCCAGCCCCAGCCCCAGCGAGCGGGCGAAGCGCTGGGCCAGGTCGTGCTCGAATCCGGCTTCGCCACCGGCACCGAGGTAGTAAGTGGCCGCGCCGTTGATCGTGAGCATCACCAGCCGGCCGCGATCGAATGCGGCCTCAAGCTCGGTGGTCGCGTGTTTGCCCGACATCGCCAAGCCCAGCGCCGCGGCCGCCAACAGGGCCCGAAGCGCGGGACGACCGCGCAGGTAGCGCTTACTGCGGCTGCGCCGGGATCGGGATTCAGGTTCTGCAGCGGCGCGATTCACGGTCGTCGGTCTGGCGTTCGATGGCTTCGAGTCAGGTCCTTATACTGCATTCCCGTCAATCGGCGCTGCCTCGGGATTCTGCTAGACTCTCGCGTTTCCAACAGCCGGCCCCGGTCAACGGGAGTCGTCGAGCCTGTCTGAAATGTCCGAATCCAATCCAATCCGTACCCGGTTCGCGCCCAGCCCGACCGGATTTCTGCACATTGGCGGCGCCCGCACGGCTTTGTTCTGCTGGCTGGCCGCGCGTGCCACCGGCGGCGAGTTCATTCTCCGGATCGAAGACACCGACCGGGCGCGTTCGACCGATGAGTCGGTGCAGGCCATTCTCGACGGACTGGCCTGGCTGGAACTGGTGCCGGACGAAGGGCCCTACTACCAGACCGATCGCTTTGAGCTCTATAACGCGGCGGTCGAGCGACTGTTGGAACAGGGTCGGGCCTACCGCTGCTACTGCTCGAAGGAACGGCTGGAGAGCCTGCGCGAGGAAGCGATCGCAAATGGT
>Ga0100400_1002269_pt1 | contig 13397 bp, 10 predicted proteins | sample CryGeymeta201524_FD_80420 | JGI IMG/M metagenome (GOLD analysis project Ga0100400, IMG submission 80420) | Groundwater microbial communities from Crystal Geyser aquifers in Utah, USA - Crystal Geyser metaG 2015-24 | ecosystem: Environmental > Aquatic > Deep subsurface > Groundwater | place: USA... | reverse complement strand
TCCTCCACCGTCGGAAGGCTTCTCGGGAGGACACCAACTGAAATGGAGAAACAGGCTGTTTCACTATTCTCAAAGGCACATGCTCGCCGCCGAAGTTGTTCTGGACGGCGGGAATATCAGCCGAACAGTTTTCCACCTCAGGACTCACAGCGCCATGTGTTTGTGCAAGGCCCCCTTGCACAAATGCCATGTCCGAGGGTCCTTGCACTTGCCGATAATCACCAGATGCTTTGCCCAACTGATTTCTCCAACCAGCGGTTGGAGTTTTTCGTGATGGATAATCATCCGGTATCCGTCGGTTGTCCATGCTCATATCCCCAAATCCTCGAAGTTGAACTGGATCTTCACCGCCAGTTCCGCCGCCTCCCGGTTGAGGTCGGCCAGTTCCGTGTGGATCTCCCGCAGGGTCTGTTCGAAGTCGAAATTCTCGTTTTCTTCCAGCGGGGCGACGCCGACGTAGCGGCCTGGGGTGAGGCTCCAGTCGGCGGCCTCCAACTCGGAGCGGTCCACCAGCTTGACCAGTCCTTCGACATCGCGCAGCACGCCCTCGGGGAAGCGGTCGGTGAGCCAGACGGCCTGTTTGTGGAAGTAGCGAACCCGTTTGAGCTGTTCGACGGCGGTCTGCCGGGCGGCGTCTGCGGCCTTGCGGGTCTTGGCGATTTCGCGTTTCACCCAGAGGTCGTTTTCCTTCGCCGCCAGTCCGGTTTCACAGACATCGATCAGGCGGCAGGCGAGTTTGTAGAGGAGGTCGGCCTGCCTGACGAGGTCGCGGCTCTGCTCCGCCAAGGGGGCGAGGCGCCGAACGGCTTCGTTCAAGGCGGCGTTGGTCCGCGCCTGTTTCTCCCAGACGGTCGTTTCCGATTCAGCGTGTTTGCGAAAGCCTTCTGTCTCCCGGACGAAGGTTTTGCAGTCCTGCTCCAGTTGCCGCAGGGTCTCCGCATGCGATGCATCCTTGAGGAGCGTGTCGAGAAAGGGCTGCATCGCCTGCTTCATGGCGCCGAGGGCGGATACAAAGTCGGCCAACGGATTGACCTTTCCCCCGGCCTCCTCCTTTTCGAAGCAACCCTTTGCTTCGGCGATGGTCTGCACCAGGTAACGGGCGACCAATTCGAGAAAACGATCGCCCCGGCCGCGGTAGAGCCAGACGATGGCCAGGAGGTTCTGGAGTTGCTCGGGGCTGAAGTCGTAGATCTTCCTCGTCACCTTGCGGTAGATGTTGCGCGCATCGAGCATCAGCACCTTGTCTCGGCGGTCTTCCGGCTTGGCGCGGTCGAGGAACCACAGCTCGCAGGGGACGATGCGGGTGTAGAAGAAGTTCGACCGGATGGAAATCATGATGTCCACCGCACCGGTCTCGATGAGCTTCTGCCGCACCTTGGCCTCGTCCCGCCCGGCGCTGGAGGCCTGGGAGGACATGACGAAACCGGCGCGGCCGCGCTCGTTTAGGTAGCTGTAGAAATAGCTGATCCAGAGGTAGTTGCCGTTGGAGACCTTTTTGCTCTTGTTCACCCCCGGCAGACCGAAGGACAGGCGGGGATCGCGACGGACGATGTCGGCATCCACTTCGTCCACGTTGAAGGGCGGATTGGCCATGACGAAATCGGCCTTGCCCAGGAGCTCATGCGGATCGATGTCGTAGTAGGTGATGGCCTTGAGGATGTTTCCCTCCAGGCCGTGGACGGCCAGGTTCATCTTGGCCAGACGGATGGTGGTGGGGTTCTTCTCCATGCCGTAGAAGGTGAGGCGTTCCGAAGGGTTGGCGTGGAGGCGCTCGACAAAGTGGGCGCTCTGGACGAACATGCCGCCGGAACCGCAGGCGACGTCGAGGACCGTTCCCCGCTCCGGCTCCAGGACGCCGGCGATGAGGGAAACGAGCGAAACCGGCGTGAAGAACTCCCCGCCGTCGTGAGCCTTCTGGTCGGCGAACTGGGTGAGGAAATACTCGTAGATCCGCCCGAAGATGTCGCCGGAGGCCCGTTTGAGCTCCTCCGGATTCAGCGTTTGCAGGAGCTGCTTGAGCACCGCGTTGTCCACTTCCTGGTATTCCGCCTTCGGGAGGACGCCTCGCAGTGTTTCGTAATCCGTCTCGATCGACTCCATCGCCTCGATGATCGCCTTCGCCCGATCTTCGCTGTCCTTGAGGGAAACCAGGTAATCGAACTGCGCGTTTACCCGGAGGAAGATCGCTCCTTTCTGGGAGAAATCCTCCTTGGTCAATTCCCGCGCCTTGCCGCCGCGTTTCGGCAGGGCGGCGACGAGGCCGTCCCGGACGGCGAGAAAGCGGCTGTAGGCGTGGCGCAGGAAAATCAGCCCCATGACGGGGAGAAAGTACTCGTTGCTGGCGTAGTTGGAATTGGCGCGCAACGTATCCGCCGCGCTCCAGAGGCGTTTTTCGATGGCTTCGATGTTTTCCAGTTGGGGCATGGCTTGTCTCAAAAGATTGTCGGTTGCCCGGTCGGAACGGCGCCGCTTTCGCTTCGGAAGTGCGATCCGTTCTTGAATCCGTGTACGTGGAGATGGGGGTATTCATACACCCCCAGCCGGGAAAAGGCAAATAAAAACGAGGGAGAAACGGGGCTGGAAGTCCTGTTTCAGATGACCTGGCTGATATGTATCGCCTTGAATTTGCCGCCGGAGGCCTTCGCTGCCTTCGCGAGCTGGATCAGGCAGCCGGGGCAGCCGGTCACCACAACGGCGGCGCCTGTCTGTTCGATGTTGCAGCGTTTCTTCTCCAGGATCTGCGCCGCCGCATCGGGGTAATCGATATGGAAGGAGCCGGCGCCGCCGCAGCACACGTCGGCCTCCTTCATCTCGGCGAAGCGTCCCGCCGCCTTCAGCAGCTCCCGCGGCGGCTGCGTGATTCCCTGGCCCCGCACAAGGTGGCAGGGATCATGGTAGGTGAAGACGGCGTCCGCCCTCTGCCGCGGTTCGTAGCCGACCTTTGTTAGATATTCCGTCAGATCCATCACCTTGCCGCTGAAGGTCGTAGCCCGCTCCCGCCACGCCGGATCGTCCGCAAAAAACGAGCTTAGGTGCTTGAGGGTGGCGCCGCAGCTCGCGCAGTCGCTGACGACGACATCGGCCTCCTCGAAAAGCCGGATGTTCTTCCGGGCCAGAGAGAGGAACTCGCCGCGCAGGCCGTGGGCAAGATGGGGCAGGCCGCAGCAGACATTCTGCTTCTCCACTAGGCGGTTGGTGGTTCGGAGGATGTCGCGGGTCTGGGCGGCGGCCTCCGGAAACATCATCTCCATACCGCAGCCGCGGAAATAGGCCACCTTCGTTCGGTCCGTCACAGTGACGGCGGAAGGCGGCGCCTTTTGGCCGAGGGCGGCGGGCCCCGCAAACGCGGCAAGAAAATGGGTCCGGGTGTACTCTTCCGGCGCCATACCGTGTGGAAGCAGGCCGTTAAGGCCGGACCGGCGCAGGATCGACAACGCGGCGGCGGCGGCCTTCACTGCGCCCGGCCGCTTCAGGATGGCGCCGATCAGCCGGTATTTCCCGTCCGCCCCGCCGGCGAGATCCGTCAGGTGCTGGCGGACGTTGACCATCGCCTCGTCGGTCGGAACCTTCGCCGGACAGGTATCGACACAGGCCCGGCACAACAGGCAGAAATTGACGACGTCGAGGAGCTCCCCCGTCGGTTCGATGCCTCCATCTGCCAGCGCGCGGGCAATCGTATTCTTGCCCCGGGCGCTGGTCGCCTCGATGCCCTTCACCCCAAAGAGCGGGCAGACAGGCAGACAGGCGCCGCAGCGGTCGCAGCGGCTGACCATGTTTCCAGCCTTCCGGAGCAGATCGCGATCCTTCCTTTTATCCATGCAATGCCTTCTTTTTCACCAGATCTTCCCCGGGTTCAGGATGCCCTTCGGATCGAGGGCCGCCTTGATAGCCTTGAGGGTTCGGACGCCGATGTCGCCCAGCGCGCTTGCGATGTAAGGCCGTTTGGTGATGCCGATGCCGTGCTCGCCGGAGAGTGTTCCGCCGACGCTCAGGGCTGCGGCAAAGATGTCGTCAACCGCCTGATGGACCCGCTCCATCTCGCCCGGTTTGCTTAGGTCGCACAGGATGGAGGGGTGGAGGTTGCCGTCGCCGGCGTGGCCGTACACGGCGATCGGGAGCCCCTGTTTTTCGGAGATCTCTGCGATGCGGCGCACCACCTCCGGGAAGGCGTCGCGGGGGACCGAGATGTCTTCGCCGATGCGGTTCGGCGCGAGGGCGGCCACGGCGGAACTGAGCCCCCGCCGGACGGCCCAGATCTCTTCCGCCTCTTGCTCCGACCGGGCCGCGCGGAACGCGACGGCGCCGCACGCCTTCGCCGCTTCCCCGATCCGTTTCGTCTGGGTTTCGAGGGCCGCGTCGTCGTCGCCATCGATTTCGATGATGATGCAGGCGCCGACCTCCGGATCGAGTTCCGTCTTGCGGTGGCGCGACACGACCTCCAGGCAGGTCCTGTCCATGATCTCGGCCGCGGCCGGTACGACGCCTGACTGAAGCACCGTGTGGATGGTCCGGCAGCCGTCGTCGAGGGTGCGGAACATCACCTGCAGTGTGCCGCGCCGCTTCGGCATCGGGATCAGCCGGAAGAGGGCCCGGGTGACGACGCCGAGGGTGCCCTCGGAACCGGTGAAGAGGCTCGTCAGATCGTAGCCGGTCACGTTCTTGATCGCCTTGCCGCCGGTCCGGAGGATCGCGCCGTCGGCCAGAACCACCTCCAGCCCCATGACGTAGTTCTTCGTCACGCCGTATTTGACGGCCCTCATTCCGCCGGAGTTTTCCGCCACGTTGCCGCCGATGGTGGAGAATTTCCAGCTCGCCGGGTCAGGCGGGAAAAAGAGCCCCTTTTCGGCGCAGTGGTTGTAGAGATCGATCGTGCGGACCCCGGCCTCCGCCGTCACCATCATGTTGCGCAGGTCGAGCTCGATGATCCGCGTCATGCGGTCGAGGGCGAGGGAGATGCCGCCCTTAAGCGGGATGCTGCCGCCGGTGCGGCCGCTCGCGGCGCCCCTGGGGGTGACGGGGATTTCATGCTCGCAGGCGACGACCATGATCCGCGACACCTCATCGGTGGTCAGCGGCCGGACGACCAGGTCGGGTTTGTTCGCCGGTAAAAGCGGGACGAAGGAGGCGTCATAGGAATAGCCGAAGCGGTTCAGCTCGGAATCGAGGACGTGGTCCGGCCCCACGATGGCGCGAATTTCCTGTTTAATCTCTTCTGGTATCATTCCCAAGACCTCCTGTTCGGGCATAACTTTATCGAATCGGACAAAGCCCGTTCCGCTCTTTCATCAACATCCGGAAAAAGCTTTGAAAATCTACACCCTTGCCGAATTTCAGGTGTAATTCAAAGCTCCCCCGGGATTATTTTCATCGCCTCCGAAAGCGCCGGTGGCTTTGCCCCGCCATCGTCTTTTTCTTTCCGGCGGCTTCCCTCGTAGAGCTCGTACTCCAGAAGCCGGCACTCGATCGCGCCGTTGAAAAAAGGGATTCGCCTTTTCGTCCTTAGTCCGACCGATTTCCCCAGGGCGGCGTTCCCGGTGAAGATGTAGCCGCGGTATCCGCCGCACCGCTTTTTGAAGAAATCCCCGATCTCCCGGTAGAGGCCGATCAGACTCGGGAGATCGCCGGTCCGTTCGCCGTAGGGGGGGTTGAGGATGACGATGCCGCCCCGCTCCGGAACCGGCGTCTCGGTGAAGGGGCAGACGGCGAATTCGATCCGCCCTTCCACGCCGGCCGTCCGGGCGTTCTGTCTCGCCGCGGCGATCGCCTGGGGGTCGAAATCCGTGGCGATGATCCTTGCCGCCGTCTCCTTTTCCGCCTTGTGCGCCGCCGCCCGGAGCGCGCGCCAGGCGGTCGGGTCGAAACCCTGCAAATGGATGAAGCCGTAATTGCTCCGGAGGAGGCCCGGCGCCTTGCCCAGGGCGATGAGTGCGGCCTCGATCGCGAGCGTCCCGCTCCCGCACATCGGATTGACAAAGTCCTTCCTGCCGTTCCAGCCGGTCGCAAGGATCACAGCCGCGGCGAGGGTCTCCTGCATCGGCGCCGCAAGCGGGATCTTCCGGTAACCCCGCCGGGAGAGGGGTTCGCCGGAGGTGTCGAGATAAACCACGACCTCGCTCCCCTTCCAGTAGAGGTGGACCACCGCCCGGTCCCGGTCGGGTCCGGAGTCGGGCCGCAGGCCGCATTTTTCCTGCATCCGGTCCACGATCGCGTCCTTCGCTTTCAAGTTGACGAACCGGGCGTCGTTGATTGCCGGGGTGTCCGCCGTCGAGGTGACACAGAGGTAGGCGTGCTCCCCCCTTGCGTGGAGAATCTCCTCCCACGGGAGTTCCCGCAGGCCGCGGTAGAGGCCCTCCGGATTCTCCGCCGGGAAGGCCGCGATATGGAAAAGGACCCGGTGGCCCGTCCGGAGATGGAGGTTCAGCCGCATTGTGTCGGCGAGCGTCCCCTTCGTCTCGACGGCCGCCTCCCCCTCCGCGACGACGGGGAAGCCGAGGGCGCGGAGCTCCCCGGCAAGCCAGGGGGAAATCCCCTTGGGGCAGGTGATCAGGATCTTGCTTTGCCGCGTCCAGTTCTTCATCGATTCATTTCACTCGCGGATTGTTCCACAAAAAAGGGCGATCATGCTTTCCGCCGTCCAAGGGTTCTGACCCGGCGGAGCTGTCGGCTATGTAACACAGAGCGCCGGAAATGCAAGGGAAAGAAAACGGGGGGGCAACTCCGTTGCGCGGTGGCGGCGATCACGGCATCTCCGATGCTCAGGGCATGGCTCTTGCGGAATTTCACCTGAAAATGCACCCTTAATTTATTGAAATCATTGCATCCAACTTACCCTCCCCTTCAAGGAGAGGGTAAAGGTGGGGATGGGGTCGCCCAGCAATTTTCATCCCCCGTTGTGACGGCAAGCCGTCACGAGCGTTTCATCAGATATTCGATGGCCCCGGCAGCGATCGCCAGGTCAACATCAACGGAAGTAGGATATTGAAAAGGGATCGGATGGTATCATCTTCCCCTTTACGCTGTGGATGGTGGAGATCGTCACGCTTTCCGTGGCGACGTCATAGGATCTCTTGGCCCGGTAGTCTTCGGAGATCCAGTTGTGCAGAAGGCCCCTTTTGTCCAGCGCCTTCCCGATGAGGAGAGGCAAATTCATGCCGGGGTCATTCTCCGGGGTCTTCATGGCATAGATCACGGCCATTTCTGACAGCGGGTGGCCTTCTTCCGCTGAAAGATGCCGGATTGTCTCGGCCACCTATGCGGCAATTTCCCCTGTTTTTTGACCTCGTTTTCGAGACCTCTTCCCTGGCTTTACGCTTCAAGGCTAAGGTGAAGTGGCAGCCGATGGGCTGTTTCTCGATGGGCTTCCAGCGGACGAAGATGTCATAGGGGGCTTCGCCACCGAGGATCAGTTCCAGGCGTTTTTTGAGAATTTCCGCGGCGGCGAGGCGTTCCTCAGCCCCGTCCACTTCCGTGATTCGGAAGTCAAAAGGCGGGTCAAACATCCGCCGCAGGGTCTCCTGAAAACACTGGCCCGAGGGATCGGAGCAGAGGGGCGATTGGGGGTGGAGATCGTCCCAGAAGAAGATTTTTTCCGGGGGAATGATCCGGTCGAGGCCCTTCTGGATGTATTCGAACTTGTTGATGTTCGGAAAGACGCCGCCGCAGTTGACGGGAATTTTGACGTGACCGTAGGTGTGGGGCTCCTTCGAAAGGAGATGGGCGTCCTGTCGGATCTTCTCTATGATCAGGTTAAAATAGGTCCGCGCCTGCTGGAGGGGATTCTGCCGCTTCTCCTCACAGCCTCCATGAGCAGGAGGAAGCGCTGGGGTGTACCCTCGATGATCTGGTCGATGGCCCAGTCCTTGACCTCGAAGATGATGAGGCCGACGTCTTCGGAATAGATAATGAAATCGGGTTCCCGCCCTTGGACGTCCGGCAGATACCATGACAGGTGGCGGTCGTCGGGCCGGGCGACAGTCTGTAGAAACCGGTAGAAAGCGCCCTCGCCGGGCGTGGTGAAGACCTGGATGTCGTCGGGGATCATTGTGGCCATCGGTCAGCCTCTCTCTATGCTTTCCGGGGCGGGTTTCCGGAGGATTGTCAGGCGCACACTATGAGCCGAACCCGAGAAGGTTGACGATTCCCAGCTTCTCCCTGCAGACCGAGCAGAGCTGGCGGGCATCTTGAACGCCGGGCGCGCCGCCGTCCCACCGCCTCTAAAAAAATTCCCCCCAAGACCTCGACTGAGGTTCACGGATCCTCATTTGGGCGATTGCATAATTGTGATTTACATCCACGTGCTATCCGGAAGCGGCATGTCTGAGCTGGGGCGCACATGAAGCCATTTCAGCACAGCAAGGTTCCTGATGGTGTTAGCGATTTCTGCTGTATCCAAAGCTGGGCGACGTTTCTGTTTCCACTGCAGAACATAGGATAGAACATCGTTCTCATCGGGCTTTTCTTTTCCGTTGCGCGTCAATTCTTTTTCTGCGAACAAAACTGTGGAAACGATTTCCGCCTGCTGTGTATTCATCCGTACGAACAGATCCACGGTCTTATCAATGACGGCGTCCCACTTCGTAAGATCCTTTTCGTAGGCCTTCCGAGCATCGGTAAATGTCCGGCCTACCTTAACCTCGAACATCCTGCCGAGCTTTTCTTCGTTGATCAATCCATGGTTCACCAGACGGGTGATCATTTCTTTCAATCTTGGGGAAAACGGCCCATAGCTCCCCTTTGAAAAAGCCAGGTTGGTTGGCAATCCTTCCATCGTAGAGACAAAGGCGATCTTCTGTAATGTTGTCCTTCCCACGGGCCAATGGTAAGGTTGTTGCTCAATCCTATAGAGAATCTCTACCAGGGCAATCCATGCCGGTCTGACCCATTGTGGAACAGGCATCTCGGTGTTCTCCATTCTTACATCGTCAATCCGTCCAAGGAATTCTGGTCTAAGTTCCTCATGTGGAGTACCGTGTGGGGCATACAATTCAACAGGAATATCCATTTTCGCCATGTATCGGTACAGGGTGGGTCCGACGATTCGCCATTCCAAATGGCCTGCACCGCAGCCCAGGGGCGGCACGGCAATGGAGGTGACGTCCCATTCTTTATAATGTTTTAGCAGATAATCCAGACCACGGATGATATCCTTCAGATTAGAAATGGACCGCCAATGATCCTTCGTTGGAAAATTGATGATCCAGGGCGGGAAAAGGGTTCGATAAAGATAAGGTTCACCAAGTCGGACTTCTCCCCGCTTGCACCGATCCTCATAGTCCTTGAACATCTCGGGGTAACGGCGTTTGAATTCGAGGGCGATGCCTTTCCCCATGATGCCGACGCAATTCACCGTGTTGACGATGGTCTGGGCCTTGGATTGGAAAATATCGGCGATGAGTACTCTTACCATATTTCATCCTCTCATCTAAAAAACAGAGACGGGCTCATTGTAACAGATAACGATACGCCTGTCTTGTGTAAACATGTTTTCCCTTCGGTACACGATACGTAGGCGCCGATGATGTACCTGCAATCGATCCTGTCCGGCACAAGGATTTCAGCACATTTCACCGACTTGTGTTCCATCTCGATGAATGGATCCGGATGGGTCCAGTAATGGGCAAAAATCATATCCTTGTCGAGATGCTTCAATCCATCCGGGTACTTTGAAAACCTTGCATAGTCACTCGACGCGTTGCGATCCGAAATAACTACTCCCGGCAGCCTCATGACCGCGGGATCGAGTCGTAAAACGCAAAGAGCGACATGCTGGTCCTTCAAGACATACAGCATGGGATTCCTGGCATCAAAGTAGAGATTGACGTATTCGTGCAGCGGCCTTCCGCCGGGGATGATTTTTTTGGCGCGCCTTTGCTGAACATCAGGAGACGCAACAGAAACATGGGAAATTCCGCCGGCTCGCGTGTGAGACAATATCCCATTTGCCCATATCGAAGGTAAATTGCTGATATGGATTATGTTATGAAGTTCTTTTATCTCTGCAACATCCACAGTGAAAATCCTACGTTATTCCTTGAACCATATTATTTCGCAGATGGGGAACTTTTTGTTGCTCATCTGCTTACAAAGTACCCGCCGCTCTTCCTGGGTCCGGAAAAGACGATCTCTCCCTGCTCCCTCAATTTCTTTATCCAGCGTTCGACGGTTTTTGAGGGAATATTCGATGCGGCGGCGATTTCAACAACCCTCTTGCCGGGATTTTTGCCAATGAATTCCAAGAGCCGGTTTATTCCTTCATTTATTCCCTCACTGGCGGGACGTCGGATAAATTTCACGACAAAAGCGCCTGTCGTTTCCTTCAACTCCGGCTTGGGTTTACCGTTTATGGCGCACCCCTCGTCCATCCGCTGAAACCCTGCCCCCCAGCCTTCGATAAATCCGATGTCAAGGCGGACAGGGAAATGATGATCTCCTTCCAAGGGGCAAAGAGGATTTCTCCTCAAGGGTTCCCGATTCTCGGTACATGTTTTTCCGCTCTCAATATAAACACTTGAAGTACAATTCATTGAAAGTTGCCAAGATTAATTATACGACTGTAAAGCCAATTATTACCAAATATTCATAAATCGGATCATAATAATCGGAACATCGTGTAGGATCTTCTTCGTCACCATTCGGTACCACGATAACCATACCTTGCCGGGCACGTGTTAGAAGAACACGGTATGCATTTTTTAGATAGTTTTGACGGACTTCTTTCCGAATATGCATCCATCTGTTGCCCCGGAAAGACCAGTATGCCCATTTATCCTTTGCATATCTTAAGTCTGCATCCCAAGTGCAACAAATCCAGTCAAGCTCGAGTCCCTGAATTTGGAACTCCGTTGCTACATCTTCAAGGTAATAAGATGACCTTACGTCTTCCTTTGTATCAAGAAACCAATGGATAGGATCAATTGGGGTTCTCACATCAATAGCATGAGGCTTCAAACGTTCTGCTTGCGATGAAACCACAATTCCATAACGTTCGGTACCACGTGCCTGTTTTTTCAACCACCGTTTTGCATTTGAAAGATCGCGCGTAATAACAATTGGAAATTTTTCTTTTATTTCTTCTAATGTGCTGCGTGCTGCTTCTACATCGAGATCGAGCATTTGCTTTACTAATAAGGAAACATTCTCTGCGCGGAATGACCGCATCGATACAGCAAGGTGTAATTCATCTTTATAAACAACATTTGAACGCGGCAACAGTTTGCTTATTGCGTTACCAGCAGAATATTCACTATCCGTAAGACGAGATGATATGTAAACATGCCAATCGGGAAAATAACGAATAAGAGAATTAATCCATTCAGAGATACCTGCTTCACCAGTGTTTATCTCCTGTCCACCCCCTACAAGACAAACAATAACCGCCCAATCAACATGTCTATCGAGACAAGAAACCAAAAATTCTGGTTCAGACTGATGAAAATTTAAATTATTCTTTTTATTACGCATAAAACTAGATGTCTGCATGCTATCCCAAGCTCTTTGCGCTTCATCGAATAGCGCAACGTGTTCAATAGGTGGTTTTGTTTGGTCTACAAGACATTCATCTCGAAAGTTATGAACATTCTGAATGAACATCTTCACATTCGCCATAACTTCACCTTTTTTTGTTTTTTTTCCATTTTCTTTATCATGGCGTAATTTATCTCTTGTCAGCGCTTCGCGTAGTACAGCGACAAGCGGACCATTGCCAGATAGAAACACACTATAAAGGTCATTCGTTTTATCGATATGAGTGGTGGCGATATTTAAACCAACTAATGTCTTTCCTGCCCCGGGAACGCCAGTCACAAAACAAATAGATTTTTGCGATTGTTCTCTCGATTGACGGATAATATCAGAAATTACAGCAGTAGTTTTATTGAGATTAATGGCACTTGCATCATTTCGAGATATTTCTTCAACAGAGTGACCGTTATATAGAGCCATTGCGGCTTCAACAATTGTTGGCGTAGGACTATATCGCCCATTTTCCCAATTCAGTTGATCAATTTCTTTACCTTCACAAAAGTTTAAAACGCCTTCAATTACTTTACCAAGCATCGATGAATTACATTTGATAGGGAACAGGAGTTTATCATTTTGCTGTGTTGAAGAAATAACATACGGGCTAAGATGAGCTTTTGTAGCAATCAAAATGGGAACAATAAATTGTTCATGACTGGTCTCATGAAAGTTTTTTAAATCTAGAGCATAGTCCCAGACCTGATCAAATGCATATTGAGTAACTATTTTCCCCCCGACTTTAAACTCAAGGACGAATATAACAGACCCTATTAGAAGTACCGCATCTATTCTTTGACCCATTCTTGGGATAGAGAATTCGAAATATATCATGCCTTGAAAATTACATAGCACTTTACGAAGAATGTTAATTTCTTCTAACCATGCATCTCGCTGTGATTGTTCAAGTGCGAATGTATTGCGTATTGCCAATTTCCCCAATATTATTTCTGGAGATGTGTTAAGAAAATCTTTAATAGTTGCTGAATAGTAAGCTCGATTCATCTATCAATTCCAAAAGTATGCCGCGCAGAAAGTCATAATACTCTTCTTGAACCTCCCCCAAGGGGAATTGCCTGAATAATCTTCATAATAGAAGTGTTCTATGGGCTGCTTTCTCTTTTTCAATAGCGAGAAGGACCTTGAAAACGACATCCCTTCCCTGTCTCCAAGCGCAGAAAAACCCTCTCCGAGACCACCCGGGCCGGCAAAAAGATCAATAATAGGGATTACATTTTTTTTTGCTGTCATTATTAGCCTTGAATATGGTAGGCGTTGAGTGCCACGACATCGTGGACAGAAAAAAGCGCAATATCTTCATATTCATGATTATTTTGCTGACTTAAATAATCGCTATTTATCATAAACGGAACAACCCGCCAGTTTGGGGATTCGTTGAAAGAAATCCCCCGAATGCCTTGCCGTTCGCCTCGATCCGCAACAGGTCCTCCTCCAGGTAGCCGACATGCTCCCGGAAAGCACAAAACCCCGCTCTCCTTTTCAGAGACGCGGGGTCTGTCGGTTGATTTTTCCATGGCTTCCCTTCCCGGAAAATGTTCCCAAAAGGTGCGCTGCCGGATCAGAAGACGTTTTCAAAGCATCGCAATTTTTGCATGCAAGCGAAACTGAACAAATTTTCGCCGATTAGTCAAGGGGTATTTCGATAGATAGGCGGAATTTCCGCTGCCCCATGGACCGGCATCGCCCTTGCTTTTCTTCGTGCGGCGTTTTCTTCCCGCAGACATCCCCGGCATCCCGCCCCAGGAGGGGCAAGGGCCACGCCAGCCCCTGACGGGTTTGTCATGTCCCTTGCTGAGTGTAGATTTTCAGATTAGCTGATCATGTCTTGTCTGATTAAATGGAACGGGACACCGACCGAAGGC
>Ga0100400_1002265_pt1 | contig 13410 bp, 18 predicted proteins | sample CryGeymeta201524_FD_80420 | JGI IMG/M metagenome (GOLD analysis project Ga0100400, IMG submission 80420) | Groundwater microbial communities from Crystal Geyser aquifers in Utah, USA - Crystal Geyser metaG 2015-24 | ecosystem: Environmental > Aquatic > Deep subsurface > Groundwater | place: USA... | reverse complement strand
TGAAGTTTCTTGGGTAAAAAAGTTTAACAAAAATGACTAAATCTTCAGCTCTTTGGCAACTTTTTCATCAAGGTTTGAAGTGATTAAATTTCTAATTTCTTGGGGTTTAACCCAACGAATTTCGGCGATTTCCCAAGGTTCTTTGGTTTCCCCTGGTTTGGTCGAATTTTCTGTTTTACAAAGATGATAAACAATAACCACCGGAAATTCTGGATGATATCTTAAAGAAATTTCTTTAAGGGCCTTAACTTCATAACCCGTTTCCGCCAAAATTTCCCGTTCTACCCCTTCTTTTCTTGATTCTTCGTATTTTTGTTTTCCGCCGGGGAAAGCCCAGGTCAAAACCGCTCCTTTAGCCCCCTGCTCTGGCTTTTTCCTTTTAATCAATAAGACCTCACCTTTTGGATTCAAAACCACACCTAAATTAATAAAAGTTTTACTTTCTTTTTCTTTGGAATTTATCATTTTTTCTGCCACTGGCATTTTAAAGGCTTCTCCAACCAATAATCAACTTCTTGCTGCTCAATTAACCCTTCTTTAGCCCCAATCTTAGTGACCACTGAAGCCCCATTAGCCACTCCCAATTTTAAAGCTTTTTCAATTTCTAGGCCTTTAGCTAATCCTCCGATAAAACCAGCGCCAAAACCATCCCCGGCACCGGTTTGATCAACCATCTTAACTTTAAAACCTAACATCTCTAATTGACCTTTCCCAGGGATTTTTAAAACAACCCCCTTCTCTCCAGCGGTAATCGCCACCATGGTTTTGGTTAAAGACGATAAATCACCCAAAAGCTTAACTTCCTCTTGATTAACAATTAAAACTTCAACTTTTTGCAGAAGAGAAATTAATTTTTCCTTTTCCTTGATTTCTCTTTTACCTGGGTTAATGGCCACCTTGATGTGATTCTTTTGAGCATAATCAACCAAACGTTGGAGTAAATCTAAATTGCCTTCTAAAGAAGCAATATAAAACCAAAAACTGTTTAATTTTTTAAAATCAATGACATTGGCTTCAAGTCTTGTCCCGCCGCGCCAAACTAAAATCGTTCGATTCCCATCAGGACCAATCAGAATAGTTGAATAATCGGTTTTTTCATCTTCCAATTGCACCAAAAATTCATCAAAGACTTTCTCCCTTTTAATCTCTTGACGGATAATTTTTCCGGCAAAATCCCAACCGCAACGTGCTACCAAAGCTGTTTTTAAACCTAAACGGGCCAAGCCAACGGCGGTGTTAGTTCCGCCTCCGCCAGAACTCATCACCAAATCACTCACTTCTGATTTCACCCCGTAAGGAATAACCAAAGAAGACTGAGTAAAAGCCTTTTTAGCTTTGACTACCTGAAAATCTGGAGACTTAAGAAGAACATCTAGAATGGCTGAACCAAAGGAAATAACATCAAATTTCATATCGCCCTACTCCCAAATAAACAAGTTTGTTTCTGGCGAAATAACTGAATTTTCTCCTCAACTACCTTTTGAACGGCCGCCACCACCGGCGGCATAATTTTGTAAACAGCCACCTCATCCGAACCTCTTAGGACATTTTCTAAGGTGCTGCGGTAAGCCAAACGCAATTCGGTGTTGACGTTAACCTTGACGATTCGCCCGATTTGAATCGCTTTTTTGACATCCTCTTCAAAAAGACCGGAGCCGCCGTGAAGAGAAAGAAAACAGGAAACTTTTTCGGCAATCGACCTTAAACGTTCTAAATCTAACCGCGGCGATTGTTGATAAGTTCCATGAAGATTACCAATAAAGACAGCCAAAATATCACAACCTGTTTGGGCGACAAAATCAGCGGCTTTCTGGGAATCAGTATAATCCCCGCTGGCCTGAATTGATTCTGGTAATTCTGAATAGGCCCTGGAATCACCCAAAATCTTATCTATTTCTGCTTCAATTAAAACACCCTTCTGATGAGCTTGTTCTACCAAAGCTTTAGTTATCTTGGCATTTTCTTCATAAGGTAAAGAAGAACCATCAAAATGAACGAGATTATAACCAGCTTCAATCGCTGTCTGGCATTCCTCCAAACCAGGTCCGTGGTCAAGATTAGTCAAAATAGTCAGCCCTAACTCTTGGCGGTAATTTTCTACCAAAGAAAGGAAATTTTTTAAACCAAAGTGTTCTAATTCACCCGCCGAAGTTTCCATAATCACCGGCGCCTGCTGGTTTTGGGCCGCCTGAACAATGGCTTTGGCAATTTCTAAATTGCCGGCATTAAAAGCCCCTAAAGCCCAACCTTCATTTTTTGCTTTAGTTAAAATCTCTTGGGTTTTCATCTTAATTCCTTTATAATTTCCACGGCTTTGGAAGTGCCAATGCGATCAACACCGGCCTTGATAAAATCCAAAGCCTCCTTTAAAGTGTCAATACCGCCGGCAACTTTGATTTTAATTTTGTCGCCAACAACACCCTTAATCAATTCGACATCCTTTAAACTGGCGCCTCTTGGCCCCATACCGGAAGAGGTTTTGACAAAGTCGGCACCCGACTTTAAAACTAATAGTGAGGCTTTTTTAATTTCTTCATCAGACAACAAGCCCGTCTCAATAATAAACTTGACCACGGTTGTTTTTTTAATCTCCTTGGTTGAACTTAAAATAGTTTTCATCTCTTCAAATACTTCTTGGATTTTACCTGCCTTAAAAAGACCAATATTCAGAGAAACATCCAATTCATCTGCCCCGTCTTTAACGGCTTTCATGGCGGAAAGAACTTTGACATCTTTCGTTTCCTGGCCTAAGGGAAAAGCGATGACTGTTCCCACTAATCCGTTTATTTCTTTTAAGAAATCTTTGGCCAAAGGAACGTAAAAAGGATTAACAAAAGCCGCATGAAGATGATACTCTGTTACTTTTTGGCAAAGTTGACGAATATCATCAGCTGTTGCTTCTTGATGATGATTGGCTAAATCCAGATATTTGGCTAATGTTGACTGATCCATATAACTTCCTCAATTAAACGGCAAGAATAGGCCCATTCGTTGTCATACCAGGCCACGACTTTGACCAAATCGCCATCGATAACTTGGGTTAAGGATAAATCAACAATGGCTGAGGCTGGGTTGCCGATAATATCTGTCGAAACTAAGGGTTTATCAGAAACCTCAATAATGCCATGATAGTTTAAACCAGCGGCTTTCTTAAAAGCCTGATTAACCTTCTCTACACTTGTCCGATGAGTGGTCACAAAGCAAAAATCAACCACTGAACCACAAACCACTGGCACCCGGTAAGACAAACCATCAAAGAGCCCTTTAAGACTCGGAATTACCTCGACTGTTGTCTCGTCGGCACCGGTTGAAGTCGGAATAATGTTGATGGCAGCTGACCTTGCTCGTCTTAAGTCTTGATGAGAACCATCAACTAACTCTTGGTCAGCCGTATAGGCATGGATGGTACTTAAGAGGGCCTTCTGAACACCAAAATTCTCCATCATCACTTTAGTTACTGGCGCGACACAATTAGTCGTACAAGAAGCATTATCAATAATGAGGTTATTCCGATAATCTTTCTCATTCACTCCCATAATAAAAGTCTCAACATCTTTGGTTGGCGCGGCAACGATAATTTTTTTGGCTCCACCTTGAAAATGAGCTGAAGCTGATTGGCGGTCACGAAAAACACCAGTGGATTCAACCACTACCTCAACTCCATATTTCTTCCAGGGGATTTTGTCTGGTTCTCTTTGAGCCAAAAGCGGCATCCGCTGGTGGTTAACCACCAAAACCCCAATTTCTTCCCCTTGCCCTTTTTCTACCTGGACTTTGCCATTGAAATGACCGTAAACACTATCGTATTCCAAAAGATGAGCCCAGCCTTGAGCATCCATCGACCCGGAAGTGTTAATGGCCACCACTTTAACCCTGCTTAAATATTTACTTAAAACGGCTCGTAGGGCGACTCGCCCGATACGGCCAAAACCGTTAATACCAACTTTAATCATTTTGTTTTTTTAAAATCGCTTCAATTCCCGGCAGGGTCCCCTGAGCTAAAAACTCAAACATCGCTCCTCCACCGGAAGAAATATAATTAATTTTATTAGTTAGACCAAATTTTGTTAACGCCGCTTCAGTATCACCACCACCGACCACGGTGTAAGCTCCGCTTCCAATAATAGCTTTCGCGATTTCTCTAGTTCCCATACTCCATTTTTCATCTTCATAGTAGCCCATCGGACCAGCCCAAACAATTGTTCCGGATTGAACGATAATCTTTTTAAATTTCTCAACTGATTCTAGTGTAATATCTTTCCCGTCGGGGTTCAAACAAGCCATAATAACTTTAGTTGGAGAGGATCGGTTTATTAGCTGAGACAGTTTTCCACCGATCAAAATGGCATTAGCCCAATCTAAAAGTTTTTCCATAACTTCCAGTTTATCTTCCTTAGCTCCCCCTAAAATCAAAGTTACTGGACGGCGAGGATTTTCTCTCACCCCAGACAAAACTTCTACCTCCTTTAAAAAATCTAGCCCCAAAGCTGAAGGCAAAAATTGTGGCAAACCAACAATGGAAGCATGCTGGCGATGAGAACAAGCAAAGGCATCGTTAATAAAAAAATCACCTAAATTAGCTAAACTTTTGGTAAAATTTAAATCATTGTTTTCTTCTCCTGACCAAAATCTTAAATTTTCCAACATTACCATCGGTTGGTTTTTATCAATTTCATTTATTGTTGAAAACAAAGGAACTTCTTTTTTTAAAAGTTGGCCTAAGTAATTAACCACAGGTTTTAAACTTAAACCGGGATTAACTTTACCCTCTGGTCGGCCTAAATGAGAAAGAAGAATAATTTTGGCTTGCTGGCCAAAAAGATAATTAATCGTTGCTAAAGATTCATCAATTCTTGTCCCACTTGTTACCTCGCCATTTTTTAGAGAAACATCATAATTAGTCCGCAAAAGAACCGTTTTTTGTTTAACTGATAAATCTTTGACACTGGGCAGTGTTTCCATTTGAAAAATCAATTTTTTTGACCGTCTTTTTCTTTTTTAATCCTCTCAATAACTTTTTCCACTAAATGTTCTGGGTCGGTATCGAAAACAACTTTTCGCAATCCCTTGCCGGCCGCTTCCAAAATGGCTCTGACTAAATCAGCCGTGCCACCGGAACCTTCCAAAACGCCGACAATTTCGTCTTCTTCATAGGCCACCGTAAATTCGTTTAAAGTCCCCATCCGGCCGTCAATCATAATGGTGGCATCCGATGAACGAACCATTAAAAGATTCCTACCGGCATAACCGGCTTCAGTATAAATAATGTGGTCAAAAATCTTTGAATCCATCGGCAGCCGATATTTCTTTGAATGCTCCACTTCTGTTCCGGCTGGGGAAAAACCAATATTAGAACCACCGGCCTTCTTGCAAGCTTTAGCCGCTTCAAAAGGAACGCCGTTGGTGGCACCGGTAATTAAAACGTGACCCTTTTTGGCAATTGCCTCACCAACTTTTCGGGCTAAATCATAAGCCTTTTGGGCATTTTTACCTTTCGAACCACCAGAAACGCAAATTTTGAACTGTCTCATTTGAACCCTCTAACTAAATCTAATAATTCTTGTTGGGGATTAGTTGCTAAAACAATATCTGAGGAAACCAAAACCCCTTTAGCCCCCAATTCAAGAGCCTTTTTAACATCTACCTGTTGGTGAATCCCCGCCCCAACCAAAATTGTCATGTTTTTAATTTTCTCAACAAATTCACGAATAATTTCCGGCTGAGCTTGAGAAACAGAAACCTCTCCTCCAATCAATTCCGGCGGTTCATAGGCAAGAAAATCGGGTTTAAGTTCAGCCAATTGTTGACCTTCTTTAATTGATTCGGCACAAACTAAACTCTGAAGACCTTTTAAGCCCAGCAAAATATTTTTGATTTTTTCGAATGGTAATTTTTTTTCAGAGTGATTAAGAAGGGTTCCCTTAGCGCCAGCAGCTAATATCCCTTTGGCTAAAATCTGGCCGGTACAAGGGCCAAAATCAACCTCATCAACATGCTGGGCCCAAACAGTCAATCCTTGGCTAACTAAACGAAAAATATCAGCCGCTTGAACAATAGGGATAATCTTTACCCCACTGTTTTTCTCCACCTCTTGGCAAATTTTAGCCAAAATTAAGGCCGCCTCACCAGTTCCCTGTTGGTAAGTTTTGAAATTAACAAAAATCATTTTCCTCCTTCCATCCTGGCATAAAGACCAAAAGCAGCCAGAATAATGCCGACCAATAGCCATTGGGTCGAAGCCAGCCACAAATCAGAATATAAAAATCCCCAAGCTGCAGCTGCCACCGCCAGTAAAGCCAGAAACATTAGAACCTTTGACAAAGGCCGCCAGGTCTCTTTTTTCAAACACACGATTTCCTCACCCCCTTTCTTTCTCTATCTTATCATTTTTTGGTCTTTTGGCGATAGTTGGCAATTGCTTTTTCGAGGGCCTCGGCTGCCAAGACAGAACAATGAAGTTTATTTTTAGGTAAACCGCCTAAAGCTTCGGCGATGGCTTGATTGGTGATTTTCTCGGCTTCAGAAAGTGGTTTACCTTTAACCATCGTTGTAATCATTGAAGAAGTCGCTAGAGCTGCGGCACAACCTAGAGTGAGAAATTTAGCCTCTTTTATAAATTCTTTATTACCTTTTTTACCAATCTTTATAAAAAGTTGAAGAACATCCCCGCAAACCGGATTTCCAACCGTCGCCACCCCGTCTGGATTTTTTATTTCTCCCACATTTTTTGGGTGATAAAAATGTTGCAAAACTTTTTTGGAATAAAATTGACTGATTTTCATAGTTTAGGCGCCATCCTCCTTAACTTCTGCACAATTGTTGGTAAAACTTTAATAACCTCGTCAATTTCTTCTTCAGTATTGTCCTTTCCTAAAGAAAACCGCAGCGATCCGTGAGCCTCTTCCGGTTGATAGCCCATGGCCAGTAAAACATGGGAAGGTTCAAGTAAGCCGCTGGTACAGGCTGAACCAGAAGAAGCCGCTACCCCCTTGTCAGAAAGCAACAACATCATTGCCTCTCCTTCAGCTCCTTTAACTAAGAAGGTGGCAATATGAGGAGCATTCTTTTTAAAATCTCCGACCAATTTCACTCCAGGAATCTGCAAAACACCAGCCATTAATTTATCCCTCAGTTTTTCTACGTATTTTGCACTACTTACCTTGTTTTTTTGGACAAGCTCTATGGCTTTACCTAAGCCAACAATATAAGGAACGTTCTCAGTGCCGGCCCGCAGCCGGCTTTCCTGCTCGCCACCATCCTGCTGTCGAACTAAGGGTGTTCCTTTTTTAAAATACAAAACGCCAACACCTTTAGGCGCATAAAACTTATGACCGCTTAAAGAAAGTAAATCCACGCCTAATTCTGTTACTCGACAATCGAGATACTGAATAGCCTGAGTGGCATCAGTATGGAAATAAATTTTTTGTTTTCGCTTAGCATTAATCTTTTTTAAAAGTTGCCCGATTTGGACAATGGGTTGAATCGCTCCCATCTCATTGTTAACATACATAATACTCACTAAAATGGTCTCTGGTCTAATTGTTTTTTCAAGATCATCAATTTTAACCAAGCCATCTTTATCAACTGGTAAATAATTTACCTTGGCCCAACCGAGCTTTTCTAGGTGTTTACAAGTCTCCAAAACAGCCTTGTGTTCAATACTTGAAGTGATAATATGAGGCAATTTTTGATTTTCTATTAAGCCCTTGTGAGCTAGATTAATCGCCTCTGTGGCCCCGGAGGTAAAAAGAATCTCAGATGTTTTGGCTCCCAGAAAATGGGCAACTTTTTCTCTAGCCTGCTCGATGGCTGTTTTTGCCTGTTGCCCCCATTGGTGCGGTTCTGAGGGGTTACCGAAATATTTGCCAAAATAAGGGCTCATTGCCTTTAAAACCTCAGCTGAAACCGGTGTTGTGGCGGCATGATCAAGGTAAACAAGTTTGTTCCTATCGGAATAAATCTTTCTCATATTAAATCTTTCAGCGTTTTCCCTTTCATTGTCTGGAGAATTTTTTCCCCAACCTCACCCCAAACATCCTTCTGACCACAAAAATTAACCTTAGGACAACCAAGGCAGTGACCCAATTGCATCGGTCCTTCTAGGGCTTCTATGATTTGCGCCACAGAAATCTTACCCGGTGTTTTAACTAAAAAGTAGCCTCCGGTTTTGCCTTCTTTAGCCTCGACCAAACCAGCTAAACGTAAAGGGAAGACTAGCTGCTCTAAAAACCTGTAAGGTAGCTTTTCCTCTTTAGCAATCTGCCTTAGAGACAAAGGACCTTGCTGATATTGTCTGGCTAAAGCAATCATCAATTGTAAACCATATTCAGTTTTTTTCTTTAAATCAAACATTTAAACTCCTACCTTTATTATAGGAGTTTAATACCTTAAAAGAAGTTTGTCAAGAAGCTTTTTTCCCTTTATAATAGATAGATTATACAAGCCGAAGGCGCAGTATAATTAGCGACAATGAAGGTCAATAAAAGGATTGCTCTCTTAATCCCGGCTTATAACGAAGAAAAATATATTCGCCGGGTTATTAAAAATTGTGCCATTTACTCCCTTAAGATGATTATTGTTAATGATGGTTCGTTTGACCAGACAGCGATGGTGGTCAAAAACTTGAAAGAAAGCAAAAAATATCCCTTGATTCTTCTACAACACACTAGAAATAGAGGCAAAGGAGCAGCCTTAGATACGGGTTTTAAGTACGCTGTTAAAAAAGGCTATCAAGGAGTTATCACCTTAGATGCTGACGGCCAACACGATACTAAAGAAATTAAAAAATTCCTCCAGATGGTTGACAAAGAAAAACCCGACTTGATTATTGGTAGTCGTTTCCAAAATCACCAAGGTATGCCTTTTATTCGCTTGGCAACTAACTACACGACTTCTTGGATTATTTCTTGGCTGGCCGGTCAAAAAGTCGAAGATGTTCAATCGGGCTTTCGCTATATTAGCAACAAAGTCATTAAAAATATTGAGCTAAAAACTAAACATTTTGAAACCGAGCCGGAGTTAATCTTGAAAGCAGCTTGGTTAAACTACTCAATCAAAAACATTCCTATCAATACTATTTATCACCAAGATTTTGTTAGTGAAGTTAATAAATTTACCGATACTCTCAAATTTTTCAAATTAGTTTTTAAAAGTCTTGTTTGGCGAAGAAGTTTTTTACGACAAAAAATCAGCGATTTTCAATAAAGGCTTCAATTAAATTATTAAAATATTCCGGGTTTTCATAGGAGACAATATGGCCAGCGTTTTGAACAATTTCAACTTTTACCTCAGGTAAAAATTGATTAATCCTCTTAATGTGTTTCGCCTTCATTCTCTTATCTTCTCGTCCACTAATAACCAGCATTTTCTCCTGATAGCTCTTCATCCATTCTAAAGATTCCTTTTTTCTGAAAGTTTTCAAACCTAAACAAAAGTCTAAAGAAGGTAATTTATTATCCGCCAAAGCTTCTCTTACTTTCGCTACCGGTGTTTTTTTAGAAGCTACAAGGCGCTTCGTTAAAAAGGGATTTTTAGGCATCAAACAACAGCGATAAATCGGTATTTGTAAAAATCTTGGTAGATTTAACAATAATCTCAGGAATAAACCTACTCCAGAGTCTAAACCAAGACTAACGCTCACAAATTTATCGGCCCCATAGTCTCTAATATATCTCTGGGCAATCAAGCCGCCATAACTATGAGATACCAAAATAACTTTATTGGAAATATTTAAAATCTCCATCAGCTTTAAAAAATCATCATAGTGATCATCAAAGGTATAACTTAACGCTTCGCCTGAATGACCACAGCCACGCCAATCATAAGCAACTGTCCGGTATTTCTCAGAAAAGTAACCTAACTGATATTTCCAATTTAAAAGTGAACCTGCCGCACCATGAATGAAAATCACGGTTAAATCAGTATCATATTTTTTCTGAGTACCCGAATCAAAAACATTCAGTCTTAAGTTAGGGTTGACTCTTATTTTCTGTGTCACCATGGAAATAATTATATCACTTTACTTTAACAACTTGGCAAAAGCTAAAGTTCCTAAGAAACCAATGCTATACTTAATTAATGCTTTTCTTACTCTACTTTTCCTTAATTTTTCTCTTGGCTCTTTGTTTTTTATTTATCGCTTATCAATTCTACGCCAATGTTTTACAACCCGGAGCTATTTACTTCCCAAGCACCCCCGTCGCCATCAAGCAAATGTTAAAACTGGCTCCAGTTAGTCCCAAAGACACCCTTGTTGATCTTGGCTCCGGCGACGGACGGATTCTGATCGCCGCGGCTCGTCGCGGCGCCAAAGCGATTGGTTATGAAATCAATCCCTTCTTAGTTTGGAAGTCTCGCCGCCAAATTCGCCAGTCTCAACTCGAGAAACTAGCTAAAGTCTACTGGAAAAGCTTCTGGAAAGCGGATTTTCATCAGGCGACCATTATTACCATCTATCTTTTTCCCCACCTCATGAATCGTCTTCAACGGCTACTCGAAAAAAAAGTCAATCATCACCTTCGTGTAGTTACCAATGATTACCCTTTTCCTCAACTTACCCCTTCCAAACACCATCGCCAAGTTTACCTGTATTATTTTCCCAATTCAAATTCTCACTAATCTAGGCTTTCTGAAGCTAATTTACACTAATCTTGTTTAGCATGAGTGAATCGAAGGGTCAAAGCATAAAGGAAGTTCGGATTAGTTCAAAAGTTCAATAAAGGACCCTTAACTTTAAGCTCCTCCTTTTTTTTGCATGTAACAATCTCGGCAATAAACCGGTCTATCCCCACTCGGCTTAAAAGGAACTTCAGTTTGTTTCCCACAATTAGCACACTTTACGCTATAAAGCTGGCGACCTTGTTGATCGGTTCCTGCTGGCGTAGCCGCATCATCTGTTGAGGCCGCCGGAACGCTACCAGACTCATCAGTCTTTAGTTCTTCAACTGGTTTTACATCGGCGACTGGTTCATCATCAATTTTTGGTTCTTCAATTGGTTCTTCAACCATTGTTTTATCTTTATCTGTCATTAATAATCACCTCCTTCCTCTTTTTATACTACCACAAAACACAAAAAGCCTATAAAATAAGTTTTCCGAAGCTAGTCCCCTAAAGAACTTATTCATTAATAAAAAGTTAAAGCCATTCTTTTTACTACTTAAATCTTTCTAAAATCTTAAAATCTTTCACAAGAATTTCCTTCATATTTGGGTTATAAATAGCTACGGCTGGATGATAAAATGCTATCACAGCAATACTTTGAAAAAGATTTTTATTTTCGAATAACCTACCATGAATTTTACTAATCCCTTCTCTTTGATCTTTTATTCCAAATTTTTCCATCAAAAATTCCATTGAATACCTTCCTAAAAGACAAATTACTTTTGGTTTAATAATCTTAATTTGTCTTTCTAGATAAGAAGAACAAGTTTTAATTTCTTCTGGTTGGGGATCGCGATTTTCCGGAGGCCGACACTTTAATAAATTTGCAATATAGACTTCTTCTCTTTTAATCCCAACTGATTCTAAAAGATCGTCTAAAATCTTCCCTGATGCTCCGCAAAAAGGCCTGCCAGTTTTAGCTTCCTGCAACCCCGGTGCTTCTCCCACAAACATTATTTTTGCCTGATGATTCCCCTCTCCAATCACCGGGTAAAATCCGTTTCCAACTCTTTCTTTATATAAGGAGCATTTTTTGCAATTCAAAACTTCTTCTTTAATTTTTCTGAGCTCTCCTTCTATCATTAATTTACTTTGTTACCCTTTTTCTTATCACATCTTTTATAAGATTTTCATCTATGCCCTTTACGATCTTAACTTTCCCAATACTTATAGGAAGAATAAAACGATTTACCCCATCGATAAATTTCTTGTCATGTCTCATTGATTTCATTATGTTCTCCAGAGAACATTTTTTTATCTTTGTAGGTAAACCAGCTCTTTTTATCAAATTATCTAATCTTGAAAAATCATTATCATTCAATAAACCCAAACGACAAGCTATTTCACCGGCACATAACATACCGACAGAAATCGCCTCGCCGTGTTTATAAACTTTGTAATCCGAAGCTACCTCAATAGCATGACCGATGGTATGACCAAAATTTAAAATTATCCTGATGTCTCTTTCATCTCTTTCATCTCTTTCAGTAATTTTTGCTTTTATTTTAACGCAGGTTAAAATTATATGTTTAAGACAAACGAAATTGTAATGCAATATTTGGTCTAGATGCTCCTCAACATATTTGAACAAATTTGAGTCCTTTATTACTCCATATTTTATGACCTCGGCCAATCCAGATTTTAGCTCTCTTGCATCTAATGTTTTCAAAACAGCCAAATCCATATATACCAGCTTAGGTTGCCAAAATCCCCCTACTAAATTCTTTGCTTCTTTTAAATTTATACCAACTTTTCCACCTAATCCACAATCTACTTGTCCTAACAAAGTAGTGGGTATTTGGATATAATTTACACCGCGTCTGTATGTCTGAGCCACAAATCCTCCTAAATTCCCAATTACACCACCACCAAGTGTTACTATAATGATTTTTTTATCTTGGTATTTATCAAAATCATGAACTTTTTCAAGTATTCTCCTATAAGTATCCATTTTTTTACTTGGTTCGCCATCAGCTAACCGAAATTGCCCAATATCGCTAAATCCAGCGGATTGTAGACTTCTAATAAGTTTTTGACCATATAGTTTCCCAACCTTATGATCAGTTATAATAAAAATATCCCGCCCTATATTAAGGCTTTTAATAACATCTCCAATTTTATTAAGAATATTCCGGCCAATAATTGTATTATAACTTCTGTCTATATTATTCAGAAGTCTAATTCTGATTTTTTGTTCCATTTTTTGCCTTTTCATTTATTTCTATAGCTTCGCCTAATGTAAAATCGTTTTGTACTGCAAGTGTATAAACAGAATACCTATTGTGGTTTTCGGACTTTATACCAATCCTTATCTTCCTTCGGCGTTTGAAAAAGTCATAGTAAATCTTCATTGTTAACCAAACGACAGAAGTTTCGCTCCTGAGTTCATAATTTAGCTCGAACGATGGTATGATTATAGAACAACTGACTGGGTAAACTACCTGGAATATCCAGAATTCATTCTAAAGCAAGCTCAACAGCTATTAACAATAGCTTAAACTGTGTTTAATACACTCCCTTTTTGATTTTCTCAATATCATCTTGGTCAGCGCTGTCAAATTGATAAGGTGGCCCTCCTCTAAGGAGGTTGGCAACACTAATATCTTCCACTGCCCAAAACATGACGCTTTCTCTGTTTTTAGAGTGGTGAGGGTGTTCTTTGTCTTCGTGATCAATGCCACTTTGATAGGTGATATTGACCAATCCCCACAAGTGTCCTAACTCATGGTTAAGAACCGCCTTCTCTATTT
>Ga0100400_1002250_pt1 | contig 13442 bp, 12 predicted proteins | sample CryGeymeta201524_FD_80420 | JGI IMG/M metagenome (GOLD analysis project Ga0100400, IMG submission 80420) | Groundwater microbial communities from Crystal Geyser aquifers in Utah, USA - Crystal Geyser metaG 2015-24 | ecosystem: Environmental > Aquatic > Deep subsurface > Groundwater | place: USA... | reverse complement strand
TTTCTGAAGCGCAAAAAGCGTATGAAGAAGCGGTTGCCAAAGCCGACCGCGAGTTTAAGGCCGAGAAATTTGACTCGGCAAAACAGGCATACACCGACGCCCAAAAAGCCAAACCCGAAGAAAGCTACCCCGGCGAAATGATTGCCAAAATCGATTCAACAGTTGAAACCCGTGCCCGTTTGGCCGCCGAAGCAGAAGCAGAAAAAATAAGACTGGCGCAGGAAGCCGCTGCCGCAGAAGCCGCGCGACAGGCTGCAATTCAGGCCGAAAAGGATAAAACCTACAACGAAGCAATTACAACAGCAGACAACTTTTTCAACGAAAAGAATTACGAAAACGCCCGCACTGAATACCGCGCAGCACAAACCGTAAAATCCGAAGAAACATATCCGCAGCAACGTTTGGATGAAATTGGAAAAACTCTTGCAGCTTTGGATCAGGCCAAAAAAGAACAGGAATTGCTGGACAGAAACTATGCAAATGCAATTCAGCAGGCCGACCGTTTCTTTACCGGAAAAACCTACGACCAATCAAAAATAAAATATCAGGAAGCTTCGAAAATCAAACCTGAAGAGGCATATCCGGCGGAGAGAATTGCCGAAATCGATAGGATTCTTAATCAGCAGGTTCTCGACGAACAGTATCGTGTGATTATTGTAGCAGCCGATGGATTTTTCAAAACAGAAAAATATTTACAGGCAAAAACTGAATATGAAAAAGCTTTATCGGTAAAAGCTGAAGAACAATATCCCAAAAATCAGATTTCGAAAATTGATGACCTTCTGCAAAAGGAACAGCAAAAAATACTGGCGGACAAAAATGCTGCCGAAGACTTGCAGCGCCGAAGTGAACAAATTGCAAAATTAAACGATGAAATTGAGGCCCGCGGAGTTGCAAGCGATGCAGAACTTAAAAATATTTACGACCAGTATATTCGTCAGGCTGATGAATCGTTCGACACCAAAATGTATGTTGTTTCACGCGGTTGGTACTTCAAAGCCTGGGATGTTAAACCCGACGAAAATTATCCAAAACAACGCATCGACGAAATTAACCTGTTGTTGAAAGGTTTGCTTACCAGTCAACTCGACAGGGATTACCAAAAGTTTGTTGATATGGCCGATTCCACATTCCGTGACAACCAGTATGCCGTGGCCCGCGGATGGTATAACAGGGCGCTGGGAGTGAAGACAAATGAACAGTATCCAAAAGATCAAATCAGGGAGATTGAGAATAAAATTGCCGAACGAATGGCCGGCCAATCGGGACAACAATTTGAAGCAGACATTCAAAAAGGTGAAACTGCCATTAAAGCTAAAAATTACAATGTAGCCCGTTTCTGGTACAAAAAGGCGCTTGAATTACGGCCCGATAATGCAGACGTGAAAAGCCGTTTAAAGGAAATTGACGAGGCGCTGCGGAAGTAAATTGTTTAGTTAAGACAAAAGTTTTGTTAAACAATCAGCAAACACCCTTCGACTTCGCTCAGTGTGACAGTCAGACTGAGCGTAGTCGAAGTCTGTTTAAATTAACTAAATAACATTGAATCAATTGCTTATATTTCCCATGTAAAAGCTTCCCGTATCATTTCCAGGCTTTGAGGAACAGCTTCCATGGGGTCGGCTTTTCCTTCAAATTCAACGGAAACATATCCCTGGTAATTTACTTTTCTGAAAATTTCGGCAACACGGTTATAGTCAATGTCGAGGGTGTACCATTTGCCACCGCCAAAATAGGTTTTGGCCTGAACCAGGAATGTTTTTGGTGCAAGCATCTCAAGTTGTTCATACTGTCGTTCGAGGAAATTACCTGTATCGGCGGTAATTTGCAGCCATGGCGAATCAACGGCATCAACAATGTGCAGCACACCTTCAGCAGTGCGCCCGAGTCCCCAGTGGTTTTCAAGCCCCAAAACAACGCCGCATTTTTCGGCTGAGGGAATGCACTGTTCAATGGCGTCAATCACCCAATTAAAACCTTCATCGTCGGTGTAACCATCCAGAATGGGCTCAATTCCCTTGTTGGCCATTAAATCGTCAAACGATTTTGTAGTTCCCCATCGGCCTGTGTTTAACCGCATGGTCGGTATCCCCAGTTTGTAAGCCACTTCAATCTGGTTGATGGTCTTTTTGATTTCCTCATCCCGCTTCTCCTTTTCGGGGAAAACAAATCCCTGGTGAGTGGAAAATCCCATAATATCGAGCCCGGCGTGAAAAGCCTGCCGTTTTAGCTTTTGCAGGTAGCTGTTTTCCTCCGACTGCATTTGCACCAGCAAAAACTCGATACCGTCGAAACCCATTTCAGCCGCTTTTTCAATACAGCTTTCAATGGGTGAGTTTTCCTTTGGCCCGTTAAATTGCCAGAACGAATAGGTTGAAACACCAATCCTGTTTCGGCGGGTTTCCTTTTTTACCGGTTGATTTTCTTTTTGCGGGGCTGCACACGAAAATGCCAGGCTGCTTCCGGCAACCGCCAGGGCCGATTTTTGAAGAAATGAGCGACGCGATGGATACATTGCTGTTAATTTTTTTGATGAATATAGTCTCAAAAATACAAACTTTTTAAACTAAAAAATGAGCAGCAATTTTTTAACTTTATTCCCACACCCGGCAAATTGTGGTTTCCTGCCCAACTGCTTTCTATCTGGCGGGGAAATAAAAATGAAATGATAAACAACGAATTGCGGACTCCAAACTCGAAACTCCAAACTCGAAACTCTGAACTCCAAACCCTATTTTTACATTGCCATCTCAAATCTCTTTTGGATAGACTTTAAAAGGTTAATATCCAGTTGACCAGAATAAATTCGGATGAGGTCGGTAATTTTAGAATGGAGAAACATGGCGCCCCTTGCTGAATCGAACATTGCAAAATTGGTATTGTTTCTGATGTCGGCGATAACTTCAAGGTATTTTTCATATTTAATTAATTTTGGAAGCGCAATATAGGCTGTCTTTTCCTGCAGGTGATCCAGGTAAATGTTCTCGTCTATTTTTTCAAGGTTGAAACATTTGTTGGTCCTGATGACCGCAGTTTTTCCAATTTGTACTTTTCTTGCAAATTTTACTCCCTGTTCAGCAAAACATTCCTGAAGTTTAAAAATCATTTTGTAATCGGGCAAATTCTTTATCCTGATTGCCGGGTATTGTCCATCGGTAAATTCAAGAACCGAAGCAGCTACATTTAAAGTCTGATTGCAACATAAATCAATAAGTTGTACATATCTTAAAGCCTCTTCGAGGGTGTAATAATGTTGTGTAAACAGGAATAAAGAATTTGGTTTCGTTGGCATATTGAATGGTGCAACTCCGTAATAATTCGAATAGGGCAGGTTAGCTTCTGCAACACAGGTGTGTTCCATAATATTTGCTGCAATCGGCAAAATTGATTCTTCTTTAATAATTGAACCGCAAATTTGTATGAGTTTTTCATTATCCATGGCAAAAAGTTTTAAGGTTTCCTGATATTTTTTTGAATGAACGTTTTTTTAATGTTTATACTGCAGATTATCATAATGGTTACTATTCACACTAAATAATTTTTTCGACGTAATTGAATTTTGATATTGTAATGGAATGTGACTAAAGGTTAATTTAAAATGAAAATAAGTTTGGATTAAAGTGGGTTTTATTACGAAATGTTTAATATTACGACTGTAAAACCAACATTTGATAAATCTTAATTATAAAATATTGAAATCAATGAAAAAACAATCTGTGTTTCTGTTCCTGCTTATATTAGGATTTACTGTTTTTGCGCAAACAGAAGTCGAGAAAGGATTAAATGCGATTACCACCGAAGCTGTGAAAGGTCAGCTTGAATTTTTAGCATCAGACTGGACTGAAGGCCGCGCGGTTGGCACAAAAGGGGAGTACATTGCCGGTGATTATATCGCTTCCATGTTTCAGGTTTATGGAATAAAACCTTTTGGAGACGAGGCTGTGACAACAATTTCGAGGCGTGATATGATGGCCGGAATTCGTCCACAAAGAGGGAAAACCTATTTTCAGAATTTCAGTTTGATACAATATGAACCTAGGGACGAGCAGAGTTTTTCTGTAATTTCAACTACGGCAAACAGCGAAAAATCGGTAGATTTTGGCTACAAAACCGATTTTAATGTGCGAACCGGTGCAGTTGGCCTCTCGGCAAAAGCTCCGGTAGTTTTTGTCGGATACGGTTTTCAGCATAAGGAGAAAGGATACGACGACCTGAAAAACATCAATCTTGCAGGTAAAATAGCAGTGATACTTTCAGGATTTCCTGGTCATCATGATACGGCATCGGCGGCATACAAAAAGTTCGCTCCCGGCGACAGACGCGCTATGTACTACATGGAGCGCGATAAAATCACACAACTTGAAAAAGCCGGTGCAATTGCAATTATTCAGATTAATCCTGCTGCCGACCCAATGCTGTCGTGGGCTCAAAACCAGATTTATCCTGTAAAAGGCGCTCATTACGAAGCAGATAAACCATTACGAACTTATTACGATATTGCCATGTCGATGCCCGCCGATACGCTTTCGGGAAATATCCCTACTTTTGCGGTGACCACGCGTCTGGCCAACGAAATTATCAAAGGCACCGGAATCAGTTTTACAGAGTTTGAAAAAACTGTAGCCGCGAAAATGCTGCCTGCTTCGCGCGAATTGGCTGGTAAAATTGTTTCATTCCGAACCACTGTAAAATCGGAGGTGATAAAAGCACGCAACGTAATTGGTTATATTGAAGGTGAAAAGAAAGAAGAATTTATAGTGGTTGGCGGACATTACGACCATTTGGGGAAATGGGACGGTTACATCTGGAATGGCGCCGACGACAACGCCTCTGGAACCGTTGGCGTTATGACTATCGCCAAAGCGTTTATGTCAACTGGCAAGAAACCTGAAAAATCAATCATTTTTGCTGCCTGGACCGGTGAAGAAAAAGGTTTGTTCGGCTCAAAATATTTTGTGCAGGAAGCCATGAAGAAAAAGATGAAAATTGTGCTCAACCTGAACTACGATATGATTGCCCGCGATACTGAAAGCGACACTGAAAAAAACAAAGCCGACATGAGTTACACAAAGGAATATTCCGGAATTGAAGAACTAACGAAAAAGAATCTGGCTGATTACAAAATCAACCTCGATATGTCGTACCGTGGCTCACAAAGTTTCGGCGGCGGTAGCGACCACGCGCCGTTTGCACAGCAGGGAATACCGTATTTCTATTTCATGGCGGCCATGCACCCCGATTACCACCAGCCATCCGATGAACTCAGCAAAATCAACTGGGAGAAAATGACCAACATCATCCGCATCGGCTTCCTGAATACCTGGGAGTTTGCCAATAGTGATGAGTATCTGCAAAAGATGCCGCGAAAATAAAGCAATACTTTCCCCACCTGCCCATTTGCCCATTAGCTAATTTTTCACACAATTAATTTTAACTTTGTGCTTTTTAAAAAATTATTTATTAAATGAAATTTTCAGAATTAGGAATACAGGATGATTTGCTGGATGCAATTTCGTACATGGGGTTTAAAGAAGCAACACCAATCCAGGAACAAGCAATACCAATTATTTTAGACGGGAAAGATTTAATTGCCTGCGCGCAAACCGGTACAGGAAAAACAGCAGCTTTTCTGCTCCCGATTTTAGATATGATAGCCGACATGCCCAGTGGAGAAACTTCCACACTGATTATTGTCCCAACTCGCGAACTTTGTATGCAAATCGACCAGCAGGTGCAGGGAATTGGCTATACCATGGGAATTCATTCAATTGCTATTTATGGTGGCGGCGACGGCGATAACTGGGGACAGCAAAGAATGGCGCTCACAAAAGGCGCTGATATTGTGGTTGCCACGCCCGGTAAATTGATTTCGCATTTGAATTTGGGATACGTAAAATTCGATTCCATTAAATTTCTGATTCTTGATGAGGCTGACCGGATGCTTGATATCGGGTTTTACGATGATATTGTAAAAATTATTTCCTACTTGCCAAAGGAAAGACAAACATTGATGTTCAGCGCTACCATGGCTCCAAAAATCAGAACTCTGGCGTCGCAGGTACTAATCAATCCTGAGCAAATAAACATTTCGATGTCGAAACCTGCTGAAGGAGTTTTACAAGCCGCCTACCTGATTTACAATCAGCAAAAAAACGGGTTAATCAGCCATTTAATTTCCGAGAATCCCGATTACAACAGCATACTTATTTTTTGCTCAACAAAAAGGGCTGTAAACGAATTAACACGGGTACTGAAAAAACAGAAGTTTTCGGTTGAAGCCATTTCGTCTGATTTGGAACAGGCACAACGCGAAGAGGTTTTGCAGGGATACCGCTCGAAACGTACCCGAATTCTGGTGGCCACCGATGTAATGAGCCGCGGAATAGACATTAAGGATATCAACCTGGTTATCAATTATGATGTTCCGAATGACGCAGAAGATTACGTTCACCGCGTTGGCCGTACCGCCCGCGCCGATGCAACCGGAGTTGCGCTTACTTTGGTGAATGAAGACGATATGTACAGTTTTCACCAGATTGAACAGTTGATTGAACGCGAAGTATTTAAAATTCCGCTGCCGCCACATTTTGGAGAAGGTCCGGTTTGGAAAGTAAAAAGTTCATCAGGAAAATTCCATAAAAAAGGTTTTAGTAAAGGGAAACCCGGAGGCAAAAAACCTTTCAGAAAATTCAGGGGCAAACCGGCAAACCGTTAATCTTTTTTCTTCAGTAATTTGGTTGTTAAATTGTATAAACGTACCTTTTACTCTGATTTGTCAAATCAAATCACTTTCATCATGAAAACAAAAATTGGTTTTGCTTTTCTGTTTATATTCATTCTCACTTTATCGGTTAAATCGCAGACAACCAGCGACACGACTTTGGTAAACATTGAAACCGTTGACGGCAATGAATTCATTGGGCAAATAGTCAATGAGGATTCGTTGAAAATAGTTTTAAAAACCGAAAAATTAGGAGAGATTTCAATTTTCAGGTCCGATATAAAACGGCAGAAAATTGTAGAAGTACAACAAATTAAAGATGGAAAATACTGGTTTCCCAATCCACAATCAACACGCTATTTCTGGTCACCAAACGGTTATGGATTAAAGCAAGGTGAAGGTTATTATCAAAACATCTGGGTTTTATGGAACCAGTTTGCTTATGGTTTATCCGATAATTTTTCAATCGGTGGAGGAATTATTCCCTTGTTTTTATTCGGAGGCGCTCCTACACCTGTATTCCTCACCACAAAATTTTCAATTCCTGTTGTTGAAAACAAGTTTAGCCTTGGTCTTGGTGCATTTGCGGGGACAGTGCTTGGAGAAGAAGAAACTGGATTTGGTATTTTATACGGACTTTCAACCTTTGGAACCCCGGATAACAATGTGACGGTTGGAATGGGATATGGTTTTGCCGGAGTTGAATGGGCCAAATCGCCAATGATAAACGTTAACGGCATGTTCAGAGTTAGCAGTCGTGGTTATTTTATTACCTAAAACTATTATATAAATACCGATGGTGAAAATGTTGTTTTAATAACACTAGGCGGACACTGGATTATTAAAAAAGCTGCATTAGACTACGGATTGGTGATTCCGATTGCTGATATTGGACAGTTTGTTGCTATTCCCTGGCTTGGTTTTACCGTGCCTTTTGGAAAAACAAATTAACCGGTATTTTTAAATATTATTCTTTCGGGTTTCAGCAGGCAATTTCCAATCCTTCTTTTTTAACAATCTGAAGAATTGGTGAAATTTGATCATTCTCAAATCTTTTACTTCCAACCATATACGGTTCAATTCTACTGTTAACATTTCGGGTTAATGCCCATATTTTACCAGCAAGCAAATCATTTGAAACATCGAACTGGTCTGACACCAGCATCAAATCAATATCACTTTCTTCGGTTTGATTTCCAGTTAGGTAACTCCCGTAAAGAAATGCTTTGTCAATTCGTACACCTTCATTTCTTAACAATTGTATATATCTTTTTAAGACTTCTATAATTGATTCTCCAGCCATTGTAATAGTTTCTTTGTTTTTAACAAATAAGCACTCGTCATTTCACTCGAAGGTAATTCAGGTTGATAATCAGGATATCTTCCTTCCAGTTGATACTTCATTAATACACCTACAAATATTGTAAAATCCTCATCTATAATTAGATTCGCTTTTTCTGATAAATAAATCAGGTTGTGAGATCTGGGAGGAACTTCTTTGATTTCCTTTACAACAAATGCTTTAATTGCCTTTTCTATTGCCAGGTGACAAAAAAATAAACCATGCAAAAACTTTCCATTTTTTATGAGCAGTTCAGCAGCATCTAAATCATTTTTAGCACCTTCAATCCAATATTCAATTTGTTTATTAGTGTTGATCATTAAACTTTAGATTTATTCAAACTTACATAAAAAAAAGTAAAATCAATTTGTAATCTATTATTTAAATCCCATTTCACTTTTTTGTTGATAAACAGTTCTTACCTTCTATACTATTTATTTGCTAATTTTGTACACTATGAAACGGGTAGTAATTGGACTTTCAGGTGGAGTTGATTCCAGTGTTGCAGCTTATTTGCTTAAAGAACAGGGGCACGATTTGGTGGCGCTGTTCATGGTAAACTGGCACGAACGTGTTGGCAATATTACCAGCGCCTGCACCTGGGAAGAAGATGCGCTGATTGCCGAAATGGTGGCCAAAAAACTCGATATCCCTTTTCATATTGTTGATTTGAGTGTGGACTACAAAAAACGTGTTGTCGATTATATGTTCGCCGAATATCAGGCTGGCCGAACTCCCAATCCCGATGTGCTTTGCAACCGGGAAATCAAATTTGACTCATTTCTGGAAGAAGCCTTGAAATTTGATGCCGACTTTGTGGCAACCGGTCATTATTGCCGGAAAAGCGAAATCGAAGTTAATGGAAAAACCATTCATCAGCTTTTGGCCGGAAAAGACCCCAACAAAGACCAGAGTTATTTTCTGTGCCAGTTAAACCAGCAGCAACTGTCGAAAGCCATGTTTCCGGTTGGTGAATTGTTAAAACCGGAAGTGCGTAAAATCGCCCGCGAGCAGAACCTCCCCACCGCCGAACGAAAAGACTCACAGGGAATTTGTTTTGTCGGAAAGGTTGATTTACCAACTTTTCTGCAGCAGCAGTTACAGCCGAAAGTTGGAAATATTATCGAGATTGCTGCCAGTTTTATGGAGAAGAAAAAGCAACTTGAAATATCGGAAGAAATTTACCGCAAACTTTGTTTCCCGTTTCCATTCAAACCATGGAATGGCGAGGTTATTGGCGAACATCAGGGCGCTCATTTTTACACCATCGGGCAACGAAAAGGATTGAATATTGGTGGACATAAAAATCCGCTTTTTGTAATCGGCACCGATGTTCAGCGAAATATTATTTATGTTGGCGAAGGGCAAAACCATCCCGGGTTATTTCGCCGCGGATTATTTGTGGCAGCAAACGATATGCACTGGATTCGGACTGATTTAAGAATGCAACTTGGCGAAAAACGTGATTATGAAATTCGTATTCGTTACCGTCAACCGCTTGAAAATGGCACAATTCATTTAAAAGATGATGGAGCTTATTTTATTTTCGAAAATGAGCAGCGGGGAATTACTTCGGGTCAGTTTGCGGCTTGGTACAATGGTGATGAATTGATTGGGTCGGGGGTAATTTCCTGACTTAATCGGGGTGCTACTCTAAGTCACGCCCCGATTAACCAGCAGATGAATGAAATCGTCGAACTTTGGCCTGTTCAAAAAAATAAAGAATAAGAAATAAGGAATATTTAAATTGAAATGGAAGAAAACTTCCGACTTCTGACTTCTGACTTCTGACTTTCTTTTAACTTAGCGCAAAATTATTTTCAAAATGATAAAATCAATGACTGGCTTTGGTAAAGCCGAATTCGAGGTAAACAACAAAAAATTCACCATCGAAATAAAATCTTTAAACAGTAAACAAGTTGATATAAATACCCGCATTCCGGCAATTTACCGTGAAAAAGATATAGAAATCAGAAAAGAACTTTCGGATAAACTCGAACGCGGAAAAATTGATTTTAACATTTATGTTGAAAGTTTGGGCGATGAGTCGAACTCAAAAATTAATGCTCCTATTCTGCGAAGTTATTTCAAACAACTAAGTCAAATCAGCGCCGAATTAAACCTGACCACCGACCACTCAACATTGCAGGCAGCGCTGCGTTTACCCGATGTAGTTAAAACAGAATACCAGGCACTTGATGAGGAGGAGTGGGGAATTATTCTTAAAAATATCAGAAATGCGATTACCGATATCGACAAATTCCGGGTACAGGAAGGCGATGCATTAAAAATCGACATCATAAATAGCATTGAGCTTATTCAATCGCTTTTGGGTCAAATTGAACCTTTTGAAAGTCAGCGTATTGAAGCATTAAGAACCCGTTTAACCGAAAATCTCGACAAGTTAAGTTTAAATGGCAATGTGGACAAAAACCGCTTTGAGCAGGAATTGATTTTTTATCTCGAAAAACTCGACATTAACGAGGAGAAAGTACGGCTGGCAAACCATTGCGAATACTTTAAACAAACCGCAGCAGAGCCGGTTCCAACAGGAAAGAAGCTGTCGTTTATTTCGCAGGAAATAGGCCGCGAAATCAACACAATTGGTTCGAAAGCCAACAATACCGAAATTCAGCGGATTGTGGTTCAAATGAAAGATTATTTGGAACGGGTAAAGGAACAGTTGCTGAACGTGTTATGAAAGGCAAACTTATCATATTTTCAGCGCCATCCGGAGCGGGAAAGACAACCATTGTCAGGCATCTGATCGAAAAGAACCTGAACCTTGAATTTTCAGTATCGGCCACCAGCCGGGAGCCCCGACCAAACGAAATCAATGGAAAAGATTATTATTTTCTGACAGAAAAGAAGTTTAAACAGAAAATTGAAAACGATGAGTTTCTGGAATGGCAAGAGGTTTACAACGGAATATTTTACGGGTCGTTAAAAAGCGAAGTTGAGCGAATCCGCAACCTCGGGAAAAATGTGATTTTTGATGTTGATGTTGTTGGCGGGTTAAACATAAAAAAGTTTTACGGCGATGAAGCGCTGGCCATTTTTGTACAACCACCGTCGATTGAAGAGTTGCGGAAAAGACTCATATCACGCTCAACCGAAACAGAAGAAAAAATACAGATGCGTATTTCCAAAGCCGAACACGAACTCAGCTTTGCCAGCCAGTTTGATACATTGGTTACCAACAACGATTTGAATCAGGCTTGCAGGGAAGCTGAGAGTTTAATCAGGGAGTTCATTGAAAAATAGCAAATAGCAAATTACAAAAAACAAATAATATCCAATAACGAATATTCAATGTCCAATTTTCAAAGAGAGAACTCTTAAATATGACTTGTAATATCACAACTGTTGGAGTCTTTTGAATGTGTAGTTTGGTTTTTATTTGTAATTTGGGGCTTGAGATTTGGTATTTTCACTGTTGAAAATTGATTCTTGAACATTCAGTATTGGATATTTTCCTTTAACACAACTATAATGAGCAATCTTATTTCAGATATTCTTTCAACCAAACCCGTCAGGTTGAAAGTGGGATTGTATTTTGGTTCCTACAATCCAATTCACATCGGGCATTTGGCCATTGCCAATTATATTGTGGAATATAATGATATTGAACAGCTTTGGTTTGTGATTTCGCCGCAAAACCCGCACAAAAAAAAGGAAAACCTGCTTGCTGATTATCACAGGCTTGAATTGGTGGAGCGTGCGTTTGAAGGTGACGACCGTTTCCGGGCCAGCAACATTGAATTTAACCTGCCAAAACCAAGTTATACAGTTGATACACTAGCGTATTTACACGAACGCTACCCCGATTACAGTTTTGTAATTTTAATGGGTTCCGACAACCTGGAAAATTTTCACAAATGGAAGAATTATGAAGTGATTTTAGAAAATTACGGTATTATTGTTTATCCACGTCAGGGTTTCGATAAATCAAAAATTCAGAACCACAAAAATATTACTGTTGCTGAAGGTGCGCCTTTAATGGAGATTTCTTCCACTTTTATCAGAAATGCTGTAAAAGAGGGAAAAGATGTTCGTCATTTTATGCCGCCAAAGGCATGGAAATATCTGGAAGAAATGAATTTTTTCAGGAAATAAAAGATCATCGGTTAAAAACCGACACAACCCGCTAACGGGTTTTTGTCATATCCTCATCAACAGCAATCGTAAAATCAGCTTTGCCCGTGTTCTCTTTGGTTAATTCTGATATTTCGTCCTGAGAAACCGTGTGAATAGTTACAATTTTCAAATCGGGTTTTTCCTGTTTCAGGTACCAGTAAATACTTTCGTAATTTTCCGAGTGATATGAACCGTGGTAATGAATGAGCAGTTTTCCTTTCGACCAGTTTTTGAGAATAAAATACGCCATAGTTGCATCTTTTATGGCTTGTGCTTTTGGGAAATTCGGTGTAACGTGACTGCCCATTCCTTCCATTTCCATCATACTTTTGTAGCAATTTAATTCGGGGTCGTATTTTACCGGTAGTGGCGGCAGAAATGCTTTTGCCTCGGCAGAAAGCTCATCCAATCCCTCGAACCCTTTTGAATTGACCAGCGAGGCGTACCTGCGCGGAACATTGGAAGCCACAAATTTCAGTTTGTTCTTTTTGGCAAACTCAACCAGCGGTTTGTAATCGGTTTTGTAATTGGGCCAAAGTCGTACATTCGATTCAAAGTTGGTCATCGAAATCAAACTATCCAGATACTCATCCAAAATTACCTGGTTATCGCTTTCGAACATTTCGGCCCCAAGTATGAGTCTATCTTTTTTCAAATTGTACAAATCTTTGGTGAGTTCTAATTGCAACCAGTGAGAAATGGGATCGTCATGTGACTCGCCAAAAAGAACAATATCCGCATCCGCTGCTTCCTTTAGCATTTTTTCGTATTTCACGTCTTTCCCCGACTTATTAAACAGGTAATACGCGGGTTTATCTGCTTTGAATGCTGAGAAAACAAAAAACAGGACAACAAGACCAATTTGAAATTTATTCATGATTTTGATTTTATAATAATGCTTACAACAAAAGAACGTTTTTTCGGTTTAAATCAAATCAACTCTTTTAATTTGTTCAAACAAATGGTAGAATCAGGAACTTTTTACAGCACAGTGATCGACCCAATATTAGCGCCCATACGAAAAAGGGTAACCGGCGAAATTCATATTGGGGAAAAAGTAATTGATATTGCTTGCGGAACGGGGGCACAGGTTTTTGAATTAACCGGAATTGCCTCAGAAATCGTAGGTGTCGATCTGTCTGAATCGATGATAAAACACGCACAAAATGCTTGTAAAAAAAGAAGTATTTCCAACGCCGGATTTTTTGTTTGCGATGCTACAAATCTTTCCAGGTTCCATAA
>Ga0100400_1002248_pt1 | contig 13452 bp, 9 predicted proteins | sample CryGeymeta201524_FD_80420 | JGI IMG/M metagenome (GOLD analysis project Ga0100400, IMG submission 80420) | Groundwater microbial communities from Crystal Geyser aquifers in Utah, USA - Crystal Geyser metaG 2015-24 | ecosystem: Environmental > Aquatic > Deep subsurface > Groundwater | place: USA... | reverse complement strand
CTTCTCAATGAAGGCCTGCCTGCCGGACAGGCAGGGAAAACCAGCAATTACCTAAAATACGCCATTGGTGAAATTGTGCTGGTGGTTATTAACAATATAGTTTTATGTCCCGTTAGGGACAACATATTGGTAGCAAGAAACAATACAAAATCAAATCCTCGTGCCTTTAGGCCTGCCTGCCAGACAGGCAGGTATAAAATATAAACACGCAATTATGGCAAACACCTATACACAAATACATATTCAAGCCGTTTTTGCGGTGCAAAACAGACAAAGCCTCATTAAAAATGAATGGAAAGATGAATTGTACAAATACATCACCGGCATTATCCAAAACCACGAGCATAAAGTATTGCAGATAAACGGAATGCCAGACCATATTCATATTCTGTTTGGGATGCGGCCAACACAATCGCTTTCAGATTTGATGAAACAAGTAAAACAAGATTCCTCAAAATGGATAAACAATAAAAAATTTGTAGATGGTAAATTCTCGTGGCAAGCTGGTTTTGGCGCTTTTTCATATTCCAAATCGGAATTGCCTAATGTGATAAATTATATCAAAAACCAGGAGCATCATCATAAATCAAACACATTTCAAGAGGAATATCTACAATTATTGAAGGAATTCAATATTGAATTTGATGAACGCTATATATTTAAACCAATTATATGATTATATCTTGTACCTAACGGCACATTAAATCAACGAATTAAATTTTTGCTACCAATATAAAGTCCCTAACGGGACAAAATAAAATTGAATTAATATGATAAAATCCTTCCGAAACATCCGCCAAAAACTCATTGAACAAGGCAAAACCAGCAATTACCTTAAGTATGCCATTGGTGAAATTGTGCTGGTGGTGATTAACATAACCATTTTATGTCCCGTTAGGGACAACCTATCGGTAGCAAGAATAAATACAAAATTAAATTCACGTGCCTTTAGGCCTGCCTGCCGGACAGGCAGGTACGAAATATTATATAATGTACCTAACGGCACATTAAATCAACGAATTAAATTTTTGTTACCAATATAAAGTCCCTAACGGGACAAAATAAAATTGAATCAATATGATAAAATTCTTTCGAAACATCCATAAAAAACTCCTGCAAAAAAATAAAATAACCAACCCAGCCTTGACATCAGGCAGGTACCTTAAATACAACATTGGTGAGATTTTTCTTGTAGCGATTAACAAAAAAGCCTTATGTCCCGTTAGGGACAACATATTGGTAGAAACAAACAAGAACGAACCAATCCAGCGTGCCATTAGGTACGCCATATGAAAACAATCCCACACAATGACCGCAAAGAGGACTAAAAAAACCTTTGCGTGAGCTTCCTGAAAACTTTTGCTTAAAACCAATCCAACTCAAAAAGTCCTAAGAAAAACAAGCGCTATTTTTTTGCCATTTCTTATCAACAAATACTTGAGCTTTACCATTCATTGTAATAAATTTGCAAATATTTTAAACCCTAGCAATCTGCGCTCATGATTCTATTTTTCAATAAAAACAATCACTATTACGCTGTTCAGTCGCAACGCCAAACGCAAGAAAATATTGATAAACTATGCTGGTTATTTGGCGAAGCAAAACACCTAACGGCAACGACTATTACAGGAATTTTTATAGGGCCAAGGGTTGAAATGATTACCCCTTGGAGCACCAATGCGGTTGAAATCACTCAAAACATGAACCTTATTGGCATCAGCCGCATAGAAGAATTTATCAAAGTTGCCAATGCTGATGCAGATTTTGACCCGATGTTACAGGTAAAATACAAGCATTTAAATCAAGAAATTTTTGACATAGAAACCCTTCCAAAGCCTATTTTAGAAATTACCGATTTAGAAATTTATAACCAACAAGAAGGACTCTCATTAAATAAAGATGAAATCGCTTATTTAAAAGCCCTCGCCCACAAACTCAAGCGCCCCCTAACCGATTCGGAGGTTTTTGGATTCTCTCAAATCAACTCCGAACATTGTCGCCATAAAATTTTTAACGGCACTTTTGTTCTTGACGGAATAACGATGCCTACTTCCCTATTTAAGTTGATTAAAAAAACCTCACAACTAAACCCCAACGGAATTGTTTCGGCTTATAAAGATAATGTGGCTTTTGTCAAAGGTCCAAAAATTGAACAATGGGCTCCAAAAAGCGCCGATAAACCCGACTTTTATGAGGCTAAAACCATAGATAGTGTTTTGTCATTAAAGGCTGAAACTCACAATTTTCCAACAACTGTTGAACCTTTTAACGGCGCTGCTACAGGCTCAGGTGGTGAAATTCGCGATCGTTTAGCGGGAGGAAAAGGTTCCTTGCCTTTGGCAGGAACTGCAGTTTATATGACTTCCTATTCGCGTTTAAAACCACGCCCTTGGGAAATAATGCCCCAACGGCAATGGTTGTATCAAACACCTATCGACATTTTAATTAAGGCGTCTAATGGGGCTTCTGATTTTGGTAATAAATTTGGACAGCCCCTAATTTCGGGCTCTCTGCTTACTTTTGAACATGCTGAAAATGACCGTATGTTGGGCTTTGACAAGGTGATTATGCAAGCAGGTGGAATTGGTTTTGGCAAAGCACAAGACAGTTTAAAAGCCATTCCGAAAGCGGGTGATAAAATCATCATTCTCGGTGGCGATAATTATCGTATTGGAATGGGCGGAGCGGCGGTGTCATCAGCCAATACCGGCAATATGAGCAATCGCATCGAATTGAATGCCGTGCAACGCTCTAATCCCGAAATGCAAAAACGCGCCGCCAACGCCATTCGCGCGCTGGTTGAAAGCAGCATAAATCCAATAATTTCTATTCACGATCACGGCGCAGGTGGACATTTGAATTGTTTGTCAGAGTTGGTTGAAGCTACCGGAGGCATCATTGCTATTGACAAATTGCCTCTAGGAGATCCAACCTTATCCGCTAAGGAATTGATTGGCAACGAATCACAAGAACGTATGGGTTTAGTTATCAATGAAAAAGATGCTCATTTACTCAAAAAAATTGCCGAACGCGAACGCGCACCCTTTTATGAAGTCGGCGTGGTTACTGATGACGAACGCTTTGTTTTTACCTCCAAAAAGGAACACAAAAATCCGATAGATTTGGCCTTGAGCGATATGTTTGGCAGTGCCCCAATAACCGTGATGACTGACCAAACGCTTACTCAAAATTATGCCGAATTATTCTATCAAGCTGCTGATATTTATACTTATACTAAAAATGTTTTACAATTAGAAGCGGTGGCTTGCAAAGACTGGCTCACCAACAAAGTAGATCGTTGCGTTACCGGAAAAGTGGCTAAACAACAAACCTGTGGGGCTTTGCAATTGCCTTTAAATAATGTGGGGGTGATGGCTTTAGATTTTAAAGGAACCGATGGCATGGCAACCTCAATTGGGCACGCCCCTTTAAGCGCTTTAATAGCTGTTGAAGCCGGCTCTCGAAATGCCATTGCCGAAGCTTTGACCAATTTGGTTTGGGCTCCCTTAAAAGAGCAATTACAGTCGGTTTCGCTATCGGCAAATTGGATGTGGCCTTGCCGTAATGCTGGTGAAGATGTCCGTTTATATAAAGCCGTAAAAGCCGTGTCAGATTTTGCTATTGAACTCGGAATCAACATTCCAACTGGGAAAGATTCCTTATCAATGACACAAAAATATCCCGATGGCAAGGTGATTGCTCCGGGAACGGTAATCATTTCGGCTGGAGCGCATTGTAGCGACTTTACTAAAGTTATAGAACCCGTTTTAAATGTGGATGCCAATAACCGAATTTATTATATCAATCTGTCAAAAGATGCCTTTAAATTAGGAGGTTCTAGCTTTGCGCAGAGTTTGGGTAAAATAGGTTGCAGCACGCCCACCATTAAAGATGCAGCTTATTTTAAAAAAGCCTTTAATGCCATTCAGACCTGTATTTCCACAAATTTGATAAGTGCCGGACATGATGTATCGGCTGGTGGCTTAATTACTTGTTTGTTAGAACTTTGTTTTTCAAATGTCGAAGTTGGCGCGCAAATAAATTTAAGCAAACTCAACGAAAATGACCTTATAAAATTATTGTTTTCAGAAAATGCCGGATTGGTCATTCAAACCAGTCAGCCCGAAGCTTTTGAAACCTTTTTATCGGCTTCAAATGTTGATTTTACCGAGATTGGTTTTGCCAAAATTGGCACGGAATTAACCTTAATTAACCAAGCAAAAACGCTTCAATTTAATGTTGCCGAATACCGTGATTATTGGTATGAAACTTCTTATTTGTTAGATTGTTACCAATCGGGCAAAACCAAAGCAGCCGAGCGCTTTGCCTCTTATAAAAATCAGCCCTTGCAGTTTAAATTTCCCAATGGATTTACCGGAAAACTGCCCAAAATAGCGCTGAGTGAAACCCGTCAAAAAGCAGCTGTAATACGTGAAAAAGGCAGCAATTCGGAACGCGAAATGGCTTATGCTATGCACCTTGCCGGATTTGATGTTAAAGATGTGCACATGACCGATTTGGTGAGTGGACGCGAAACGCTAGAAGACATTCAGTTTATTGTTGCCGTTGGAGGCTTTTCAAACTCCGATGTGTTGGGTTCGGCCAAAGGTTGGGCGGGTTCGTTTTTATACAATCCAAAAGCAAAAAAGGCTTTAGATCAATTCTTTGCGCGCAAAGACACTTTGTCATTAGGCGTTTGCAATGGTTGCCAACTTTTTATAGAATTGGGATTAATTACTCCAAAACATTTAGAAAAACCAAAAATGTTGCACAACGATTCTGCTAAGTTTGAATGCCAGTTTACATCGGTTGAAATTCTCGAAAATAATTCGGTGCTATTGTCGAACTTTGCCGGAAGCAAATTGGGCATTTGGTCGGCACACGGCGAGGGAAAATTCAGTTTTCCTTATGATGAAACGCACTATCATATTGTTGGAAAATATGCTTATAATGCTTATCCTGCCAACCCAAATGGGTCCGATTTTAATACGGCTATGCTTACTTCGGATGATGGTCGCCACACGGTAATGATGCCCCATTTAGAACGCGCTACCTTTCCTTGGAACTGGGCTTTTTATCCCAAAGATAGAACAGACGAAGTGAGTCCGTGGTTACAAGCCTTTGTCAATGCAAAAAATTGGCTTGACAAAAACAAATAATTCCTTATGACAAATACAAATTTTTATTCCCCAAAAATGCTTCGCAAAAGCGTGGTGGAATTGCAAAAATATATCGACAATAAAACTGACTATCAAGAAGATGCCGTTTTGGCTGCCATTTGGGAACTCGAAAATAGGGCCCCCTTAAATCCCGAAATTCAAGCCTTGAAACAAGAACTTGAAGCTCAAAATAAACAATTTGAAGAAGAACCCATCGCAATTAAAAATGAAACTATTGCCCTATATAGCTTTAATTTTATTTTCCTTTTCGGAATATTGTTTTCGGTTTTTGCTGCCAGTATTTTAATCGGCTTAAACCTCGTTCAGCTCAAAAATAAACCACGCTCAAGAATGGTATTATTTACTGGATTAAGTTATTCGTTTTTACAAGTTTACCTGATTGAACTATTTAAAATAACCTCTCCATTCGTCAGTATTTTTTCAAGTTTATTAGGCGTTTATTTGCTTTATTATTATTTTTTGAAGCCAGAATTAAATCCAAAAGAAACCTATCAAAGCCGAAGCACTTGGCAGCCATTGCTCATTGGAATGGCCATTGCCCTACCCATTGCTTATTACCTTATGAAAGCGGGTGGCGTTGGTGCTTTATAAATTATAATCTAAAGTAAAGAATTGTTAATTTCTTTAACCAAACGCGGACCTTCGTAAATAAATCCGGTATAAAGTTGCACAAGGTCTGCGCCAGCATTGAATTTTTCTTGAGCATCTTGTGGTGAATTGATACCACCAACGCCAATGATTGTAAAAGCCTTAGCGGAATTATCTGACAAAAATTTAATCACTTCGGTTGCCCTATTTGTCAAGGGCTTTCCACTCAAACCACCTGTTTCATTGAAGTTTTGAGACTTTAAACCTGCTCTTGAAAGGGTGGTATTAGTAGCAATCACGCCGGCAATTTTTGTACTTTTTACAATATCAATAATATCTAACAGTTGCCTATCGGTTAAATCGGGTGCAATTTTTAAAAGAATTGGTTTTGGCTTAAGTTTTGAAAAATTTATTTTTTGAAGCGCCACAAGAATATTAGTTAATGGCTCTTTTTCTTGTAAAGCCCTGAGGTTTGGCGTGTTTGGTGAGCTTACATTTACCACAAAATAATCGACCACCTCAAATAGTTTTTCAAAGCAAATAAGGTAATCATTAACCGCTTCTAAATTGGGTGTGGTTTTATTTTTGCCGATGTTTCCACCAATTATCACATTGGTTTTGCGGTGTTTAAGTCGTTTAGCAATGGCTTCAACACCATCGTTGTTAAAACCCATTCGATTGATTAAAGCACCATCTTTTTTAAGTCTAAACAAACGCGGTTTTGGGTTTCCCAATTGAGGTTTTGGAGTTACCGTTCCTATTTCAATAAAGCCAAAACCAAAGGCGCTAAGTTCATCAACCAAGGTCGCATTTTTATCAAAACCTGCGGCAAGACCAACTGGGTTTTTAAAGTTTAATCCAAATAAAGAGCGTTCTAATTTTTTATCTGATAAAGTGAATTTATAATTTATTAATGCCTTAAAACCAGGGGCTTTAAACAACAATTTTAAGTTTATAAAGGTAATGCGATGTATCAGCTCCGGTTGAAACAGAAATAATAGCGGGCGAATGACTGCTTTATACATGCTTTTTTTTATCAGCTTTTGAGCTATTTAACAACTTTTGCAAAAACTTGGCTTAACCCTATTGCAAATTACCTTAAACTCGCCCCCAATTTACTTTCAAATGTCTGTTGCAATTTAGACATAATCTTCTCAATTTGAGATTCATCGAGTGTTTTTTCATCATCTTGCAAGGTAAAACTTAAGGCGTAGGATTTTTTGTGTTCCGGTAAATTTTTACCCTGATACACATCAAATAAATCAATTGCTTTAATATAGTTTCGCTCGGTTTGGTATGCTAAATTATATAAATCTAAAAAACGTACTTCTTCATTTATCAGCAAAGCTAAATCGCGTTTTACCTCGGGATATTTTGGTGGTAAACTTACGCTAAACGATTTATTTTGAGCTATTTTCAAAACATTTAGCCAATTAATATCGGCGTATAAAACTGCTTGCTTAATACCGAATTCTTTTGTGATTGATGATTTCACAAGTCCTAAATCAACCAAATTCATTTTTCCTAAGCTCAAATTAATACCTTCAGAAAACAAGTCATTTTTAGTAGGTTTAAGCGTAGTTTTCACTATTCCAACCCGTTCAAATAATAGCGTTACAATGCCTTTTAAATAAAAGAAATCGGCTGTTTGTGTTACAGAATTCCAACTTGCAGGCACTTTATTTCCCGTAACAAACAGGCTTAAATGTTTGTCTTCCTGATAGGAATCATTATATTTGTGATAGGTTTTTCCAAATTCAAACAACTTTAGCGCATTGTTTTTGCGGTTGCTATTAAAGGTAATCGCTTCTAGCCCACTAAACAACATTGACTGGCGCAAAACTGATAAGTCTTGACTTAACGGATTTAGAATTGACACATTTGTTTCCTCTTTTAACAAGTCGCTATAAGTCGTGTAATTGGGCTTAGTTAACGAATTTGACATGATTTCAAAGAAACCATTTCCAGTTAATTGACCGCCTATAATTTTTTGTATTTTTTCATAATGTTGCTCGTCGGATGAATTGATTGAGAGGTTTAATTTTTGTGAAAATTCAACGTTATCATATCCAAAAACCCTTAAAATTTCTTCAATAACATCTACTTCTCTAGTAACATCTACGCGATAGGCCGGAATGGTTAGGTTGAGACCCGTTTCGTTTTGATTATTAATTTTTACGTCGAGTGAAGCTAAAATATTTTGGACTTTCTCGACTGGAATTATATGACCAATTAATTTATTTAAGCGTTCATAAGACAAGAATATTTGAAAATCATCAATTTTATTAGGATAAATATCGGAAATTTCACAGGAAATTTTCCCTCCGGTTAAGTCTTTTATTAAAATTGCCGCTCTTTTTAGGGCATATTCGGTGTTGTTTGGATCAATACCACGTTCAAAACGAAAGGAAGCATCGGTGTTTAAACCGTGTCTTTTTGAGGTTTTACGAATGCTTACCGGATTAAAATAGGCACTTTCTAAAAATATAGCAGTTGTTTTTTGTGTAATTCCAGAGTCGATGCCACCAAAAACTCCGGCGATGCACAATGGTTTTTCGTTGCCGTCGCAAATCATCAAATCCTCTTCATTTAAACTGCGTTCAACACCGTCTAAGGTGGTAAATTTAGTGCCTTCTTTTAGGGTTTTTACAATTACTTTGTTACCTGCAATTTTATTGGCATCAAAGGCGTGAAGTGGCTGGCCCAAATCATGAAGTACAAAATTGGTAACATCAACCACATTATTAATAGGTTTCAAACCAATAGCTTTAAGCCTGTTTTGCAACCACATTGGCGATTCTACAACTTTTACATTAACAATGGTTAAACCTGTATAACGAGGGGCGCGTTTGCTATCTTTAACATCAATAGCCATTTTAAAAGTATGCTCGTTCACTTGAAAATCGCTTACTGAAGGGGTAATTAATTCGACATCAATTCCCACTTGAATTAAACCTGCTCTCAAGTCGCGTGCCACACCATAATGGCTCATGGCATCGGCTCTATTAGGTGTTAAACCAATTTCAAAAACAAAATCTGATTCAATATTAAAGACTTTGGCAGCGGGCGTTCCTGCTTTTAATTTAGCCTCTAAAATCATAATGCCATCATGAGCTTTCCCTAAGCCTAATTCATCTTCGGCGCAAATCATTCCGACACTTTCTTCTCCCCTAATTTTGCTGTTTTTAATTTGAAAAGCCTTGCCTTCTTTGTCGTATAAAGTTGTTCCAACAGTTGCTACGGGTACCGTTTGACCTTTAGCCACATTTGGCGCACCACAAACAATTTGAACAGGTTCATCACTGCCAATATTAACGGTTGTTATACTTAAATGGTCAGAATTTGGGTGTTTTTCACAAGTTAAAACTTTGCCAATTACCACGCCTTTTAGACTTCCTTTAATGCTTTCTATGGCTTCAACACCCTCAACTTCAAGTCCCAAGTTGGTTAAAATTTCACTGGTTTTATCAATATCTAAATCAATTCGTAAAAAATCTTGTAACCACTTATATGAAATCTTCATAATCTAATTTTTCTGTTAAATAAGGGGCAAAGATAAACAATACAATTAAGAGAAACTTAGCCGATTATCACATTTTTTAGTTTCCAATAATTATTTCATTTATTAATATATTATTACTACTTTGCAAGTCTTAAATTAAAATTTAATGGCAATAAATATCACACGCCTTTTTGATTTTGCATATTATCAAGATGAAAAGGGAGGGCTTGAAGATGCCTTTGCAACCAAAAAAAATGGTGTTTGGGAAAAAACTTCAACTAAAGATCTAATAAAACAGGCAAACAAGGCGAGCAGAGCCTTATTAAAATTGGGCATTAAAGTCAATGACCGTATTGCCATTATATCGAGTACCAACCGTACCGAATGGAATATTATGGATATTGGCGTTTTGCAAATTGGCGCTCAAAATGTGCCCATATACCCCACTATTTCATCAGAAGATTATGAATATATTTTTAATCATGCCGAAGTAACTTATTGTTTTGTTTCAGATGATGAAGTTTATCAAAAAGCTAAAAAAGCTAAAATGAATGCCCCTTTATTAAAGGAAATCTATTCGTTTGATGAAATAAAAGCTTGTAAAAATTGGATTGAATTTTTAGAATTTGGAAGTGATGAATCTGTTCAAAACGAGGTAGAAGCTCGAAAAAATGCCGTAAAACCAACTGATTTAGCGACCTTTATTTATACCTCGGGAACAACAGGAAAACCTAAAGGCGTTATGTTATCTCATCAAAATGTGGTTAGTAATGTTTTGTCGTCAAGCAAGCGATTTCCTATATTAGAGGGCACGCCAAAAGCCTTGAGCTTTTTGCCTGTTTGTCATATATTTGAACGTATGATTTTATATTTATACCAATACTTAAATGTGTCTATTTATTATGCCGAAGGTCTTGATAAAATCAGTGTAAACATAAAAGAAGTTCATCCTGAATTATTTACCGTTGTGCCGCGATTGTTAGAAAAAATGTATGATGCCATCGTAGCAAAAGGTACCGAGCTCACCGGAATTAAAAAGGCTTTGTTTTTTTGGGCGCTCAATTTAGGATTGAAATATGAGCCTTATGGTCAAAATGGTTGGTGGTATGAATTCAAATTAAAGATTGCGCGCAAACTCATTTTTGTAAAATGGCAAGCGGCTTTAGGTGGCAAAATCAACACCATGGTTTCGGGAAGTGCCGCATTGCAAACACGTTTAACGCGTGTATTTTGCGCAGCCGGAATTCCGGTTATGGAGGGTTATGGACTTACCGAAACATCGCCCGTTATTTCGGTTAATATGCAAGATAATCACATGCAACGCATTGGCACAGTGGGTAAAATAATTGAAGGTGTTGAGGTTAAAATTGCCGATGATGGTGAAATTTTGTGTAAAGGCCCAAATGTGATGATAGGCTATTATAAAGATGCGAAAAAAACAGCCGAAGTTTTAGAGAACGGTTATTTTCATACCGGTGATAAAGGTGAAATAGATGCCGACGGCTTCTTAAAAATTACGGGACGCAAAAAAGAAATTTTTAAAACCTCCGGCGGTAAATACATCTCACCAGCCTTGCTAGAAAACGAGATGAAACAATCCCTTTTTATTGAACAAATTCTCATTATTGGCGAAAATCAAAAAATGCCGGCAGCCATCATTCAGCCTAACTTTGCATTCGTGAAAGAATGGGCAAAACGCCATTTAAATATCGAATTTAGCTCCAATACAGATTTAATTTTTAATGAAAAAGTAATTGAACGTATTCAAGAAGAAATAGATAAGGGAAATGAGCATTTTGGCAAATGGGAAAAAATAAAACGCTTTGAATTAACATCCGATGTTTGGGGTGTTGACAATGGGTTATTAACACCAACCATGAAACCAAAACGCGATATTATCATCAAGAAATATTCCGATTTATATACCAAAATTTACGGTTAAAAGGCTAACTTTGTCAACCAATTTGAGCTTAATTTATGGAGCAATTTATTGTATCGGCAAGAAAATATAGACCCCAAGTTTTTGAAGATGTGGTGGGGCAACAAGCCATTACAAAAACTTTAGAAAATGCTATAAAAAACAATCACCTTGCGCAAGCCTTGCTATTTACGGGTCCACGAGGGGTTGGCAAAACCACTTGTGCCAGAATCTTAGCCAAACGCATCAATCAAGAACATTTAGAAAAAGTCAATCCCGATGAGGATTTTGCCTTTAACATTTTTGAGCTTGATGCTGCTTCAAATAACTCGGTTGATGATATTCGTAGCTTAACAGACCAAGTTCGGATTCCGCCCCAAACGGGTCATTTTAAGGTCTATATTATTGATGAGGTTCACATGTTGAGTCAAGCCGCTTTTAATGCATTTTTAAAAACGCTTGAAGAACCACCTGCTCACGCCATTTTTATTTTAGCAACAACCGAAAAACACAAGATCATTCCCACCATTTTATCGCGTTGTCAAATATTTGATTTTAAACGCATAGGCGTTACCGATATCAAAAATTATCTGCATAAAATTGCCATTGAAGAACACATAGAAGCCGAAGATGACGCTTTGCATATTATCGCTCAAAAGGCTGATGGCGCTTTGCGCGATGCCCTTTCAATTTTTGATAGGGTTTTAAGCTTTTCGGGCACTAAACTAACGCGCCTCGACGTTGTTGAAAACCTAAATGTTTTAGATTATGAAGTCTATTTTAATATGACTGATTTAATATTAAAACACCAAATTCCACAGCTCTTAATTGCCTATAACGAGGTGTTGAGCAAGGGCTTTGAAGGTTTGCATTTTATTGTTGGATTAGCCTCTCATTTTAGAGACTTGTTAGTAGCAAAGGATGGCGCTACGGTTGAATTGTTAGAAGTAGGCTCACGCGCTAAAGAGCGCTATTTGTTACAGGCTAAAAGCTGTGAAGTCGATTTTTTGTTACAAGCGATTGATTTGGCAAATACCTGCGATTTAAATTTTAAATCAAGCAAAAACCAGCGCTTATTGGTTGAACTGACGCTGATGAAATTGGCTTCAATAAATTTTAATCCAGACCATCTGGACGAAAAAAAAAAACCTAAACTAAACTTAATTCCGGCTTCTTTTTACTCACAACTGCCTGAGGAGGCTACTAAAAAAAGTGGCGTCATTGTGGCCGAAACTAATGCCGAGTATCAAATTGAAAAATTGGAAGTTGAAGTTGAAAAACAGGCGGCTACTCATCCTGTAAAAGTTACAAAAATAATTGATAAAAAAGTTGTAAAAGCGCTAACAGATGCAACTGATCAAACAAAAATAACGGGCATATATGCCATAAGAAGAACGTCGGCTTTATCGCTTAAAAGCCTACAAGAAAAGGCTAATTTGAAAGCAAATCAACCGACAAATAAGCCTCTGGTAGCTTTGCCAGAAACACCGTTTACCGATGCACAATTTTTTGAAGTATGGAATGAAGTTGTGACGCACTTTACCGAAAGCAATCAAAAAGTTTTTGTTTCGGTTTTAAACGCTAATATTCCAAAGATAAAGGGTCATATTATCAAACTTATGTTGCCAAATGAGGTGATGGCACATTCTTTTCAGAAGGGGAAATTGGAGCTTTTAACAAAAATCCGTCAAGCCTTAAATAATTATAAACTTGATTTTGAAATTGTTGTAAACGAGGAATTTACAAAAGACTATATTTATACACCACAAGAAAAATATCAAGCGCTTAAAAAGAAGAATCCAAACATTGAAATTCTTAAAAAAACCTTTAAACTAGAACTTTAATGTTTAGGGATTCTTTTAATATATTTATCAAATTTAAAATTGAACACCTTGGACTATTATAAATTAGTGAAATTATTAATCGGATTTTTGATTGTAGCCATAGCTTCGTATCAAATTGCCAAAGTGTTTCAAAAAATAAAGTTTCCATTGGTAACGGGATTAATTATAACAGGAATTATTTCGGGCACCTCACTATTAAACTTTATAAAATTAGAAACCCTACAAGACCTCCATTTTTTAAATGATTTAGCGCTGTCAATTATTGCATTTTCAGCTGGATCGGAGTTGTATTTAGACGATTTACGCAGCCGTATAAAAAGCATTAAATGGATGGTTTTATGTCAATTATTTATCACTTTTATCATATCGAGCGTGGTAATATACTTTGTTGCTGACCAAATTCCTTTTATGATAGCACTT
>Ga0100400_1002236_pt1 | contig 13504 bp, 11 predicted proteins | sample CryGeymeta201524_FD_80420 | JGI IMG/M metagenome (GOLD analysis project Ga0100400, IMG submission 80420) | Groundwater microbial communities from Crystal Geyser aquifers in Utah, USA - Crystal Geyser metaG 2015-24 | ecosystem: Environmental > Aquatic > Deep subsurface > Groundwater | place: USA... | reverse complement strand
CCGTGGTCTGCTATATCAATTCCACGGCTGAAGTTAAGGCAGATTCAGATATTTGCTGCACCTCTGCTAATGCCGTCAAGGTCGTAGAGAGTCTGGATACTCAGGAGATACTGTTTGTTCCCGACCAATATCTGGGCCATTATGTCTCCACCAAGACAAGGAAAAAGATGCTCTTATGGCCTGGTTTTTGCCCCACCCATGTCAGGATACAGCCAGAGCATATCATCCGACTGAGGGGGGAGTACCCTCAAGCTAAGATAGTAGTCCATCCTGAGTGCCGACCGGAGGTCATTGCTCTTGCCGATGAAGTCCTTAGTACGGGAGGAATGTGCCGCTACGCTCGTAGAAGTGAAGTGAGAGAAATGGTTGTGGGAACAGTAATGGGGATAATACACAGGTTAAAGAAGGAAAACCCGGATAAGAAATTCATCCCTGTTTCCGAACAGGCAATATGCCCCAACATGAAGTTAATAACCTTGGAAAAGGTTCTATGGTCACTGGAGGAGATGACCCCCGAGGTGAAGGTTCCTGAGGATATTCGTCTCAAGGCAAAAACAGTTGTGGACAAGATGCTGGAGATAGGTCGGGGATGACGAAGGAGACTGGTAACATAGTCGTTCTTATTACCACTGCCACTGAAGACGAAGCCCGCAGGATAGCTGAGATATTAGTCAATCAAAGAAAAGCCGCCTGTGTAAATATTGTGCCCAGGGTAAATTCGCTTTTCTGGTGGGAAGGCAAGCTGGATTCAGCCCAAGAAAGTCTCTTAATTATCAAAGCTAGGTCATCCAAGCTGAAGGAAATCACTGAATTGGTTAAAAAAACTCACAGCTATGAAGATCCTGAGATAATCGCCTTGCCTATCATCGGCGGCAGTGAAGATTATCTTAGGCGGCTGAAAGGGAGCCAATAATAATGGATGAAGTTACTATTTCCAGAGCTATAACTGAGAGCTACATAAAGGACTTACTTGAGGCAATGGAGCTTGATGTAGCTATAACGAGCTATGCAGGATTCGAACCTTCGACACCTTAAACTTGGAAAAAGTATCTGTCATCAAGGGTTAAACTATTGCCTTATTTCTTGTTGAAACCCTCTACAATGGCGATTTCTTCTGGTGTGAGATCGTAAAGCTCATACACCATCTGGTCAATCTGGCGTTCGTATTCTTTGACCTTGGCTTGCTTGGCGGGATTAGCAAAGTAGTCTTCATCTTTGGTGATAGCGAGGATTTGGTCAACGATAACGATAATATTTTCTTGCCGGTCTGGGTTATCAATGATAGATTTAGGAATAGGGATTTGGTTTATGTAGTAATCGATAAAGTCCATTGTGCGGATTGCTCTATTATAAATGAGATTATAAGCATACCAGTTGCAGAAGTTTGATTGATAGTAAGCCAGTAAGAACTTTTTCTCCAGTTTTGAATCCAGTGTCTTGATTTCCACGCAGGTATCATTTATGAATCTATTAGCGTCATCATGAAACATCGTAATCAGAATATGCGGAGAAGGATTCTGAATGTGCGCTACAATCTCCTGAGCTACAATTTTGTTGCCTTGATATTGAGGTAAATACTTCCAGGCTATTTTTCTCTTCAAATATCTCTTTTCTGGTTTCAGTCCGTATTTGATAATGTCGATACCTTTGATACAAGGATAGTTGCCAGTGGCTTCAAATGTCGGGTGTTCGGTGATATTTGAGATACCAATTTCTCCTTTGACTAATTCTTGCGTGTCCGAAATAGAGTAAGTTTTGATTTTATCCAGCAAAGACTTAGGGAACATTCCTTTATAGAAGGGAACGCTATGTAGACATTCCTTCGAAGGTCTGATGACAAGCTATCTAAAAACCTTCTCTGCCGAAGGCTAATCACCGATCAGCGATTGTCTTCGACACCCTAAATGTTATTCCTTGAAGACTATCACCCCCTTTCGGCTAATTTTGTTTACCCTCAGGGCCGATTTCACACCTCGGCCCCGACCAAAGTCAATTGTTCTTCCTCGTATTCCACAGCACAGCCTCCTCAATCAGCCTGCTATATTTCCCAGGCAAACTGACTGTGCCCTCCATCGCTTTCTTCACAATCTTATTTCAAAAGTGTAGGCGATGTATTAGCATCTACGATGAGAGCCCCAAACTCACTTTTAAAGCCTTGTCAATCTGTTCCATCTTATCGCTGGATAGAGTTCCTACCTTGCTAATTAGCCGATCTTGAGTGATTGTTCGAAGCTGTTCGAGTAGGATAGTGCTATCTCGGCGAAGTCCACTTTCCTCTTTGGTGATCTCTACGTGAAAACGATATTCTTGCTTCTGTTTTGATGTAATGGCTGCCACGATAGTCGTAGGAGAATACATATTGCCGACATCGTTTTGAATGATTAAGGCGGGCCTCCGCCCGCCTTGTTCACTTCCTTTAGGAATTCCAAAATCTACCCAATAGATTTCACCTCGCTGCACAATTACTTATCCTCCCATATCGGCCATTCTTCAAGTGCCACGGGTAGATACTCCTCCGCTAGTCGTTTATTCTCAGCAGCCATTGCTCTATAACCCTTTGCCAGTTCATCTTGCTCCCGTTCTATTTCATTCGGCTGAGCCCTAACTGATGGCTCAGTTAAGGAGAATGGTAATGACCAGGGTACAGATACCACACTAATCAGCATGTGCCCCCCGGTCTCCATTACAGCCGATACATCCACTGTTGTAATATTTGTTCTCTGGTAAGCTGACGCGAGGCCGTCTGTTCTAACGTCTTCTAGCTCAACAATGTCTCTTTTCATTTAATCACCTCTCCATCTTTAGCTGCTATCCAGCCTTGATAAATGATGCGCTCAGCGATTTCATCAACCGGTGTTTGCATTCCAGGAGGCGTAACTCTAACCCTGACAAGTCGCTTGTCTGTAATATAAATATGCTGGGCTAAGGTTTGGTTATGTAAGGATTCGACAGCAGCTCTCTCATACCGAACAGCTTTTTGATCTTCTGCCACTAGGTCAAGCTCTGAACTGACAGGACTAGTTAGTCTTAGCCAACTCTCATATTCTTTATATAAGTCCCACATCAATTGCTCAACCTCCCTAGAAGGTTCGATTATATCTATTTCAATATCATTCAAAGCTTCCTTACGACCGATTAGATAATTATGCGTCGGGAGTTCTTGGGTAAGCTTTGCCACAATGCGATTTATCCTGGCTTCGTCACTTGAGTGGACCAATAGCAAACGTTTTGCGAGGGAGCTACTTTGTTCTCTAGCTCTATATACTGCACCTAATGCTAGGGGGTGGACTTTGTTAGCAAGAATATTCAATACGGCAACCATCGAATCATCTGCCTTCAACCCAATTTCTTTCCGAGCAAGATCTAGGAATCCGATCATATCCTCTACGCTAACAGGCAGTAAGGATACGTGCCCAGATTGTTGAGCACCTGGAGCCGGTGGATTGAACGGTGATGCGACTGATGGGTCAACGGGACTAAGAAGTCCATGTCTCCCCATTAGAATCTCATTGGCACCCAATGCAATTAGCGTTCCGCAACTCAAGGCACGAAATGGTATTAAAACCTTGAGTTTACTGCAATACTGCCGAAGAAGGTTCACAAGACCCCAGCCGGCAATCGCATCTCCACCAGGAGTATATAAGAACAAAGCCAACTCCTTAGTTATTCCAATATTGGCCAGATGCTCTGAGATTAAAGGAAGGATATCGGGCGCGATTCTGGTCTCCATGCCTTGACGGTCTCCCGTAACCACCGTCAAAACTCGCACACTTAGCTTCTCCTCAAGGTTCGCAATAAGGTTTTTACGCTCCTGAACAGCCAACACTCCTCCTTACAACATCAGTATCTTTAAGTATATCACAATTTCTCAATATATCGTAACTACTCACCAGTATTGTCATGCTGAACTTGATTCAGCATCTCTGCCCTGAAACAAGCTCAGCGTGAGATTCCGAAACAAGTTCGGAATGACATTAGTACGGCTGTGTAGTTATACTTTGCAAACACAAATTTTTATAAGGTCTTGATTAGGTCGTCCTCATTCATTTTGTTCTACTCCTTGAAATTATAACTTCTTCATATTTAAACGCCAATTTCACGTCACAGCCATATAAACGAACTCAGGCTTCGCCTAATCCGCTATTTCCATTGAGATTATAGCACCACGATAATGACTGTGAAACTGGATAGGGTAACTCGGGCTATTGAACAAAAACTAAATTGTGCACTGCTTTTTTCGTCATGCCCTGCCGCCTGCTAGGGTGAGATATCCTTGCTAAACACCGGTTTAATAAGCTTTTACCTTATTAAACGAATTGCCCATTTTGTTTAATAATATACCTATCGACCTTTGATAGCATCCCTTCACAGCTCTGTTTCCAACGGCTAACCAAACCGTCGAAAAGTATTGTGACAGCCAATTGCCCTAGGCATGTTCAGCAGATAGAGAAGGAAGATCAGTGATAAACTTCCCGTCTGTGTTTAATTCTATAGATACGCACGACATTATCTTTATCATCGATTTGATAAAGGAGCCGATAATCGCCTATTCTAAGTCGCCATCCTTCACTTTCTTTTCCTTTTAGTTTTGTTACGCCTCTTGGGCGAGGATTGAGCGACAAAGCTTGCAACTTAATATCCACCGCTTCAAAACCCCTTGAGGAAGAGATTTAAGCTCCTTCTCGGCTCGACTTTCAAGGAGAACAACATACCTCACAAACGTCCTTCTCGCTTTAATTCAGCCCTGACTTCACGATAGTCCCTGAAATTTTGAGCAGTGTGAACTGCTTCATCTAAACTGAGGGCATCTTCCATTTCTTCTAGCCGCTGCATGAATCGCTGATATTCCTTGATATCCAGGAGAACTGCTCGCTTCCTACCCTTCTCATCCACAAGGTATTTAGCCTTTGCCATTTCTTTATCCTCCAAATTATATTGTACGCCTCTTCCCACCAGCTTCGCTACTGCTCAATAGACCTCAAGCTGCTCCTGATCATTATAACTAGAATAGCTACTAAAGGACAACGAAGTAGATTAAATTGAACGCTCAAAGTGATGGTAAACCGTCACAAGAAATCGGGATTATAGCACCCACGATAATGACTATGAAACTGGATAAGTAACTCGCCTTACTGAACAAGACGCTATAAGGTGCAATGAGGTAACAGAATCTACTAGAAGTATGGCACCATTTTAATGTGGAGAGTGTTAGTAGAATTCACCGAGAATATAGTCCGTTGGCAAGCGTAGCGCACGCAAAAGCTTAAAGCTACACTTGCTGCTAGATCGTGGTTCGCTTTTGAACGGATTTTTTCTCTGCAGTTAGCTTGACAATGGCTTCCAGATGCAACCTCTTTTGCTCGCGGGCGACATACCAGTCTTTGAGCAGAATCTCAATTAGTTCCACCAGCAGTTGCGCCTCGTTTGGCTCGACATCAACTATGACATTGATATCTTCCTCCATATGTGCGCCGATATTGCCTACGCTTCTTACTCCATCTATCGCTTTCCACACGTCAACGTCGACCTTGTCCTTTATCTGCTCTATCTCGTTACCTAATCGGCCCGGCTTAACCTGCCAGAAGTCGCGTATAATTCCTTGCAAGCACCTACGGGATAAGGTAGCAGAAGCCTTTGGACTCAAATCTCGTATCAGGCAAGCCTCACTGTAATCATCCAGAATCGGCTTCGGTATGTAGTTGGGAAAAGACTTTGCCTTGGATTCTGGTATTAGGTCCCATTGTCTTAGAACCGGCAGGTTGCTATAATCTGGGCGACCAGACCCGTCCGGACGAAATACGCTCTTAACCTCCTTGAGAGCTGCAGTTAGAGTGAATTTCTGGCATTCTGGGTTCGGACAAACGATGAAAACACTAGTTAGGCATCGATAACCATCCTTATTCTTGATGGTCAGTATTGAATCATCGATGTTAATGTCCTCGTCCTTTATGGTTGCCGCGTGCCCACAGTGTGGGCAAACCCACGAAAACGTATTCATGCCGCCAATCTAATCCATTGCAAAAATTTTGTCAAGGTAGCCTATCCTTTCTCTGACCTAGCCTTTAAATATACCTGGATCCGTGAACACAGATTCACTCACCTTCACCCTGTAGGTGAAGCAAGCAAGTTTGACTTCACGGATTCAGGATATACTGACCACAAGCAAAATATTGATACCGAGAAGCGCTGAATGACACGACGAGCGGTCTTGCAAATGCATCATCCAAGTGATCTTGTTTGGAATTACATAGTTGCGTGCGGTTATTTCGGGTATCCTGAATTATCACTTTTTCAAAGCTAACGAAATGAGTGATTGTTTACGCCCAACATCAGCATTTGTTATAGTATATTAGGTATATTGTGTGGTTTCCGTGGCTAGACTGGCCAATTTGAGGAGGCAACAACATGGGCAGAGAAGCGAGAAGGGCAGAACGAAAATCAAGGAAGCGAAGACTGCACTGGCTGGAGAAAAAGCGTAGAACAAGTGAACGCATCAACAAGGTCATTGCTGAGCTTGAAGAAAGCTTTGACGAGGGTGAGCTGGAGGATGCAAAGGCCTTTTTTGTAGACTATTTTACATGGAGCGGACCATTCTCCCAATTCGGAGAGAGCATCGACAATGAAAGTATGGAGCGCATTCGTAAAGACTACGGCCTCGATCTTTTCGACGCGGACTTCATCATAGACATCACAGAGGAGATATTCTCCGAGGAGAGCAAGGACGATACAAGCGAGCCTCCATAAACCCTCATTTTCCAAATATTACCCTTCATTGAACAAAAGTCAGTTTTGTGCAACGATAACCGAGGTCATCGCACGGAGTAGTTTATGCGAAATGTCCCTTTGCTCTTGACTCTGAGGTTTCTAGTGCTTTTGAGAGAAGGAGCCCTCCACCACCCCAATCTCCTCCGGCGTTAGCCCGTACAGCTCATAGACCATCTGGTCAATCTGGCGTTCGTATTCTTTGACCTTGGCTTGCTTGGTGGGATTGGCAAGGTAGTCTTCGTCTTTAGTGATAGCGAGGATTTGGTCAACTAAATTTATGAGCAACTCTTGTTTGCTTAAGGGTAGCTCCTTAACAGGAAGCTCACCAATAGTTTCGTATTTAAGCGTAAATGCGCCACCTGCTGTCATTATGCCAACAAAGCTAAAATAGAATTCCAGTAATTGACTATTCAAAAGGGCAAGTAGATATTTGATGGGAACCTCCAATGAGGTCAATATGTAACCATTACTTGGTAAATAATGTCCCTCATTGTCATAAGCAAAAGCCCATTTATTTGCTGTGAGTCCCCAAATTATCTTTTCTTTTTCAAATTCAGCATAATATGCACAAGCTCTCAGGTTCCACCATTTCCTTCCTTGATCTGCTCGACCCATAAGCTTAGGTTTGAAGCGTGTCAAGTGCATGAATATTTTCGGGTATTTGCGAAGATCTAAATCATATCCAGTTTGAAGTATATATGAGTTTGTTACGATGTACTGCCATTTTCTTATGTTTCGTCCTTGCAAAAGAGGTTTGATAATATCTCGATTTCTTGGGTCTGATTTCAAGAATATCTTAGCTGTGTCTTCCCCTATTATGAATGCTTCATTGCAGCCAGTCGTTAATCCTCTATAAATGTGGACACCAACGATCTCTTTCAATCTTCTACTATTAGTTTCAATCTTAGATTTTATTCTTAGCCTGGGTCCTTCGCTTAATTGCCAGATCTCGCTGCCCAGATTCTTCAAAAGAACTGGCTGGCAACTTCTATTAATGAATTCATATAGGTACGTAAAAGACTGTATATTATCATTTGCAGAGGTAACTAAAACAGAACCATCAGCTTTTTCTTTTGCTACAATAACTATGCAAGTAGCCACAAGCGCATCAAATATGTGAACCTCGGTAAAGTCAACGATTTGAAGTAGATGGTAGTTAGTTAATAAACCTCTCAACTTGCTACCATAGCCCGTTTTCAAGAATTTATTAGAAGAGATAAAAGTCAGAACTCCATGGTCCCTTAATAGCTTCAAACCTTTCTCATAGAAATAGACGTATATATCAGCTGTACCAGAGTGAGTCTCATATTTGGTGTTAATTAGCTCTCTTAGAACTTTCAGCTTTTTGTGCTCAATATATGGCGGGTTGGCAATTACGACATTGAAGCCTCTATTATCCTCATGGAAGACCTCAGAAAAATACACTTCAAAATCAAACTTTTGGTTGTTATTGGTTATCTGGTTGATTAAATCATCAATCTGTTTTTTATATTCCTGTTTTTTGGTGGCATTGGTTTCGCTGAAATAGAGTGACTTCAGCTTCTCGAGGTTATTGAACAACTCCAGATTGAATAAGTTTTTCTCTACACCCAAAAGCGAGTTGCCACAGACGATTTTATAATCCAGGTTAGGAAGGGGCCGAATTTGCCTGATATCTTCCTCGTCAACCACCAAGGATAGCCAAAGGCGGAGCTTGGCAATTTCTACAGCGCCGGGGTCAATATCCACGCCGTAAAGGCAGCTTTGAATCGCATGGCGCTTAAAGTTGTAATTGGTTCTCTTCGGTTTATCAGGGAGGTAAGTGGTAAGCGTATTTCTGGCGTGGATGATTTCGTGCATCATGCCCACGGGGAAAGCCCCGGAGCCAACTGCGGGGTCGCAGACCCTGATATCAGCTAGCTTATCATCAAGCAACTTAGCATTCTGACGGATGCTTTCAGGAAGTTTGTAGGAATAGCGCTCAGTCTCCTTCCCATAGCTCTCAACCCGGGTGTCATGCTCAACAGCAAATTCACCTTTACGGACGAAGTTCTCGATATCTTCCCGGGGGACTACGACCTTATAGGCAGTAGTTCTCAATGCCGCTTGTTCCGGGTCAGGCTGCCCGAGCAATTTTCCCTGGGGAGGGCGAGTGTGCACCAGTGGAACATCACCAGTGTTAATTGCGGTGTCCAGATAATTGATTAAACTTTCCTGGCACATATAGTGGACAATCTCACGAGGGGTATAATAAGTGCCTTTGGATTTGCGGTCTTTAACTTCCAGAAGATTCTCAAAAACCTTGCCCAGCATTTCAGGGTCAACTGCCACTTCTTTTTCTAACGGCTCGTCTTCTTTAACGGTGAAATTGTAGAGGTCAAAGATATCTAGAATGCCAGTGCCAGTGTCACCTTCCTTTGTTTTTTCATTGTTTGAAAAGAGTCCGTTAGGTAGAAGAATATCGGTATGCACCCAGTCATAGTTATTGATAGGGTCAAAAAGACCACCGTTGAGGAACGGAATCTTGCAGTTGAAACGGCTGTAGAAGTCTTCAGTCCTTTCTACGGCCAGCGCTTCATAAAAAAGCGGCTCCAGCACATCATTAAAGAAGTTGCCGTACGGCACAATCTTCTTTTCAAAGAGGCGCCGCAGAAAGTCCTTTGGCCCTGTTCCCCAATCCTCATCCCGCCCGACGCCAAACCAGCCCTTCTTCTGCAAGAAATAGAGGAACACGACCTGTCCCAACAGTTTCTTGGAGAAATTGATGGTGTCTATACTTTTATCATCAAATTCCAGGCTGATAGTCTTGTCACTGACAACCAGCTTATCAAGTTCTTCCTTAACTTTGAGGAAAAGCTCGCGATACCTACCAAAGAATTCCCTGGTAGCTACCTCAATATTAAAAGCATTTTCCAAAGTAGGGAGCGTTGGGTCATTTTTGTCATCTGCCAAAATATCAACTAGTTGACTCTGGGCAGTATGGCTGCTTTCATTTTCCCCTACCAAGAAGGACCAGCGGCGGGCTGGAGTGAGTTCCGTTTTTACTTTAGTCTTACCGCCTGGCGTCTCTTCGAGGGTGTAATCCATTTTCACCAGAGAAAAGCGCCAGTCTTCACTATCAGGGGAAACAAATGCCACTAGAGCTGCGTCTTTAAGTTCACCACCACGACTGCCGTTTAGATACCAGGCGATAAAATTCCTCTGCCTGGTGCGGGCACGCTCAAGCAAGGTTTCCTTTTTTAATTGGACAATAAGGAGGTCTATTTTGTTGTCTTCCGTGTCCTGGTATTTGCCTATCCGCTCAAGTGTCTGGATATATGGCTTATAAGCATCAGGGATATAACTCCCTTGATAGGTGAAGTTACTGGAATCATCAATGTGATTAAGTAGGTTCCTGCTAAAATGAACAAATTGCCCCTTGTCAAAAGGGTTTTCAAAAGTGTCTCTGATTATTTTCGCAGCGGCTTGTCTATCCATAGGAAAAACCTATTTGACAAAATATATGTATCTGTTATACTTATAACATAATCTCGATGAGAGGCCATCCAAAGGGTTCCGTCCCGCGGTAATGCCTCTCCTTTTTTATCTGGCATTCTTATCATATTCCAACTTGTTTCTAAAATCACTTACAAAGGAAATGTAGACCATTTTCTTTCTGAACAATGAGGAGAAGCGGTTCCTGTCAGGGATTAGCAGCTTTAATAATTTGTTGTTCTTGATGAAATAATCCACCAGGCAGTAGAAATCACCGTCTCCCGTGACAATAACAGCTTTCTCGTAGTTTTCATATTGAATCATCGCATGGAGTACCAGTTCGGCATCGATGTTACCTTTCACCTTCCCATTTGGGAATGTGAGCGTGGGTTTGAAGACCAGGATGTAACCATCTTTCTGAAGCGAGGTATACAAATTGCTGTTTCCTTCGACAAAGCCGAGGAAATAATATGCTGTGCCAACTGCATACTTCTCGCTCAGGTAAACCCTGAACTTTCTGAAGTCCAACTTCCATCCCAGTCGCTGTATAGACAGATTGAGATTCTGTCCATCAATAAAAGCATAGTTGTTTTGTGGCTTCTTCATGGCTATTTGCTTATAAGGTATTCAGAAAGGATGACCTCTCTGGGGCCAGAGGTTTGGGCGGCGCTTTCTGCCACCGTCTCCTTGAAAAACTCCGAAGGAATATTCTTTTTCAGTATGCCCAATATCTTTATGGGGTTTAGCTCTTTGCTTAGTGCCTTTTGCAGCGTTTTAGTAGTTTGTTTGGGCAAACCTCCCTCTTCTATGAGTTTAATGACCTGTTTGATGTAAAGCTCGTCATCCTCGGTGTAACCTTGGAAATGCTTGATTTGATTAGACTTCAGAAACTTGAGCACAAAGGTGGCACTGTCCCGGCCGCCTTTCATTTTTGCCTCTGGCATTTCCTCAGTAGTAGCTGATTGGAATGCCTTCTTGTTCAAGTCCAATAAGTCGTAGTAATCCCGGGGAAGGGGCTGACGTTGAGTGTCTTTGTCTATTTCGAGTTGCCTGGCAGCGGAGAAGAAATCCAATTCTTGAGTTGACTGCCCGTTTGCAAGGTAGAACTTTTGCAGTTTGCCTTTGCGGAAATAGGTAAGCAGGGTATTGTCTCCGTTTTCACTGATTCTGGCGGTGCGGGCTTTTTTAGGAAGACGTTTAATCTTCTCAAATAAGTCCGATTCATTATCGCGAATATCTCGAATGACCCGTAAGTATTTCAACTCGCTGTCTTCAGTTTCGTCCTCACCAGTGATAGTTTTCTTTGAAGTCAGGCGGGTAAAGAGGTCATGCGACTTGATTTCTTCACCTTCTGTTAGCAACCTGGCATCATTGCCCAGCATTTCAATGAAAGCCTGTATCTTAGCTTCAGCGGCTTCGGTAAGTTTAATCTGGTCATTCGATTGTGTAGTGGGGAAAAAGTTGAAGGTGTAAATAGTATCAAACTTGGTGTCAACACGATTGATACGTCCTGCCCGCTGCATCAAGCGAGTGGGATTCCAGGGGATGTCATAGTTGATAACCACATTGGAACGGTGTAAGTTAACACCCTCTGAAAGCACCTCCGTGGTGACGAGAAGGCGATAGTCATCTTTGGGAAATTTAGCCCGGGCATCAAAGTTGGCAATGACTTTATCGCGGGTGGCAGCGCCTGAGCTTCCGGAGAAAGCGAGGGCTTGGTTGGGAAACTTTTTTGCAAGTTGCCTTTCGAGATATTCAGCGGTCTCTTTCGATTCGGTAAAGATAATGAGCTTGTTGTCTTTCAGGATTTTATGGGATGAAAGAATATCAAGAAAAGTTAACAATTTCGGGTCACGGTCTACGCTTTTCCAGAGCCTGCCTATTTCCCTTAGAGTGGCTAAGTCGCTCTCTAAATCCTTTTTGAAATCGGGGCGGAAGTCCTTTGCCTCGTACTCCCTGGCTTTGTCTTCATCGATGAGGTGCTGGATAGCTTCATCGTCGTCATCTTCCAAGAGTTCAAAGATTTTACTGGCATATTTCTTGCTGACATATACATTCCCGTTATCGAATTCGTGCAAAAACTGCTCGTAAGATTTGATGAACCGGGCAAGTGTATTTCTAAAGGCATAGAAACTGCTTTCAAGTCGCTTCACCAGTAATATCTTCATAAATTTACGCATATTCTGCTGTGCCAGTTTTTCGGGTTGGGTAGGCTTGACTTTGTAATACAGCATAGAAGCATAACGGGCATAAGAAAACTTCTTGGTCACCAATTCTATGGTTCGAGTGAATACATAGTCTTCATTGTTATTAAGCTGATAGAAAATTGGCTCTGGGTCAGCCACTTCAGGAAATTTCAATCCCCCTTTCTTCAAGTCTTCGGTGAAGTACTTAACAATTTCTGACCTGGTTCTCCGCACCATCAGGTATTTCAGGACCTTTTCTCGGACTTCATTAGCATTCTCTCCTACGATTTTCATATATTCATCATAGTCTTTCTGCCTGTCGAGGTCTTTGAGTTTCTTAGCCAGGCTGTTGAAGAAATTCTCCAGCTTCGGCAAGTTAGGGATAGTGCTTTTTTTAGATTTTTGAAACAACTTAATCTGGCTGAGGATATCTCGGGGTGAATTGTTAAGCGGTGTGGCAGTAACCAGGATAACACGTTTGCCGCGGCATATTTGCGCCAGCTTTTCATAGGTTATATTCATTTCCATGCGGAAGCGGTGGGCTTCATCAATAAAGATGTTCTTATATTTATCAGTTCCTTGCTTTGTGAGATAGTCGAGCTTTCCCAGGGATTCAAAATCAGCCGCTATTTTAAAATCAGAGAAAACATTAGGCCATGAACCCGGGTTATCCTTATACAAGAGAACAGGAGGGGCAATGACCAGATTTCTACCATCAAGCTGATTTGCCAGCATAGCTGAAATGTAAGTTTTACCCAGGCCGACCACATCAGAAATAAAGACGCCGCCGTACTCTTCCAACTTACCCTTGGCATCTTTTACTGCCTCTCTCTGATATACTAAGTCCAGGAAGTTTTCCGGTAGATATCTTTGCGCAATACTATCCTGGTCAATGTTAATCTTTTCCTTGAAATACTCATAAAGAAACTTAAGGTAAAGCTCATAAGGGGTAATGGTGTTATTAAGCCAGGTTTTGTTTTGAATGGTTTCAAGATATTCGTCTTTGACATCTACGGCATTTGCCCAGAGTTCATTGAATTTGGCTAGGGCAAATTCATAGTCAGCTCTATTCTTGAGTTCAACATTGAATTCGAGGTTGT
>Ga0100400_1002233_pt1 | contig 13515 bp, 9 predicted proteins | sample CryGeymeta201524_FD_80420 | JGI IMG/M metagenome (GOLD analysis project Ga0100400, IMG submission 80420) | Groundwater microbial communities from Crystal Geyser aquifers in Utah, USA - Crystal Geyser metaG 2015-24 | ecosystem: Environmental > Aquatic > Deep subsurface > Groundwater | place: USA... | reverse complement strand
AGGTTAAGGATTGACTAAGGAAGCAGAGGGCGGCCACGAACGGAAGGAAGGCGATCCAGTAGTCGGGGCCGGGGTTGCTGGCATTGGCGTAGGCGCAGTGCAGGCTTGAGGCCATGTTGCCGAAGACGAGGGCAATGGTGGCGATCAGGGCGATGATGCCGCCGGAGAAGATCGCGTAGGTCCAGACCGAGTGTCCGGCAAACCAGACGTCGTCACCTAGCACCACGTCTCTAGGATAAACGAGATAGATTTCCGGCATGTAATGGGGGTCCCAGTGGTAAGACGCTCCGATGCCGTGACCGTAGATGTAATGGAGAGGATCCTTGTTAAGGATGGTGAAGATCGCTGAGGCTTCGGCCTCGCGGGTGAGCCAGGAGATGTCCTTGGTGGTGTTACGATCGGATGAATGGTGGAAGAGACGTTCGTTCCAGCGCTCGATGAGGACTGGCTCGGTGATGGCGATCACTCCGATGGCGAGGACCGCTAGGACGCCGATCATGATGACGGGAGAGAGGCGTTTGGGTGCCTCTCTCAGATGGAAGGCTCGCCACTTGGTGCCGAGGAGGAAGCAGAGACCGCTTCCCAGGGCCGATGCCATGATCGGAAAAAGAAGTGATCTGGTGATGGTGATCATGATGCCGGTGAGAAGCACTCCGGTCGCGAGAAGGATGGTCCAGTGGAAGCGTTTTCGCAGTAGAAGTGCGCAACCGATGAAGGCGGCGATCCAGTGGTTGGCTGCGCTCTGGACCTCGATACGGGCAGTTTCCAGGGTGACCCCCTTGAAGAGGAAGCCCTGGGCGATCCGCCAGATGACGTTGGTGCAGGCGGCGATGAGAATGGGCGCGATGATCTTGCTTGGACGGAGCCCCATGCAGCTGGCGATCTGCACATTCATCATGGCGGCGAGGGAAAGAAGAAAGGGGAGGATGATGCGGAGCGAACGACTGGGGTCGACTCCCTGGAGGAAGGAGTTTCCCAGCATAAAGGCGAGGAATCCGCCCCAGCCGGCGATGAACCAAGCGCCTGGGCGGACGAGCAAATGACGCCAACCAAGGGCGAGAATGCCGAGTGTTGAAAAGAGGGAGAGGGCGAGAAATAGCAACTGGTCAAGGCCGGGGCCGGCGCCGCCTGCCCGGTCATCGAGCCCGCGGTAGTCGAGGGCGAAGGACATGATGAAGACCCACAACAGGCGCTCCACCCAGATCACCCGAGGTGATTGGGGAACGCGGACGGGATCTTCAGCTTCGCTCAGCATGATGTCCGGAGGACGGCAGTCATTGAATGGATAGGAACAGAGGAATCTTCGTCCCGCCCATCAGCTTGCGAGGATTCGTTCGAAATTTTTTGCCGTCTGCTCGATGGGAAAGGTGCGTTCTGCGTAACTGCGCGCGTTTTTGGCGAGGCTTTCACGCAAGGCGGGGGAGCTTCGCAGGTTTTCGGCGGCGGCGAGGAAGCCGTCAATGTCATTCGGCTCCACCGTTAGGCCTGCACCGTTTTCCAGCGTGAAGCGGGCGCATAGATTGGCGGAGGGAACGGCGAGTAGCAGTGGACGGCCGGCACAAAGATAGCTGAGGGTCTTGGATGGTACGGAGAAGATGCCCGCGTTGACTTCCAGCAAGCCGACCAGCACGTCGCCGGCGGCCATGAGGTCCGGAAGTTGGTCGATGGGTTGGTAGGGGAGGACGAGCAGGTTCTCGAGCTTAGCGGTGATGGCCTCCTTTTTCAGCCACTCGGCACCGATGCCTTCCGAGGTGACGACGACGCGGACGTCCTTGTCGTTGCGGTAGCGCTTGGCGAGTTCCAGGAGCATGGCGGGGTTGTGCTTCATGCCGATGGTCCCGGTGTAAAGAAAAACGAAGCGGTTGTGGAGTCCGTGTTTGACCGACCATTCGTTTCCTTTATCGCCGGTTGGGATTTCTTCGATCGCGGCCCAGTTCGGGACGACTTCGATTTGGTCGGCCGAGATGCCGAATTCGTTGGCAAGGATTGGGGTGAAGTCCTCGGTGATGGTGACGATCCGGCTGCTGCGTTTGAACTGGCGTGCATCGAGGTGGCGGTACCATTTGCCCACCAGTGGGCCGACGATTGGGATCTTGTCTTTGGCGAGCTTTTCGACGGCGAGGCTGTAAAAGTCCTGAAGCCAGTAGTAGAAGCGTCCACCCACATCGATGGTTGCGCGGGTAATAGGCTCTTGGGTTTCGGTGGGGGTGTTGCCGGAAAGGACGGCGTCCGGTTTCCATGAGCGGATGAAATCGGCGGCGGCATGGCCGTAGCGAATTTCCATGTTCCGGCGGCGGACGAAGGCGTATTTGTAACGCACGTATTCGGGATCCATGGGGATCTCCTGAAACGAGAGGGTCGAGGCATCGCCGGGGCGACGTTTCAGGTCGCCACGTGGCGTTTGGAGGACGCTGGCAAAGACGTGAACGACTTCATGTCCGCAAGCTGCAAGAGCTCGGCTAAGTGAAGTCGGGAACGGATGGCCAGCGTAGTCGTGGACTACAATTCTCATGGGGTGGGGGTGACAGTAGGGAGGTAACGAGAGAATACCGTAAAAAACCGTCGTGCTGAGTCAATGGTGCCCCGACACGTGATCGTGGAGGGTTTCATTTTGGGTGGTCAGCGAGAAACCCGGGCTAATCGCTCGCGGGATGGCGCGCTTTGGGCTACCAGCGACGTGAATGATAGCAATTCTGGGAATCCTTGTGTTGTTGGCCGTGGCTTTTGGCATGTCGAAGGATCGATCGGCGATTCGCTGGCGGACGGTGGGTTTGGCATTTGCTCTGCAGCTACTGATCGGTGCCTTGGTCTTCTATGCTCCGTGGGGGCGGGCGGCGTTGGAGTGGGTATCCGTGAAGGTGTCAGCGGTGATTTCGGCAGGGGATGAAGGCATCAGTTTTCTTTTTGGTCCCTTGGTGGATGTGGGATCGATTGGCTTTGTCTTCGCCTTTAAGGTGCTGCCGGTGATCATCTTTTTCTCCTCGCTGATTGCGGTGCTCTACCATTTGAGGGTGATGCAGGTGATCATCGCAGTAATTGGAGGAGCGCTCCAGAAGTTGCTCGGAACCAGCCGGGCGGAGTCGCTTTCCGCCGCCGCGAACATCTTTGTCGGTCAAACGGAAGCGCCGCTGGTGGTAAAGCCTTACATCGTGAGCATGACTCGCTCGGAGTTGTTCGCGGTGATGTGCGGCGGGCTGGCGAGCGTTGCGGGCTCGATTCTGGCGGGCTATGTCGGTCTGGGGGCGGAGTTGAAATACCTCATCGCGGCCTCGTTCATGGCGGCACCCGGCGGTCTGTTGTTTGCCAAAATTCTCGTTCCGGAGACGGAAAAGCCTCAAGAGGCGACGCTTGATTGGAGCGAAGGGGATGACAAGCCGGTCAATGTGCTGGATGCGGCGGCTTTGGGCGCTGGCAGCGGGATGACTCTGGCGCTGAATGTCGGGGCGATGCTGCTGGCCTTCATCGGTCTGATCGCCTTGCTGAATATGATGTTGGTCGGTGTTGGAGCGTGGTTCGGCTATGACAAGCTGACGCTTGAGCTGATTCTGGGTAAACTATTCGCTCCATTGGCTTGGGTGATCGGGATTCCTTGGAAGGAGGCGGACATGGGTGGGAGCCTGATTGGCCAGAAGTTCGTGCTCAACGAATTCGTCGCTTACGGGCAGTTCCGGGAGTGGAAGGAGCTGATGCTGCCGCGTTCTCAGGCGATCTTGACGGTTGCTCTGTGCGGGTTCGCGAATCTGTCCTCGATCGCGATCCTTCTTGGTGGACTCGGCGGGATGGCACCGAGTCGCCGGGGTGAGATTGCCCGTTTTGGATTGCTGGCGGTGATGGCCGGTAGTTTTTCGAATTTGATGAGCGCCGCAATTACCGGGCTTTTCTGGGTCGGCTGAGCTCAGGCTCGGTTGGGTTTCACGAGCAACGTGCCGAGTCCTCGGAATTTTCCGGAAAGATCTGCGGAGTCCGCGTTCGAGAGTTCAAAAATGTGCTAAGATTTTACCTTTTGAACGAGTTACCATGGGAATCCCTCGCATTCGGTCGTTCTTGCGGAACGCGTAATGACGGACCGGGGGCTTCTGACACTGGGGGCTTCTGAAATTGACGAGGAAATTCCCTGAGCCTAGTTTGCCCCCTGTTGTAAAATCATGAAAAGACCCATTTCCACCTGCATCGCATGGATGCTGCTACTGGCGACTGGCGCTTTGAGTGCCGCTGAGACCGGAAGTAAGGCCGACGATCCGGAGTTTGTGCGCCAAGCGGCGCTCAAAATTGATACCTACGTCGCCGGATGGTATCGGCAGAAGAAACTCCCGGTGCCCGAGGTGACCGACGACGCGACCTTCCTGCGTCGGGCCTTCCTCGTGGGGATCGGGCGAGTTCCGACAGCGGAAGAAGGGCTTTTCTTCCTTGAGATCGATGATCCGAACAAGCGTGTCGAGCTCATCGATTACCTGATCAACTCGCCAGGCTACACGAGCCACATGACGAACTGGATGTTCGACTTGCTTCGGATGAAGGACGAGATGGCGAGCGTGGGAGTGGGGAGAAATCCGTACCGCGACTGGGTCGGTGATGCCGTTGCGGAAAACAAGCCGTGGGATGAAATGACCACTCAGCTTTTGGCCAGCAAGGGCTCGCTTTGGGCCGAGGGGCAGGCGGCGGTTGGCTTCTATCTTCGCGATCAGGGCATGCCTTTGGACAACCTCGCGAACTCGATGCAGATGTTTCTCGGGACTCAAATGGAGTGCGCTCAGTGCCACGACGATCCATTTGGCGATACCGAGCGGCATGATTTCTATGAGCTCGCAGCGTTCACCGCAGGTCAAGGGCCGGTAGCGATGGAACGCAAGGCGCGGCCTCTGTTTGAGGAGGCGCGCGAGGAAAAGAACCGAGGCAAGACGAAGAGCTCCATCATCGAGTTGGTCCGCTATCAGATTCTTGAGCAGACTTTGCCGGGCGGGGGAACTGGTCGGATCGCGCTGCCGAGCGACTATCAGTATCGCGATGGCCAGCCGGGTGAAATGATTGGCGGGCGCACCCCTTTTGGAAAAACGGTGCGGATGTCGGACCGTGGATCAGGTGACGATGGACGCGAAAAACTTGCCGAGTGGGTGACGACCAAGACCAACGGGCAGTTTGAGGCCGTCATGGCGAATCGCTTGTGGAAAAGGGTCATGGGCCGTGGGGTGTATGAACCGAGCAATGAGTATGTCGAAGCGAAGGATACCAACATTCCCAGCTTGATGAGCTACATCAGCAGTTTGCTCGTTGAGATGGATTACGATCTCCGCGGATTTCAGAAAATCCTGCTCAACACCAAAACCTTCCAGTTCGTTCCTAATCCAAACCCGCCCAAGGTGCAGAATGGAGACGACTTCCATGGTCGCCAGTTGACTCGTCTTTCTGCGGAGCAGATCTGGGATTCACTGATCACTCTGGCGGGGGGGAATCCGGATTCAAAGCCACGCAGCAACCTGGATAACCGCGTCCGCATTGGCAGAAACGGCAGAGGAACCGTGATTCCCGGGATGACGATGTCGGCGCTTTCCGATGAAGTGCTTAAACTAAAGACCGTTGCCGAATTGGACGCCTACTGTGAAAAGCTCGCGGGGATGGTCCGTGGAAGTGGCAAGGGAAAGAACAATGGTGGCGACTCCATGATGATGAGTGAGAAAGTGGTGAGTTATGGAAAGGGTGCTCAGGTGCGGGCGTCCGAACTTCCAAGCCCGGCTCCAAACGACCACCTCCTGTTCCTCTTCGGTCAATCCACTCGTGACACCGTGAATGGGGCCAACTCGGAGCCGAACGTGAGTCAGGTGCTGACCTTGATGAATGGCTTCGTCCAGGAGCAGTTGGTGAACAACTCAAGTGCCCACATTTACAAGAGCCTCGACGGTGCTTCCAGCCCGGCCGAGAAGGTGCGCCGCCTCTACGTCGGCATCCTCAGTCGCCCACCAAGCGACGAGGAAATGTCATGGATGATGGATGAGGTGAAGATCTCGGGTGATACCAATGATGCCTATCGCAACATCCTTTCCGCGCTCGTGATGTCCTCCGAGTTCCTGTTCCTCCAATAAAAGACCCGCCCGTAAAAAAGATCATGAAAAAGTCAGAAGCCAACCGCTTGAACGAACTGGATCGCCGGAGGTTCATGTCTTATGCCGCCAAGTGCTATCTTGGCGTGAACCTCTTTCCGATGCTGGGATCGAGCGTCGGCAATGCCACAGAGATTTCCGGAGCGAAAGCCAAGCGGGTTATCTACCTCTACATGGGCGGCGGTATGAGCCACGTCGATACCTTCGACCCCAAGCCGAAGAAGAAGGATATCATGGGCGAGACCGAGGCGATTGCGACGAGCGCGGATGGTATTCAAATCGGCCACTACCTTCCGAAGACCGCCAAGATCATGGACAAGGTGTGTGTCGTTAACTCGATGACCTCGAACCAAGGGGCGCACGAGCAGGGTTCCTACATCATGCGGACCAGCTATGCGCCGCGGGGAACGATTTCGCACCCGACGCTTGGGGCGTGGACACTCAAGCTAGCTGGCCGTTTGAACCCTGACATCCCGGGATACGTGGCCATCAATGGTGGCGGCGGTGGCGGTGGATTCTTTGGTGCCAAGTATGGTGCCGCTCCCATTGGTAATGCCAATGAAGGCCTCAAGGACAGTCGTAAGCCGGGTGCTGTTGGAGAGGAGGATTTCGAACGTCGATTGTCGCTGGCGGATCGACTCAACAAGCAGTTTCACGAGCGCTATGATAACTCAGAGGTAAAAGGTTATGAGGAACTCTATTCCGAAGCCGTTCGCTTGATGAGTAGCGAAGACCTGAAGGCCTTCAATATCGGTGGAGAATCGGATGCCGCTCGCAAACACTACGGTAATAGCCGCTTTGCCCAAGGCTGCATGCTTGCCCGCCGTTTGGTGGAGCACAACGTGCGCTTCGTCGAAGTCTACCTGGGTGGCTGGGATACCCACTATGATAACTTCGCGGCTGTCGAAGCCCGCGGCGCGGAATTTGATGCCGGCTATTCGGCGCTCATTTCCGACCTTGCCGCTCGGGATATGCTCAAGGATACTTTGGTGGTCGTCGCCACTGAGTTTGGTCGTTCACCGGAGATCAAGACTGAGCACAACAACGGTCGTGATCACCATCCTTCGGCGTTCACCTGCTTGTTGGCCGGTGGCGGGACCAAAGGTGGTTTCAAGTATGGCGAGACCGACGCCAGCGCTTCGAAGATCAAAGAGAATCCGGTTCCCGTTCAGGACTTCAATGCGACGATCGCCATGGCACTCGGAGTGCCGCACGACCTGGTGGTGATGTCGCCGACGAAGCGACCGTTCCGCATGGCGGACAAGGGTTCTCCCGTCAAGGAGGTCTTTGCCTGAGACCTTCGAGGAATCAGTGTTCGATGTTTGGAAAGCGCTCCCGAAAGAGGGCGCCTTTTCACATCCGGAAGTCCTCGCCGAGGTAGTGCTTTCGCGCGATCGGGTCGTTGACGAGTTTGTCGGACGGACCTTCGAGGATCACTTTGCCATCATGGATGAGGAAAGCTCGGTCGACGATTGAAAGGGTTTCGCGGACGGAGTGGTCGGTGATGAGAATGGCGAGGCCGTCACGCTGACGCAGTTCGCGGACGATACTCTGGATGTCTTCCACGGCGATCGGATCGATGCCGGCGAAAGGTTCATCGAGCATCAAGAGTTTTGGCTCCGTGCAGAGCGTGCGGGCGATGGCGAGTCGGCGCTTTTCACCACCTGACAGCGTGATGGCGGCGGACTTGCGGACCTTGGTGATCTTGAAGCGTTCGAGCAGACTTTCGGCGCGCTCGAGTTGTTGCTTCTTATTGAGGTCAGGACGCGTTTCGAGGACGGCGAGGAGGTTGTCGAGCACGCTGAGCTTGCGAAAGACGGACTCTTCCTGAGGAAGGTAGCCGAGACCGAGTCGGGCGCGGCGATGCATCGGCAGGCGCGAAATATCCTGAGTGCCGAAGTGGACGGAGCCAGCATCGGGAGGGACAAGTCCGGCAATCATGTAGAAGGAGGTGGTTTTCCCGGCACCGTTCGGGCCGAGCAATCCGACGATTTCGCCGGGGGCGACGCTGAGCGTGACGTTGTCGACAACCGCACGTCCGGCGTAGCATTTGCGCAAGCCGTCGGCGACGAGCAACGGTTCTGGAATGGGCATTGGAGAAACCATCGGATTATTTCTTCTTCTGTTTGCTGGCGTCGATGAAGCCCTCAGAGTTGCCGACGAATGAGGCGTCGCCGGTTTCCACATTGATGCGGATGTAGCCGTTTGGATCGACGACGCGACCGCTGGCAGTGTCCGAAATGATCCAAGGCTGGCCGCCACGGAGAATGACTTCGTTGGTTTTGAAGTCGAAAACGATCTGGCGGCCGGAAGCTTTGGCGCTCTTGTCGCCGGGCTTGGTCTTGATCTTCTCCACAACGATGGTGCCGGTGGCGATGATCTTTGAAGGATCACCGAACTTCGCACCGCCGAGCAGTTTGCCCGCTTCCTTTTCGTCGACCTTTTTGGGCCCTGCGGCTTCGCCTTCCTTCTTCGGCTGCTTTTCGAGGAAGACTTTGACTTCGTCGGCACCTGTTAGGGTGAACTGCGGGTGGGTGGCTTTGACGTTTTTAAGGAAGACAAGCAGTCCGGCTTTCGAGTCGAAATAGATGCCGTCTTCCGCGCTGAAGGAGGCGGTCTGTTTGGTGTTCGGACCTTCGGGATCAGGAACTTTGGTTTTCAGATCGGGAATGGCTCCGTTTGGTAAGTCGATGGCGGCATTGCGGAGAAACTTGCCGAGGGTTTCGTTGGCCTTGTCGGCTTGCGCGGTCGATTTTTCGATACTCGCTTCCGCCTCTTTCGCGGCGGCATCCGCTTCCGTCTTCTTGGAGGCAGCAAGGTTGTCGAGACCCTTGAGTTGCTGGTCGTCGAGTTTGTTCAGGCCTTCAGCGGGCGCACTTGCGGCGGCGATCATGGCACCGGCGATGAGCGAGCGTTGCTTGGGAGTGGATTTCATGGAAGTGCGGGTATCGATGAGGGTGGTGGCGTAGGCCGGGCCATGGAGGAAGCCACGCGATTTCTTCAGTTCATAAACGAGGCCGGTGCCCTTTAGATTCAATTCATCGGAAACCAACGAGACGGGGTCCTTGGAGCGCAGGATTTTCTGGTCCACCACGCTGGCGGTTTCGAGGTCGATCCTGCCTTTGGGACTACGATCGGGGTTGTAGAATTCGATGCGGAGCGATTCGGCATTGATGAGGTCTTCATTGATCATCGTCAGCTTCGCGGCGCGCATCACCGAAGTGAGGCGTTTGGATTCGTCGTATTGAGGCATCGTCACGCCCTGAAGGATACTGCCCTCGATGAGCATCTTCATCGCCGGGAGACCTTCGTCCTTGTCTTCTTCCTCCAGCTCGTTGAGCGGATTGATCATTTGGGCTCCGACGCTGGTCGCGAGGCCAAGCGACAGCGCTGCCAGCCACGGGCGGAGGCGGATCGAAGGGGCTGGTGAGGAGGAAATCACAAGGGTGAATCAAGCGCCGTGGGCGGCGTGATGGACGGCAACGAGATTGACGATCAGGTCTTCGAGAAACTCGAGCGGGATTTGGTTTGGTCCATCGGAAAACGCGTTGGCGGGGTCCGAGTGGGTTTCCATGAAGAGTCCGTCGATGCCGGTGGCAATGGCGGCGCGGGCAAGGACGGGAGCGAGTTCTCCGTCGCCGCCGGTGGTGCCGCCGAGTCCGCCCGGACGCTGCACCGAGTGGGTGGCGTCGAAGATGACCGGGATGCCTTCCTTGCGGATCCAGTAGAGCGAGCGCATGTCGGCGACGAGGTTGTTGTAGCCGAAGGTGGTGCCGCGCTCGGTGATGAAAAACGAGTGGCAATCGAAGGCTCGCATCTTGTCGGCGATGTTGATGGTGTCCCACGGGGCAAGGAACTGGCCTTTCTTGACGTTGACGGCGCGACCGGTTTTCGCGGCGGCTTCCAACAGGTCGGTCTGGCGGCAGAGGAAGGCGGGGATTTGAAGGAGGTCGACGTATTCGGAGGCGATCTCGGCTTGTTCGGCAGTATGGACGTCGGTGGTGACGGGCACGCCGAGTTCTTTGCCGATGGCGCCGAGAATCTTGCAGCCTTCTTCTACACCCGGGCCGCGGAAAGAACCCACGGATGTGCGGTTGGCCTTATCGTAGGAGGCTTTGAAAATGAAGGGGATGCCGGTGTTGTCGGCGATTTCCTTGACGGAGCGGGCCATTTCCCAAGCGAATTCTTCGGATTCGAGAGCGCAGGGCCCGAGGATGAAAATGGGAAGCGGGCCGCCGACGGGGACGGAGCCGATTTGGAAGGGTTCGAAGTGCATGATGTGGGAAGAGGCGGTGTTAGGCGGATGCTTTATCGAAGAGCGGGCGCAGGTTGGTGAGAGCGGTGTGGAGGAGGCGTTCCTCTTCGCTGGTCAGATTGCCTTCGGTTTTGATTTCGAGCATCTCCAGCGAATCGATCACCGACTGGGCGGCGCGCAGATTGACCTGCTTTTCGCCGGTGGCGGGATTCGGGAGTTGGCCGAGGAAAAATCCGGCGTTTTGCGCTTGGAGGAGGACAAAGTCGTTGAACCGGGGATCGGCGGAGGGCATGGGGAAAAGAGACCAGATTTCAGCGGTCAGAGACCAGACTGAAATAGAGGAGGATCGATTTTCGAGGCGTTGTAGGCGTTGTAGGCGTGTCTGGTGGCCCCGGCGAGGCGTGCGAACTCGTCGCGCCACGGGCGGTCTGTGGTGTTCAGGCGGAGCTCGGAAAATCCTTGATGGCCTGGAAACCGAGCGAGCCAGCCGCGCCGCGGAGTCGGTGGACCACGCGCTTGAGCTCGTCGCGGGCGTGGTCACAGGCAGTGAGCACCACCAGTGGTAGTTCGGGGCGCTGTTGGTGAAAATGCTCGAGGAACTCCAAGCCATTTCACGAAAGAAAACGCCTCCGTCTCCTTGTCCTGTCGCTTGGGTGGCTTCTCCTGGGGAGAAGTTATGATGAAAAGATATGATCAGACCGCCTTGGTTCCTTATGGGATGGCGCACGGATTCATGATTTTTTAACCGACTCGCTCATTGAACGTTCCTGATAATAGATGCTATGGTGCGATGGTAAATGCTTGAACTTTCTTGGTATTTAATGTTGATGGAAGGCATGTCAAATTCAGCTGAAGAAGGGGGAGGCAAGGTGCTTTTGATCGAGGATAATGACGAGTTCCGTATGCTTCTCGGTCGGCTGCTGTCACTTGAAGGATTCGGCGTCCACGCGGTTGAGACTGGCGACAAGGCGATCGAGGCCCTGCGGCACCAGCATTTTGATCTGATCCTGACCGACTTGATCGTGCCTGGTCTCGAAGGTATTGAGATCATTCTGACGGCCCGCGGGCTGGCCCCTGAGACGAGGATCATTGCGATGTCCGGTGGTGCGATGAATGGCGGGCACGACTATCTGCCGCTGGCCGAAAAAATGGGGGCTGCCGCAGTGCTCCAGAAGCCGTTTGACCGAGCCCAACTGGTGGAGACGATCAGCCGGGTGATGGGGGCTGCCTGAGATTTTCGGTGGCGTCCCGTTTGGCCTTGAGCTCCGCAGCCACTGCGGTCAGGAGCTTCTCGGAATTGTAAGGTTTGGTTAGAAAATGCGTCACTCCCGGGTGTGCTTTTAGAATTCCTTCGCCATGGGATGAGACCCCGCTGGCGACGATGATCGGGAGGTTGGGGGCGATCCGATGCAATGCCTTGATCATCGTTGGCCCATCCATGATGGGCATCATCACGTCGGTCAGGACGACGTCGATCTCCTGTTGGTTTTTGACGAAAAGCGAGAAGCCATCGGCACCATCTGAGGCGGTAAGCACGCGGTAGCCGAAGGCCTCCAAAGTCAGCTTCGTGATTTGGCGGATGGATTTTTCGTCGTCGACCACCAGCACCGTCTCACCGTGGCCGTGCTGTTGAAGTTTTTCCATTGGCTGGCCTTTTTCGGTGGGGGTGCTTGCTTCTGCGGGCAAGTAGATGCAGAAGTGGGTTCCATTGCCCGGTTCACTCTCCACTCTGATGAAGCCGTGGTGGCTTTTGACGATGGCAAGCGAGGTAGAAAGTCCGAGTCCGGTGCCGGCCCCGACCTCCTTGGTGGTGAAAAATGGGTCGAAGATTTTTTCGATAATCTTCGGCGGTATGCCTTCTCCTTGGTCGGTGACTTCGATCAGGATGTGCGGGCCTGGCGTGGCCTCGACATTTAGCGCCGCGTATTGCTCATCGATGGTGAAGTTCGTGGCCCGGATCGCGATCGCGCCGCCGTCGGGCATTGCGTCGCGAGCGTTGACACAAAGGTTGAGCAGGACTTGGTGAAGCTGGGTGGGATCGGCTTGCAGTCCCCAGAGATTGGGATCCGTTTGGATTTCCATCCGGATGTTCTTGGGGAAGGTATCTCGCGTGATGTGGGCAATGTCGTCGATCAGCTGCTTGATGCTGACTTCGACGCGCTGGCCGTCCATTCCTCGGGCGAAGGAGAGCACTTGGGCGACCATCTCCGAACCGCGCTTGGCGCTGGTTGCGATGGTGTCGAGGATTTCCCGGTCCGCTGGGTCCTCGATGGTGAGGTTTAGGAGGTCGATTGACATGACAATCGGCGCGAGCATGTTGTTGAGGTCGTGCGCGATGCCGCCGGCCAGGGTGCCTAGGCTTTCCAAGCGCTGGGCGCGGAGGAACTGCTGTTCGAGTTGCTTGCGATCGGTGATGTCGGTGTTGATCGAGAGAATTGAGCGAGGGTTGCCGTCGTCATCGCAGACGAGGCTCCAGCGGCCCTCGATGGTCAAGGTTTCGCCTTCCTTGTTTTTTTGCTGAAGTTCGCCGATCCATTCGCCGGTCTGAAGGGTGATTTCGGTGGCGGCGAGGAATGCTTCCGGTTCGTCGTAGAGCAGGTTCTCGATCGAGCGTCCGAGGGCCTCTTCTGAGGTCCAGCCGTAAAGGCGTGCGGCGCTTTGGTTCCAGTAGAGGACCCGGTTTTCCAAATCGAGCACGAGGATGGCATCCTGTGCCTTGTCCAAGAGGGTGGCCTGCTCGCGTAGCTTGTTCTCGGATTGCTTGCGCTCGGAGATGTCGGTCATTCCACCGATCATTCGCACGGCGATGCCCTCGGAGTCGCGGATGAGGCGGCCGCGGTCGGAGACGTGGGCGTAGCTGCCATCGCTGCGGCGGAAGCGATACTCGTCGGTCCAGAAATCGTCGCTACCGGCTAGGACTGACTGAAGGCTTGTGTCCACACGCTCACGATCATCCGGGTGAAGGTGGTCCCTCCAGTGGTCGTGAGCGATCGGGGTTTCTTCCAACTCGTGCCCGTAGTATTTGATGAATCCTTCGTTCCTCCAAACGGAGTTATCGCGAAGATCCCAGTCCCAGATGGCGTCGTTGGTAGCGCTTGAAAGCAAGCGAAAGCGCTCCTCGCTGATGGCGATTTTCTCACGGTTGAGGCGTGCTTCCGTGACATT
>Ga0100400_1002227_pt1 | contig 13528 bp, 12 predicted proteins | sample CryGeymeta201524_FD_80420 | JGI IMG/M metagenome (GOLD analysis project Ga0100400, IMG submission 80420) | Groundwater microbial communities from Crystal Geyser aquifers in Utah, USA - Crystal Geyser metaG 2015-24 | ecosystem: Environmental > Aquatic > Deep subsurface > Groundwater | place: USA... | reverse complement strand
TCCGCGGCAGTCTGACCTTGCAAACGAAAGGCTCGCATACCTTGAAAATTTGGATGGTCGACCCCGGCCTAACGATTGATAAAATCATCATCGATACCGGGGGTGTGAAAGACTCTTACCTAGGCCCACCTGAATCGGTTTATCATAATCGAGAATGAGATCGGACACCCAACTTCCCTAGCCACAGGTGGTTTCGAGTGGAATCCTGTCACAGCCTGAAGGTTTATGGCCCCATTTCAGCTACCAATCAGTGAGACATCAGACGCCTTTCCCCCGTGCAGATCGACCTCCGTGACGGTTTCGCCGAAGCGGCTGCAGTGGGTTCTGTTGGGGTCGGCGGAATAGCCGAAGTTCCCGAAGATCTGGAACGGAGGGTGGAAAGCGAAGAGGTTGGGCGGGAAGTTCCCTTTCAAAGCCTCGCCGAGGAGCTTGTGGGCGTGGATGCCATCGTGGAGGCGGGCCCAGATGTTGATTTCCCATGCCTTGCTCCAGCCCGTCGCGCCGTCGCCACGGGCGTTCCTCCGGTCGCGTTCAGGGCATTCTACTCGTCGGCCATGTTCTCCTGCTTTCTGGCTGCCACACCACGGTAGGCGTCGCGGCTTTTGCTCCCTTGCCATGGCTTGGAGAAGATTCCTGAGGGGAGCGACAAGACCAGATGGGAAACGAGCACCAGCACACCCGCAGCTTCATCTCGAGGCTGCCGCCCTGATTGCCGACGACCAGGATCGCAAGGGCTCTTCGGTTGGACCGTCCCCGTCGCCAATCTTCACGGCGAAATTTGGGCACGTATCTTATCACGAACCGACTCCCCGCCGCGCATGATTTCTCGAAAGCCCCGCCCATTTCCTCAAACGATTGTTTTTATCCGGGACTGCAGTCATTAGCAAAGCCCTCGCCTAGGGCTGTCAGCCTCCCAAAGATCGATCTTCGGTCTCAGGACCCGGAAGTCGGCGGCGAGAAACCCAAAATCCCACTCATCGCCGCATGGATCATCCCTTTATCCCGGTTCTCGTGTTCTTCTCGATCGCACTGGCTGTGCCGATCGGTGCGCTGGTGCTGGCGAGGGTCTGGATGACCTTCTTCACCCCGATCAAACGCGGTAAGGAGAAGAACGCCCTCTACGAGTGCGGCGTCGAGCCGCTCGCCGAGCGCCAGGTCCGCTTCCACTCGTATAACAGGACACACCTTTTATCAGAATTCTATTGACGCTGGGATTTGTGGTATTCAAGCTCGCCACTGTCATGGCGCAGAAGCGGTGGATTAGTCCCTGGAAGGACTCGGAGGAGAAGCCGAGCGTTTACCACGTGGTGTCGCGGGTGGTGGAACGACGCTTTGCCTTTGGTCCGGAGGAGAAGGAGAAGTTTCGGATGTTCATGCGGATGGCGGAGAACTTCACGGGCTGCCGGGTGCTGACTTACTGCGTGATGTCCAATCACTTCCATATTCTCGTGGAAGTACCACCGAAACCGAAGGAAGGGCTGCCGGATGAGGTGCTGCTAGAACGCATGGGAGCCTTGTATTCAAAGGGCCGCGTCGCGGCTGTAGCGGAAGAGTTGGTGGCTTTGAGGAGGCGAGGCAACAAGGTGGCGGAGGCAGCGCTGAAAGAGTCTTACTGTTATCGAATGAACGATTTGAGTCAGTTCATGAAAGTGCTGCTACAGCGCTTCAGCCATTGGTTCAATAGGGCCCATGATCGGACGGGGCGGCTGTGGGAACAGCGTTTTAAGAGTGTGATAGTGGAGAGCGGTGTGGCGTCGCGAACGATGGCAGCCTACATTGATTTGAATCCGGTGCGTGCAGGTATTTGCGAGGATCCGGCGGACTACCGGTGGAGTGGATATGCCGAAGCCATAGCGGGCGGAAAGCGTGCGCGTGGGGGATTGGTCCGTGCACTGAAGTTGGGCGATGGCCACGCTGGAACGGCGCGAGCGTGGGCGCAGGGTGGTTTGGCGAGGGAATACCGAGCGTTGCTGTTAGGTGGGGCGGTGGAGGTGAGGGTGGATGGTGAAGTGAAACGCCGAGGTATGAAGCGGGAACGGGTGGGAAAGGAATTGGCCGCGATGGAGGGGCGTGGGAGTGATTTGGCGATTTCCAAGGTGATTCGCCATCGGGTGAGATATTTCACGGATGGTGTCGCCATTGGGGGGAGAGAATTTGTGGACGATGTGTTCCGAGGGTGCCGGGAGCGCTTTGGGGCTAGGCGAGTCAATGGAGCGAGGAGGCCGCGGGGCGCGTTGGGTGAGTTGGCTGGGAGTGTGTGGTCGGCACGAGACTTGCGATCAGGGGTGGGATAGTGACCGAATGTGATTGGGCGCTCGGCTTCTTGATATTCTCCCTTTTATGTGCAAAGAACCATTCTGCGATGGGCACCCAAGTTTCTTCATCAAGAATCTGTGGGTTTTTTCAGCACCGAGTGGTGATCGGGCATCTCGGCGCACCCAAGTATTCAGCGATTGATGTCATCATGAGGCTTGGGTATTGGTGATGCTGTGGGTTAACTCGGCCCATGTCCGAATGGGTCCATCGAGTGCTTGGTGAGAGGTTTCCGACGATTGAGTCGGCGGTGTCTGAAATCGCGGCTTTAAAGGCGCAGCTGGAGCTTCCGAAGGGAGTCATTCATGTGATTTCCGACATTCATGGAGAGGCAAAAAAGCTGCGTCACGTGATCAATAATGCCTCGGGACGGTTGCGGCCGCTGGTGGAGGAATTGTTCAGGGATTCGCTGAGCGATAAGGAATTCCGCGAGTTCCTCAACGTGCTCTACTATCCGGCGGAGATTTTGCAGATCAAGTCCGATGCCCTCGCCGATGAGGAAGAACGCTATCAGTGGGTGTTGGCGACTTTGACGCGTCAGTTTGATCTGATCCGCGTGATGATTCGGAATCGCCGACGTAAGACGGTAAAGCTGATGGCCCCGAAGCAGAACCGCGAGTTGTTCGAGGTGCTGCTGAACTATCCGGCGGGTGGTCATGCGGAGGTGTTTTTGGAAGTGCAGTTGCGCGAGATGGTAAAACGGCGTTTGGCGTTTCCTGCGATCCGGAATGCGTCTCGTTTCATTCGCAATCTCACCGTCGAAGAGCTGATCGTGGCGGGTGACCTTGGTGATCGTGGTCCGAGGCTGGACCGGGTGGTGGATTATCTGTTGCCGATCCCGAACGTTTCGCTGATCTGGGGGAATCATGACGTGAGCTGGATGGGGGCGTGTCTTGGGCAGGAGGCCTTGATCGCCCTAGTGCTGCGGATTTCCCTGCGCTACCGCAGGCTCTATCAGCTTGAGGAAGGTTATGGGCTTTTGACGAAGGCGGTGGAGCAACTTGCCAACACGGCCTATGCCCATGACCCGGCTGAGTATTTTCTTTCGAAGCGGACCGGTGAGCGCGATCCGCTTTTGATTGCGCGAATGCACAAGGCGGTGGCGGTGCTTCAGTTCAAACTCGAAGGACAACTTGTCGAGCGCCATCCGGAGTGGGAAATGGATGACCGGAACCTGCTGCGGAAGATTGATTTTGAAAACGGAACCGTGGAACTGAAGGGTGGTGTCTTTCCGCTGCGCGACACGCACCTGCCGACGATCGATCCGAGTGATCCTAACAAGTTGTCTGAAGAGGAACAGCAGTGCATTGATCGCTTGAAAGAGTCATTCATGACCTCGCCGCGGCTGTGGCAGCACATGCAGTGGATGGCAGAACGCGGCCAGATGGCGACGGTGCGGGACAAGGCGGTGATCTTCCATGCCTGTCTGGCGGTGGATGAAGAAGGTGGGTATCTGCCTCTAAGCATCGAAGGTAAGGAACGCCGTGGGCCGGAGCAGTTTGAGGCGCTGAACCGTGTGATCAAGCGGGCGTTCCGCGCCGGCAGTCGTGCGACGGAGGAGGACAAGGATTGGTTTTACTATCTGTGGGCGGGGCCGAAGTCGCCACTGTTTGGCAAGGATCGCATGGCGACTTTTGAAACGTATTTCGTGGCTGATAAGTCAACGCACAAAGAGATCAAGAATCCGTGGTTCAAGTGGATTCATGATTTCGATTTTTGCGACCGGATCTGCAAGCAGATGGGCGTGGAAGAAGGGGGAATCTTGGTGAACGGGCACGTGCCAGTGAAGGTGGAGGAAGGGGAAAGCCCGCTGAAAGGGGGAGGGAATGCGGTGACGATCGATGGCGCATTTTCCGAGGCCTACGGAGATCGTGGCTTTACGCTGATCCTCGGACCGGAAGGGGAAGTGCTCGCGGAGCATCATGCTTTTCCTGATCCGATCGCAGCGGTGCGGGAGGGTGAGGATCTCATTCCGACAAGGACTTTGCTACGAGAGTATGAGCGGCCACGTTTGGTTGGCGACACCGAAGTAGGTGTTGGAATCCGTGAACAGATCCGGGTGCTGGAGGAGATGGTAGAGGCGTATGAGTTTGGTGATCTGCGCGAGGGATAGCGGTGGGGGGTTGCGGTTCAGAATACCCGCGCCGGGTGCCATCTTTGGGCTTGGAATGGGGGGTGGGAATTAGAATTTGGACATCGGTATGCTGAACATCGTGATGATCGAACCTGAGATTCCGCACAATGCGGGAGCGGCAGGGCGCTTGGCTTTGGCGACGGGGGCGCGACTTCATTTGGTGAAGCCGTTGGGCTTTTCGCTCGACGACAAGCACGTGCGGCGGACTGGGCTCGACTATTGGAAGGACGTTGATGTGGTGGTTTGGGACAATTTTGATGAACTGCGCGCTGCGGCCGAAGCCGAAGCGCAGTTTTGGTTTCTAACAACCAAGGCGACGCGGAGTCACTGGGCTGCGGAGTTTCGCGCTGGCGACTACCTGGTCTTTGGTTGCGAGTCGCGGGGGCTGCCGGAAAGCCTGATCCGCGCTGCGGGCGATCAAGCGATGCGGATTCCGATGAAGGAAGGTGGCACGCGCAGTTTGAATCTCTCCACAGCGGTCGGCATCGTGCTTTACGAAGCCGTGCGGCAGGTGGGCGGTATTTGAGCTACTCTGCGGCCGGCTTCGGGAACACGATCTTCGCGGGTTCTCCACCGCCACCACCCATGCCGAAGCTATCGGGGATGTCCTTGGTGGTGACGTAGAGCATGATGCTGAAGAGCAGGAACACGAAGATGAGCTGAACCGTTTCGAGGACCTTGAAATTCACGGGACGCCTTGCGATGGATTCCATGATGGCGATGGTGATGTGGCCGCCATCAAGCACCGGGAAGGGAAGCATGTTGAGGATTGCGAGGTTGATATTGATCAGCACGAGGAAACCGAGAATGCGGTTCACGGGGTGATCCATGAGTAGCGTATAATACTGGATTTTACCGATGCCGATTGGGCCACTGAGGTGCTGGATGCCGATGCTGGAATTCGGTGAGGCAACGCTGGTGATCGTCAGCCACATGGAATCGAGGGTCTCCTTGATCTGCTTGAAAGGGCCGGGATGAATCCATTCTTCCTTGATGTCGCCGGTGGAGGTAAACGATGCGCCAATCATCGGCCGATCGTAGGCGGGGGTCGGATTGACTGGTTTGGTGGGGCTTACCGTTACGGTCTTTTCCTCGCCGTAGCCATCTTCGTTCTTCGGTTTGAAGGTGATTTGAAGGGGCTTCTCACCATTTTTTCCGAGGTAGGCGAGAGCCTGATCGACGGTCATGATAGGGATGTCGTTCAGGGAGACGATGATGTCGCCGACTTTGAGACCGGCATTGGAGATGGGGGCATTTTCGCCAGTGATTGCTGCGACTTCCACAGGGCCACTCATGGGTGAGATGCCGACTTGGCGGGTGGCGCGGCGTTGCCACCATGCGGTTTCGGGGATCACAAATTCGGAGACGATTTCCATCTGGCCGACGCCCGGGCGGTCGATCGTGAAAGTCACGTTGTCGTTGCGACCCGTGATGGTGCGGATGACGACGCTGTCGTTCGTGCCGTGCCACATGTCGACGGGGCCGCCATCGATCGCGAGGATTTTGTCTCCGCGCTGCAGGCCGGCGGTTTCACCCGGGCTGCCGGCTTCGACCCAGCCGATGGTGGTGGTTGGGATGGTTTCGAGCGGCTTTCCGACCACGGTGATGACGCAGGCGGCGGTGAGGGCGAGAAGGAACGAGAAAAGCGGTCCGGCGAAGGCGACAATGATCTTGTCGAGGGAGGAAATGGGAGGCAGCGGCTCGTTGTCCTCGCGGTTGTCTCCTTCGATCGCCTGCATGGGGGCCATCTGGGGCAGGGCGACGAAGCCGCCCGCCGGAATCCAGCCGAGCCCGTATTGGACGCCGTTGATGGTCTTGCTCCAGATCGGTTTGCCGAACCAGATTTGGAAGCGGTCGATTTTCAGTCCACGCCACTTGGCCGCCCAGAAGTGGCCGAGTTCGTGGATGAAGATGATCAGGTTGAAAACCATGATCACGACGAGGATCAAGAGCGCGATGAGAAGAGGCGTGGGTTCAGCGGGCATGGCGAGTTTCGCGCGGAGACTACGGTGGGAAAAGAATGCTTCAAGAAGTTAAAGTTTACGGCAGGGCGTTAGTCTTCTGCGCTTTGGGGACGGAAATCGGCAACGGGAATTGACGTGCCGGGTTTTGGCGTCCGAGTATCACCCACGTGGCACATCGGATCGATGAAGTGCTCGTTCGCGGCGAGATCGACAATACGGAGGAAGGCAAGACCACCGGGTGGCTGTGGCTGCTCGGACGGACGGAGCCGATCACCTTGGATCTGATTGGCGATTGTTGGAGGGATTTGGCGGGTTCCCGCTTGAAATTCCGGAACCTCGACCCGAAGCCGGGCCCGTGTGACATGCTGAACGCGATCCAGAAGGGCGTGGTGGGAGACATGACCGCGTCGCGGAAGGCGAGGGTGCCCGTTTGTTCTGCTGACGAGTTCGCGGCGCGCTGCGCGGCTGGCGAGGAGGTTCCGCTGGTTTGGAAGAACACGCTCTACCTTGAGTGGTTCAGCGACGCAGATGGGCGGGTGGTGATTGAGACGACCGGATTCGATCTGGAACTCTCGGAAAACGAGTGGCGCATGGACTCCGATGCGGAGGAGGCGCAAAAGTTGGCGAACCTCCAGGCGATGCGGGATTTCCTGGATGGCATGATCGGTCGTCGTCCACCGCCACCAGCGAGCAAGCTGCCGAGGGATGATGAATTTGAGTGGGAGGAGCGCCTGAAGGAATCAGATAGGCTGACGGATGCTTATCAGGAAGTCCTCGAGAAATACCTGGACGATCCGGATTCTGAGCAAAAAGAGGCCTTCGTGATGGGCTGGGATGGCTTGTTGGATGCGATGGCTGCTGAGTCCGAGGGCAAGGAGGTGGACACGCCGGACTGGGAGCGAGAGGTCTACGAGGCCGATGAGGATGATCGAGCCGCCGAGTCGTGGAAAGGCGCGGATGGCATCGAAGACGAGGACCTTCTCAAGGCCCATCCGCTTCAGAAGGAGGCCAAGGAATTAGCGATGCGCGCTTTTGATTTAGTCAGGGAAGACTCGAATAGGGCCTCGGATGCCTGCGAATTGACCGGAGCGTTGATGAAGGTGGCGGCGAAGCTCGCGGGGGCGCTCAATGGAACCTATCAGCGTGAAACCGGCTTTGTGCTGGCGATTCTAAAGCGCTGCCTAGTCTGGCTGAATGAGGCGCTAGCCGCCAGTGGGCGGCTGATCGAGGTCGAGACGGACGATGACAAGGAGCGGGCGCTTGAGGCTCTGAAGGATGAGGTTTTTGGGCTCAGACAAGAGCTGACGGATCTTCGAAAAAAGTTAAAGGGATCCTAATTATTGGGTGTTGCGCCCGGACAATTTGAGGGTTATGGGGATGGCTTATGAAGAAAGTCGCCCTCGCAATAATTGCTGTTTTCGCTCTGGGCTCGTGCAATACCACGATTGGCCTCGGACGTGATCTTCGCCAGCTTGGCAGTGGATTGGAGAACAAGGCCCATGGTAAGGCCTTTGATGGTTCCGATCCTGAACAAGACCAAGGCAACCTGCCGACCTACTGAAGCAGGTCGGCTAAGGGCTTGGAAACTGGTTTGGATGAACTCGGCCCGGTTTGAGCCGAGGGAAACTTACTTGCTGCCGCTAATTCTGCCGGAGCCACTATAGCCCGCATTGTAGCCCCAGATGTAGTTGTTGCGGTGGGCTGAGGGCAGGGCCTCGGAATCCTCATTGATATGAGGATTGTGGGCTTTGCCGGCGGATCGGTCGCTGCTGCCGTCGTCATAACCGCGCTTGTAAGCATCGGTCTCAGTGTAGCCGGCAGCTGGATGGTCGGTGATGACATCCGAGCAAGAGATTGCTCCAAATGCCATGCCTAGCGTAATCAGGGTGATTATGGGTGATCTCATAGCTTGGACTGCGTAGTCTTAAATATTCCGACCGTCCAGCTTGGATTACTGTTAAGGTCTCCAGAAAGTCAATTTGATGGGATTGTCGTAGTTGGTAGCCCGCATGGCATGGAAATTGCAGTATTTTCTGCGTTTTTGGTCGCTGCGACGGGTTTGGAGAGTTTTTTCATGGGTTTAACTCCCTGATCCGTCGCAGCCCGGATTTTCGGTAGAGGATGAAATTGCCTTGGAAATCAGGGGTTGGTGGCTTGACAGGGCGAATTTGGCGTGCATTCTCCCGCCCCCGCCGCGTTGGAACGTGGCGCTTTTCTCCTACCGCCATGAAAAAGGATCTTCATCCCGAAAACCACCCGGCCATTTTCGTCGACATGACGACTGGCACCAAGTTCATCACGACCTCGACCCGTACCTCCGAAAAGAAGGAAACGATCGACGGTGTGGAATACAGCGTGATCTCGATGGGCGTCACCTCCGACTCCCACCCGTTCTTCACCGGTCAGAAGCAGTTCGTCGACACCGAAGGACGCATCGACAAATTCCAGAAGCGTTTCGGCACCGTGCGCCGCGTCAGCAAGCCCAAACTTGGTGCCTGATTCGGGATCGAGACATCCCGAGTTTTTTCAGAGCTCGTCGGCGCTTGCGCTGGCGGGCTTTTTTGTGAGCGGATGAGGCGAGCTCGTGGGACGGCTGTGGGTTGAAGCCACAAGGATATCCAGATTTGACCCAGACGATCAGATCTGAGAGTCTTCCCTTGGCCCGAGCGTGTCCAGCGGTGGCATGGATTCCCGATCGTGGATTCCAGTCTCCGTTCCAATCGAAGGCCACAATCCGCCTCCAAAAGATGCGAAGAAGATGTCGATTACTAGCGTGGATCACAGCTGCCCTCTGCGGCCCGGCTGCTGATGCTGGCTCGATCATCGACACCAGCTTGTTTGTTTCCGGAACGACCACTTCGCTCACCCTTGATTCAGCAAAAATCGCAACACCCAATGGCAGGGTGAACTTGTCTAATAGCGGCAGCGATCTGGTGGTGAATTTCGATCGCAACTCATCGAACTCGGACTTCAACCTAACATGGGAGGGAGCTGCTGATGGTGTTGGCTTCAACACCGCTACCTACCGATACGTGAAAATCGATATCGTGGCGGCCTCCCCTGGATTGGTCGACGGAACTTGGCAAATGTATTGGCAGGACGATGACAGCACGGTGGGTGGTGGAAGCGACAGCATGATCCAGCTGGGCAGCGTCACCCCGGAGGCTGGCCCTTTCTCCATCATCATCGACCTTGATGATGGCGGGACCAACATCACCGGTGCCAAGGGCTGGGGCCCGGGGACACTTGACATCTTCCGGCTCGACCTTTTCCAGAATCTCGCCAACAGGGGCGAGTCCGTTACCATCAGTGCCATCACCTTCGGCAGCCAATTGAGTTCAAATCCCGGAACGGGGCGTATCAACTCCTTCCGTATCACCCATAGGTATGCGAACGCAGCCGACGGTTATTTCACGACCCCCCATCAGATCAAGGCCCGCGTTTGGTGGGATAAATACAGGATCATTGACGGCACATTCCTCCAGCCCATCAGCGTGACGGTGGACGACCAGCTTGACTATCAAGCCGGAAGCCAGACCGCAGACTTGTATGTGCCGCCTTCGTATGACCCCGCAGTGCCCATTGGGATCTACATCCACATCAATGCGGGTGAGACCGCCCGTTTGCCACAGAACTTGGAACCCGTTTTCGATCAACACAGTCTGATCGGTGCGTCGCCTGATCAAACCGGCAACACCCGGCATGACCCCGAGCGATTCGCCCGGGCTCTAGACACTGTCACGACCCTTAAGAAGCATTACAATATCGACGATTCGCGAGTGTATGTGGGGGGAATATCGGGTGGGGCGTTGATCGCGATTCTTTCCGGCATGCTTTATCCTGACACTTTCCGCGGCATTATCGCCACAGAGCACGCATTGAGTCCGCTCTACAGAGATCGGATTGCCAAAGATGAGGAAGTGCGCGAGATGGCCGCAAACGGCCAGCGTTGGTCACACATCCTCGGTAAGGATTCCTACGCTTACGATCAGCTCGCCTCCTATCCGACATCGTGGAAATACGATGCTTGGTTCGACCATAGCGAGCCGACGACACGCATCCGCTACGAACCCCTGTTCGACTGCTACAATCAACAGATCGAAGGCATGGGTCACACCAACGCCGCGCCCGAAGTGTTCGAAAGATCGCTCATCTTTGTGGATGCTCCCACCCAGCTGCCCAAGGTCGGGAATTACAGCGATTGGGTTCCATATGCGTTCCGTCAGGACGACCCCGACACGATTTTTTTCAGCTACTACATCGACGAAGAGTCTCCCCGGGCTCCAGATCCGACCATCAATCTCGCACCCGAGGACGATTTTGACGGCGATGGCACCAACAACTGGATGGAGTATCTCCTCGCCACGAATCCGATGATTGCCGGAGATCGGCCCTTGGTCCCTCTGATGACCATGATCGGCAAGACCCTTTCATTGAATTTCCGCGCTGGTGCAGGGGACTACCGAGTCGCGGTCCACACCTCGGTGGACCTGAATGAATGGAACACCACGGGCGATGGAGCCCAAGTTGTGGACACCAGGATAAATTCGGGGACGACCATGGGGCAAATTCGTTACGTTGCCTCGGATGTGACTGCTTCATCCTTCTTCTTTAGGCCTGTGATCAACTCGCAGCCCCCTCGATAGACCGAGGGAATAACCCTTGCAATGCTTGAGCCATTTACGGCGTTTCCAGTAGTAGATCATCAGGTTCCCACCCTTGCTTCGTTCGTCAGCCATCGCGGAGTTTTTTTGTGAGCGGCCGAGGCGAGCTTGTGGGACAATGAGGAACGATGAAGTGGTTGACGGGAAGCATGCTCGATGAAAAACGCTCGGTGGTTTACACCTTGGTGTTTGGGATTTGGGCGGAAGTGTTTTTCTACTGCGTCCTGCATGATCAGTATTTGATCCGCATCGCGCCGGAGCATTTTACCGTGTATCACGCGCCTTTGTGGGGGATCACCGACCTGACGACGCTGGCCTTTGCTTGGGCGTTCAAGGCTTCGATCGGTCCGGGTTTGCTGCTTGGCCTGGCTGCGGTGTTTGTGGGGCGCGCGGGGAGCTTGCCGAAGATGCCGGTGAAGCGGATGCTGAAGGTGGTGGCGGGCTCGATTGTGGTCGCCGAGTTGGCGGGACTGCTAGCGGGAGCCTATGCTTGGAAGACGGGAGAGATGATTTTTCCAGAGATCATCTATCCGGAGGAGACGCGGCCACTGATCACGACGCAGACGATTCAGTTGGCGTGCTATGTGGTGGGCGTGTTGACCTCGTGTGGGTTTTTAGCGTGGGTGGGGTGGTGGCGGAGGCGTCAAGGAGCGGGAACTTGACTGCGTTGAGGTTGATTTTCGGAAACAATCAGTTCTCGGGTTTTCGCAATCTCGATCGAATCCCAAAAGCGGCGGATCTTTTCGATCTTCCGGCGGTCCTTCTTCGTCAGACCGTTACGGAGGCCCTCGCTTTATTCTGCCAGCAGGCGGACCGGGCCCAGCAGGCCGGACGGCAGCAGTTTTTCCTCGCCGCTGAAGCTATGGCTCATGTTGCTGCGGGTGAAACGTTTGTCCAACGGCAGTTTGCTGTCGCCGATCATGCGGTTTGCCCAGAGATTGGTCACTTCCACGCGCAGGCGGTTGTCGCCCGCCTTGGCTGCTGGGCCGAGCTTCACCCGATAGGGCGGCGTCCACACCACCCCGAGGCTTTGGTCGTTGAAAAACACTTCCGCCACGTCACGCACATCCCCCAGGTCAATCCACAGGCCCGCCGCCTGTGCGGCCTCGCTCTTGGCCAGGGTGATGGTCTTCTCGTAGGTCGCCGTGCCGGAGAAATGCGGCACTCCGGGATTCTCGGAAGCCGTCCAGCAATGTAGTGATTCCATTTCGAGGGAACTCGGCGCGCCCCAGCCCTCGGGAAATCGGAGCTTCCATGGTCCGCTGATCCCGCGCAGCACACCGGGCTCGTCCTGAACCGCCAGGGCAGGTCGGCCGGATGGCTGCTTGGGAAACACGACAAAAACCGAACCCGCGGCCGGGAGGGCCAGCGCCAGGCGGCAACCGCCGTCCACCGGCAGCGCGTCGATGCCCGACCTGCCGCCAGTCACCGGGTTCCATAGCTCGACACGGTCCGCCTGCTGGCGGAACACACAGTCGAGCGACCTCGGCTCGAGCGTCCGGTTGCGCACGAAGTAGAAATCAAGCTCGTCCGTGGTCCTATGGATGGAGTCGTAGTCATCACGGGAGGCCTCCTCGACGACATGGAAGTCCGGACCGATGCCCTGCGCCATGAGCGCCTCGCGCCAGCTCGGGCCCCACAGGATGCGCCCCTTGCCGTAGCGGTTCTCGGTGACGGTCTTGCCGTCGCAGGCACCCCACAGACGGTCGGCGAGATCGCGCAGTTCGGCGTCGTGCCGTGCCGCTTCGTGCAGCCCATGGGTTCGCGTCGGTTTGCGCCCGACCACGGTCGCTCCCTGATTGACCAGTTGCTCGATCTTGCGAAGCACCTCCAGCGACATCATCTCCTGGTTCTGCAGGGTGAGGATGGCGTAGCTCATGCCGTCTGGGAGTACGATGCGCCCGTCCTGCACGTTCATGCGCGTGATCAAGGCCTGGGCGTCGCAGATATCATAGTCATAGCCGAGGCCCAACTCCTCGGGCACGATCTTGCGCGGCACATCCATCTTGGCCGGATAGAAGTTCGGTGCCTGCTCGCCGTAGAAATGGCAGACATCGGCGACAAAGAGCCCTTGGCGCAGCATGTGCGCCGTGCGGCCGAGGTAATCCATGAACGGCTTCACCTTGGGCCACCAGGTGGCGGTGCGGTTGATGTCGGTGCCTGCATGGTAGGCGAATCCGGGCAGACCCGCCTCCGGCGGCGAGCTGGCGACGGTGTGAAAGGTGAAGCTGTTGAGCCCTTCGCAAAGCGCGCGATCTGCTAGGTGTTTGTGAGTCACCGGCCCGTCGATCCAGCGCCTCCAGGTGGTGAAGGCCTCGGCATCCACCAACTTCCTTCCATAGACGTGGGACGCGCTCGCGATCTCCTTGACCAGAAAAATGTTCTTTGAATTGCCCATCCAGAACTCGCCACGCGGCACATCCACGGCACCCAGCGCCTTGATCGCATCGACC
>Ga0100400_1002220_pt1 | contig 13556 bp, 16 predicted proteins | sample CryGeymeta201524_FD_80420 | JGI IMG/M metagenome (GOLD analysis project Ga0100400, IMG submission 80420) | Groundwater microbial communities from Crystal Geyser aquifers in Utah, USA - Crystal Geyser metaG 2015-24 | ecosystem: Environmental > Aquatic > Deep subsurface > Groundwater | place: USA... | reverse complement strand
TTAAATCACAACATCAATTTGGTGACATAGGTGCTGACGGGGAACAATCCGGGTTCTCACCAAGGTCGGCGAAGGTGCGGTCCCGATAGCTCATACTGCCGCCGATAAAGCCGTCGATTCCTTGCGAAAGCGGGAAGGAGTAATCCACGTTGAAATTGGCTGAGATCGGCGGTGCATAGTTGAATTCGCCGCCGGTAAAGTCGAGTGGAGCCCCCGCGAAGTCAAAGCCGACAAAATTGCCTACCGCCGTATCGACATAGGTAACGCCGCCATTGATCCGAAGCCCATCAATCGGTTCTGCAGTAAAGTCGAATTCAAAACCATCTACCGTTGATTCGGGAATGTTGATCAGGGTCGCGGTGGTAACCAGCCCTCCGAAAACCGGAAGAAAGGAAAATACCTGCTTGTCCTTGTAATCATAATGGAATGCCGCAGCGTTGAACTGGATCCGTCCATCCGCAAGCGTCAGCTTTAGACCGGCTTCATATGAGGTCAGCTCTTCCTGACGCACCGGAAAGATAGCGGAATCGAAAAGGTTAACAATGACCGGGAACGTGCCGGCTTTGTAACCACGTCCCACCGACGCATACAGCGTAACGTCGTCGGAAGGCTGATAATTGATTGCGCCACGCCATGCTATATTGTCTTCTTTTTGTACTTTGTCAGCAAAGATGGGGAGATACGTGGGATTTGCGCCCGAATCGTCGATCGTGATGCACCCACCGGGCACATATGCCGGGGTGGCGCTAGGGTTGAAGAACCCCGCCAAGAATCCGGCCGTCCCAGCGATTCCTCCTCCCCCGCGATCGAATGTACAACCGTAAATAGACTGCTTGGTGTCAGTATACCGGGCTCCGGCCGTCAATGTCAGTCCATCGACAACCTCATAATCGACACTGCCGAAAACTGCCATTGCACGTTGGGTAAGATCATACTGCCATTCCGTCGTCGAATTTGCCGGAAAACCGGTATACCCAACATATTCCGAATAGACGCCTTCGGTGATATCATCATCGGAGTAGCTTAGCCCGATAACGAAGTCGATCCCGACGCTCGACAGGTCGCCAGACATACGCACTTCCTGATTGATCGATTCTATGTCCGCTTTCGTCAGTCCAGGCTGCATGGCCACCGCTGTACCATCGGCATCCTGCGGCGAACGGAACCGGGTATCGATGAAGTTGGTAATGGTCGTAAGTGTCAGCGTGTCATTCAACTCGTAATCGGCCCGCAATACCGCCTGATAGGTATGGCTGTCTGCACGACTGTCAAAGCCGAGGTCGAAATCAGCATCGCGCGCATCGTTGGGCTTATTATTGTTGTAGGCGAGCAGCGGGCCGGCGGTTGGCGCTGCCGGGTTCACCGGCTGGAACAGAAACGCTTGCGCTTGCTGCACTTCGCTGCGGTCGTAGGACGCATTCAAGTTGATGCCGACAGTAAGGCGATCGGTCGGCGTCCAGTCGAGAAGCAGACGCCAGGCGGCCCTGTTCTGACTACCATTTTTCTGGCTGTTCAGATAATATCCGCGCTGCCATCCGCCAAATTGCGTCGTCTGGGCAGCGACCCTCGCCAGCAGGGTATCGCTTAAAGGTCCGCTGACAAAGGCATCCGCCGTGGTTTCGCCCCAATGATTGACGTCGATCCGAAAACCGGCCTCAAGGCTCGAGGTGGGCTTGGCGGCAATCACGTTAATCGAACCACCCGTCGCATTCTGACCAAAAAGCGTGCCTTGGGGGCCCTTGAGAACCTCCACACGCTCAACGTCCAAGAATAGCGCCTGCCCCATCACGGGATAGGGAATGGCCGCCTCGTCGATATAGGAACTCACGGTGGGCGGCGCGGACGCCTGGAACGAGTTGAAGTTCACGCCCCGCAGCGAGAACACTGGAGGACCAAAGACACTGGTCGATGCAGTGAAGCCGGGCACGATCGCACCGAGATCGGCCGCCGCCATCACGCCTGCCGATTGCAGCGTTTCGGCCGATGCGGTAACCACCGAGATGGGCACGTCGCTAAGACGCTCTTCACGCTTCCGGGCGGTGACGATGATTTCCACGCCCTGATTTTGCGCTTCGCTTTCCGCAAACTCGCCTTCGGTTTGCGCATGGGCCATGGATGCCGCCCCCGTCGCAAAAATTGCGAGCGCTGTCTTCGCGACCGAATTGTAAAGTTGGTGCCTCATGTATCCTCCCTTGTTCCGCACTTTTGCGGTTTATTAGCTACAAGCTAGTGTTCGGCTATGGCTGAGTATGTCACCGTGCACAGTGACACGTTGTGAAACACGCGATAAACTGCCGATGATCGTCTCGTCCTTACCCAAATCTGCTTTGGATGGGCCAACATTGAGGCGAAGCTCGGTGATGACAATATCGCAGAAACCGCAGCGTCGATCAGATGGTATCTGGAGTACACGGGCTTTCTTCTAAGTGACCGGCTGGCTGCACATGTATAGGTATGGAACGCCTTCAAGTCATTGGTGCAGAAGAGCTAGGCCGCATGTATGTGCGCCATCAACATCGAAAAGACAGATCGCCGCCGAGCGCATTTATTGACCCAACCCCTGGTCATAGCCCGCTCCAAGGGTCATAATCCTCGGGCAGATCTGGGTCCTGCCAATCAGATCCGTCATCGAACATCTCTTCGGGTCCGGCGATCTGCTCCGGCACCGGACGAGCGTCCTGAGCGCGTACCCACTCGAGCATCTGGGTGAGCGCATCGACCTGATCCATGAAGCGAACATTGGGGAACCCAAGCAGCTCTGACTTGAATTCCCCCAGCCAGGTCGCCTCAAATGGTACAAACAGACGCTTGTTCTCGACAATCGGGCTGATGCCTTCGGCCCGGGTGGCCTTGTCGGTCGTGGGCGTGCATGGGAGGGGCCAGAGCGAGCGGTCAAGTTCCCTGCGCAGGAGAAGGATCAATCCTTCACCCGAGGCCTTGTCCTCTTTTATCCCCAAAGACCTGCACTTCTATGTGCCGCGGACTTTCAATCCATTTCTCGATAAGCACGATATCATTGCCAAAACTCGCCTTCGCCTCGCGCTGGCAGGAGGTTAAATCATCGGCAAAGCTGTCTGCGGAAATGACTTTGCGCATGCCTTTTCCGCCGCCGCCCGCAACCGCCTTTTGGTACGCCCGCTTCGTCCATCAGTTTTTTGGCAGCATCTTTCAGACCCATGGCGCGAATGCTATCAGGCTTCGGTCCAACCCAAATCAGCCCGGCATCAATCACAGACTGCGCAAAATCGGCATTTTCGCTCAGGAAGCCATAGCCGGGATGGATTGCTTCCGCGCCGCTTTGCTTCGCCGAAGCGATGATCTTTTCGCCGGCAAGATAGGATTCCGCCGCCGGTGACGGCCCGATATGAACCGCCTCATCGGCCTGGCGCACATGCATAACATCGCAAACCGGACCAAGATGGCCGTAATCAGGGAAGTATGTAAAGCTTATGGGCTTTCCATGCCCAAAGATCTGGATGTTCAATTGCCCAACGCGTGACTGTGCCTCGCGCGCAATCAGAGTGGAAATCCCGTAAGCATGTTGCTTTCTTGCCTGGATATAATGGCCGCATCGACTTTCGTCGGAGTGCACAAGCTTTCAGCGGAAAAACGCACCACACCTATCCGGAATTACAAAAGATGTCTGACGAGTCCCCACATTCCTAAAGGACGGTTACTTCTCCAACTGAACAAGGGTGAGAAGAACCTGAAAAGCCATGCGGTAGAAGTCGCATTGCGCGAGCAGATTTTTTGATAGCTGATTGGTGAAGCAACAAAATGTCAATTTTAAACGCAATATATTGCGCATGCTAAAGCTCTATGATATGGTCAATCATGCTTGGAGATATAGATCATGTCAGATAACGTCATTAGACTACCGCGGCCTGCTTCAGCGAGGCCGCAATCTGGGAAGCTTGGGCTATATTTTAGGCCAGGATGGAACCAGCATAAAGATATGCTTAATGCTCTTGCTAGCGGCAAAAAGGACTTCACTGGTCTTATCATCGATGCGGGGAATATAGAACATCGCCATCACGAACTTGTTTCGCATGCTCATCAGGTTGGACTTGACGTTGTTCTCGACCCCAAAACTCAAGCGATGGCAACACCTGGGGGATATACTACCAGTATGGCCCAACTTCCGTGGGGGGCAGGTCGCCCGCACACAGTTGATGATTTTGAGGGAGATAGCGGCCGCGCAATTGCGCGCGCTATTGTTAGGTTCGCGAAAGACAATAATTGCACCCAGATTCTGGGCCCCACGCATCTGATCAACGGACCAAATGACCGTTGGCTTCGGCGTGATATCGATAACATGGGACATGTTCAGTCCGCTCTGGATGAAGACGGTAACGCCATTCAGTTGATTTATCCCTTGGCAGTTTCAATGCAGGTTTTGCGAGATCCACTTCAGCGAGACGCTTTGATAACTGCCTTAGCGGATGCTCCAATGGATGCGCTTTGGCTCAAGATCGACAATTTTGGTTCTGATGCGAGTGGTGAGAAAACCGTCGCCTACATCCGTGCTGTTCGCGCATTTCATGCGCTCGGGAAACCAATCATAGCTGACCATGTAGGAGGTTTGAGCGCGTTGGGACTGCTTTCATTCGGCGCAGTAGGAGGCATCGCTCAAGGCCTAACTATGCTCGAGGCCTTCAAAGCCAGTCGTTGGAAGCGCCCGCCCAGAGAGGGTAGAAGTCTAGGAGGACCTCTCTCCCGAGTATATCTGCCTCATGTCGATCTCATGCTCAAGCCTGCTGAGGCGGAGGCTTTTATCAGCAGTTCAACCCGCACACGTAGCCGCTTTGGTTGTCGTGATACACATTGTTGTCCGAGTGGCCTAAAAGATATGGTCTCCGACCCGGTCAAGCACTTCATGCATCAACGCTGCAGCGAGATCACTCAAATTTCGCAAAGGCCGGGGACCGTTCGGGTCAACGAATATCTGGATCAAACTGTACGTCCCGTTTCCGACAACATCTCGGCTGCAGTCGGACTTGGTGCGATTTCTCCGGATCTAAAAAAGAAGCTTGAGAAAAAGCAAAAATATATTGGAAGCTATAGAGAGGCCATTTCACATTTGGCCGAAGTTGATGCGATGCCCAGCCAATCAAGCGCGCCCCCGTCACGCCAAGAACGCGAAAGTTAATAATAACCAACCTCGGAGAAAGTTCATTTTTATATGAGAAAGATAGGTCCAAAATGACAACTGCACTCGCTAGAAAGCTCGATTCTATCAGGGATAAAGCGTCCTTGAAGAACTTTGACGTTGCCCAATTGCTAGGCACGCGGGTTGAGACTGTCTCGCGTTGGAACCAAGGCCATGCCTATCCACATAGAAATACTGAGAAAGCTCTGCTTGAGCTAGAATATATCGTTGATCAGCTCTCCGATATTTATGAACCGAACGAAGCTCGGCAATGGCTATTTTCGCCACAAAAGTTGCTTGATGGAATTTCTCCCGCCTCTCTGATTCAGGATGGCCGGATCGAAGAAGTCCGACGGTTGGTTAATCAGGTACGTGACACGGTTTTCATGTAAGGAAATTTCATTGATTCATGATCCGCTACTATTGGACGCATTATCGAGCTTACCGGTTACCGAATTTGAGGGGCGGGTATTTCGTGTAACAGGCAATCAGGCGGATCCTGTCGCTTTTTCTCAAAGTGGCGGGCGCTGGGCAATGGACACAGACAAAGAGGGGGGTTGTCCTATCCTCTATACCAGTACCAAACGCGAAGGTGCAGTTGCTGAGGTTGCATCTTACTTGGCTTTGCTTACCCCCATCCCTCAAAAGCCCCTGAAAATGAATGAGCTCGAAGTTTCGCTCGATAAGACACTGCGCTTGGCAGTGACTGACTTTGCCAGTGTGGGGATCGAAGGGACTACTTATGATGTGCGAAATTACTTGCAGACGCAGCGCGTGGGTGCGGCGATCAACTTTCTCGAGTTGGATGGTCTAATTGCACCATCGGCAAGATGGAATTGCGATAATTTAATGATCTATGGCGACAATCATAGTATGGAAAAACAACTTGAGGTTATCGGTAGTTCAGCACTGCCATTTGATGAATGGATTTCTTACGCCGAAGGAGATCAAGCCGATTAAGTGTATATACGCAATTGCGAACGCTGCCTTCCCTCAAACTGTCGACCTACTCTTACCTTCATAAGGAGGCAATCCAAATAGCGTCGCTTCCCAGTCTCCCCGCTGCATGCTTATCAGATTTGCTTCCTCTTCAGACCATTCTAGCGCAAGCACTTTCCCCAACCCCGGGATCCATAGATTAAGAAGATTCTCGAGCGGCGTGTTGGCCTGTGCGCGGACCAATGCATGGAGGTAGCTCGGAGCAGCAATGTCGTCGGATGGGAGCGGGTTGAACGGAGTGTTTAAGCTGGCCTCCCAATCGCTCGTCTTGATTTTCAGACTCCTCATTCCGGCTAGATCGTCCCAGCATCTTTCTGCAGATTTCGTATTCAAAACGATATCACGAATTTTCAAGGCACGGTCCAGACGTTTCATGGCAACTCCTTTTTCTCACTGGTTATAGATATGGACGGCTTTCCAGTCTTTTGGGAAGCGCGCGTTCGGATTTTTGCTCACCATCAAAATCAATAAAGCAAACATCACGGCCGACCGCATCCCTGCATTCACAGCCCGCTCCAGGGGTCATAGCCCTCGGGCGCATCGTCCTCCTCCCCCTCGGAATAGTTATCGAGCATCTCCTCGGGCCCGGCAATATGGACCTGCGCTGGCTGGGCATCCTGTTCGCGCACCCATTCGAGCATCTGGGTAAGCGCATCGACCTGATCCATGTAGCGAACGTTGGGAAATCCAAGCAGTTCTGATTTGAACTCGCCGAGCCAGGTCGACTCAAAAGGTACGAACAGGCGCTTGTTCTCGACGATCGGGCTGATACCGTTGGCCCTGGTGACCTTGTCGGTGGTAGGCACGCATGAATGGGGCCAAAGGGAGCGGGCAAGTTCCTTTCGCAGCAACAGGATCAATCCTTCACCCGAAGCCTTGTCCTCGATGAACAGGTGATCGGGACGATATTGATGGGCTAGTTCTGCAGCCTTGCGAACCAGTTCCGGCATTCCAAGCCGTACTCTGCAGATGTCGACTATGTAGATCAGACCGTTGCGGTAAATCGCTGTAATGCAAACCGACCAGGCATTGCTCTCGCCCGTCTTGTTGCCGGTATCCCATGACTGGAGAATGACCCCGCCATACCGATCGCGGTTGAGCGTTGCAGGATCATAGGACTCGATCCAGTCGCGCTTGAAGATAAGGCCATCGGCCGGCACGGGCATCTGCTGATATTGCGCAGTAAACACGTTGGTGCCCATCTCGGTTCGCAGATGTTCCAGATCAGTGAGGGATTCGCGTGTCGGATGAAGCGCCTCTCCGGCCTTGCGCCTGAACACGCGCCCACCGGTCAGCTGTATGCGTTCATTCTCGGTGGCAATCGCGGCAAGTTTGAGGTGGCGCCACAGCCCGCTCTCGATCATCAGGCCGGCCAGATCGAACTGGTGGAGGCGCTGCATGACGCAGATGATCGCCCCTGTGCGCTTGTCGTTGAGGCGCGAGGTCAGGGTTGAGCGATACCACTCGTTGACCGTGTTGCGCACGGTCTCGGAGAATGCCTCATCGGGCTTGATCACGTCATCAAGGATGATGATGTCGCCTCCGCGGCCGGTGAGAGTACCGGTCACGGAGGTGGAGAGACGCCCGCCGCCGCGGGTGGTTTCAAAATCGTCGGCCGCAGAGCGTTTGCGGGAAATGATCGTGCCCGGGAAGAGCTCCCGGTACCAGCTCGACTGCATGATCGCCAGGCACCGCCGCCCGAACTTTGCAGACAGATCATTAGCGTAGCTGACGCAGACAAAATTCATGGTCGGATCCTGGCCGAGGCACCAGGCGACGAAGATCACCGTGATGAGGTTCGTCTTGCCGTTGCGGGGCGGCATGGTGACGAGGAGCCGGCGGATATTGCCCCGGCGCACCTCGTCAAGCACATGCAAGATGGCATCAATATGCCAGTTCCACGAGACAGGCTGTTCGCTCTCGATACACATCCAGGCCTTCTCGACAAATGCCTCGAAGTCTTTCGACAGCAGCATGCGCAGCAGCGCCGGGCGGTTGCTGATGTTTGGGCGCCTAACCATCAGGATTCTCCGGCTTCGGTTTGCCGGGCCCCCGCTCCTTTGAACCGGTCTTGCGCTTCGGCCTGCGCTGGACCTTGGCGGTTTTGGACGGCGTCTTTTTCTCGGCCAGCCCCCACCTCTCCATCATGCGATCGAGCATCGCGTCGTCGGACGCACTCAATCGGTTGGTGTCAACATCCTGGTCCTCGATGCCCAGCACCTGCAGGATCAGCGGCAACAGCTGAGCGATTGCCTTCAGATCACCGTGGGATCCGCGCATGGCCAGCGCTTCAAGCATCAGCCACTGGCTCCTGCCGGTAATCTCCTTGCCATTGATCACGATCGTGCGGATGGTCCCCAGAACCTGCTTCAGATCGGTCCTGAGACCCTTTGAGCCCGGCGGACGCCCCTTCGGGTTGCCGGATTTTCCCTTTGGGAACTGGTGCTTCTTGGGAGGATTGCGGTAGCCCACTTTTTTCGGATCATAGGGCCCCTTTGGCGGTTTCCTCGTATGTCGCGCCATGGCTCAATCCTCCACGCTGATGCCGCGTGTAGCAGCGATTTCTTTGAAAGTGCGTCCATCGCCCTCGAGGACGGGTTCAATCCCTGTCACTGCTGCGAGCCGTTTGACGGCGACATCAACATAGAGCGGATCAATCTCGATCCCGACGCAGACTCGGCCCGTTTTGTGAGCGGAAATCGCGGTGACACCCGATCCAAGGCACGGATCCAGAATCAGCTCACCGGGAAGCGAGCAGTCACGGATCGCGTCCATCACCATCGGGATGCTCTTGGGCGTGGCATGGCACGCCAGTTCCTTCGCTCGCCCTTTGCCCATCGCGGCGATTCCGGGATATGTCCAAAGATTTGTCCTGAATCTTCCGTGCTGGCCGAGGCCAAATGTATTGGTGTGCTTACCCCGACCCGACTTGAACACGAAGATCAGTTCATATTGCGACCTATAAAATGAGCCGAGTCCGCCCGCTTGCTTGTCCCACACAATCAATTGCTTGAACTCGGTGTAGACACCGTCGGCGGCATCGAGAATCTCCCGAATATGCCTAAAATCCATGCACTGGAAATGGATCGAGGCCGGCTTTGAGAACCGGGCGCAGTTGCGGAAGATTGCCCGCTGGAACGCGGTAAACTCGGCACGGCTCATTTCCCCAGACGCAAACGCGAACTCGCGGAATCGGTTCTTCCCGCCCTTTCCCCGCACAAAACCGTCTACCGGCAGGTTATAGGGCAGGTCCCCGAACACCATGTCGGCCACGCGGCCTTGCAGTCCATTCTCGAATGGCTCCACCTGCTGGGAATCGCCCTGAACGATAATGTGCGGACCAACGCGCCACACATAGCCCGGCTGCGTGACCGCATGCTCGGCGACCGGCGGGATACTGTCATCCTCTTCTGCATTTTGAGGAACCGGAGCGATCGTGAGATCCTTTGTCGAAAAGCCAATCGTCTCAATCTCGAAACCGACATTGAACAGGGCGTCGAGTTCCTTCTGCAGGAGCTCCGGGTTCCAACCGCTGATCTCGGCGAGCCTGTTCTCTCCGAGTGCAAACGCACGTTTGTCGGTCTCGCTGAGGTGATTTGCCCGGATGCACGGCACCGTTTTCAGACCCATGCGTTTTGCCACCTCGTAGCGTGCGTGACCGGCCAAGATCCTACCATTGGCATCGACCACGATCGGCACGAGCCAGCCGAACTTGCGAACGGCCGCCTCTAGCGACGTGTACTGTTTGTCATTATGGGTGCGGGGGTTGTTGGGGTTCTCCCGTAGCGCCGAAGTCGGGAGCTGCTCGATACGCGGGTGGTTCATGATTTGCGGGTCTGATGGCTGCGCGGCGAGCGGAGCTTGGTTCGGCGGACCGCTTTGAGGGGAAGGTTTGGTCATGTTAAATTCTCCTTTTCTGTCGAAAAAAGAGAACTTATCACCGCGTTTCAGAAACTCCGGAATTCCAAATTAAACGCCAAAACGGGCGTTAAAAAATTCGACGTCAGACCTTTGCTGTCAGGTGCGTTAACTCGCCGCCTGTGAATTCATACCGAGGATAGGCTTCCTCAAGGCGGTCCTTGTAGCGACGATTTAGCTTGATTATGCGATTTGCCAGATTGTTCTCGGTCACGTCATCCCTGTGCTTGAGCAGCATGTAGATCGCGTCGGCCTCTTTTGAGGCAAGCCGGGCTGGCCGTCCATAGCGCGAATCCGCAGAGCGGGCATGGGCGAGCTTTCCGGTGGCATCCCGGATCCGCAGCATCAGGAAGGCGACATACCGTTCAAACGTTGCATCAACTTTGTGCCGTTTCAGCTTTGCTGTTTTGGATTTTGAAATGATACCACTCAGTTTTTGAAGGCCTTCTACGAGCCCCTTCCAGTCGTCCCTTGAATATTCTGGATGCTGCAGCTGGATCATGGCCTGAATATCTACCCGGATAGCGTGCATGCTGGATTCTGTCTTGTTCAGCAGATCGGTAAGCTGGCGCAAGTCATCAACGGCCTCATGGTCAGTAGCGTACGCTTTTTCAAAGGCGCGTGCCATTTCGAACGAACAGACCGTGCCATGCAGAAAACCGCCATGTGCCTTGCGCAATTCCGGCTTCGTTACCCTCAACAGATCCAGCACCGCGGACATTGTCTCGGGCGACGGACCAGTGATTTCGCTGAACGGATTGGTTTTTGCCTTGGACATTGGCTGTTCGCCCTGTGTTTTGTCGCTGTTACATTACATAGCGATTTCTGGCTTCAGAGTCGCGGAAGACCGACCATGTGAGTCAAAATATATAGCCGATGGGCCGCAAAACTGCCAGAAATCGCTGTAGAGTCGCTGTTATGCAGGGATCTACGAACGAGACCCGTTCGCTACAGACTGCGTCGCGCACCACCCAGTTTCCCATTTCCGACCGTCTCTGCACCTGCTCCGATATGGCATAATTAATGTCTATTTTTCGGTGGCTTACGTGAGAGCCCCTTACCACCCCTGCGACCAGAGACCCTTTGTCGGTAGCGGATCGCCGCCAATATGGCCCATCGTCTCGAAGGGCCGTTTCGTGGCTGTCAGATGCACATTGAATTTTGAGCCGAGCGTTCAGGCGAACCCGAACATTTTCCTCTGACTCGGCCAATCAAGCGGGATAGCATTGGCGCGGGTGAGTTTGCGGCCGGTCAGATTGACGGGCTGCGTTCCATCCATGATGGCTCCAATGATATCGGGTGCGAGCCATGAAATACGAACCAACTGTCCCAGGTACCGGCGGCTGTAATCTGAAAGTGCCGGATTGGGCTTTCCGGTGAGGAGAAGATCTTGTGCCGCAAAGGCTTGGGCGACCAGCTTTTGCAAAGTGGCATTGGGCGCCGGCTTGAGGTTTGCGTTGGTAGGTGGAATGGTAAATTTCAGTTCGCTACCCTGTTTCGCCAGTTTTGCATCAATGCAGACTTCTGCTCGTGCCGCTTCGTCGTCAGGCTTGTAGCTGAGCATGACTTGCTCTTGGAGAATATGTACCCTGACCCGCTGATCCAGCAGTATCTTGCGCTTCTCGTGAATGGCAGCAATTTGAAGACGTTCAGCGATCTCGCCATTAGCAGCCATTTGATCCTGGATGATATTGGCCTCTCCCGATGCCGGGGCAGCATCAGCAATTGCCTTCGCGAGCTCATCTATGACCAGTCTCTCGATCTCTCCCGATGGCAACCTCCAGACCAGGTTCTTGCCATCGCCCGGTTCAAGCCTCGTCACATAATAGCGAAATCGCTTCGATCCTGTTGAGGCATGTGTTGGCGTCATCGGCCGTCCGTCAGGATCCGTAATTATGCCTGCAAGTAGGCTTGGATTGCTGGATTTCTTGCCCAAAGCATTGTCGCTACGATTGGCCGCAAAAATGCTCTGCACCTCGTCAAACAATGCTTGCTCAATGATGGCTTCATGCTCCCCTTCATAGATTTTGTCCTTGTGCCTGACCTTGCCAGTGAGGCCAGGCCCGACCGGTGTTGGCATGACGCTAGAAACATTGCTTGGTATAGCCGCCAACTCGAGCCGGACACCTGACTACAAGGGTATCGAGATAAAGGCGAAAAGAGGCATTGGGAGACACGCGGCCACTCGCTCAACGCTCTTTTCCAAGGCGCCCAGTTGGAAGCTCAGTCCGATTGGAAGCGCGCTGAACCTCTTGAACAAGCATGGTTGGCTCGACGCCGATGGCCGCCTCCAGCTTTACCACACGCTGCACGCGGACAGGGTAAATACCAAGAACCTGCTACTCGAGGTCGACGGCGCACGTGACTGGTTGAAGCAAGTTTCCGTCGACCCCGAGAGTAGCGCCACTGAACACGATGTCACGTGGGAATTGGCAAAACTGAGGACAAGCCTTGCCGACAAGCACCGTGAAACCTTCTGGGTGCAAGCCGAATGCCGAGGCCGCGGTCAAGATGAGTGCTTCCGTTATGTGGAGGTTCACCACACGCGAAAACCGATGACGCTCAACTTCTCTTCCCTTGTCGAGGCAGGCGTAATAACGGTGGATTACGCCATGCACCTGAAAAATGACCGGGTCCGCGACCACGGTTACCTGTTCAAGATACACCCGAGGAACATGGGGGCCCTTTTTGCACCGCCCGAAGTCCATGTCCTCACCTGACAGGCTCTCCCGGGGCGAAAAGCGAAAACTGACCGGCCTCAAGAACGACCTCTTGGAATGGTCTAAGCTCCATGGTCGATCCTTTCCATGGAGAGACGATGCAGCGGGTGAATACCAGAAGATAGCCGTGGAGGTGCTTCTCCAAAGGACCCGGGCCGGCGTCGTGTCTGGATTCTACGAAGCGTTTTTCGTCGCCTTTCCCACCTGGGCCTCGTTGGCAAACGCAGATCACGGCGACTTGGAAACTTTTCTCCGGCCACTGGGACTTTGGCGCCGCCGGGCCGCCTCGTTGATCGCCCTTGCACGGTATGCTGCCCCGAGAGACGGAAAATTCCCGTCGGACCCGGAACAACACGCCGAGATTCCAGCCGTTGGCCAGTATGTTTCGAATGCCATGATGGTATTTCAACACGGGAAAGAAAAGCCGCTGCTTGACGTGAACATGGCCAGGGTGGTTGAACGGTTCCTGCGTCCAAGGCGTCTCGCGGACATCCGGTTTGATCCCTGGTTACAACAGGCAGCGCATTGGCTTGTCCGCGGCCCAGGATGCCAGGACATCAACTGGGCCGTGCTGGATTTTGCAGCCCTTGTTTGCAAGGCGCGAAACCCTGGTTGCCTAGACTGCCCGGTTCATTCGAGATGCAATTATTACCTGCATCAAAAGTCAAAGAAAATTGGGCAAAGAAAAACGGCAAGGTAACGTGGCACCAAAAGGCTTTCAAAAACTTTGCGCCCGTTCGGATTCCAACCTGTTGGTCAAGACGAGGTTA
>Ga0100400_1002217_pt1 | contig 13572 bp, 12 predicted proteins | sample CryGeymeta201524_FD_80420 | JGI IMG/M metagenome (GOLD analysis project Ga0100400, IMG submission 80420) | Groundwater microbial communities from Crystal Geyser aquifers in Utah, USA - Crystal Geyser metaG 2015-24 | ecosystem: Environmental > Aquatic > Deep subsurface > Groundwater | place: USA... | reverse complement strand
TGTCGTTATTGTCTTAAGCGTTTGGGCATTTGCCGGTTTGCTTCAACAGTTAAGTCCTGCTGGCCCTTCACAATCTATAGATTTGCTGAAAAAAACAGTCACTCCGGAGAATGCGAAGGAACTTATTAAACTTTATCGGTAATCACCTTTATGGGGTTGGCGTGACACCTACAGTTGGACTGGGTGAAGAAGATGGTGTAACTGTCGCACTGGGAGTGGCGGTAATCGCCTCAAATAGTTTACCGCCTGTAACTATCACAATATCAAATTCGCTATCCGAATTAAGATTTGACGAATCAACCGTGACTTCTTCGAAGGTTGGTTTTAATACATCTTTTATATCGTTTACTATTTCTTCGAAATCAGTCCGCGCAGTGATTGTTGTGGTTAGGGTAGTAAACTTCTCTGCGTTGTCAGTTTTAATATTATCGGCGCTGTATCCTGCCCCTTCAAGCGCTTTTACGACTACACCCGCTTGGCCAGGAGTACCTGTCCCATTTACCACCTGAATTTTAACCGAAGATTTTTCTATCTTTGGTTTTGCTGTGGGGGACGGTTCCTTTTTTTCTACGACAACATCCTTCTTTGCTTCAGGTACCTTTTTTTGTTGGCGAGATAAAACAAAGCCACCTATCACTATAACGGCAATGGCAAAGAGGACGACCCATACAGTCCCATTAACTTTACTCTTTTTAAATTGAGGATTTTGATACGGCGCTATTGTTTCTTCCATAGGTTATTTTTATTTTATCTACCTATAGGTATACCACTAATTATTGAGTTTGCAAGTGCAAAAGGGTTTCTCTACTCCCCGATTTCTCTTTTCTATTTCAACAATTCTTTTTTCCAACTTGTCGTATTTGTCCATGTGCAAAGTATATCAAAAAGTTCTCGTATCTCGTCGAATTAACCCTTCATTACTTTAAATGAACAAATAGGAATAAAATTTTGCTAAGGCCTATTTCTTTTTACTTGTTCTTATGGCTAAAAACTCTTGATTCCATAGGAGAGTTGAGACAAGTAATTTTTGCTTACCAACTTGATAGAGACCTTCTTTATTTGGTAATCCTGTAGGGTATGGGTCACTTATCAAATAATTGTCGTTTTCTTTTCCATAAATTACGACAAAATGTCCTCTTGTGTGACCTTTGGTATCGTCATATTCAACTTTATTATCGATTTTCCTTTTCTCCCACAACCAAGATTCTTCAAGACAACTTAATATTATGTATCCTTTATTTAAATACGTATCTATTATAGAAGTTGATAGGTCGACAATCTTGATATTCCCCCCTTCTTGCAAATAAAATAACAAGAAAATAGCAGCTTTTAACCATCCATCGTTACTATTATGGGAAATCCATTTTTTCAACATTGCAATAATCTCTTCCCGTGTTTTATCTTTCCATGTTGGAGAAATAGTATGTGGATTTGAAGAAAGAATTATTGTATCAAGCTTTTGATCATTACAATTACGTGCGAGCTGAGGCAAATATGACGTATCAACTTGTCCAATATTCAATTCTATAAGTATTTGTTCCAGCGATTTAGGAATATTGAAGTACGTGTATATATTTAGAAGACAAACTGAGCCACACGCCTGTGATCCAACGACTTGTTTTGTGTTTGGAAATGTATCCATATGATAATTTTATCAAAATATAGTATTTATTTATCAGGATGCGGAGAGGGCGAGAGTCGAACTCGCGTTTGGCTCGCGCCAAAACTAGTTTTCAAGACTAGCGCACTAGGCCACTATGCGACCTCTCCTTCTGAGGCGCGTGCCGGAATCGGACCGGCGCAATAGAAGTTTTGCAGACTTCCGCGTTTCCACTTCGCCAACGCGCCTAACCAAGATGCAGACTGTTATATTTTACTTTAAAGGCTGTTCAATCACAATGGAATCGTATGTAACAATCCTACCGTTCGGTCACATAATTAAATCTGGCAACACGTGTCAAGGGGCCTCTTTGTTATAATTCATACATGGCATATAAGACACTTTCTCCCGCTTTCGTAAAACCAAATAGTCCCATCCTTATTAAATTGGCTAAAGCAATACCGTCAGCCGAAATAACTGCAAAAGAAACAAAGGAAACTATAAGTAAAATGCTCAAGGTTGCGCTTGGCGAACAAATGGATATCGCCAAGCCAATACTTGTGGGGCTGGCTGCCCCCCAAATTGGTATTTCAAAGCGAATAATATTGGTCGATGTCAATGCGAATGGCAAGGGAATAGTGGGGGACTTAAGAGTGTATATTAATCCGGAAATCGTTGAGGTTTCAAAAGAAACTGCGGAGTGGTACGAAGGGTGTTTCTCTACCGACCGTGTATGTGGAGTTGTTGAGCGAGCTATCTCAATAACTATTAAGGCATTCACTCCTGAAGGGAAAGAGGTGACTGAAAAACATTCTGGATACACCGCGCGAATATTCCAACACGAAATCGATCATCTAAACGGGAAGGAATTTGTCAGCCACATTACTGACGATGATAAACTGCATTGGGTAGAGGATGGACAGTTTCCTGAGTATAGAAATAAAGAGGGGTGGAGAAATTGGAAATTCTTATGCTCGCGAGAAAAGTGGATGAAAATAAAAGGAACAAGCAAAAAAAGCAAAAAAAGCGCTTTACTTTAGGAGATATATATATTACCATTCAACTATGAGATTAAGATCTTCGATATATTTTTGCTGTTGCTGTACTTGCTGAGGAGAATAGTAGTATTCTCCAAATAACCTTCTTTATTTAACTATTTAAATTGAAAAATGAAATCAAAATTAAAACTAAAAACAAATTCAAATGATAGATACATTGTTTCTCCATCAGTAAAAAAATATATTCAACATGTGGCTTCAGATTATCCCCACATGTGGAAACAGTTGAAGGTGCTCAGATCCACACTTGCCAACGACTATCACTGTCTTTGTCGACCCTCATACTCAGCCACATAATTGGGCATACACGAAGCGTCAAGAAGTGCAAGGATACGGACAACTGAAACGCATTCTCAAATCGTATCCGGTTCCTCACTCCCTTCAAGGAGTTACCAAGGGAAAAATAGTATCTATCGATGTATCGATAGATAAAAAAGACCTTGAAATAAAACTTATTAAATTCATCAGTTCAATTGGAACAAGTAAACGATCATCAATAGATAAAAATATTATTGATACCATCGGGGATATTCCACTGCAAGAAATACAGGATCCTTATTTGAAAGGGAAGGTGAATAAAGTATGGACACTTGACGTGTCTTATAACCCGGCTCTTAGCATCAAGGATATTATTGCAAGACAAATGATTGACGATGCTCTTGTGGACAAAAAAATACTCCCAGAAAAAACAATCATTGTCGAGGCAACTTCAGGAAATACGGGAGCTGGGCTTGCACTGTTGGGAACATACTATGGACTTACCACCATGCTTATTGTTCCAGACAAGGTAAGTAAGGAGAAAATAAATCGATTGAGGGAGTTTGGCGCCCACGTTATCATCGCACCCACACAAGTATCTCCCACTAATCCACGCAGTTATTACTCAATACGGGACTTTCTGGGAAAACGGAAAAATGTATGGGCACCTCAACAGTATGATAATCTTTCAAACTCAAAAGCTCATCGATTATTTACGGGGCCTCATATTTGGAAAAAAACAAAAGGGAAGGTAACGGCGGTCATTATCCCAACAGGTACCTGTGGAACTATTTCAGGTATTGGCCAGTATCTTAAAAGCAAAAATCCCAACATTAAGATAATAGGAGTAGACACTGTGGGAAGCATTCTTTATTTGTTGAAGCAGGGACATAAAGTGGAGGATGTTCAAAAATATTCCCATTCCTATGATATCCAGGGATTTGGAGAGGATTTCCAACCAAAGAATCTGGATCTGAATGTCATTGATACATATATTCGTGTGAGCGATATTTCAGGTCTACAGATGACTCAACTCCTTCCTGCCCTTGGTTTTTTTCAAGGGCAGTCATCAGGGGCCAGTTATGCGGCATTACTTGAGTCGATTGATAAGAAATACATATCGGAAAAGGATAATGTCGTCGTACTGTTCCCAGATGTGGGAATTCCTTATCGACATGATGTCTATGACGACAAGTGGATGAAAGAAAAGAAGTTTCAAGTTCAAAGTTAAAAGTTAAAAATAAATACACCTATGAAAATAAATGGTCCATCTACAAAATTATTACACACATATTACCAACCTAATAAGGAGACAGGAGATATTATTCCACCTATCCATATTTCCACAACGTTCAAGTTTGGAAATGAAGGGAAATTTGACTACTCACGGTCAGGAAATCCAACACGACTTATATTGGAAAATACGTTGGCTGCACTTGACGAAGTAAAATATGGCCTTGCATTTAGTTCGGGGTCTGCAGTCCTTGCGACAGTAGTCGCTTCCCTTACTCCAGAAGAAGAAATTCTTTTTTCTACCGACGCCTATGGTGGCACCTATCGCTATATTGTAAATGTAGCGGGGAAACAGGGAGTCAAATATCATATAAGTGACCTTACTAATCTTAAGAATGTAGAAGATCTCTTAAAGGCAAATAAAATAAAATATGTCTGGCTTGAAACACCTACAAATCCATTGCTTAAAGTTACAGACATAGCTGCAATTGCACATCTTGCACATAAATACAAAGCATATGTAATTGTTGATAATACTTTTGCTTCGCCAGTAATCCAAAAACCGGCAACTCTTGGAACTGACGTTGTTGTCTATTCAACAACAAAATATATCAATGGTCATAGTGATGTCGTTGGAGGCGCACTGGTTACGAATAATGAGGAACTATTCACAAGATTCAAATTCCTGCAAAACGCCATTGGCGCCATGTTGTCTCCCTTTGATTCATGGCTTACCTTGAGAGGGCTAAGAACGCTTGAACTCCGTATGGAACGGCATGTCGAAAATGCCGAGGCAATCGCAGAGTATCTTTCAAAACACTCAAAGATAGCCAAAGTATATTACCCTGGCTTATTTACTGGACCGATGAAAAAAATTGTCAACAAACAAATGAAAAATGGGGGGGCGATGATGTCAATAGAAGTGAAGGAAAAATATGATGTAAAAAAATTTATAAATGCTTTGAAATATTTTCCCCTGGCGGAAAGTCTGGGAGGAGTGGAGTCACTTATTGATCACCCTGCATCTATGACACATGCTTCAATACCAAAAGCTGAGAGAAAAAAAATAGGCCTCTCTGACGGCCTATTGAGAGTATCGGTTGGGATAGAAAATAAAGAGGATTTACTTGCAGATTTAAAGCAGGCGCTAGACGTCTGTTAAAAATACCCGATATGCGTAGGGGTTCAAAATTTTGAACCCCTACAGATACAATAATTATTGTTTGCTTTGCAGATAAAAAAATACACCGATGACTACGACAGCGGCAAAGAGGAATGGCGAATTGATTCCCATTGCCCCAAAAAGCCATCCGCCCAATATGGGCCCCACGATGCGCCCCAAGCTTCCTGCAGATTGCAGGAATCCGAGGGTTTCCCCATATTTATGCAAGTGGATTGAGCGCTTATCTATCCCATCCCTGGGGACAAGCCGTATACCATTTTACGAGAGCATTTACGCTATCGGCTATACTCCTTTTTGGTTCCCATCCGAGAACTCGTTTTGCTTTTGTAATATCTGCAATTTTCTTTGCATCGTCTCCTTCGCGAGGAGCTGTTTTACCGACAGCGAATTCCGCGTTCGTTATTTCCTTAACTTTATTTATTATTTCCAGAACAGAGTTGCCCGTACCTGTTCCTAGATTGATGATCTCACTGGACTTATGTGCCATAAGATGTTCAAGTGCCTTCAAGTGTGCTTCATTAAGATCTGCTACATTTACATAGTCTCTAATTGGTGTCTTGTCTGGTGTATCCACTTCAGGACAAGTAAGGCTAAATGGTTCGATATTCAAAACGCCCCGTACCGCATTTTGCATAAGGAGAGTAGAGGGTTTTTTGGAATCCCCAATGAGCCCGTCATCAGACGCTCCGCACACGTTAAAATAACGCAAAATAACATACTGAAGTCCCTTCAATCGGGCATACCATTGAATCAGCTCTTCCACCATCTGTTTGGATGCCCCATACGGTTGCGAGGGATTAAGAGGGTGTTTTTCATCAATGGGCATATACTGCGCTTCGCCATATACCGCACATGTCGAGGAAAAAACGAGCTTTGTTACTTGGGCATCCGTCATCGCTTTGAGAAGACTATTTGTTCCTCCCACATTATTATCAAAATATTTGTAGGGATTTTTCACCGATTCATCGACAAGACAGGAAGCAGCGTAATGAACGACTATGTCAATTTTTTTTTCTTTTTCAAGTACGGAAGAGATTTGTTTTATATCGGTTTCATATACCCTTAAATCTTCTTTCCCAAATTTTCCCTGTAAAACATCTAAAGGCTGTCTATACCCAGTCGTGAAGTTGTCTACTGCGACGACGGAATAACCTTGTTGCAAAAAAATATAGGTAGCGACTGATCCAATATATCCTCCGGCGCCCGTAACTAAAATGGTTTTTTTCATATACTCTTATTTTATCATGTAGCACGTAGCATGTAACATATATACATTTCGGATATGTTTTGTGTTACATGTTGCGTGTTACATGTCGTATCTTGTGGAAGGGATGCCAATGAAGACGCCGCTCCGCAATGATAATACCTAAAAAGACAAAAAGAGAGCCAATAAAGAATGTCGGAGTGGGATATTCACCCAGTAGCGGCATAGCAATTAAAACAGCTATAACTGGATCGATATACGTAAAAACACCTACTTCCTGTGCTTCTATTTTTGACATCCCGTACATGAATAGCCCATATGCAAGCGCGGAGGAAAAAACCACTCCAAAAATGATGCCAGTCCATCCATGTATGTCAAGTTGGGAAAAAGACCAGGTCTGTAGTTCGGGAATCATAAATGGAATGAATGTCAGAGCACCAAAGAAAAAAGCTATACATGTCACCACAAAATGATTTACTTCCCTTAAAACTTTCTTATTAATTATTGCTTGAAGAACGGATCCTAATGTGGCTATGACAAGAAAAATATTCCCAATAAGGGCCGTTTCTTTCTGGAGAATAGTTGTGTTGTGATTAAGGAATAGAGGGGAAATAATGATGACCAACACTCCGATAAAGGAAATTAAGATTCCCAAAAAAACCCTCCTGTGAGGCCTCTCCTTCAAGAAAAGAACGGCAAGGATGAAGAGAAAAATAGGCTGAGAAGAAGCAATAATGGGAGCATTAATACTATCGGTTTTGGGAAGAGCCAAGAAGAAAAAAGAGATATTGATAGTGATGGAAAAAAAAGCGCCCAAACAAATTTCGAACAATTGTTTCTTGGTGATGGAATAATTTTGAAATAGAACTAAAGGAAGAAAAATAATTCCAGCGAAAAAGAATCGAATGAATGCAATGGTGAATGGGGGGATATTTACGAGCGCAAATTTGAAGATAGGACAAGCGGCACCCCAAATGATATTCGCGATTATCAAAGCGACAATAGGGTTCATGTTATTAAGTGTAGCATGACTAGTGGCTAATAACTAGTAACTAGTGGATTATTTTTTATTTTTATTGAGGTATACAATAAGTTCCCCGATAAGACCAGTCATGACGATTTGGATACCGACTATAATGAGAACGATCCCCAATTGGAGCAGTGGTCTTCGATAAAGAAGTACATTAAAAAATATTCTTTCATACGCTAAATAGAGAGAGATAAAAAAACCAGCTGAAAAAAGAATTCCTCCCATTGTTCCAAAAAAGTGAAGCGGACGTTCTGCGAATTTGAAGACAAAATAGGCGGTAGTCATGTCAAGAAGCCCAATAAAGAGTTTTGACATACCGAATTTTGATTCTCCATGAATTCGCTTACGATTATTCACCGGTATTTCTGCCACCTTAAATCCTTGGTAGTATGCAGAGAGCGGAAGAAAGCGAAAATTATTTCCATACAACGGCATATTCTCTAACACTTCTCGCTTGAATGCCTTAAATCCACAATTAATATCAGTAAATGGAGATTTAAATATGTTTCTCAGCACACTATTTGCTAAATGGGAATATAACTGAATAATGCCGGTATCTTTGCGTTTTGATCGTATGCCATTGACTAAGTCGTATCCATCTTCAAGTTTTGCAAAAAAAGATGGAAAGTCATGGGGATCATCCTGTAGATCTCCATCCATGAATATAATTATGTTTCCGTTCGCATGGCTCATACCAGTTTTAAGCGCTTCTCCCTTTCCCATCCGTTTCTTATGTTCAATCAATTTAATTGAATTTGAATTTGAAATTTGAATTTTTTTTTCAGATCCATCATCAACAAGTACTACCTCAAATGGTTTATTTTCTTTTCTCATCACCTCATCTATTTCCTGCAATAAAATAGGAATATTTTTTTCTTCGTTATAGAAAGGGATTATGATTGAAATCATAGTTTTTTATACACCTCAAAGGAACCATTTTTATAAATGTTTGAATACTTTACATCGTTGACTAATTTTTCGTATGGCACAATCATCTTGAAACTCTCGTATCCATTATAAACTTCTTCGCGTGAAAGCACAATATAATCTGCTAAATCATATCTTTCAGAAAAGTTGTACAAATATCTTCTAGAGGAAAATAGGGGAGCTAAACTTCCTGTCGCCATTACTTTAATTTGCTCATCTTGAAGCTTTTCCTTCCATACATATATATCTGTTATGTCTGCTTTTGGAGAAGTAAATGGCAATACTTCTCTTCCAGACGAATAGGGAAGTGGAGATGTAGTAGCAGAAAAATATATAGTACAAACAGTAAGTAAAGTGACAAAAATCCATGTATAAGTTCTTAAAAACCTAAATCCGTAAAGAGCTGAGATAAACACAAATGGGGTAATAACTGCGGTGTAATGGAAATATATGTTTCTCATTGCTCCACTTTTTGATAAGAGATTTATTGCAAATTCAGGTGCTGCTATTAATAAATGCAGAGGAGAAAGGAAGGAAAGAAAGCCAATAGGTCCAAGTATGTTATATAAATAGTCATACGTATCCTTTCTAAAAACGTATTGAAACACAAGGAGAGGATTTTTTATGAGACCAAGGAAAACATTAAGTGGAGAGTCCCCAAAGTCACCAAAATAGCCGAGTGCAAAGTGGACACCATGCCTAAAATGGGGAATTATTTGCATCATCGAGATTAAAAACCATCCTAATCCCATCATGACGAGGATTCCTGCAAATAATAATTCGCGCTTATTACACACTCTTCTTCGTATCTGTAGCCAATTTTGAAAAAGGACAAAAAAACCGAAGAATGCCAAAGTGAGACCAACTTGCTCTTTGGTGAGTAAAACCATACCCGCACATAAGAAACTTATTACGTATCTTTTATTGAGATAGCAATAAAACATGAAGAGAAGGAGAGGGGTTGCCAACGCAACTGCATGAAAGTCAAACTGATTCATTCGCTGCAGAGGAGGATACATGAGATACGCGAATGAAAAAAAGAGCGAAATAAGTCGAACATTGTGTGTTTTATTGAAAACAATTTTACTTATTCCATAAACAGCAATTGCACCAAGTGCAATGACAACCGTCTGAAGGATCAGAAGGGTTTCGGGACCAGAATAAACAAAATAGAGAGGGGCCAAAAATGCTAGAAATATATCATTATGTATTGCCATCCTCTTTACCTGGTCAAACCCATGAGGATTAGTAAGTTCAAGAAAACGAGTAAAATCTCCTGTTTTGAGAGACATAAACGTGTTATATACCGTTTGGTGCATGATACCCAAATCGAAATAATGAGCATAAAGAGTCCGATATCGTAGGATAGAAAACAGGGAAAAATAGACGATATACGAGAGGGTAATAAAACCCAATAATATTTCCTGCCAGTATTTTTTTAAAAAATTCATTTGTGTACGTGTGTCATCCCAGCGGAGGCTGGGATCCAGTCATCCTGGATTCCCGCCTTCGCGGGAATGACAATGAACTAATTATATATTTTAAATTAGTTTTCTTAACCTTTTCTGAATACTACTTATTCCCCGAATGAAACTTCTGATGAATTTCCCTCAACCTCGGATTTGTCACATGGGTATATACCTGGGTTGTTGAAACGTTTTTATGCCCCAGCATTTCCTGGACACTTCGTAAGTCTGCTCCTTGTTCGAGCAAGTCGGTGGCAAAGCTGTGACGAAGGGTGTGAGGAGTAAAATGCTTAACGACACCGGCTAATTTTTTATATTTGTCAATCAGTCTTTCTACTGAACGAACGGATAGTCGAAATTTTTCTGGGGAGAGCCCTACTTCTGGTTTGGGACCTGAATACCGGATAAACAACGCTGCATAGGGATCAGTGCGTTTTGCGATATACTCCTTTAATCTTGTTTTCGCATGTTCTGATAAAAAAACAAGCCTCAGTTTTCCTCCTTTTCCGCGAATGCTAAATTCGCCTCGGTCAATGTTGATATCTTCCTTACTCAAAGAAACTAATTCTGAGACTCGCAATCCTGTCGAAAATAACACTTCCAAAATCGCCCTGTCCCGAAGTCCTGGTTCTTCTGAAATGTCGACACTATCAAATATACGTTTTAGCTCATCATTCTCAAGGAATTTAATCTGTCGATCTTTTTGTTTACCTAGTTCAATCATCTCCGGTGTCATTACGGAAACTTTTTGTTTGATAAGGAATTTTAAAAAAGATCTCAATGCAATGAGGAAATAACTTTGTGTTTGACGAGATAAAAAACCCTTATAAGGATTTTTATATTCATGTGATAGATAGAGACGAAATTTTCTGATCGTATCATCATTTATTTCTTCAACAAGAACGTCCTTTTTTTGCTGAAGCATCCATCCTTCAAAAAACTGAAGATAATAGCCATACATCCGCACTGTTTTTATTGAAAGCTGTCGGTCAATTTCGCAGTTTTCCAAAAAGCGAATAATAGCATCCTTTAATAGCATGCGATCATTATACCGCATGAATCGAATTATGATTAAACGACGTTAGGCCTTACACACCTCGGAGGTGTGTAATGGCTTATATCTTTCCAACTAGATCTATTCCTGGTTTGAGTGTTTTAGCACCCGGCTTCCAGCTGGCTGGGCAAACTTCACCCTTATGTTCTCTGACATATATAGATGCTTGAAGTTTCCTTATGATTTCATCGCTATTTCTTCCTATGCTATTGTCATGGATATCCATAGCTTTTAATACCCCATCTGGGTCAATGATAAATGTACCTCTCAGAGATAATCCTTCGCCTTCGATATAAGTCCCGAAAGCGCGACATATGTTTCCTGTTGGGTCAGCTCCCATAGAATAGGAAATTGTCTTAATGACGGGAGAATTATCATGCCATGCTTTATGGACAAATACTGTGTCGGTACTGAAACTAATGACTTCTGCACCCAACTTCTTAAATTCTTCATAGTGCGAAGCGGCTTCACTTAATTCGGTCGGGCATACAAAAGTAAAATCTGCAGGATAAAAAAGAAGCACTACCCATTTACCTCTATAATCTTCAAACTTCGCTTTTTTAAATTGTTCACTCTGGAAATATTCAAATTCAATGTTGGGAACTGCCTGACCAATGGTTACCATATGAAATCGTACTTAAATAGTAATAGTTATAATTGTACCAAACTTTACTTTTTTTCCGTGAGAATAAGATAAGAACCCAAGAATATACTCACAGCACTAATTATCAATACACCACTGAGCCGCTCTCCAAAAAAGGGAATTGCAAAAACGGCAGCTGCAACAGGCGCAATATAGGTTGTAGAGGCAACAATAAATGCGGAAACATGTTTAAGGCTCCATTGATACAGGAAAAAAACACAACAGAATTAACAGATGCAAGAGCAAGAAGACTCAGCATGACAGGCAAACTGCTGTGACTGAACTGCACAATCGTGACAATAAATGATATCTTCGTAATAATAAAAAACAAAATAGCTATCACTAATGCAATTGTAAAATTAATCACCAGGAATAGTGAGGGGGCAATTTGTTTACTAAGGCGTTTTGTATAGACTAGATATGTCGACCAGGAAATCACTGAGCAAAGAATAAGAATGTTCCCGTGAAAAGTTCCTATCGAATGAACAAGACTGCTTCCTTTAATAGATTCTAAAATAAGTAGGGAAGACCCCCCAAAACAAATGATCATACTAACGATACGTTTTAGAGAAATCTTTTCTTTAAATAAAAAATAACTGAAGAGAGAAACAAATACGGGGATAAGAAGATAAAAAAGCTGAGATACAACGCTTGTTGTATATTGAATAACTACAACAAAGAAAAGGACATTAATGCTAAATAAAATTCCAGCGGGAATTAAAGATCTCAACGTTTTAGTCGTTATCACTTTGAGGTGCTTTACGAAAAGCGGAATGATTAATAGTGTCGCAATCCCAAACCGGATAAAAAGGATTTGATAGGAGTTAAATTCCTTTAATGCCACCTTCATGAAAAGAGGGGAAACACCACCAAGTATACCTGTCATAATAAGGGCAAATATTGCTGATGTTCGACTAGAAAGATGCATAAACGTCAATTATAATTGAATGCATATGAAAATATCCTCAGTCCATGCGCAGGAAATATTAGACAGCAGGGGCAACCCCACTATTGAATGCGTTACAACTCTTGAAAATGGCATTACTGGGTGGGCAGCGGTTCCATCGGGTGCTTCAACAGGAAAATATGAAGCAATGGAACTGCGAGATGGCGACCAAAAAAGATATCTAGGATTGGGAGTTTTAAAAGCAGTTGAAAATGTTAATACAAAAATTAATGATGTAGTAAAAGGGCTAGATGCTTCAAACCAAGAAAGCCTAGATAAAAAAATGATTGATCTGGACGCCACAGAAAATAAAGCGAGTCTTGGTGCGAATGCTATTCTTTCTGTTTCTCTCAGTGCTGCACGTGCTGAGGCAACTGCAGAAAAAAAACCACTTTATGAATATCTCTCCAAGTTCAATCCAGATTTCAAAGGAATTTACACCATGCCAATCCCTGAAATGAATGTCATGAATGGCGGAAAACATGCAAACTGGGCAATGGATATTCAAGAATACATATTGTTTCCAATAGGTGCTCCATCTGTGGTTGAAGCGATACGCATGAATGCGGAAGTGTATGCTCATCTGAAAATCATAGTAAAAAGCAAGGGTCATGCCATCACTGTAGGAGATGAGGGTGGATTTGCCCCTGCAACGACAAAAAACAATGAAGAGCCATTTGAATTAATGAGCGAAGCGATTGAGAAGGCTGGTTATGAACTGGGAAAAGATATCAGCTTTGGTATTGATCCAGCCGCTTCTGAATTTTTCAAGGAAGGTAGGTATCAATTCAAGAAAGAAGGAAAATCATTAACAACCGACGAATTGCTGGAATTTTATTTGAGTATCTGGAAAAAATATCCAATTGTTTCTATGGAGGACATGTTTGATCAAGATGATTGGGCCGGATTCGAAAAACTGTTTGAAAAAACAGAAGGAAAAATGCAAGTGATGGGAGATGACTTGTTCGTA
>Ga0100400_1002209_pt1 | contig 13587 bp, 14 predicted proteins | sample CryGeymeta201524_FD_80420 | JGI IMG/M metagenome (GOLD analysis project Ga0100400, IMG submission 80420) | Groundwater microbial communities from Crystal Geyser aquifers in Utah, USA - Crystal Geyser metaG 2015-24 | ecosystem: Environmental > Aquatic > Deep subsurface > Groundwater | place: USA... | reverse complement strand
AGTTGTATTAATAATGCCTGAATATCCCATAAAACCAGTTTCAACAAAGGGCAAATATTTAAAACGAATTGCAAATTCTAATCATGTTTTAAGCACGTCAGAAGTAGTAAACATGCATCTAAACACTTTTAACACTAGTTGGGATTATCATACCAATAACCACTTTAAGATAGATGATATTTCATTAGAAAAAGTTCAATTAGCAATTGAAACAATTAATCAAACAGGCAAAAAAATTACTGATGACCCATTAACCTTTCTAAATAAAAACGATTTAATTCGTGAAGATAGACTAACAAATGCAGGGTATTTATTGTTTACTAAAAGAGATACAGTAATTACAACCATTGAGTTAGGTCGGTTTCAAACAGAAATAATAATAAAAGATACCGACAGAACTAAAGCAGACATTTTAACACAAATTGAACAAGTACTTGACTTTGTAAAAAAACATATTAATAAAGAAGTTATAATTACTGGAGCTGCACGTAATACCCAAAAGTGGGAATATCCCATTGAAGCAATACGCGAAATTGTTTTAAATATGATAGTGCATCGCGATTATCGCTCATCTTCCGATTCAATTGTAAAAGTGTTTGACAATAAAATCGAATTTTATAACCCAGGTAGATTGCCCGAAAATATTACAGTAGAAGATTTATTGTCAAATAATTATAAGTCAACACCAAGAAATAAACTTATTGCCGATTTTTTTAAATCATTGGGATTAATCGAAAAATATGGTTCCGGTATTAAAAGAATTGTTGATTATTTTATCGCAGATAATTTACCGAGCCCTGAGTTTAAAAATATTTCAGATGGGTTTTTGGTAACTGTTTATTCTGGAAAATATTTTAGCTCTTCAGAAAATGTTACAGAAAATGTTACAGAAAATGTTACAGAAAATGTTACAGAAAATCGGATTAATATATTAATAAAATTAATAACCGACAATCCAAAAATTACAACAACAGAACTGTCTGAAAAATTGAATGTTACCAGAATGACCATCCATAGGGATTTAGATGATTTGAAAGCAATTAATCGGATTAAGCGTATTGGACCAGATAAAGGCGGGTATTGGGAGGTAAAAAAATGAGTAATTTTGCAGAAAAAAGAATGTAACTATTCATTATCCATAAGAATTATCACGCAAAGGTGTTCACCCCGTTAGATAGATAGCTTAAAAAATAAACGAAAGTGAAATTTTAATTATCTAACGGGGCAGGAAACGCAATAAAAATAGAAAAAGAAATATAGTAACAAAAATATGATTATGAAAAGCTTATTGTTTAACTTATAAACACAATTTAAGCATGCAATAAAAAAATCATAAATGATTTTTTTTAACTCTGCGTGCTTGATACTTTGAGAGCATTGCGACTTTGCGAGACAAAAGACAAAATAAGTTTAATAAAAAAACATTAACTTTGATACTGATTAGTTACAAAAGAACTGAACAATAAATGGGAAAACAATTATCAGAAAACGAAATAAAAGAAATTCTAAAAGCTGCTTTTTGGGATGTAAATATTACAAAAGATGAATTATTTGATATATTTTCTGCTAAAAAAGAATCTATTTATTCAGTTAATATTAATAAAATCTATTCAAGATTATTAAATTCGTACGATTGGTACACTATTCTATCAATTATTGATAACAATAAGATTAAAGATTTATTAAAAGATGAGGTTTTACAATTGATATGGCCCAAATCTGTTTCAAAAAAATATTATAATGCAAAAAGAATTTTATACAAGTAATTTATATCCTTTACAGGATGAAGTTTTATCTTTAGTACAGGAATTAGACCTTGGGTTTTATTTAACAGGGGGTACTGCTTTAGGCAGATTTTATTTAAAACATCGTTATTCCGATGATTTAGATTTTTTTATTAACAATGTTTCAAATTTTAAAGAAAAAATCGCTACCTGTATTCAATCTTTTACCGACAAATATAAAAGTAATTTCAATCTTGGTTTGCTTGACGATTCCTTTTCGAGAATGAATATAAAAACTGAAAATTGTGTTTTAAAATTAGATTTTGTAAATGATATTCCTCAATATTTTGGGAAATATAATAATTTTAAGCTGTTTCACAAGGTTGATAATCCGATTAACATACTTTCAAATAAAATTTCAGCTTTGCCTCGAAACTCTCCAAAAGATATTGCAGATATAATTTATCTTTCTACTAATTATAAATTTCAGTGGGAAGTCATCATTAAAAATGCACAAATGAAAGATATGTGGGTAAATCCCATTGATGTATCGTCAATAATTGATACTTTTCCAATAGAATTATTCGATGAAATAAACTGGATTGATAAACCCGATTACATTTATTTGTCAGATTGTTTGAAAATTATATCTAAAGAAGTACTTTTGGGTAAAGAAAATTCATTAAAAAAGTAAAATGAGCGATATTGCTATAAAAGTCGAAAATCTCTCTAAAAAATACACCATAGGAACCAAAGTCAGCGGTTCCTTACGCGAAACTATTGTACACAAATGGAATTCTTTATCTAATAAAACAAATAGCAATAATGAAGAATTTTGGGCATTAAAAGATATTTCGTTTGAGGTTAAACAAGGCGAGATTCTTGGAATTATTGGAAAAAATGGTGCCGGTAAAAGCACGTTGTTAAAAGTTTTGTCGCGGATAACTGAACCAACATCGGGGCGTTTTGTTATGAATGGCAGAGTTTCTTCGCTTTTAGAAGTTGGCACCGGTTTTCATCCCGAACTTACAGGGCGTGAAAATATTTATCTAAATGGAACTATTCTCGGCATGACCCGCAAAGAAGTAAAGCAAAAATTTGATGAAATTGTTGATTTTTCCGGTGTCGAAAAATTTATTGATACCCCAGTAAAACATTACAGTTCCGGTATGTATGTTCGATTGGCTTTTGCTGTAGCTGCCCATTTAGAGCCCGAAATATTAATTATTGACGAAGTACTTGCGGTTGGCGATGCAGAGTTTCAAAAAAAATGTTTAGGAAAAATGGATTCTGTAGCAAAAGAGGGGAGAACTGTGTTATTTGTTAGCCATAATATGGGGGCAGTTAATTCCTTATGCTCAAATTGCATATTGTTAAATAATGGGAATATTGTTACTAATAATAAAACTGCAGATGTTATATTAAAATATTACTCAAATGAAAATAGCACAGCATTTTTTGAACCCAAAACAAAAAAAATAGGAGACAGTAATATTGAACTAATTTCTGGATGGGTTGAGAATTTAGATGGAAAAATTCAAAATTCATTTAATTTTAACGAAAGTTTTAATGTTTGCATGAAATATAAAATTTTAACCGAACAGTTATCAATTCCTGTCCCAAATTTTCATTTTTATTATACCGATGGCAGTTATGCTTTTGTTTCACAACCAGCTTCTGAAAAAGTAAAAGAAAAAGGAATTTATATTGCAAAGTGCAACATTCCAAAATTCTTTTTAAATAATAAAACATATTTTGTTGGATTAGCAATAACAACATACCATGAAGTTGGTTATGATGTTAATTTTTGGGAACAAAATGCTTTATCATTTATTATTAAAGATGAAATGAATTATTCGGAAATTAATCGTTACAATTATCATAGTGAAATACCAGGTGTTATTAGACCATTATTAAATTGGAAAACAGAAAAAATAAGTTAATAAATTTTGAGCCCCCCTCTAAAATGAAAATAACTTACTTTTACATCAGTTTATGTCGTGCATGTCCTTTTTGTCCCTGAAATAGTACAGGATTAGAAATTAGAGGTTAGAAATTAGAAAACAGAACTCGGAGGTCTAAAATTAAAACATCACCTGTTTTTGGTCATTTTTCGCAAATATTGACTTTTTGGAGCAGACTCATTATTTTGTGGATGTTAAATATAGTTTTACCTTTGTTTTTTTTGACGGGATACGTTCAAATAGCATAAATTGAGAAAACAATGAAAGTAGTAATTTTTGCAGGTGGCTTGGGAACAAGAATATCAGAAGAAACAGACAAGCAACCAAAGCCAATGATAGAAATTGGCGGTAAACCGATAATCTGGCATATCATGAAAATTTATGAGGTGCATGGATTCAACGATTTCGTTGTTTGTCTTGGCTACAAGGGTTATGTGATTAAAGAATATTTTATGAATTATTTCATGCATAATTCCGATGTAACCATTAATTTATCAAACAACAAAGTGGAAGTGCATCAAACCGAAACAGAATCATTCAAGATAACCCTTGTTGATACAGGATTAAATACCAAGACGGCAGGACGTTTGAAAAGAATAAAAAAATATATTGGCAACGAAACGTTTATGCTCACCTACGGTGACGGTCTTACGGATTTGAATCTGAAAAAACTCCTTGAGTTTCATAAGAAGCATGGTAAAATAGCCACAGTAACATCTGTTCAACCAGCACCAAAATTCGGTTCCTTGGATATTCAGAATGACGGAAAGGTTTCAAGATTTCTGGAAAAACCAAAGGGGGATGGTTATTGGATAAATGGTGGATTTTTTGTTCTTCAGCCAGATGTTTTCAAATACCTGAGAAAAAATGCCGATGACGTGATGTGGGAAGGTTCTCCCCTTGAAGAACTATCTGAAGATGGCCAATTAGTTGCATATAAACATACCGGATTTTGGAAATGTATGGACGCTATGAGAGATAAAATTGAACTTGAAAATTTGTGGAATTCAAATCAGGCAAAATGGAAAATCTGGTAAAAACAAATTTATTTAATGGGGTTTATAACGGCAAAACTGTTTTAATAACCGGGAATACCGGGTTTAAAGGTTCCTGGTTAGCTTTGTGGTTAATTAAGTTAGGGGCAAATGTTATTGGATATTCAAAAAATATTATTTCAAAACCATCACATTTTTCATTATTGAATTTAAAATATAAAACCTATTTTAATGATATTTTAGATATTAAATCCCTGAACAAAGTTATATTAAAACATAAACCAGACATCGTATTCCATTTAGCTGCACAATCTTTAGTGATAGAATCTTATAAAAATCCCTTTGAAACATATTCTACTAATGTTATAGGAACTTTAAACGTATTAAATGCTTCTTTAAAAAACAAAAGTGTTAAAGTTTTTATCAATGTTACAACTGATAAGGTTTATGAAAACATTGAAAACAAATTATTTTATAAAGAAACAGACAGGTTGGGTGGATTCGATATGTATAGCTCTTCAAAAGCTTGTTCCGAAATATTAACAGCTTCATTTCAAAAATCTTTTTTGCAAGATTCCATTATGTTACTTGCGTCCGCAAGAGCTGGTAATGTTATTGGTGGTGGCGATTGGGCAAAAGATAGATTAATTCCAGATTTAATGAGAGGTTTAGAAAACAATCAAAAAAAAGAAATCAGAAGTCCTAAATCTGTACGTCCATGGGAACATGTATTAGAACCACTTTCCGGATATTTATTGTTAGGTCAGCAATTATTAGAAAATAAAAAAGAATTTGCCCAGTCATGGAACTTCGGTCCAAACTATAAAAAATCATATTCAGTTGAAACAATAATTGAAATGATAAAAAATAATTGGGACAAAATTAATTTCAAAATAAATGAAGACAAATCAAAAAAATATCATGAATCAGAAATATTAAAATTAGATTGTTCTAAAGCATTTAAAAAACTTTACTGGAAACCTGTTTGGGACATTGAAACAACTATTAAACATACAACCTATTGGTACAAAAACTTTTATGAAAAAAATGAAATAAACACTTATAACAATTTAAGTGCTTACATATCAGACGCAAAATTAAAATCTTTAATCTGGACAAAATAAAAATGGATTTTACCGAAACAAAATTAAAGGGAGCTTTTATAATTAATGCAAATTTGTTAGAAGATGATAGAGGTGGATTTGCCCGTATTTTTTGTAAAAACGAGTTTAAAAAAATTGGACATAATAAAGAATTTGTTCAAATTAATCAATCGTATAATATTAAAAGTGGAACTTTAAGAGGAATGCATTATCAGGAACCTCCTTATTCTGAAATAAAACTAATACGTTGTATTAAAGGTGTTGTGTATGATGTTATTATTGATTTAAGGCAGTCTTCGCCAACTTTTCTAAAATGGGTTGGGTTAGAATTATCAAAAAAAAACAAAAAAATGCTCTATATTCCCGAAGGTTTTGCTCATGGTTTTTTAACCTTAGAAGATAATTCAGAATTAATTTATCATCACACTAATTTTTATGAGCCATCGGCAGAAAGAGGAATTCGTTTTGACGATAAAATTATAAATATAAAATGGAGTTCTAATATAAATTGCATCTCTGAAAAAGATAGAGATTTACCATTATTAACAAGTAATTTCAAAGGAATTAATATATGAAATGCCGTTTCTGTAAAAATGAGTTATCAAATGTTTTTATTGATTTAGGGAACTCTCCACCCTCAAATTCATTTTTATCATTATCTCAATTAAATGAACCGGAAAGTTATTATCCTTTGAAAATTTTTGTATGCGATAAATGCTTTTTAGTGCAAATAGACGAATATAAAAAAGCAACTGAAATATTTGACAAAAACTATGCGTATTTCTCATCATACTCAACAAGTTGGCTTAACCATGCAAAAAAATATACCGAATTAATGATTAGCCGATTTGGTTTAAATAATAAATCATTAGTTGTTGAAATTGCTTCAAACGATGGTTATTTACTTCAATATTTTAAGGAAAGAAATATTCCCGTACTTGGGGTTGAACCAACGGCAAATACCGCAAAAATTGCTATTGATAAAGGAATAAATACAATTATTGATTTTTTTGGAAGTAGGTATGCAGAAGAAAATCTAAAAAATAAAGCTGATTTAATTTTAGGGAATAATGTTTTGGCTCATGTCCCCGATATAAATGATTTTGTAAAAGGAATAAAAATTGCTTTAAAATCAACTGGAGTTAACACTTTTGAATTTCCACATTTGTGCAAATTAATTGAAAAAAATCAGTTTGATACAATTTATCACGAACATTTTTCATATTTATCTCTAACCTCTGTAAAATCAATTTTTGAAAAACAAGGATTAACAATTTTTGATATAGAAGAATTACCAACACATGGCGGTTCACTTCGAATTTATACCAAACATACAGAAGACTATTCAAAATCAATTTCAATTAACGTTGCAAAACTTTTAGATTATGAAGAAAAAATTGGCGTTAAAAAATTGATTTATTATAACAATTTTCAAATAAAAGTTGATAAAATTAAAATGGATTTTTTACAATTTTTATATACTGCAAAAAAAGAAAATAAAAAAGTTATTGGTTACGGCGCTGCAGCAAAAGGAAATACTCTATTAAATTATTGCGGAATTAAAGGAACAGATTTAATCGAATTTGTTGTTGACGCATCACCATTTAAACAAGGATTATTTTTGCCAGGCAGTAAAATCCCAATTGTTGATGAAAGCCAAATATTTGCTTATAAACCAGATTTTATTGTAATTTTGCCATGGAATATTAAAGAGGAAATCACAAAACAATTGAGTTATATACGTGAGTGGGGAGGGAAGTTTGTAATTACTATACCTGATTTGCTGGTTTATTAAAATATTAATTATGAAAATATTACTTACCGGTTCTTCCGGATTTGTCGGGAAACATGTTTTAACTGAATTGTTAAAATATTCACATACTGTTATTATTTCTACCACTGACACATCAAAAACATTTATCAGTGATAATAATGACAGGTTTGAAAAAATGGAATTTAATATTAATTTTGCTGACAATTATGGCAATTTAATGAGATATTTTGGTTATCCTGATATGCTGATTCATCTTGCATGGCAAGGGTTGCCAAATTATAACGAATCCATACATGATGAACAATTAATTGGACATTATAAATTCATTAAAAATCTTGTTGAGAATGGAATGAAAAAAATTGTTGCTTCTGGAACCTGTTTAGAATATGGATTACAGGAAGGTTGTCTTGCGGAAACAATGAAAAGCAATCCCATCCTCCCCTATGCCATCGCAAAAACAAAACTATGCGATTATATTGGTTCATTACAAAAACAACACCGTTTCAAATTTAATTGGCTTAGGTTATTTTATATGTATGGAGAAGGGCAAAATACAAAGTCAATTCTTTCACAATTGGAAAATGCAATTAAAAACAAGCAGCACACATTTAATATGTCCAAAGGTGAGCAACAAAGAGATTATCTCCCCATAGAAAAAGTGGCTGAATATATTGTGAAAGTGGCATTGCAAAAGAAAATTGAGGGAATAGTAAATTGTTGTTCAGGGAAACCGATAACTATTTTTACATTAGTACAGGAGTATCTGAATAAACACCATGCAGAAATAAAACTGAATTTGGGTTGCTTCCCATATCCGGATTATGAACCATTTTCATTCTATGGCGATACGCAAAAACTAAATTTGGCTCTGGGAAACAATTTAAATAAATAATCAGATTAAACAAATTTATGGAAGACGAATTAAAAGCCTTATCAAAGGGGTATAAAATCATTTTCAAACAAAATCCGGTGCCTCTTTTTCAAAATAAAGTATATAAAACAAGAGGGGAAGCAATCCGGGCTGCTACTGGTGAAATTAAACTTGCTATGTCCACTCATACGGGTTTAATCTTTAATAAGACTTTTGACAGCAGTTTGATGAATTATGATGCGGAGTATCATAATGAACTAACTTATTCATTTGTTTTTAAAGAACATTTGGAACATGTTTTTGATATTATTAATAAACACACCCTTAACAATAAAAAAGTAATAGAAATAGGATGTGGAAAAGGTCAGTTTTTTAATATTTTGAAAGAGAAGAAAATCAATTGTACTGGATTTGATCCCGCTTTTGAAGGCAATGATCCTGCCATAATAAAGGATTATTTCAGTTCTAAATATAACATTAAAGGCGATTTAATAATACTAAGACACACTCTGGAGCATATTGAAAATCCATATATGTTTATTTCTGAAATTGCAAAAGCCAATAATTACATGGGGCATATATTTATTGATGTTCCTACTTTAGATTGGATAATTAAAAAACAGGCATTTTGGGATATTTTTTATGAACATTGTAATTATTTTACTGAAACAAGTTTGCGTACAATGTTTAATACGGCTGAAACCGGTAGTTTTTTTGGTGGTCAGTACATATATTGCATTGCTGAATTAAAAGAATTAAAGCCGACTATTGAAAAGCAATTTTTTAATCCAATTGAAAATATTTTATTTGATTCAAGTATTCTTAAATGGAAAAAATTCCTTGATGAGAAAAAAAATATTGCTGTCTGGGGAGCCGCAGCAAAAGGAACCACTTTTTTGAATTTGCTAGATAAAAAAAATGAAAAAATAAAGTTTGTAATTGATATTAATCATAAGAAACAAAACATGTTTATCGCTTGTACAGGTCATCCCGTATATTCGCCTGAAGCACTTGAAAATAATGTCATTGAGAATGTTTTGGTAATGAATGAAAATTACATGAGTGAAATCAGACAATTAATAAATAACCAATCAATAAATCTTTATAGCATATAAGCATGAATCCTGTTGAACAATTTAAAAAAGAAGTTACTGAAAACATTGCGCAACAAAGCAGTAACGCAGTATTGCAAAAAGCAAGTTTTGAATTTATGAAGGAATCCGGAAAATCAAAGTACTCTTACAGTTTTACATGGATGGGTATGCCAATCATTCAATATCCACAAGACATAATTGCCATGCAAGAAATTATTTGGCAGATACAGCCCGATTTAATTATTGAAACTGGAGTTGCTCATGGTGGTTCAATTGTATATTATGCCTCTTTATTGGAACTTATAGGAAAGGATGGTATAGTAGTAGGAATTGATATAGATATTCGCAAACATAATCGTGAATTAATTGAAACTCATCCTATGTTTAAAAGAATTAAGCTAATAGAAAGATCTTCCATTAGTAACGAAACAATAAAGGAAGTTGAACAAATTGTAAAAACAAAAAATAGAATTATGGTTTGCCTTGATAGTAACCATACACATGAACATGTTTTAAAAGAATTACAATTATATTCTAATTTTGTAACAACAGGCAGCTACTGTGTGGTATTTGACACTATAATAGAAGATATGCCCGCTGATTATATTTGGAATCGTCCTTGGGGTAAAGGAAACAATCCAAAAACTGCAGTTTGGGAATTTTTAAAAACAAATGATAATTTCATTATTGATAAAAATATTGAAAATAAATTATTAATTACTGTTGCTCCTGACGGATTTTTAAAAAGAATAAAGCAGAAATGAATATAAATATACAACATATTTTAGGACAAGGCGAAGGAATTTCAATTGAATTTAAAAAAGCATCCAATGTGTTACCTGAAAGTTTTTTTGAAACAGTTTGTGCTTTTTTAAATCGAAACGGTGGTTCTATCTTGTTAGGAGTTAACGATGATAAAACAATTACAGGCATCGAAGCTAAAACTGCCGAACTGCTTTGCAAGCAAATTGCAAACCTGAGTAATAATCCTCAAAAACTGTATCAATCGTTTCTGATTGAACCACATGTAGTTGATTATCAAAATAAAAAAATCATTTATATTTATGTACCTGTTTCTTCACAAGTACACAAATGCAAGGGTAAGATTTTTGATAGGAGTGCCGATGGAGATTTTGAACTTAAAACCAATGAACCTATCAAAAATCTGTATAATCGAAAAAATACGCTCTATTCCGAAAATACGATTTATCCATATTTGAAAGAAAATGATTTTGTTGAAGGGATTGTTGAACGAACACGAAGAATAATAAAGTTTAACCGCCCGGAACATCCCTGGAACGCTCTCTCCGATTTAGATTTCTTTAAAACTTCAGGATTATTTCGTAAAGATTTAATTACAGGCAACGAGGGATTTACAATGACTGCACTCTTATTGTTCGGTAAAGATGAAGTTATACAAAGTGCAATACCTCACTATAAAATAGATGCAATACTACGTAAAGTTGACACTGACCATTACGATGACCGGGAAAATATCAGATGTAATCTTATTGATGCGTACGACAAACTAATGAATTTTGTAGCAAAACATCTCCCTGATAAATTTTATTTGCAAGGGGAGCAACGAATTTCGTTACGCGAAAAAATATTTCGTGAAATTGTTGCTAATATGCTTATTCATCGCGAATATACCAATGCTTTTCCGGCATCGTTGATTATATACAACAATAGGGTAGAAACTAAAAATGCTAACAAACCTTATCATTACGGACAACTTTTTCCTGATACATTTTCCCCCTTTCCTAAAAATCCCCATATTGCACAAATGTTTACACAAATAGGGCGATCCGAGGAACTCGGTACTGGTTTGCGAAATGTCTATAAATATTCAAAAGCATATTCGGAAAGTGATAAAATTATATTTCTTGAAGATGATGTATTTACTGTGGAAATTCCTATACCTAACACTGTCAATATTGAATTGAATGGCAATGAATTAGAGAATGGGGGATTAAATGGGGGATTAAATGGGGGATTAAATGGGGGATTAAATGAGAGCGACAAAACATACATTGCTCAACTTTATCAAATAATTCAAAACACAGAAGGGAAAAATACAAAAGATTTATCAAAAATACTTCATAAACCAAATAGAACAATCGAAAAATGGGTAAAAAAACTAAAAGATAATAATAAAATTGTTTTTCGGGGAAGTAAAAAAACAGGAGGGTATTTTATTTTGAAATAATGTTACTGCTTAGCATCAAATGAAGAAATTTCGAAAAATGATCAATGTCAAATATTCAATTTACAATTAACAAATAAAAAAAATAAAAATGACGAAGGAAGAAGCGCAAGAGGCGGAATCCAGAAATGACTTTATTCATAAAATGGGAATCTGTAGAAAAGAACTTCGCGAAACAAAAGTTGCATTAAAAATTATGAGCAGAAAACCATATAAGGAAGTTTTAAGTAAATCAGAAATGGCAATAAGGAATGTTTGGAACTTCTTGCTATCTTTTCAAAAAGTATTGAAACTGCAAGAAAGAATCATGCTCACAGCAAAAGCATGGTTGACATTTAAGCGAGTTCGTTATTTGCCTGATTCATACTTGTACATTGTTCGTTGTACATTTGTTATTGAATATTTTTAAATTTATGAACTTATTCTGAATTATACATGCTACTGGGTAGTAACGAAATTATTATTATTAAGAACCATCCTAAAACTTGCTGTTTGGGAGTTTTTAAAAAAAATGATACTTTTGCAATAGATAAAAATATAGAAAATGAATTAATGATTACATCTGCACCAGATGGTTATTTAAAAAGAGTAAAATAATATGAACCCATTAGTGAGTGTTGGTATTCCAACATATAACCGGCCCGAAGGATTAAAGCGAACGCTTGAGCAGATAACAGCACAAACATATTCGCATTTAGAAATTATTGTTTCGGACAATTGTTCCCCGAATAAAGAAGTAAAAAAAATAACGGAGGAGTTTGCAGCAAAAGATACGCGAATACAATATTTCAGACATGATTTGAATATGGGAATGTCGTTTAATTTTCAATTTGTTTTAAAAAAAGCGTCGGGAGAATATTTTATGTGGGCATCCGATGACGATGAATGGGAACCATTGTTTATAGAAACATGTTTAAGAACAATAAAAGACGCGGGTTTGGCAATGCAAAGCAGCTTCAGGACAAATCACAGAGCTAAAAATCAATTTGAAGTTTATAACGGACCCGTATTATCAACGGCAAATCATACTTTTGACAACATTATTCGATTTCTTCAAAATGTAAAACCATCCATATTCTATGGGTTGTACAGAAAAGAAGCCATTTTTGATTTTACGAAAATTAAATATTTTGATTTATTTGATGTATATTTTATCATACGTACTATTTTACGATATGGAATTAATACTTTTCCCGAACAGTTATATACGGCAGGTATTGATGCTGACAATTATCAATTTAAAAGTGTAAACCCTAAAAAAAACAGATTATTTAACTATGATTCCTTTTTAAAAAATACAATTTCTGAAATATTCCGATGCAAACATTTAACACTTAAGCAAAAAATTATTTGTGCGCAGGTATCCTTCTTTAAAACATTATGGTCTTTCACATGGCTTGAAAAAGAAATAAGACCTGTCCAAGTTATAGTAGTAAAAAACGTCTTACGAACATTAATATTCGCAACAAATATTTTTTGTAAATTAATTAAAGGTACAAATTACTATATCGTTAAAGAGAACCCATGATTCATATATTGAAAAATATTTTAAAAACATCACTGTTTAATCTGCTTTATTCAATTATGTTTAACTTCAAAAAGAGATATTATAATATTGCAAAACAAAATTTATTTAATCTAAAAAATGAATTGAAGTACCCGGATTCGTCAAAATACAAAAAATCATTCTCACAATGCGGAGAGGATTTAATAGTGCAATTTCTATTTGATAGACTTAAAATTTATAATCCTACCTATATGGATATTGGAGCATACCATCCTTTTTTAATAAGCAATACCGCTCTTTTTCACTTAAAAGGTTCAAAAGGAATTAATATTGAACCAAATGCTGAGTT
>Ga0100400_1002208_pt1 | contig 13590 bp, 16 predicted proteins | sample CryGeymeta201524_FD_80420 | JGI IMG/M metagenome (GOLD analysis project Ga0100400, IMG submission 80420) | Groundwater microbial communities from Crystal Geyser aquifers in Utah, USA - Crystal Geyser metaG 2015-24 | ecosystem: Environmental > Aquatic > Deep subsurface > Groundwater | place: USA... | reverse complement strand
TGGCATAACCGGCACGGGCAACCCCGTGCAAACTTTCGTTCCACCAATTGTATTCGGGCACATTCAAACGGTTAATTGCTGGCGAAGTATAAACCATTTGGTCTATTTTTTCCTGAACCGTCATTTGCGAAACAAGCAGTTCAACCCGTTCGTCGATGGGCAAACTAGTGTTTAGAAACTCAAAATTTTCGGATTGCGAAAATGCGTTAAAAAAGACTGCAATTAAAAGCAGGTTAAAAGTAATTTTTTTCATTTTTATCAGATTTTTACTGTTCTGGTCTGTTATGGCAAAAATAATATTTAAAAGGATAAACTGCTTCGGAAAATAATGTAAATTTCAAATTTTAATTTTGCTTAAATGAACAACAACAAAAACATTCATTTTGAAAAATATAAAGAACTACTGAAAGAAATCGACCAACATGCGTCTTTTCTGGAAGATATGCACCATAAACATATAAAATGCAGGAATGGCTGCGATTTATGTTGTATAGATTTCAGCGTTTTTCCGGTTGAATTTTATTTCATTCTAAACGAACTGAAAAAGATAAATTTCAAACCCGAACATGATGTGGATACTAAAAATGAAATCTGTGTATTTCTGAAAAACAGCTCGTGCACCATTTATGAGCAGCGCCCCATCATGTGCCGCACTCACGGATTACCGCTACTTTATACCAATGACGAAGGGGAATATGAACTCTCTGCCTGTGAACTGAATTTTACAGAATTTGATTTTGACGATTTTACAGTTGTGAACACCCTTCCTCAGGATAAATTCAATAGCAAACTTTTTCTCCTGAACAGGGAATTTATCGCTAAATTTCAGGACAAAAAATATGGTGAATTAGAATTAATTCCGTTAAAAGAACTTGGAAAACAGTTATATAAAAACGAAAATATACAATAACCATTAATTTATTAAAAATATGAAAATCAGACTTTTAATTCCAGCGCTTTTGATTGCTGTTAGCGCCTTCTCACAAAACAAACAGCCTAAAGTTTACGAACCCACCTGGGAATCGCTGGCTACCCATAAAATGCCGGAGTGGTACGACGATGCAAAAATCGGCCTGAGCAAACACTGGGGAGTGTATTCGGTGCCTGCCTGGGCGCCGCGTGTGAAAGGGATTTCTTATGCCGAATGGTACTGGAACAAAATGATGGATCCAAAAAATCCAACATACGACTATCATCGCGAAAATTATGGCGACAAAACCTACGACGATTTTATCCCGCGGTGGAAAGCCGAAAGTTACAATGCAGATGATTGGGCAAAATTCGCAAAGAAAATGGGCGCCAAATACATGTTCATCACATCAAAACTTCACGATGGATTTTGTTTGTGGCCCACAAAATTTACCGACAGGAATGCCATGAAAATGGGTCCGAAAAAAGATATTCTGGGCGAATATTTTAAAGCAGGCCGCAAAGAAGGCCTGAAAGTGGGATTGTATTACTCACTTTATGAATGGTTTAACCCGCTTTATACTGGCAAAGATATTCCGTATGCCGGGTTGAAAAAAGTGGACAATTATGTTAACGATTTTATGATTCCTCAAATCAAAGAGCTGATTGATTTATACCAACCCGACTTTTTCTATTTTGATGGTGAATGGGATCACCCCGAACCATTCTGGAAAATGAAGGAAGTTGTGGCCTATTATTACAACGAAGCTGAAAAACGAAGACAGGAAGTATTTGTAAACGATCGTTTCGGGAAAGACGAACGCGGAAAACGGGGTGATTTATACAATATTGAATACGAATTTGGCAGCGCTCTTGAAGGATTGCTCACCCACAAATGGAGTTACTGGCAGGGAATAGCAAAAACCTTTGGTTATAATAATGACACTGATCCACAGGATTGTCTTTCACCAAAACAATTTATTGATAAAGTAATTGACGGGGTGAGCAGAAACGGAAATTTCGATATTAATGTTGGTCCAACCGCTGCCGGCATAATTCCTGAATATGAGCAATATCCGCTGCTTAAATTGGGTGAATGGCTCGAAGTAAACGGCGAAGCAATATACGGAACCCGCACATGGAACAAGAAACAAAATGAAGGCGATGCCTGTTTCACGGTTAAAGGTGATTATTTGTACGCCATATTTTTAAAATGGCAAGGCAACCAGTTTAAACTGAAAGATGTTAAACCAGTTACTGGTTCATCAATTCAAATGCTGGGCGTTCCGGGAGATTTAAAATGGACGTGGAATGAAACGGACGGATTGACCATCAGCTACCCCGAACAGAAAGCGCGACCAACCTCCACCAGTTATGCCTGGTCGTTTAAAATCAAAATAAAATAGCAATTTATGCTGATAAAAATTGCCGGTGTTCAAAAAAAAAAGATTACCGGCAATTTTTTTATTTGCATTTCATTATTGAGATTCTTTCACTTCATTTCATTTCGCGCAGAATGACAATGAGTTAAGTATAGATAAGCTGATAGCAGGGGCTGGGTTGGCGGCAAAGCCGCCAACCCAGCCCCTGCTATCAGCAAACACCACAAAAGCCTTGTCATTCCGAGCGAAGCGAGGAATCTCATTAAAATTTACCGTACAGTAGTGAAAAAAAATCAGATTACAGTAATTACTGAACAATAATTAACTTATTTGCCCTACTTTTTTCTCCGGAAATATTGAGGTAATAAACACCTGTCGGAAAACGGTTCGATTCGTTTAAATTTATTTGGAAAAGCGCCCTGTTTACATTTACATTCTTCAAAAAAACCTGCCTGCCATAAATATCAAACAACCGGCATGTAAATTCCCCACCCAATTGCGCCCTGTGCAGCAAAACATTGATAATTCCATTTGTTACCGGATTTGGATATACTTCAGTTTCAATAATTTCGATTTCATTTTTTGCCGATGTGGAATTTGAAATTTCAATCCAGTTGATGTTAAAACCAGCGGCTCTTACCAGCATTTTTAAAATATGCTCACCTTCCTCCAATTCAATTTCCTTTGAAACGGTTCGCCAGTTTTGCCATCCACCTGTGTTTGGAGTATTAATTGTGGTTTTTAACTGATTATCAACTAAAAATTGTATTGCACCTTGACCAGTTCCTGCCACACGGGTATTCAGGTTGTAAGTACCGCTTTTTTCAACCGAAATTTTGTACTCTGCCCAGTCGTTCAAATCTGTCCAACCGATGTTCAAAAATCCATCGACATCAGCAGTTGGTTCCGAAAATAATCCTGACATTAAATAGTATTCTTCAGTTTCTATTCTGCCTGGAATCGTAAATTTCATCTCCGGGTCATAAACCGGAATATCCATATACAATTGCCCGAGTTCTGTCAACATTCCGGAAGTTCCGTATAAATCAATATATGGAAATGTATTAATTCCTCCTTTTGTTCGCCCAATAAACCAGGAATAACGATAGATATCGGGGTCGCGTTCCAGAAAATTTACGGTTCCGGCAAGATATTTTTTTTGCTCGTTTACATTTGGCACAGGACTGCTGTAATCCCATGATGCAAATTCGGTAACCCAGATGGGTTTTTTGTATTTCCGGGCATCTTTAATATAACTTAATATCGAATTTCCGGCGCCATACCAGTGTAAACCAATAAAATCAACCCGACAGGTATCACAGGCTGTGAAAAAATCGTCGAGGTAAGTAAACGGGTTATTATATGTTGTTCCTCCTTCCGAAACACAGTTTCCACAGTAATTTACGGCAGGACCAACAATTTTCAGATCGTGTTTCTGTGCAATTTTCTGCAATGCCGGCCACGCAGCAGCAGCCTGTTTTGGAGTCATGTTGGCCTGTTCCTTAAAATTGGGTTCGTTAAATCCCAGTAAATATTTTATTGTAGAATCTTTATCTGCCCAACTGCTAACTCCGGATATCCCAACATTATTCCAGGCCATCGGCGTAAAATCCACATTATAGTTCTGATAGGAATTTCTGATCGATATCAGGCTGAGTCGCCCAATTATACCACCATGATATGTTCTGAGAGGCATTTTCCATATCTTTAACCGAATGATAACCATAAGCAACACCACACTTGTAACTTTTTGTTTGCGAATAAGTTCCGAAATATAAAATAAGTAATGCCAAAAAAAATCCTGTTCTTTTCATCCGGTTAAATTATAAAAACAATTGTACGACCACAAAATAAAAAGGCATCAGTAATATTACCAATGCCTTTTTATTATCATTTTACAAATTTTCTAATACTCGTCTTCATTAAAGAAGAAATCTTCTTTACTCGGATAGTCGGGCCAAATGTCTTCAATACTTTCATACATTTCTCCTTCATCTTCCATTTCCTGAAGATTTTCAATCACTTCCAACGGTGCGCCCGAACGAATGCCAAAATCAATCAATTCGTCTTTTGTTGCCGGCCACGGCGCATCTTCCAGTTTCGATGCCAATTCAAGAGTCCAATACATTTTCTGAAATTTATGTTGTTAATCCTATTTTTTACGTTGGCGCGAATATAATAAAAATTCAATCCAAAAAAATAAAAAAATAAATGAGTTTAATTTTTAAAAATGTATGCGTAAAAACGGTTCAAAACAGTTCCCAAAATGACTGGATTTAGAATAAAACAGTTAATCTTTCTTCCATTTAACCTCTTCAATACCATTATCAAAACTCAGTTTTCTGGAAAGGACAAAAAAGAAATCGGATAGCCGGTTAATGTAAATTACAATTTCGGGTTGAACTTTCGAATGTTCGGCAAACTCCAGAATCCGTCGCTCAGCCCTACGGCAAACCGTGCGGGCTACATGGCATTGAGCCGATGCAAAATTACCGCCGGGCAAAATAAAATGAGTTAGCCCGGGCAACTGACTTTGATATTCATCAATGGAATCTTCCAAAATTTGGATGTCTTTTTTAGTAATCGAAAGGTTGGCGGTAAATGCCGCTCCCTTATCGTCAGACGCCAAAAGCGAACCAATATTGAATAACTTATTCTGGATTTGATTTAGAATATCAACCACATTTCCAGGTAATTCTGAGGATCGTAAAACTCCAATCGATGCGTTTAATTCATCAACTGTTCCATACGCTTCCAGTCGTGAATCGTATTTTTTCACGCGGCTGCCGCCAATCAACCCGGTGGTTCCGTCGTCGCCGGTTTTGGTGTAAATTTTTATCTCGTTTGCCATAAAATTTTAATAAACAGGATTTGGATTAATTTCGTCCGAATCAACTTCCCCATCTTTTAAATGAATAATGCGATGGGCATGTTGGGCAATATCGTTTTCGTGTGTTACCATTACCAAAGTGTTGCCTTTTCGGTGAATATCGGCAAAGAGCTTCATAATTTCCTCTGAAATTTTTGAATCGAGGTTACCTGTCGGTTCATCAGCCAAAAGCAACGAAGGATTGTTAACGAGCGCGCGTGCAATTGCAACTCTTTGACGCTGTCCACCCGAAAGTTCGTTTGGGCGGTGTGTCATTCGGTCTGATAGTCCAACATCGCCCAATGTTTGTTCAGCCATCACTTTGCGCTGTGCTTTTTTTACTCCCGAATATATTAGCGGCAACATTACATTCTCCAGAGCATTATTTCGTGGCAGCAAATTAAAAACCTGAAAAACAAAACCAATTTCTGAGTTTCTGATTTCGGCCAGCGAATCGTCAGTCATCCGGCTTACATCTTTACCATTTAGAACATAAGTACCGCTGGTTGGGGTATCTAAACAACCGATGATATTCATCAGCGTTGATTTTCCTGAGCCCGAAGCGCCCATAATTGCAACATATTCACCCTTGTAAATATCAATCGAAACCGAGCGTAGTGCGTGAACAATCTGGGTGCCAACCTTATAATTTTTTACGATGGATTCTAAATGGATAATTTTTTCTTTCATTATGGTTTGAAATTTTAAAATCAGTAAAAAAACAGCGGAAAATGTTACAAATATCAGGCCTTAAAATGCGGTCAAATATATTTAATTCGAATTTAAGTATCTTTGTTGAATGGCTGAATTTCTTGATCAGGAAATTAAATTTCTATCGGGTGTTGGCCCCAAAAGGGCTGAATTACTGGATAAAGAACTGAAAATTAAAACTTTCAGGGACCTGATTTATTATTTCCCATTTAAATACATCGACCGTACCAAATTTTACAGTATTGCCGAAATTCATTCTCAAATGCCTTACATTCAAATTAAAGGAAAAATCCGCTCGCTGGAAACTGCCGGAGAAGGAAACAAACAGCGTTTAACAGCCCGGTTTTTTGATGATACAGGAAGTATTGAACTGGTTTGGTTCAGCGCTATTAAATGGCAAAAAGAGCATCTTCTGCTCAATACAGAATATGTTGTTTTTGGGAAACCATCGGAATTTGGAGGCCGAATCAGCGTGGTACACCCCGAAATGGAAACCGAAGAGGAGAAACAAATCAAGCCGTCGGGACTTTTCCAGGGATATTATATTACTTCGGAAAAACTAAAAAAAACATTTGTCAACTCAAGAACAATCAACAAGTTGCAGCTCACACTTGGCAACCTGGTGAAAGGGAAAATACCGGAAACACTTCCCAAATATTTAACCGACCGCTTAAAACTGATTCCGCTGGAAGAGGCCCTGATTACGATTCACAAACCCGAAAACAGCCACGATTTAAAAAATGCTACTTTCAGGCTTAAATTTGAGGAACTGTTTTTTATCCAGTTGAAAATTCTGGCCTTAAAACATCACCGCGAAAACAAAAACAAGGGTTTCAGGTTTCCAAATGTCGGATTCAATTTTAACACATTTTACAGCAAATTTTTACCATTCGAACTAACCAATGCCCAAAAGAAGGTAATAAAGGAAATCAGGCGCGATGTAAACAGAAATGTCCAGATGAACAGGCTTTTACAGGGCGATGTGGGCAGCGGAAAAACACTGGTTGCCCTGATGACTATGTTAATTGCCATCGACAACGAATACCAATGTGCATTGATGGCGCCTACCGAAATACTGGCTCAGCAACATTTTCAATCCATTTCCAGATTTTTGAATGGAATGAATGTTGAAATTGCGTTATTAACCGGTTCAACAAAAAAAAGCGAACGGAAAGTTTTACATGAAGCATTGGAAAACAATAAAATTCAGATTCTGATTGGTACACATGCACTAATTGAAGACACTGTGGTTTTTAAAAATCTTGGGCTGGTGGTTATCGACGAGCAGCACCGCTTTGGAGTTGCACAACGGGCAAAACTGTGGCAAAAAACCGACGTAATTCCGCCACATATACTTGTAATGACAGCCACTCCAATACCACGAACGCTGGCAATGACGGTTTATGGCGATTTGGATGTTTCAGTTATCGACGAGTTACCTCCCGGAAGAAAACCCATTCAAACCATGCACTTTTTTGAAAACCGCCGTCAGCAGGTGAATAATTTTTTGATACAGCAAATGGAGAAAGGGACACAGATTTACGTAGTTTATCCACTGATTACCGAATCAGAAAAGATGGATTTGAAAAACCTGGAAGAAGGTTACCGGAACATTACAGAAGCATTTCCCGATGTGAAAGTAAGCATGGTTCATGGTAAAATGAAACCTGCAATTAAAGAGAGCGCGATGCAGGCTTTTAAAAAGGGCGAAACGAAAATCATGGTGGCCACTACAGTAATAGAAGTTGGGGTTGACGTGCCAAATGCCTCGGTAATGTTAATTGAAAGCGCCGAAAGATTTGGACTGTCGCAACTTCATCAATTGCGCGGCAGGGTTGGGCGGGGAGCAGAACAATCCTATTGTATCCTGATGTCTTCGTATAAAATCGGAGTGGAAAGCCGAAAACGTTTGGAAACCATGGTGCGCACCAACGATGGATTTGAAATTGCCGAAGTGGATATGAAACTGCGCGGTCCCGGCGATATTGAAGGAACCCAGCAAAGTGGAATTGGTTTCGACCTAAAAATTGCCAATTTGGGCAAAGACGATGAAATTCTGCAACTGGCCAGAAATGTGGCTATTGAAGTTTTGGAAAAAGATTCCAACTTGCAAACCGAAGAAAACCGGATTCTTCTTAAAACATTAAAATCGACAAAGCAAACCGAATTCGATTGGAGTTCGATAAGTTGATTGCTGAACTGAACAATTAGTAGCAATTTTTGGTTTTGAAATAAAAGTGTGTAAATTGAAGTTCTAATTTAAATTATAGAAAAAATGAAAAATAAAAATCTGACCCGTCGCGACTTTATTAAAACCACAGGCGCTGTTGCCGCCGGGGTTATTTTAGCCCCAACCATTGCAGGCGCTGCTTCACCATTCGATTCAAAAGGATTACCAACCACAATGCTGGGAAAAACCGGCGTTCGAATTCCGTTAATGGTAATGGGACTGGGAAGCCGTTTTATGGCAGTTAGCGAGGAACAAGGACTTGAGATACTGGAAGCTGCACTCAGTAAAGGTTTTTATTACTGGGATACTGCGGCCATTTATAAAAACAACACTGAGTTCAGCGAAGAACGAATTGGTAAAATACTTCCTGCAATACGCAGTAAAATCTTTCTTTCTTCAAAAGTGAGCGACAGAAAAGCTGATGATGCAAAAAGAACGCTGGAGACCAGCTTAAAACGGCTGAACACAGATTACATCGATTTGTATCAGATTCATAGTATTACAACCGAAGACGAGGTAAAACGGTTTGGCGCTGCCGATGGAGTGCTTCCCGTTTTACAGAAATACAAAGAACAGGGTGTAATACGCCACATTGGTTTTACCGGTCACACTTCGGCTTCTGCCATGAAACTGGCTGCTGAAATGTATGATTTCGACACGATGCTGATTGCGATGAACCACCAGCAAAAAGGGGAAAAGTTTGAAGAAAACCCGGTTCAGTTTGCTGCCGGAAAAGGAATGGGAGTGCTTGCGATGAAAACCATCCGTCCTCGCGAGACAGTAACATCGCTCAATCCCGACGACTTGATTCGTTATGCGCTGAGCTTAAAAGGAGTTACTGCCGCTGTTGTTGGAATCGACAAAAAAGAACTGGTTACAGAAAACGCTGAGATTGTGAAGAACTTTAAACCTTTCGACACAGAAAAAATGAACTCGTTAAGGGCTGAACTGCAACCATTTTTTAAAAGCAAAACATTACCGTGGATGCAACCGGGTTATTTTGATGGGATGCATATTGCTTGAAAATTATACCATTTCAAAAAACTTTTCCTGAATAAACCGGGTAATTTTGCCCGGTTTTCCGTTTCTAATTATGGTATCATTTACCTGTATTGCAGGTGTTATTTCGCTTCCGGTACCGGCAATTATGAGTTCGTCCATTTCAAGCATTTCTTGTTCAGAAAATTCGCGTTCTTCAAAAGGAATATGGTTAGATGTGCAAATCTCCAAAATGACCTTTCTTGTAATTCCTGGCAAAATCAGGTTTGAAAGCGGACGGGTAATCACTGTTCCGTTTTTAACGCCTAAAACGCTCGAATGTGTTGCTTCAGTGACCATTCCGTTGCGGATTAAAACACACTCCCCCGCCCCGGCTTTCACTGCTTTATTGTACAGCATTGTATTTGGCAACAACGAAACCGATTTAATATCACAGCGTTGCCAGCGAATATCTTCTTGCGTAATAACCCTGATTCCATTTTCCAAATTATCTAAAAATGAGGGCAATTCGAAGGCAAATGCATAAACGGTAGGGGTTACATTTTCGGGAAAATGGTGCACCCGTTTGTGCTCACCACGGGTGATTTGAAGATAAACCCCGGCATGTTTATGTTGCAAATTATTTTTGGTGATGAGTTCATTAAAAACAGCTTCCAACTTATCAGTTTCATTGTAGTGAATTTCAATTTCTGCCAGACTTCGTTCCAGTCTTTTCAGATGATCCACATACCGGAAAGGCTTACCATTGTAATACTTTGCGACTTCGTAAACGCCATCGGCAAAAATAAAACCCCGGTCGTTTGGCGATATTTTAGCCTCTTCTTTTTTAAGGAATTCGCAATTCAAAAAAACGATCTCACTCATTTTTGCATGTTTTTAAGCAGTTGGATTTCTTCGGCCCAAAGTTCCTCGTTTGGCGTTTCCAGAATCAGCGGAATTCCATCGAAACGGCTGTCGTTCATAATACATTCAAAAACTTCGAGCCCCAAAGTTCCGGTTCCCAAACTATCGTGGCGGTCAACCCGCGAACCCAACTCTTTTTTCGAATCGTTGAGGTGCATTCCTTTTAAATACTGAAAACCAACTACTTCTTCAAATTCATGAAAAACCTTTTCAAATCCGGCTTTGGTTTTGATATCGTAACCTGCAGAATAGGCATGGCAAGTGTCAATACACACTCCCACCCGGCTTTTATCTTCAACCTGATCGATGATTTTCTTTAACTGATAAAATGAAAAACCCAGGTTACTTCCTTGTCCGGCTGTATTTTCAATTACGGCAATTACTCCCGAAGTTTGATTCAATGCCCAATTAATTGATTCTGAGATTTTTGTAATACATTGCCCTTCAGAAATCTGGTTCAAATGACTGCCCGGATGAAAATTCAAACGGTCGAGCCCCAATTGCTCACAGCGCTGCATTTCATCCAAAAAAGCATTTCGCGATTTTTGCAAAGCGCCACTTTCAGGATGGCCCAAATTAATAAGGTAACTGTCGTGCGGAAGAATTTGATGAGGCTGATATCCAAACTTTTCGCAACCCGATTTAAAAGCATGAATACTTTCGGGCGTTAATGGCTTAGCCTCCCACTGCCGCTGATTTTTTGTGAACAACGCAAAAGCTGTTGCCCCGATTAGATGTGCATTTATTAGTGCATTTTCAACCCCGCCGCCTGCGCTTACATGTGCTCCAATGTATTTCATTTGTTTTTCTTTAAGTAATGAATTTCTAAAATGTTATACAAGTTTTCATTTTCATGTTTGCGAAAATAATACTTAAAAATTCAAAAATGGATACAAATTTGAGAGGCTGTGGTTTATATTTGCACAACTATATTTGTAATGAACAATTTACTCAATCGATATTCAACTTAGTTAATGAATTTAGAATATGGTTACTAAAGAAATTGCAATAAACACAGCCAAATCATTCGTGCAAGACTGTAAGTTGAATGGCTTAAACTTTTACAAAGTTTTTTTATTTAAAATTGTATTCAAAAATCAACATCAAATATCCAATCATTGAAACACATCCGTATCCAACAAATTATTTTAAAACAGGAGATAACTTTATTAACGAAATTTTAAAAGAAAGTATAGAATTGGTGTAAATTAAAAATACATGAAAAATTTATTGATTATTGTAATAGTGTTTTGGTCGGTTTTCGCGGTTACTGCGCAGGAAACCCAAAAGAAGAGCAAAAAAGAAATCAAGGCTGAAAAAAAGGAGCAGCAAATGCAGGAAATTAAAGCGCTTGTTGAAAATAAAAATTTTGTTTTTGACGCCCGGAATGTAAATCCAATGAGTGGAAGAAGTATAACTTTAACCACAGATTATGATGTAAAAATTACCAACGATTCAATTTACTCCTATTTGCCCTATTTTGGCGTTTCGCACAGTGCAGTTTACGGAGGCACAGGAAGTCCGATGATTTTTAGCCAACCGTTTGAAACAATTAGTTCTGAAGAAGTAAAAAATGGCTACATGATTAAGGTTGCGGTAAAAAATGACAGCGATCAACTTGACTTTTCCTTCTATATTTCTGTAACCGGTTCAACAACTTTAAGTGTTTCAAGCATAAACCGGCAGGCTATTTCGTATTACGGAGAAGTTGTGAAGAAAAAAGACAATTAATGCCAGCAGTTTTTTCAGATTTCAACCGGAAGTTTTTTTGTTAATATAATTCGTTCGGGGGTAACTTTTGCCTGCATCACAATTACTTCAACACCATTGTCAACTGCCAGCTTTAATGTTTTTGCATACTCCGGGTCAATTTCAATTGCGGGTGCAAAAATTTCAACATCTGTGCGCTGAACAATGTAGAGCATAACTGACCGAATTCCGGATGCTTTAACTTCCATCAAAGTTTTCAGGTGCTTTTGGCCGCGGGTTGTAACAGCATCGGGAAAAAGTGCATATTTCCCTTCCTTCAGCGTAACATTTTTTACTTCAACAAAACATTTTTCAGTTTCGTTTTCAGCAAAAACATCAAAACGCGAATCGCCAAAAACCACTTCTCGCATCACTTTTGTGTAACCAGCAGGTTCAGGGATGATTCCGGCTGAAATCGATTCAAAGGCCAGTTTGTTTGGATTGGCAGTATTTATTCCAACCCAACCGCCATTAATTTTTATCATTTCCCAGGTGAATTTTGTCCTTCTTTTTGGGTCGGTTACAGGGGTTAAATAAACTTCAGCGCCATTTTCAAGGCAACTTTTCATCGTGCCCGAATTGGTGCAATGCGCAACAACCTCTGTCCCATCATCTAACCTAACGTCAGCCAAAAAACGTTTGTACCGTTTTATCAATGTTCCATGCACCAACTTTTCCCGAAATTCCATTTAATCCTTTTAAATCTTTTCAATTTCTAATTGTTAATTTCTAATTTTTAATTTTTTTACAACTGCGTTCTCGCAAACGGAACCACATTTTGCCCTGCAAATTCTTGTTTCAAATACTTAAAATAACCGGTAATGGCAATCATTGCAGCGTTATCCATGGTGTATTCAAATTTGGGTATGACCAGGTTCCACCGGTATTTTACTGCATTTTCCTTTAACGCTTCCCTGAGCCCCGAATTGGCAGAAACACCTCCAGCCACGGCAATTTCCCTGATTCCGGGTTGTTTGGCCGCCCGTTTTAATTTGTTCATTAAAACTTCTATGATAGTATATTGCAGTGAAGCACAAAGATCGTTGATATTCTCTGGTATAAAATTTTCGTTTTCGCGAAGGTTATCACGTAAAAAGTAAAGGAAATTGGTTTTCAATCCGCTGAAACTGTAATTTAAACCGGGAACGGCAGGTTTGGAAAAAATAAACTTTCCTGGATTTCCGGTTTTTGCCAGCCTGTCAACATGAGGGCCGCCAGGGTAAGGTAAACCCATCACTTTGGCACACTTATCAAATGCCTCGCCCGCAGCATCGTCAATGGTTTGCCCGATTACTTCCATATCGAGGTAATCGCGCACCAGAATGATTTGCGAATTTCCACCCGACACAAGCAAGCACAAAAACGGAAATTTGGGAGGGTTATAATCAACATCTTTTTCTTTAATGAAAAGCGCCAAAACATGCCCCTGCAAATGATTTACTTCGATTAACGGAATACCGGTTGCCAGCGAAAAACCTTTGGCAAACGAAGTTCCCACCAGCAAAGAACCCAGTAATCCGGGCCCATTAGTAAATGCAACAGCGCTGATTTCGTTTTTTGAGACTGCTGCCTTTTTAAATGCTAAATCAACCACCGGAATAATGTTTTGCTGGTGAGCGCGCGATGCCAGCTCGGGAACTACCCCCCCGTATTCCTCATGTACTTTTTGGCCGGCAACTACGTTTGAAAGAATTATACCGTCGCGGATGATTGCGGCAGAAGTGTCATCGCAGGAGGATTCAATACCCAGAATTGTAATTTTTTCTGATTTCATTAGTTATTAATACTGAATGGTTAACAAATATTGGCAAACCATTTGTTTTAATTTTGTAAAAAAG
>Ga0100400_1002204_pt1 | contig 13603 bp, 11 predicted proteins | sample CryGeymeta201524_FD_80420 | JGI IMG/M metagenome (GOLD analysis project Ga0100400, IMG submission 80420) | Groundwater microbial communities from Crystal Geyser aquifers in Utah, USA - Crystal Geyser metaG 2015-24 | ecosystem: Environmental > Aquatic > Deep subsurface > Groundwater | place: USA... | reverse complement strand
TGATAATCATATACTTGGCACGGAGCCGCGATACCTCTTGTGGATTCGGCATGCCAAAACCATACTAAAACTATTTAACTTTCCCAAACTAAATCGGTAGTTTATTGTTTAGCGGGTCCTAAGTGCTGGCACCGAGGCCAGCATCGCCCCCTTCACGGGGGGCGCGGATTGAAACGAGAGATCGGCTATCTGCGGCCCGCACATGATATATCGCCCCCTTCACGGGGGGCGCGGATTGAAACTCAATCCTCCGTCGCCAGTGAGGCGAAAATGAAGATCGCCCCCTTCACGGGGGGCGCGGATTGAAACCGCTCGATCGCCCCGCCATCCGAGGGGCGGCGCATCGCCCCCTTCACGGGGGGCGCGGATTGAAACGCCAGGTCGCGCTCGAGCGCCTGGTCGACGAGCTATCGCCCCCTTCACGGGGGGCGCGGATTGAAACACGTTGCCGATCACGTCCCGGCAGTCCGCATGATATCGCCCCCTTCACGGGGGGCGCGGATTGAAACTTCGCGGCGCGTTCCTGCCCAACGGGGATTTGTAATCGCCCCCTTCACGGGGGGCGCGGATTGAAACCCTCGTGATATATCCGCTGAGTTTGTGAGGGAGTATCGCCCCCTTCACGGGGGGCGCGGATTGAAACCATTTCAAACCCATCCGATCTCCCCAATGGGAGATCGCCCCCTCACGAGGGGGCGCGGATTGAAACTGAGGACGTGGATGCGGACTCGGTGAAGAAGTTGATTCCCTAAACCAAGCGTTTGGAATCATTCCACCGAGTTGGGACAACTTCGAATCAACGGTTGATTTGCCATGCTTTGATTTCGCGGACGGGCTGAACCCGGTCATTTTGCTAGAATAGGTGAAGCGGAGGGACTTTTACGAAAGGCTCGGCGAAACAGCCGGCGGCAGTAGAAAAGCGAGGCGCATCCATGCTGAAACATTTCTCCCGTTGCCCCTCTGCGTTCCATCGTCCGCCGAACAACAAAAAATCGCCTCGTGCTTGAGTTCGGTGGGCGAGTTGATCGCCGCGCAGGCGCGGAAAGCGGACGCGCTCAAGACCCATAAGAAAGGCCTGATGCAGCAGCTTTTTCCATCTGCGGCGGAGGTGGCGGGATAAGCGCGGTTCTTTCGCGGAGAATCCCATCGAACCATTTTCGTGGCGTCACGAAAATGGTCGCCGCCTGCATAGGCCGGGCTTTCAGCCCTCAATCAATGCGCGTTCCGCGTTCCTGGGGCGATGCCCCAGGCTGGTATGGAATCGGGCCTTCAGCCCTGAAGATCCGACAAGCACCAAAAGACGTAATCGCTCCCCTCTTAAGCGCCAACGGCGCAATGCAATACCAGCCTGGGGCAACGCCTCAGGACATGCCAACGAACCATGGCCGTCTTTGCCTGACAACGCGGCTACGGTGCCTTTTCCGTCGGGCCATCGGACCTGAATGCTCTGCTCCACTACATCGGACAACCAGGAGGAGCATCACAAGACGCGAAGCTTTCAGCAAGAATACCGCGCCTTTCTCATGAAATACGGCATCGAATCCGACGGACGTTATGTCTGGGACTGACTCAAAACCATGAACGACCTGATCCTCTACACCACCGAAGACGGACGCAGCCAGATCAAGCTCCGGGCGAAAGACGAAACCGTCTGGCTGACCCAACTGGAGATCGCGGAACTGTTTGCCTCCTCCAAACAAAACATCGACCAGCACTTGAAGAGCATCCGGATCTGATTGCCTGGCAATTTTCCATTTGTGGCAATTTTCCATTTGAGGTAATTTCCCATCCGAATCTTGGCTGGAACCCGCCGACTTCCAGCCCGGATACCTCCACACTCTCGAACAACCCTCTCCGTTCTCAAACCCAACCAACAAGCCCACGGTTGAGCTCTCACCCTTTCCTCAACAAAGGATGGCCCTTTTTTGCCTCGGTGATGTGCGGTGGTCTGAGGTAGGCGGGTTGGGGCGGCAGGGCGGTGAGTTGGTCTTTCACTTCATCGGGCAAGGCCAGCCAGGCTTCCGCCAGTCGCACGGCGGTCGGCCAACACGTCTGCACGACGACTTCTTTCGGCAAAGCCAAAGACTTCGTCTCCTCGAAGGAAAATACCTCTTCCACTCCGGCAAGCTTTGCCGCCAGCTCGGGCGTCGGCAGCATCTCCGGCTGCGGGAGCTCGCTGGCTTTGACTTCCGTCCACCACGCGCTACCGCGGCGGGCATCGCCGATGGCCACGCCGGGGGAAATGCCCGCCGCCAGCAGCGAGCTCAGCCCCACCGCCGGGCAGCCGTGGATCATTGCCACGCCTTGGCCTGCGGCGATGCCGACACGGGTGCCGCTGTAGCTTCCCGGACCGGTTCCGATGATCACGGCATCGAGCGCTTCCCCGCCCAAGGCCTCGATCGCGTGCTGCAGGGGCTCGAAGAGCAGCGAGTTGTGATTGCGGTCACTTTCGAAGCCTCCCTCAAAAATGGTGGCGCTGCCACGCAGCAGTGCTAGGGACGCACGCGGCGTGCTGGATTCGATGGCAAGGATCAGCGGCACGCCCGTGGCTGTAGCGTCATTGGAGGATTCCGGCAAGGTTGCTACGATTCCCCCTTGCGCCAAATCGGATGTATCGCTTTCTTCCCTGCGTTCCACCCCACCGCTTTTCCCAAGATTTTCCGATATGACTGAATACGCAAAAGGCCTCGAAGGCGTCATCGCAAATGAATCCGCTCTATCCAACGTTGAAGGTGTCGAAGGCCGCCTAAGCTATCTCGGTTACCACATCGATGATTTGATCGAAAACTGCTGCTATGAGGAAATCATTTACCTCCTCCACCGAGGCAAGCTTCCTACCCAGGACGAGCTCGATGCTTTCGAGAAGGAAATCCGAGCAGATCGCCCGCTTCCGCAAGGTGTCATCGATTTCTTGAAAGCAGCCCCCAAGGATGGAAACCCGATGGATGTGCTCCGCACCGCCGTTTCAATGCTCGGGCTTTACGACAAGCGAGTCGCCATCGGTGATCCGGATCTCGTCAAGGATGAGGACATCGGCATGTCGATCGTGGCGAAGGTGCCGATCATCGTCGCCGCCTACCACCGTTTCCGCCAAGGTCTCGAGCTTCCCCCGATCCGCGAGGATCTCAATGAAGCCGCCCACTTCCTCTACCTGATGAGTGGTGGCGAGATTCCGACCGACCGCGCCATCCGCACGCTCGACGTCGCCCTGACTCTGCATGCTGACCACGGCATGAACGCTTCCACCTTCTCCGCCCGCGTCACGATCGCGACGCTCTCTGACATGTATTCGGCGATCACCTCGGCGATCGGCACCTTGAAGGGACCCCTGCACGGCGGGGCCAACGAGGGCGTGATCCACATGCTTCAGGAAATCGGTGAGCTCGATAAGGTCGACGAGTACATTGAAGGAAAGCTCTCCCGCAAAGAGAAGGTCATGGGCATCGGACACCGCGTCTACAAGGTGCTCGACCCCCGTGCTCCGCACCTTCGCAAGTTTGCCGTGCAGCTCACCGAAGAACTCGGTGAATCCAAGTGGATCAAGATGTCCGAGCGCATCGCCGAAATCATGTATGAGCGCAAGGGACTGAATGCCAACGTCGATTTCTACTCGGCGACGGTTTACTACTCACTTGGTATTCCGACGGATCTCTTCACGCCGATCTTCGCGATCGCGCGTACTTCCGGTTGGACCGCTCAGGTGCTTGAGCAGTTGCGTGACAGCCGCCTCTATCGTCCGATGACGCTTTACACCGGCCCGTCCGAGTTGATCCCGGTCCCACCGATCAGCAAGCGCTGACTCACTGCCTGAGCCGTGAGCGCCTTCGATCCCGCTGCTTTACTACGTGAATTCCGCGCCGAAGCGGAGCCGCAGGGGTTCGTGACGGTGGAACTTGCCCGGACCACAGCTGGTCCAGTGCTCGCTTTCGTCAGTGCTTTCGAGGGCAAGCCCGCTTACCTTTCTGCGGGCATGCATGGTGACGAACCTGCAGGCCCCCTCGCTGCCCTGGAGCTCCTCCGCTGCGGGTTCTTTGAGCAAGACATGGCCTGGACGATCTGTCCGGTCCTCAATCCGACTGGTCTCGCCGCCAATACCCGTGAGAACGCCGAGGGCATTGACCTCAACCGCGACTACCTGCGCCGCGAATCCAGCGAGATCCGCGCCCATGCCGAGTGGCTCGAGAGCCGACCCTGCCCCCAGCGGTTTTTCTCCCTGCACGAAGATTGGGAAACCAGCGGCTTCTATTTTTACGAAATCAATCTCGGCGATGACCGCCCTGATCGCGCTGCGGCAATCATCGATGGCGTCCGGCCGTGGTTCCCACCCGAGCCTGAAACGCTGATCGATGATCACGAAACCCGAGCGCCCGGCTGGATCTATCATCACGCCGAGGCCGATCTCCCCGACCTCTGGCCCGAAGCAATCTTCCTCGCCAAAAGAGGCTGCCCGGTTTCCTTTACTTTCGAAACGCCCAGCAGCGCCGCGCTCGAATCCCGCATTGCCGCCCACGTCGCCGCCGTCCAGAGAGCTGTGGCGCCCCCCTTCCGGGTCTGAGGGGGCTTTCCTCACCACCGGTAGGAAAAGCTCCACACTTGCACAAAAAAATCCCGACCGCCTGCTAGGACGATCGGGATGGCGACAAAAAAGCTGCTAGAAAATCAGTTCACCGCAACCGCTGCCGATCCAGTCTCACCAGTACGGATCCGGATGGCTTCTTCGACAGGTGAGATGAACACCTTGCCATCACCGATCTTGCCGGTGTTGGCGCTCTTGACGATGGCTTCTGCCACAGCACCGGCCTGCTCGTCATCGACGATGATCTCGATTTTCACCTTGGGAAGGAAGTCCACGGTGTACTCAGAACCACGGTAAATTTCAGTGTGGCCCTTTTGGCGGCCGAAGCCTTTAATTTCAGTGACAGTCATGCCCTGAATGCCTACTTCGGCAAGGGATTCCTTCACTTCCTCAAGCTTGAACGGTTTGATGATCGCTTCGATTTTTTTCATGGTTCGGCGGTATGGTCGAGATCGGTTCAGCATGGCCCGTGCCAACTGATATTGGGAAATTTTTAAGACTGGCTTAGGCTAGTTTCTCAGAGTTCTTTTGGCGAGAGGAAATCGGTGCAGCAGGAGTTTCTTTGATTACGGAAGAATCCTCACCCGGTCACCAAGCTCGGTGATGAAGAAAAGCTTCGCGGCATTTCCCGCCGGCACACGAATACAGCCATGGGACGCCGGATAATCCGGCACATATCCTTGGTGGAATCCAAAGTCCTGGCAGCTCAAACGTTGGAAGAACGGCATCCTGGAGTGGTAGATCGTCGAGGTCCACGAGCGATGGCGATTGGTGATCGCAAACTCACCCGTCGGCGTCCGTTTCCCACTTTTCCCGGTCGAGACGCGGGTGTCGAAAATTTCTTCACCGGAGGCGGAAAACACGCGAAGCCGCTGCTCCGACAGGCTGATTTCGACCCTTCGTTCTTCGACATACGGATCCTTCCCCAGCAGCAGTCGCATCATTTTGATATCTTCATTCCCGGCCGCGATATTGATCGGCCAGATGGAAGAACGCCTGGTCCAGACGTTAATTTTGGCCCCGTGATCAAGCAAAGCATCGACCGCTTCCAGCGACCCGCTGTCCACCGCCAGCATCAGTGGTGTGATCCGGCTGTCTTTGCGCAACAGCCAGTTCATCGTCTTGCCGCGTACCAGCTTGAGGAAATCCGCCGACACCGGCGTCTCAATCTCGGCATTGGCATTCGCCCCATGCTCTAACAGGCGACGCACCGTCTCGCCACGCCGCAGCGTGATCGCGGTCATCAGCGGCGGCTGGCCACCAATCGACCGAACCGCTGGACTCGCGCCGGCATCGAGCAAACGGCAGGCGAGTTCATCACTCCCGCACCAGACCGCGCTACTGAATGGCGTCGCCAGAAAGGGTGCCCGACTCGGATTTGGGTTGGCTCCGTGAGCGAGAAGCAGCGTCGCGATGTGGGATTTCCCAAGCTGGGTGAAATCGAAAAGCATGCCCTCCGGAACCTTGCGGTAGCCGAGGAAAAGATGCAGCGACCCGGGATCATCATCCATCGCTGCCTGCCGGATCAAACAAGTCCCACCCGGAGGCGAAGGATCGGCACCAAGGCACAGCAACATTTCACACTCCGCACGATCACCGCGGGTGTAGGCGCGATTCAAGGCCATTGCGAGCCCTCCACCCCGTGGCAACGTTCCAAGTTTCAGTAACTCCCTGGCCAGGTCGATGTCACGCTGAAGCACCGCGCGCTCGAATGGCGTCAATCCCTCCCGGTCCTCAAGATTCGGGTCCGCACCGCTGCGCACCAAGGGACCTACCTGATCCCTCCAGCCCTTTCTCAAAGCGATCACCAGCGCCGATTCGAAATCTGCATTGGCGGCTCCGCAGTCAGCCCCCAGATCGATCAGCTCCCTCGCCAATTCGCGATTCCCCGACTCCATCGCCACGTGCAGCAGCGGTGTGCCCCGGGCATCCTTTTGATGAGGGTCCGCGCCTTTCTCCATCAGCCGACGAACAAAAGCCGAACGCCCGTTCCGGATGGCCCAGGGAAGCAATCGCGATCCATCGGAAGTCAGCCCATCCGGCTTGGCCCCACAATCAAGCAAGCGATCCGCCAGTGCCGCCTCATTCTCTTCCACCGCTGCCGACAAAGGCGTGATCTTCTTCGGTGTTTCCGCACTGACGTCAGCCCCACCATCGACCAAGGCCCACGCCACATCAAGGTGTCCATCCTGGATGGCACGAAGCAGCGGCGTGTTTCCCACCGCATCACGCTGGCCACTGTAAACTCCGGCCTGCAGCAGAAGCTTCACCGTCGGGGCGTCACCGCGCTCGGCCGCGGCAAGCAACGAAAACCCGGTCGCTTCGATTCCCTGCTGCTCCAGCTCCTTGAGGGCCTGACGGCGTGGAGAGTCGCAGGAAAGCAACGCCATGGCGCTCAATGCCGCCAGAGATGCCGTCCAATATTGATCCGAACTCCGTTTCAAGGGAGCCTCAGCTATCATTAGGAGGCCACGACCTCAAGCCTGCGGCCAATTTTACTCACAGGGCCGTAAAAGATAACCCGCGACCCAGCCTTCGACACCCGATTCGTGGCGGCACCAATGCCAGCCGTCGATCTGCTCGATTGATTCGAGCGCATCACCGCGTTTTACCGCGAGGACCGAGGGATCGAAATCCTTCATTAGGGCAAAGCGGCCTTCTCCCAGTGGCTCGAGAATTTTTTCCGGGATATAACCGCGCCTTCCCTGTCCATCCTCCGCCCAGACCCAGCCGGGCCACGTGCGGTCTACCGGTCCAACCGTTATTTCATCACCGGCCTTCAGGTCGATCGGATGACGGTCCTTCTCCTCGTAGTCAGCATTTGCAATAAAGCGTGGCATGGGCAAAAGATGAACCCAATAGAGATCCGATCCAAGCGACAACTCGCACCGAGCTGCAAGACACTGCAATGCCGGGGTTGCCGCTCCGAATGACTCCAAAAAGAGAATGCCCATGACTCGATCGGTCTCAACGGGGGCGGCGAAAAAGGCAGGAAATGAGCGCTGCAAATGGCAGCCCATCACCCTCATGAACAGCGATCATCATCACCCCCAGGATTGGGAACAAGTGGCGAAAATGCGGACAATTTCTGCCCGGATTCGTCTCTGCAAGCACAAGCTTGGCATCACACTTGCTGAAGTTTAGGTGCGGATGGTTTTCGTGACGAGACATTGGTTTCTTGGGTTTACCCATTGTCTCGTCATGACCCACCACGGTCGGAGAGAGATTAATGGGTTTTTCCCTCTTCGGCCGTGGTAATCCGCCCTTCTCCATTGGCCCTCTCCAATGAGTTGACTCGCGAACGCTTCCGTTCCGCGCTTCTCCACGAAAAACGGACGGAGCGGGATTCCCCCACTGCCGTCCGTCGCGATGATTGAATTGGAGAAACTTCCTTGTCCTTCTTGGCGTCGCCTTTCTTATCCTCCTACTTGGCGTCTTCCTTAACCTCGGCAGGTGCTGCTTGCAGCTCGGCCGTTTCCTTGGGCAGATACTTGAGAAAGTCCTTCGCTTCCGCAGTAAGTGCCTTGCCACCACCAAGCGTCATCTCATAAAGCGCGGCAAGGGAAGCAGCTTCCACCAGGCGTTGGGAACCCAGCGATTCGGGATCCTCGTCGGGCGTGCCATAAAGACGGATGGCCTGCTGCACGGCGGGGTCGGTTCCGTAAAGACGCAGCGCGTTCTCTGCCGCCTTCCGGGTCAGCTCTTCGGAGGTGCCGGTATCGGCAGTCATGGCGATGTTGTAAGCATTGATCGCCGGGAACAGCTTCTGCTGACCTTCAAGCGCAAGACCGAGGCAATAACCCACCTGTGCCCGCTGGTAACCGGGCATTTTGGTCTCAAGCTTCTCGATGCAGAGCAACTCAAGCCGTGCCCAATCCTTCGTTCGGGCCGCATCCCAAAGGGTGTAGAGTTCCAACTGTGCGAGCTGGTTCTTACGAGTCATGCTGTTCCGATCATCCGGCACAAAGAGCTCCTGTGCCTTGGCGAGTTCATCGAGCTTGCCGAGCTTTCTCAAACACTCCATTTCGTAAAACGCCGCGAGGGCGGAGTGATTGTCAGGCATCGTCCTGAGCTTGATGTATGCCTCACGAACTGAAGCGAACTTACTACGAGCTTCATCGTACTTGCGACCCTGGTAGAGCTCCATCGCCTCGGTGTATTCAGCAGGCTCCATCAACCAGACCGAAACGGGCTTGCTGATCAGCATCGTGTTCTGATCGACACCGTTGACGGTCGAGTAATAGAGAAACTTGGACTTGTTTGCATCAGCAATCCAGACGGTCTCGAACTTGTTGTCCGCGAGGATCAGCATCGCTTCCTGCTGGAAACGCTGAGCCAGTGCGGATGAAGACGCGAAAGCGGCCGCGACAAGAGTGGTAAGAAACATGGTTTTCATAACGGTTCTGGTTTTTGGCTTCAGCGTTTTCCTGCTTCTTCAGCGAGTTTCTCCTTCGATTTCACATTCGGGTCCGCGACGTATTCGCCGACCAGTTGTTCAAGCTCCTTCCACTTCTCGACTTCTTCCGGAGTCGCCTTATCGAGGATTCCGCGGGTCAGGTCGATGAACGAGCGACCAGCGTTGTAAGCTCCCTGACGGTCAGAGACTTTATCACCGGTCTGATTGCGCTGCCAGAGAAGCTCCATGTAGCGGATCAAGGCAGGCACAGACACCCGGAGCGCACCCTTGTAGGTGTTCCAAACACCGACGTAGGAAGCAAGGGCATCGTTCACCATGCCCAGCTCGTCGTAGGCTTGAGCCAGCAACATCGCCACGTCCATCTTGTGCGTGGCATAGCCCTTTTCGCGATCAAGGTAGAGTCTGGCATTCTCCTTGGCGGCTTCGTAGTCGCCCATCGCCATTTGCGTGACGATCATCTGATAGAGCGCTCGATCCTTATCATCCCTGTCCTGAGCATCGGCGAGAACCCGCTTGAAGTCCTCAATCGCTTTCGCCTGATCCGACTTGGAACCCACGGCAAGCACCGCAGCACGGCCGAAGAGCGCCGGGAAGCTATAGGACTTGTCGTCCCGACTGAGCACCTCACCGTAGTAAGGGATCGCTTCGGCAGGGCTGTTCGTGGCACGAATGAAGTCACCGACGCGAACGAGGATGAAGTTTGAGAGGTCCTTCAAGTCGAACTCATTTTTGAGATCAGTGAAGAGCACCTTGATACCGGCTTCGGCCTTGATTTTCTTTTGCTCATCGTCAGCGGCTTCCTTGATCTGATCTTCAAAGACGCCGATCACCGCGATTCTCAACAGAGCACGGGCTGCCTTGTTGGAAGGCTGGATTTTCGGAAAATTGTAGTAGTGGTTCTTGAGTTCATCCGGAGTGTGACTTTCCAGATAGACTTCGGTGTAGGAACCAATCGCTTCTTCCAGACCCGCAGCACCCGGGCGCATCGCCATTTCAGCAATCACGTCACGCAGGCGGTTGAGCGCTTCTTCCCCGCGACCGGCAGCTCCAAGCGCATAAACCTGCGCCACCGCGACCTGCGCCTTGTAGGGCGATGAATCGCCATATTGCTCCCAGAACTTATCTGAATAAGGGACCGCCTCATCCATGCGATTGGGGTCATCCTTTTTCTTTGGCTTTTCACCGAGCATCGCAACGAGATAGTAGAGAGCCTCACCGGCGACGATGTCATTCTCACGACGTTCGGCGAGGGCGAGCGCTTTGAGGTAGTATTCCTCGGCCTCGGCCTTGCTACCCTGGCTCTGGAGAACGTTGCCCTTCAGGTTGAAGGCCATGTCCATGATCTCGGCATTCTCGAACTCGCTTTCCACGCGGTTGAGCTTGGCCAGTGCGGCATCCGGTTCATCCAGCGCGTAGTGGCAGTTCGCGCGGTCATAGAGCGCGAAGGGGAGGTAGATGTTCTTGCTGGCGTCGGGGTGCTTCGCGAGGAAGGCGTCGAGCAGCTTGGCCGACTTCGTCCAAAACTGCAGGCGGGAGTAGTTCGAGGCCTGAAAGTAGAGCGCGGCGAGCTCAAACGAGCTCTCCGGATACTCTTCAACGTGTCGGTCGAGACGCGGCTGAGCTTCCTTGTAGTCGCCGGTGTAGTAGTAACTTCCGCCAAGGACGTGGAGACAGATGTCATGCTCCTTGCTTGGGGCGCTGCTTTCCAACTTGGGAAGCATCACTTTGGCGATCTCGATGCACTTCGCATACTCACCACCATAGAAGAGCGAGGTGAGCATCATCCTCCGCACCGCAGGAACATGCTCCGAGTCCGGAAAGATCTTGAGGAAAAGCGAGCCGTACTTCTCGGTCGAGAGAATCTCACCGATCATCGAAGCGGTCCGGGTCAGGTTGTAGAGATGCTTCTCGCGCTTCTTGCTCTTGGTATAGACCAGCTCGAGCTGCTCGTAGGCGGCAAAGGCACCGCGGATGTTTCCATACTTTTCGTGAAGGAATGCCGTGGCGCTCAGCTGAATGACTTCGTGAGGATCTCCTGAACTGATGTTCTTTTCGAGAATTTCGATTGAATCCTTGAGGTTCTGACCGCGAATGACTCGCGCACCATCCTTGATGCCGATACGACCACCGAGACGGGCCAGACGTGACTCGGCGTCTTCGAGCATCACCTGGGTTGGCGGAATCAACTGGTAGAGAGCGAAAGCACTGCGCTCCATGTCGGCATTGTATGCCTTGCCCGCCAGACCGAGGAACAGCGGCGAGTAGGGCTGCATGTCGTAAGGTTCGATGACGATATCCGCGCGATTCTGATCGATGAAGGCGAGCAATGCTTTTTCGTCACGCTTCTCGATGACCGCATCCACGAGTGCTTGGAACGCCGCCACGATCCCTGCTTCCGGTGTGGCAAAGGCCACCTTGTTTTTCAGAGCGGTTTCGAAGTGCTGGATGCCTTCTGGAATGTTCTCGAGCTTGAAATGACAGATCGACATCCAGATGTAGAATGCCCCACGGGGATAGCTGTCGGCTTCCTTCGTCTTGTCGCGCTCTTCGAGGAACTTTTTGTACATGCGGATGGCGAGCGCCCAATCCTCCGCCCCCTGAGCCGCCTGGCCCCAGTAGAGCAGCGCCTTCTTGTTGTAAACGTTGCCGCCGCCTTCGACATTCTTGTTGGCATATTTCTTGTAGCAAATCTCGAAGGACTTCATCGCCTCGTCCCACATCTTGAGCTTCAGTTCGCAGTAACCTTTACGATACCAGGTTACGCCAAACTGAGGACCGTAGAGCTGAAGTGCCACGGCTTCGAATCGGTCCGTGCACTTGACGAGCAGCTTGTGAGCCGCCTCCCAGTTGCCGGCCTGCATTTCATTGGTTGCCTGGGCATTCAGGGACTGCGGTGTGTCATCAAGCTGAGCTTGGGCAGGCGCAGCCACAAAGGTGACGGCAAGCAAAGTGCCAAGGAGGGGTGATAGGATTCGCCGGAAAGGATTCATGGCTGTGGTCTTGGTTGATTGGTCTGGGATTCAATAGAAGAGCGCCGACTCGCACACTCCGCAAGGGAGGAACGAAGTGGCGCTCAAAAGTCTTGGGATTGATTAGCCCCAAATGGGGCCGAAAAGGGCTTCAGATCGCTACTCATCCATCAGATCGGTGAAAGTCACCTTGGTGATCTTGACTCCGGCGAGTGCGTTGAGAACGTCAATCACACGCTGCTGGGTCGCACCACCGTCTGCATAAATCTGAACGAGCGGGGTACTATTGGTCGAGTCGGCCGCTTCTTTATAAGCCTGCAGCTCGGCCGTCAGCATCGGCAACTCACGCACGTCCACATCGGAATCCATCGGCAGCTGGGATGCTCCGGTTCCGCTGAAAATGGCACCGTTAGCATCAATTTTAATCAAACGAGGCTCAATTTCAGGTGGCGTTTCGCTGGGAGCAGCCGCTGGCAAAGTCATCTGCACGTCCTGCTCACGCGGCTGGATCGTCGTCGTGACCAAGAAGTAAATAAGCAACAGGAAAGTCGCATCAATCAGCGAGGAAATATCGAGCTTCGGCTCATCTTCTTGAGGTTTTTCTGAACGTCGGTGGCGTGCCATGGTTACTTAATGGTTGAGGTGGTCGCTCAGTTTTGGAAGTTGTAGGTGGCGAAGACGACCTTATCCACGCCCGCTTTCGCGGAAAGACGCAGCACCTTGCGGCAATGCTTGAAGACCGCGCGCTTGTCGCCACGGAGGTGGAGCTTGGGCTCATACCCTTGCTGGACAATGATGTCCTTCTCCTTGGTCACGAAATCAATCACATCATCGTCGCTGAGTTCCTCACCAGCCTCGTTGTAGAGTTCCCCACCCTCGCGGATGTTGATGACGATGCGGCCATTGCCGTCCTCGGCTTTGACGGAGTTTTTCGCAACCGGCGGCTCCACTTCGGGGTCCATTTTGACGATGATCATCGTCGCATTGACCAAGAAGAAGATCAGAAGCAGGAAAACCATGTCGATCATTGGCGACATGTCGATCGTCAGATCTTCGCCTTCGTCGGCCTTGGCGGCGCGGAGTTTGGAGGAGGATGCCATGAGGTTAGATTGCGTTTGAAGAGTGAGAGATGAAACCCGAGCGGCTCAGATCAGCGAGCCGCTCCCGTCATCGGGTTCAAACGGCGATACCTTCAGGAATCTTGGCAAGATATGCGTCCTGATTGACGGTCTGGATGGATGCGTTGAGGAGTTCCTCGGCGACGTGTTGGCAGTCGGAAACCAGATTGTTCAGCCTATTCTTGAAGAAGAAGTAGGCGAGAAGGGCGGGAATCGCGGTAATCAGACCCCACATCGTGGTAAGGAGGGCCACGGAGATGTCACCAGCGAGCATGCTTGGATCGGCCTGAGCGGACTCACTCAAGGTCCCGAAGGCACCGACCATACCGATCACGGTTCCGAGGAGTCCGAGCATCGGAGCTGCCTGAGCGACCAGCGAAATGTAGTTGATCCAGGTCATTGAGCGGCGGTTTTCATTGATCGAGAAATCCGCGATGGCGTCTTCGATGTGATCGCGGCCAAGGTCTTCAGGACGAGTGGCGTCAATATTCGGAAGCGAGTAGGCAAGCATCCTGCCGAGGTA
>Ga0100400_1002190_pt1 | contig 13686 bp, 13 predicted proteins | sample CryGeymeta201524_FD_80420 | JGI IMG/M metagenome (GOLD analysis project Ga0100400, IMG submission 80420) | Groundwater microbial communities from Crystal Geyser aquifers in Utah, USA - Crystal Geyser metaG 2015-24 | ecosystem: Environmental > Aquatic > Deep subsurface > Groundwater | place: USA... | reverse complement strand
GGGCACGAATGACTACCAGTGTCGATTTAATTGGTAAAACCGATGAGGAATTAAAAGCGCTGGCCAAATCAGATCCGGCTTCGCTGAATCCTGCTGAATTATTGTATGCAGCTACCTTATTCGAAGATTTAGACGAGCAGCTTGGTATTTACAACTCATTCATCAAAATTTATCCAAACGATTGGAGAGGTTCGAATAATGCCGGTTTTGTTTTGGCAAAACAGATGAAATACGATGAATCAAAGCCATTGTTCGAAAAGGCTGAAACATTAAAAAACAACGAACCTATTGTTAAAAATAACCTCGGTGCTATTGCTTTAAAAGAAGGAGACATAAAAAAAGCTGAGACTCTGTTTGGCGCTGCAGCAGGAGCCGGTAACGAAGTGAACTACAACCTGGGAATTGTTAGTATGAAAAATGCCGAGTACGACAAGGCAGTTAAATATTTCGTAAAAGACGAAGATGTCAATTCCGCGTTGGCAAAAATGATGGCCGGAAATAATAACGGCGCTTTGCAGGATTTGGAAGCGTTCAACATGCCAAATTGTTTTATGAAAGAATATCTTAAAGCCGTTATTGGCGCCCGCACTGCCAAGGAAAACCTGCTTTTCGAAAGTTTGGAAAAGGCCGTCTCAATAAATCCTGAAATGAAGGCAAAAGCCCGCAACGATATGGAATTTGCCCGATATTTTGAAAATCCTAAATTTAAGGAAATCGTGAAATAGAAATTAATGGAATACATTAACAATTACATCGAACAAAACAAAGAACGATTTTTGGAAGACCTTTTTGGATTGATACAAATTCCTTCCATCAGTTCATTAAAGGAGAATAAATCCGAAATGTACAGGGCTGCTGAATACTGGAAAAAAACATTGCTCGAAGCAGGCGCAGACAAAGCTGAGATTTATGAAACCGAAGGAAATCCGGTTACTTATGGCGAAAAAATTATCGACCCGAAATTTCCCACTGTGCTGGTTTATGCCCACATGGATGTGATGCCGGTTGACCCGATTGAAAAATGGATTTCCGATCCTTTCAAACCTGAAATCAGGGATGGGAAAATATGGGCACGCGGCGCCGATGATGACAAAGGACAAAGTATGATGCATGCCAAAGCATTCGAACTGATGGTGAAAACCAATACACTTCCCTGCAATGTAAAGTTCATGATCGAGGGTGAAGAGGAAATCGGGTCGGCAAACCTTGGAAAATGGTGCGCTGAACACAAGGAAATGCTAAAAGCTGATGTTATCCTGGTTTCCGATACAGGTATGATTGCCCCTGATATCCCTTCGATAACAACAGGCCTGCGCGGACTTGCCTACTGGCAGGTTGAAGTTACCGGTCCAAACCGCGACCTTCATTCTGGGCTATTTGGTGGTGCGGTGGCAAATCCAATCAATGTGCTTTGCTCGATGATCGATAAAATGCTCGATGAAAAGGGGAAAATCACCATTCCCGGTTTTTATGATGGTGTAATAGAAGTTTCGGCTCAAGAACGCGAATTGCTTGGGCGTGCGCCTTTTAATGAAGAGGATTACAAAAAAGCGCTGGCCCTTGAGGAGTTGAAAGGGGAGGAAGGTTACTCAACCACCGAGCGCACCGGTATCCGCCCGACATTTGATGTTTGCGGTATTTGGGGTGGTTACACCGGCGAAGGCGCCAAAACGGTTTTACCATCGAAAGCTTTTGCAAAAATCTCGTGCCGGTTGGTTCCAAACCAGGATCACCACAAAATTGCTGAACTTTTCAAAAATCATTTCGAAAACATCGCGCCAAAGACAGTGAAAGTGGAAGTAACTTCGCTGCATGGCGGACAGGGTTATGTTTGCCCCATTGATTTTGCTGCATACAAAGCTGCGGAAAAAGCATACACCGATGTTTATGGGAAACGCCCGGTTCCGGTGCGTTCAGGCGGAAGTATCCCCATTATTTCCACTTTCGAGGAAGTGCTGGGAATTAAATCGGTTTTGATGGGATTCGGACTTGAATCGGATGCCATTCACTCGCCTAACGAAAATTACCCGTTGGAACAGTTCTATAATGGAATTCGCACCATTCCGCTGTTTTATAAATATTTTGCTGAAATGGAAAAAGGAAAGATATAAGATTTTAAGATTCAAGTATCAAGACATTAAGGACCGTTCTTTTTAGAGAGAACGGTTCTTTGATTTTTATAATGAAAGGTTGGTAAATCTTTGTAGTTTTGCGCGATTTTCATAATTGAAGTACAAACCGAATGACCAGGAATAAGTACAGGAAAGTATTTCTTGTAATTAACAAATTTGCAGGACACCGTAAAAAGTATTCCACTGCTGTTTACCAGGTGGTTTCCGCATTGCAGGAAAACGGTTGCGAAGTTGAATATTCATATACAAATCATTCCGGTCATGCCACCGAACTTGCATTATCAGCCGTAAACAAAGGATTTGAACTCGTGGTTGCCGTTGGCGGCGATGGAACAATGAACGAAGTTGCGCAGGGTTTATTCGGTACTTCCACACCTATGGGAATTATACCAATGGGTTCGGGCAACGGACTTGCACGCGACCTTGGAGTTCCGGTGAATATAAAGAAAAGCGCCCGCTTGCTGGTTGAAGGGAGTATTAAACAGATTGATGTTTGCCGGTTCAATAATCAGCGGTTTTTATGCACCAGTGGAATTGGTTTCGATGCACAGGTTGCCGATAAAATGGCCAAAGCCCCAAGCCGGGGATTTTTACGCTACATTCAGCTAACCATTCAGGAGAGCATCGCTTTTAAACCCTTCAGAATTAAAATGAAGGCAAATGACATTTGGATTGAAAAGCCTGTTTTTTTGGTCACGTTTGCCAATGCCCGACAGTTTGGGAACAATGCTTTTATTGCCCCAAAAGCTGATATTTCGGATGGACTGATTGATGTGGTGGTGGTAAAACCCTTTCAGAAAATCTGGTTGCCGGTTTTTGGGATTGGGTTGTTTTTGGGCATCATCCCAAAACTGCCTTTTGTGGAATACCACAAAACAAAACAAGTTGAACTGGAATCAGCAGATACCCCGTTTTTTCATTTCGATGGAGAACCTGGAAAACTGAATATCCCGGCAAAAATCAGTATTGATGCGGAAAAATTATTTGTGGTTGTTGGAAGAATCAAAGGAAAGAATTAGCATGTTTAAATTGCCCTTTCAGGGCGGGTTTGCTAAATTCAATAACTGAATAATAAGAAAAATGGTTTAATTCAATAAACTCTCATGATGAAACCGGGCTGAAAGCCCAGATCAATTCAGCCCGATGGCATCGCCTCGGGTAAGCAAATTTCTAAAACACAGGCGCCCTGAAAGGGCAATTCAAAAATCCTGTATTTTATGATTGTTTTATTATGAGAACGTTTTTGAAAACCTGTTTATCCAATTTTAATCTGGTGTTTAAACAGTGTAAATCCCGTGATGTAAACACAATCGCCAGCGGGTTTTGGCAGTGCCCCGCGAATGGCTGTCCACTCATGCTCTGCCAGCCCGGGACCAAATTCAATTGTTTCATTTTCAAAACTGTATTTTGCCAAATCGTTTTTAAAAAGAAAAGTATCCGGTTCGGCAAGGGTTTCAACGCCGGTCAGTTTTCCACCTTTTCTGAAAGCAAATTCAATGGCGAGTGGCACATTTTCGGTTCCCTCCAATTCGAAACCGAGTTCAAAAATCCCATTTTTTTCAGTAACGGTAATTTGTGCTTGCAAACTCTGCCTTTCACTTTGCCTTCTCCTTTTCCTGTCTTCATCAAACGGAATTTCGTAATTGGGTTTCTGGTTTTCGGGTAGCGGCTGAAAATAACCCCAGTGAAACTCCCATTTCAAAATAAACGAATTGCCCGATTTTTCAACGGTTTTTGATTTAAACTGACCCCGTCCAAAAAACGCGGACGCCAGTCTGACCGAAGCCAATACTGCGTTTCCTTTGCTCAATGTTAAAAATGTGGGATTGTTTCCCAAAATAGATGCATCAATATTTCCGCGTCTGATTCGCACCAGGTTTGAGCCACGAAATTCTTTGACGTAGTTGTCGGGCACAGTTCCTCCTTCTTTTTTGTGAAAATCGTTTGAAATCCATGGATTAATCATGAAATACGGCAGATAGGTAAGTAGTTTTTCGGGTACTGTTTTTTCAATCAGGCTTACCATTGCCCAAAACTCTGGTTTCCCTTTCCCGCGGGTTGCAGCCATTTTGTAAGGTAGATAGTAATGTTCCATAAAACCTGCCTGAAACTGGTCCTGTCTTCCCGACGCCCCGGTTTCAACCTCGCCGTTGGGATGCACATAGTACATCATCATTTCCAGGTTCTTATCCACATATTCCCAAAGTTCCGGGCGGTTGTCATACATGGCAATGTTCATCAGGCAACGGTTAGTCAGCGGTGTGTAAATGTAAGTGCTTTTTTCTTCGTACTGCCCGTCTTCGTCCATGTCAACCCCTTCGCGCAGCCATTCCGAAATCCGGTTTTTGTATCTTTCATCCGGGAATGTGTGGTTGAGCATCGCCAGCGCCATACTTACCACCCAGCGGTGATTAGGTGTGTGAATTCCGCCGGCAACAAAAGCTTCGCCGGCTTTCAGCATAAATTGCTTCAATAAATCTAAAAGCTGTGTCGCTTTTTCATCCTGTTTCATCAACTGGTAACTTAACCAAATTGGCTCAACAACAAAGGCAGTGTCGGGAGTTGAATGAAAGTTGGTGGACAGCAAGTCGATAGTTCCATCGGAATGCTGTATTTTCAGCAGGTATTTTGCAGCCAGAACCATTGTCTCAATCAATGATTCATCCCCGTAATATTTCGATTTTTCTGAAGAATACGAAACCGACAGGGTTTTAATCAAACCGGCAGAGGAATGTGGGTTGTAAATTTTCCAGTTGTCGCAAACACCGCCAAAATGTTTCGAAGTTTTATTCCTATTCTGAAGCTGAAGCATTTTTGGAACCTGTTCATCATTCAGTTGAATCAGTTTGATAAAGAGCTCATCAAAACTGCCGGATTCAGAGAATGGAACAGATGCCCGCAATGTATCGGGGAAAATTATTCCGGTTGCAATCAGCGAGGCAGCCCCTGTGTTATGAAGAAAATCACGTCGGTTCATTTTTTTGAGATTAGATTTATCCAAAGTTAATTGTATTTCCAACTGTACTGAAAAAACTTTTTAAAAGTTATTTAGGTTGACCAAATGGTCATTTTTAATGTCATTCTGAGAGTGCCAAAACATTTCCATTTTTCCGGTCTTTATTGTAAGTTTGGAACAAGAAACCAAAACTGTTTACCATGTTGAAAATAAATGTTTATGTTTCAGTTTTCCTTTTGATTCTGTTAATTTCATGTTCCACAAAAAAACCAGCCAACTTCGTTTTCATTCTTGTTGACGATTTGGGCTGGGCCGATGTAAAATGCAACAACCCGGAAAGTTTTTATGAAACTCCCAACATCGACCGACTTGCTGAAAACGGAATACGTTTTACAAATGCATATTCTGCAAATCCGGTTTGCAGTCCAACCCGTGCTGCCATTATGACGGGCAAACATCCTAACCGTGTAAATATCACCGACTGGATTCCGGGTGACGACCCAAAAAACAGGCCGCTGCTCGGCCCGCAGGACCGGAATGAACTTGCTTTGGAAGAAATTACCATTGCCGAAAAATTAAAGGAGAAAGGTTATAAAACTGGATTTATCGGGAAATGGCACCTTGGCGATGAAGGTTTTTTCCCTGAAAACCAGGGTTTCGACATCAATATTGGTGGACACGAAAAAGGCAGTCCGCCCGGTGGATATTATTCGCCCTATAAAAATCCGAAACTGACAGATGGATCCAAAGGCGAATATTTAACCGACCGGCTGACCAATGAAAGCATCCGTTTTATTACGGAAAACAAGAATGGTCCGTTTTTTCTGTACCTGGCTTATTATACGGTTCACACACCCATTCAGGCAGCAAAAAAACACATTGAAAAATACGAACTGAAAAGAGAACAACTTGGTTTGGATTCAGTGCCTCATAAAAAAGAGGGCGAAGGCTGGACAAAACTGGTGCAGGAGAATGCTGCTTACGCATCGATGGTGGCTGCAATGGATGAAAATTTGGGCCGAATTGTGGATGCACTGAGAAAACAGGGTTTAGACAAAAACACCTGGATAATTTTTACGAGTGATAATGGCGGGCTTTCAACACTGAGGCGAAAAAATGCACCAACAAACAACGGGCCGCTGCGGGCTGGAAAAGGCTGGTGTTACGAGGGAGGAATCCGGGTTCCGCTTATCATTGCAGGGCCTGGAGTTTCAGAAAAGGGAAAAGTGACGGAACAAACAGCCGTGAGCATGGATTTTTTCACCACCATTTTAAGCATGGCCGGAGTTCAGCATGAAAAAAACGACGGTGAAAATCTGATTCCTGTTTTGGCTGAAAATAACCGGTTGAACCGCGATGAACTTTTCTGGCATTTTCCGCATTATCACGGCAGCGGCTGGAAACCCGGCTCTGCTTTGCGAAAAGGCGACTGGAAACTGGTGGTGCATTACGAGGAAAACAAAACCGAGCTTTTTAACCTGGCCGAAGACCTGGGAGAAACCACCGATATTTCAGAAAAGTACCCTGGAGAAGTAATAGAAATGAAAAACATTCTTGAAGAAAAATTAAAGGATACAAATTCAAAAAAAACTGTACCCAACGAAAATTTTTCGCCAAAATCAACGTTTTCTGAACTAAACTAAATCAAATGACCAGAACGATTTTGCTTGCTGGATTACTGTTTTTTACCATCAATCTGATTGCTCAGGATGTTCAGTTATCAAAAAACAGCTCAATTTTTTTCTCGATTGCGATGCCTGCGATTTTACTTTCGTGAGGCAGGAACTTGAATTTGTTTCATTTGTGCGCGACTCAAAACTGGCCGATGTTCATATCTTATCGAGTCATTCGCATACGGACAGCGGTGGCCGGAAATTTTTTGTTCAGTTCATCGGGATGAATACTTTCGAAGGCCAAAACTTCGACTACGAATATCTGGCAGAACAATCGGAAACCGAAGACCAAACCAGAAAAGGACTGTTAAAACTCATTAAAACCGGTATTTTACAGTATTATTCAAAAGTCGGATTATTAAACCATGTCGATATTCTTGGGGAACCGTTGAAACCAGCTTGGAAGGCAGGCACTATTTTCATGATTTTTCGAAAAACCGGCTTGTTTTCGATGCGGAACTTTCAGTGAGGTTAACCAAACAGTTTTCGGTGTTTTGCGAACTCGAAGCCCAGGTTGTACACGACCAGTTGTATCTCCCCAAAGGCGATGCCTCGCTTGAAGATATTCTGCTTGAAAGGCGAAAACAGGCTACAACCTACGAACTTGGCGGACAGGTTGGTTTCAGGTTTACTTTCGGCTCCATTTACAACAGTGTTGTAAATGAGCGGTTTTAATTATTTTTCAACGTGTCGTTTAAAACTGTCTAAAATCGCCTGCCAGTCGTTTCTTTGAAAGCGAGTAAACCTCTTCAAAATGAAAACAGAAAGGCATTTGTATAGTAACATAAATGGGTTAAAACTTAAATCCGTAGTCAATACCAAGAATATTTATTGATCCGCGGTCGGAGAAATAATCCTGTAATCGGTAATACATACCAAATTCGTGTTTCTTTTTAATTTTTCGGGTGAACCCCACATCAAAACGGCCTTTGTCGAAATAACCATTATTTAAATCGAGAAACAACTCGTAACTAATAAAAGGTTCAATTTTAGGGCCTTTAATGTTGTATTTCAGTTTAGCCCTCGGCCTGTAGTAAATGTTGCCCCAGTCAACGTTTCCGCTTTCGGCATCGTTTGTAAACCGGTTTCGCAGCGAGGCGTCAAAACGATCATAATTTGTTTTACCGGTTGCATCGATTAGAAATTTTTGCGATACCACATTATCATTTTTTTTAATATTAGTTTTTATACGATAGGTAGCTGCAAAGTCGAGAAACTTCCAGGGTTTGTATGCCAGTTTCCCATCGAGGTTATATTCATCGAGGGTAAAATCGTCCTGTAGGCGAAATTCGGGCGAAAAACTAAACTCAAGTTTTTTAGTGATCTTTTTTGTCAACGTAAATTCAATCCAGGTTCCAAATTTCTCGGTTTTGGCAAAAACAGTAGTAAAACTGAACAGAATAGTGATGATTAATATTAGAAACCGCTTCATTTTGTTGTTTTTATTTTGCTGGAGCCATTTACATAAAACCAGATGGTAATGCGTGCAACATCTCTTAAAAAATCAACTTTGTCAATCCTGTACCTCCGCACTTTTAATCCGGTTCTTTTTTCAATGTCGGCAATCAATTCGGCTTCCCTGGCTTCATGAATATTTTCAATATTTTCATACAGAATCTGCAATGAATCTTCCTGCCGCAGCATCAGAATATGTTCCAGTATCCAAAGGGCGCCAACCAAAAGTATATTAACAAGTGTCAACTCCAGGTATCCCAGGAAATCTTTCGAAAGCGCATTAATAACTGAAATTGCAATGATTACAAAAAGGTAAGTCATTTCCTTAATTGGTATGGCATCTGTCCGGTAGCGGATAATTCCGAAAATAGCAAAAAGTCCGAGGGCAAAACCCAACTCAAGAGTCACATCCTGCAATAAAAATACAAGCATGAAAACTGCAACGCTAATTGCGAAGTAGCTGAAGTAAAATTCTTTGCGTTTACTGTTTCGGGCATACAACAATACCACAACAAAAAATGTGGCAATCAGGTTAAAGCCAAACCGAATGGCCAGGGTCCAAAAATTTTCGAGTGGTAAATTAATAGCAGATAATATATTTAACATTTCCATTTTTTCAGTTTAAAATTTCTTTATAAAGAAACCGCAACCTTGGGTTAAAACCATTTTGCTTTAATTCCGATTCCAGCAAAGCCCTTCCTGTGCAGTATTTCGACATTCCACGTTGCCGGATTTTTAAATTACGTAACATGTCAACAATAGGCGACGACTTTAAACTGTGTCCTCGTTTTAATTCAAAAATAGCCAAACCGGTCATATTTAATTTATTGTTTTCGTTCCAGAATACTGGTGAAATATCGATAGTACAGCGGTCGAGTTTATCTTTATGAATTAATGTCAACCTTTTGAATTTGTTGTTTAAAACAGGTATCAGATTTTCGCCGGAATAAGGTGTTTCGTGTTGAATAAAATCGAGTTCAGCGGGTAAAAAACTGGTTTCTTCAAACATTGCTTCAACCCTGTTTTTTACGGTAACTTTCTTGTTATTTTTAAATTTTACCTCAAGAAAACTACTGTCGGTTGAAACATATTTACGCTGCCTTATTTTGTGCCGGTTTGTTTTACCGTTATGATGTTTTAGGTACATCGAATTGTCAGGCGTATCGAAATAAGTGGTTTGATAGTCCATTAATCGTTGTCCATTAATTTCCAGAATTTGATATTCCGAAAGTGTTTGTTCGAGAATCTGTTCCAAATTCGACAGATGAAACCAGTATTTCCTATCGATTCGGCTCATTAGTTTTACTGCGTCTATTTCTTTGAGCGATACAGGAATAAATTTTGAGATTATATTATCGAAGTCTTTCAAATCGGTCGGTTGATTAATTTTATAAAGACACAATAGTATGGAATTTTATTAAGAAAGTGTTACACTTTTTTTATTAAATGTCATTCAGGAAAGTATTTCGAATCGTTCAGGATTTGCTGGTAATCGCTGTTTTGCATTAATTCAGAAAGCGTGGTTTCGGGAAAATTTTTCATGTATTTCCTTACAATCTGCCAGCCAATCCAAACTCCGGTTCGCCCCGGAGAATCAAGCGGAAATCCGCTGGTGGTAGGGCTTGCATTAATATAGCGGATTATATCCATTCGTTTATTCGAATAGAGCATTTTATTTTCAATCAATTGTGACCACATTTGAGCTTCATTTTTTTTACACCAGTCGAGCTGCTGCTTTGTGTAACCGATTTTTAACGAATCGTGCATTTCGGGAAGCATTGCATCAACAAAATACATCAGTTTGCCATGATGAACCATATTGTCGAGTAATGTGGTTGCTTTATTGGTATGCTCAAATTCGGTAACGCCCCAGGCATAAGCAACATCCGAAGTAATTTTGTCTTTGTGCATATTCAAAACTTTGTACCTGGGGGTTGAATTTAGTTTTCTGTAATATTCACAATCGCGGCCCAGGTATTTGTCCAAACTGATTCCAACGATATTTTCGGCAGTAACCACCGACTGGTTAAATCCTGAAAAGTAAGCGTAAACCGTTGGCAACTCTTTATCTGGAAAATGATACTGAAAATATTTAAACGCTTTTTTTAACTGTTTTTCGGTTTTGTCAAAGTCCGAAAATTCAGTATCAACAAGTTTTTTCACATCTAAAATCATTGTGTCTGTTAAAAACAACTTCATTCCATCAAAAAAAAGAGAGTCTCCAATTCCACCAATCTGAATCACTTTCCAGGTAAAAAGATCGAAGAATTCAGGGTATTTATTGCTTAAGGTTGTAAGCGAATTTAGTGTGTCGCTGTCGTTTATTGCAAATAATTCATTATCAAACCGAACTACTTCTATTTCAGTTTTGATATCCGAAATGTTCACTTTCAGGGGGTTGGGCTTACAAGAGAACAGTGCCGCAATTACTAATAATGTAAAAATATGTAGTCTTACAAGTTTCATTTTAATGAATTTTTATTCAATACGGTTAAATAAAAATAATATTGCGAAAGTGAAGTAAAAATTGGAGATTTGCAATCGATCCATGAGTTTCAGGTTTCAGGTTTCAAGTTTCAGGTTTAATTAACCTGTAACCAGCAACCAGCAACCTGTAACTTTACAATTAAAACTCAGGTTATGAAAGTTGCTTTTGCCCAGTTAAATTACACCATTGGCGATTTCGAAGGAAATTCGTCCAAAATTATCGCACACATCGAAAAGGCGAAAAATGAGGGAGCCGATTTGGTGGTTTTTTCAGAATTATCGGTTACCGGTTATTACCCGCACGATTTGCTCGAAAAAAAGGAATTTATTCAGAAGGCTGAAAATGCAGTTTTAAAAATTACTAAACATTGCATTGGAATAGCTGCCATTATTGGCGCCCCGCGAATTAACGAAAATGCGCGGGGAAAGCAATTATTTAATTCAGCATTTTTTATTTACGACGGTAAAATTCAGCAAATCAGAAATAAAACCCTGCTGCCTACCTACGATATTTTCGATGAATACCGCCATTTTGAACCCAACCGCGAGTTTAAAATAATTGAATTTAAAGGCGAAAAAATAGCGGTTACTATATGCGAAGATTTATGGGACGAACTGCCAACTGCCAACGAATTCGGCAAAGACAAACTGTACCAGGTTTCGCCGATGGAAGAACTTGCAAAACTGAACCCTGATTTTGTAGTCAATATTTCGGCATCGCCTTTTTCGTACAACCAGGAGGAGTGGCGGAAAAATGTGCTGATAAATAAGGCAAAGAAATACAAAGTACCTGTTTTGTATATCAACCAGGTTGGCGCCCAAACCGAACTTATTTTTGATGGCGGTTCGGTTTTTATCAATGAAAAAGGGGAAATTGTAAAAGAGTTAAAATATTTCGAAGAAGATTTCCTTTTGATTGACACAAAAAATATTGGCACTCCTCAATTGCAACCCAAAACCGAAACTATTGAAAAAATTCACGATGCACTGGTTTTGGGTATTAGTGATTATTTCAGAAAAATGGGTTTTCGCAAGGCAACGCTTGGACTTTCGGGTGGAATCGATTCGGCGCTTACACTGGTTTTGGCTGTGCGGGCGCTGGGTGCCGAAAACATTCGGGTACTTTTAATGCCCTCAAAATATTCATCGGACCATAGTGTTGATGATGCGCGCCAACTGGCCGAAAACCTCAGTGTTCAATATGATATTGTTTATATTCAGGAAGCAGTTGATGCTTTTGAAAAGGGATTGTCGCCACTTTTTACCGGCACAACGCCCGATGTTACCGAAGAAAATATCCAGGCCCGCGCACGGGGAATTTATTTGATGGCCATTTCAAATAAATTCGGCCACATTTTGCTAAACACCACCAACAAAAGCGAATGTGCCGTTGGTTACGGAACTTTGTACGGCGATATGAATGGTGGTTTGGCGGTGCTGGGCGACGTTTATAAAATGGATGTTTTCAGGCTTTCGAACTTCATCAATCGCGAAAGGGAAATAATACCGCAAAATACAATCACAAAACCACCTTCCGCCGAACTGCGCCCCGACCAGAAAGACTCCGATTCGCTGCCCGAATACCACGATTTAGATCGGATGTTGTTCAGTTACATCGAGTTAAACATGTCGCCAAAGGAAATTATAGAAATGGGTTTCGACGAATCGGTGGTGAACCGTGTAATCCGCATGGTAAACATGAACGAATACAAACGCTTTCAGGCTGCGCCAATTTTACGGGTAAGTTCAAAGGCATTCGGTTTTGGCCGACGAATGCCGCTGGTGGCAAAATATTAAAGATTTCAGAATAATTGCCAATTCTCAGGAGTTCTCCGGAATTAGCTCCTTTCGTATATCCAAATATCCTTTGGGACAAAGTAAATATTTCATTTTCCCGGCATTATCATTATCTTTGTATTCACGTAAAAATGTATTGATAATGACAAAAACGGCAATAATTAGTTTCGACAGCAATGATAAATCCATTAGGAAAATTATTGAAGGTCTTGTAAGCATGGGAGTTATAACATTCGAAGAATACCCATATAATCAAGCGATGGTTGAAAAAATTAAACGTGGCGACCAGGCTATTAAAGAGGGCAAGGGCATCATTATCAACCCAACTGAGCTTAATATGTTCTGTTGATGACAAAATCCATATTTATTCCCTCCGGGGACATTACGGAAAATAATACTGCCAAATATTCAACAAATTATTGTAATTCAAACTATCTGATAGACTGTAAATATTTCATAATTAATAATATACAACACTATCTGTTTTCGACTATCTGTTTTGGATTATCTGTTATAGATAGTCTGAATTAAAATTTTTCTACTTTTACTTTTATGTCAGTAATAAACGGGATAGATGAGGAAACCCTGATTCAGCGGTTCATTAACGGCGACCAGACTGCTTTTGAATTGTTGTTTCGTTTTTATTATCCCGGGTTAGTAACGTTTGTTTCCCAGATTATTTCAGACCGCGATGAAGCAGAAGAAATCGTTCAGGATTTTTTTGTTAACGTTTGGACTTCAAAAAAAAGCATTCACCAGGTAACCTCATTAAAAAGCTACTTTTTTGTTTCGGTAAAAAACCGTGCATTCAATTACCTGAAAAAAGAACAAATCAGGGAAAAAACGCTCGGCCAATTGAAAGAACTTGTAGAGAAAGATTTTCTTTTTCAGCCCGATATTTTTGTTGAATCGGAGCTTCAGCAGCAAATTGCAAATGCAATGGAAAAACTCCCCGAACGAACCCGTGAGATTTTTATGATGAGCAGGTTTAAAGGAATAACAAACGACGAAATTGCCACCCAACTCGAACTTTCGAAACGAACCGTTGAAACACAAATTTCCAATGCGTTAAAAATACTTCGCAACGAATTAAAGGAATATAAGTTTTTGCTTTTGTTGTTTTGAACGGGTGGCGCGAATTCCGATTCGCGCATTTTTTATTTAAATGACTATTATACTTAATAAT
>Ga0100400_1002189_pt1 | contig 13692 bp, 10 predicted proteins | sample CryGeymeta201524_FD_80420 | JGI IMG/M metagenome (GOLD analysis project Ga0100400, IMG submission 80420) | Groundwater microbial communities from Crystal Geyser aquifers in Utah, USA - Crystal Geyser metaG 2015-24 | ecosystem: Environmental > Aquatic > Deep subsurface > Groundwater | place: USA... | reverse complement strand
GCGGATGCCCTCGGCGATCAAGCTGGCGCAGGGCGGCAAGGGCGTGCTGAAAGACGTCGGCCGCGCGATCATTCCGGCGGAGGTGATCGACCGGCCCAAGGGCTATTTCCCGGTGCCGGCGCTGAAATATCTCGACGGGCCGTATCTGGAGATGGCGCGCGCCGCGCTGACCAGCGACGCCGCCCGCGAACGCGGGCTGTTCCGGCGCGAGTGGATCGACACGCTGCTGGCCGCGCCGCGCGACCACATCACCCGGCTGCGCGGCTCGATGCTGTGGCAGGCGGCGCTGCTGGAGATGTGGCTTCAGGCGCGGGGAGTGTGACGATGGCCGAACCACGCCGAGCCCGCGCCCGCCGCTCGCAGGGCCACAGGCTTGAGCGGATGCGCGCGGAGGGCTCGCCGCCCGCAAGCCCCGACGCTCCGGCCGCCATGATCGACTGCGGCTGGGGGCGGCTGATCTTCGCGCAGACCTTTCCCGACGCCGAAAGCCTGACCGACGCCCTGCGCGCCGAGGGTCCCGACCGGCGCGACATCGCCTTCTATGTCCGCGATCCGCAGGTGACGCTGTCGGCGGCGCCGCAGGAGCTGTTTCTCGACCCCAGCCACGCGCTGCGGCTCGATCTGGCCACCTATCGCCCGGCGCGCCGTCAGCCGCGCGGCTATCAGGTGCGCAGGGTCTCGACCCGCGCCGACGCCGAGGCGCTGAACGCGATCTACGCCGCGCGCGGCATGGCGCCGGTTCCGCCCGATTTCCTCTGGTCCGGTCGCGATCCCCGCGCGCTGACGGTGCTGGTGGCCGAGGACGATGCGACCGGCGCCATCATCGGCGGCGCCATGGGGGTGGACCACGCCCGCGCCTTCGACGACCCCGAACACGGCGCCTCGCTCTGGGCGCTCGCGGTCGCGCCGGACGCAGCCCATCCCGGCGTCGGCGAGACGCTGTCGCGCAGGCTGGCCGAACAGTTCAAGGCGCGCGGCGCGGCGTTCATGGACCTGTCGGTGATGCACGACAACGCCGAGGCGCTGAGCCTGTATGAAAAGCTTGGCTTCCGCCGCATCCAGACCTTTGCGATCAAGCGCAAGAACCCGTTCAACGAAAAGCTGTTCATCGGCCCGGCGCCGGAGGAGGGGCTGAACCCCTACGCCCGCATCATCGTCGATGAGGCGCGCCGCCGCGGCATCATGGTCGAGGTGACCGACGCTGAGGGCGGCTTTTTCCGGCTGACCCATGGCGGGCGGTCGATCCGCTGCCGCGAATCGCTCAGCGACCTGACCTCCGCCGTCGCCATGGCGATCTGCGACGACAAGACCGTCACGCGGCGGGTGGCGGCGCGGGCGGGGCTGACGGTTCCGGCGCAGACCGCCGACGACGACCCCGCCGCGCGCGCCGCGTTCCTGGCCGAGCGCGGGGCGGTGGTGGTAAAGCCCGCGCGCGGCGAGCAGGGGCGCGGCGTCGCGGTGGGGCTGACCACGCCCGAGGCGGTCGAGGCCGCCGTCGCCCGCGCCCGCGCCCATTGCGACACGGTGATCGTGGAGGCGATGGCGCCGGGCGAGGATCTGCGGCTGGTGGTGATCGGCGGGCGCGTCGTCGCCTGCGCGGTGCGCCGCCCGCCGCGCGTGGTCGGCGACGGACGCAACAGCCTGCGCGCGCTGATCGACAAGCAAAGCCGCCGCCGCGCCGCCGCCACCGGGGGCGAGAGCCGCATCCCGCTCGACGCCGAGACCGACCGCTGCCTCGCCGCAGAGGGGCTGACGCTCGACGACATCCCCGAGGCGGGCCGCGAGATCACCGTGCGCAAGACCGCCAACCTGCACACCGGCGGCGCCATCCACGACGTGACCGACGAGACCCACCCCGCGCTGATCGCGGCGGCGGAGGCTGCGGCGCGCGCCATCGACATCCCCGTGGTCGGCGTCGATCTGATGGTGCTGAACCCGCGCCTGCCCGACTACGCCTTCATCGAGGCCAACGAGCGGCCCGGCCTCGCCAACCATGAGCCGCAACCCACCGCCGAGCGCTTCATCGACCTGCTGTTCCCCGGCGCCATCCCCCAGACGGCGCGCGCGGCGCGGGCGCGCAAGGGGCGCGACGCGGGCGCCCAGGAAGGGCCGCAGAGCGGCGCAGAGACAGGAACAGGCGAGCCATGATCCGGCGCGACATCGACATCGACTATCTTCGCGCCCAGCTTGGCCGCCTGCTGGAGATCCCCAGCCCCACCGGCTACACCGATCAGGCGGTGCGCCACGTCTGCGGCGCGCTCGACGCTCTGGGCGTCGGCTATCAGCTCACCCGGCGCGGCGCGATCCGGGCGCGCATTCCCGGCCAGACCAGCCACGGCGCCCGCGCGGTGGTCAGCCACATCGACACGCTGGGCGCGCAGGTGATCCGGCTGAAGGACAACGGACGGCTGGAGCTTGTCCCCATCGGCAACTGGTCGTCCCGCTTCGCCGAGGGCGCGCGCGCGACACTGTTCTCCGCGCGCGGCGGCTATCGCGGCACGATCCTGCCGCTGATGGCGTCGGGGCACATCTTCAACGACGCGGTGGACACGCAACCAACCGGCTGGCCGCATGTCGAGCTGCGCGTCGATGCGCTGGCGCGCCATCGCGGCGATCTCGACCGGCTGCGCATCGAGGTCGGCGACATCGTGGCCATCGACCCGCAGCCGGAGTTTCTCGACAACGGCTTCATCGTCTCGCGCCATCTCGACAACAAGGCGGGCGTGGCGATCATGCTGGCGGCGCTGCGCGCGCTGCGCGACGCCCCGCCGCCGCCGGTGGACGTGTTCTGGGTGTTCACCATCGCCGAGGAGGTCGGCCACGGCGCCGCCGCCGCGCTGTCGGCGGAGGTCGCCTCGATGGTGGCGGTGGACAACGGCACCACCGGGCCGGGGCAGAACTCCGACGAATTCGGCGTCACCATCGCCATGGCCGACCAGACCGGGCCGTTCGATTTCCATCTGACGGCGAAGCTGGTCAACCTGTGCAAGGCCAACGACATCCGCTTCCAGAAGGACGTGTTCCGCTGCTACCGCTCCGACAGCGCCTCGGCGGTCGAGGCGGGGGCGGACGTGCGCACCGCGCTGGCGACCTTTGGCGTGGACGCCAGCCACGGCTATGAGCGCATCCACATGCACGCGCTGCGTTCGGTGGCCGAACTGCTGACCGCCTACGCCGCCAGCCCGGTCGAGATCGCGCGCGACGCGGCGCCGATGGCGGGGCTGGAGGGCTTCACCCGCCAGCCGACCGCCGACGCGCCGCAGGCGCTGCGCCCCGACGCGCCGCCGCCGGCGCCGCCCGGGACATGACCGCCGCGCACCGTTTCAGCCGCGTCCTGTTTGGTCGTGCCCCGGATCAGCCGTCGAGCGGGTGCTGACAGGCCAGGCGCCGCGCGCCGTCCTTCGTCAGCGCGGGCTCCGCGGCGCGGCAGGTCGCATCGGCCTTCCAGCAACGCGGGTTGAAGGCGCATCGGCTCCGCGGGCAAGGCGTGGTCCGGGGACGCTACCCGTATTCATCCGGCGAGGACCGCCTTCTGATGCAGCGCTTGGTGTGCGAGCCAATGGCGCGTCGAGGGTGGCGGCGAGAGCCGTGAGTCGTTCTGCTACTGTTCCGTTCCGTTATGTTCCGAACCCCCCCGCATTGAGGCCGTTTGAAGCGAAATGAAGGGGCTATGCCCCCGGATGCGGTCTTGTAAACTATTGTTTTATATTGATTATATTTTATGCCCAGTGGTAAAGCACTCCGTTGGTAAGGGAGAGGTCGAGAGTTCGAGTCTCTCCAGCAGCACCATACTTCCCGACAAGATCAGCGGTGTCTGTCTGGCCGCGCCGCCCATAGGCCCGGCTCCGACGTGTTGGCACGGAGGGTCGCGCGGCGTCAGACCGTGCCGCCCAGCGAGCCCTCAAGCGTCGCCATCTCCTGCCCGCCCGCCATCATGTCCTGCAACTCGTCCGGCGTGATACGGCCGCGTTCGGCGCAGCCGAGCGTCCGGCCCCGGTTGAGCACCGTGAAGCGGTCGCCCACCGCCAGCGCATGGCGCACGTTGTGGGTGATGAACACGACGCCGACGCCCTTCTGACGCACCTTGTCGATGGTGGCGAGCACGTTCGCCGTCTGCCGCACGCCCAGCGCGGAGGTCGGCTCGTCCAGGATCAGCACCCTGGCGCCGAAATGCACCGCGCGGGCGATGGCCACAGTCTGCCGCTCGCCGCCCGACAGGGTGCCTACCGCCTGATCGGGGGAGCGCAGGGCGATGCCCATCCGGGCCATCTCGGCCATGGTCACCGCGTTCGCCGTGGCGAAATCCATGAACCGCAGCGGGCCGATGCGCCGGGTCGGCTCGCGTCCCATCCAGAAATTGCGCGTCACGCTCATCAGCGGGATCATCGCGAGGTCCTGATAGACGGTCGCGACGCCCGCCTCCATCGCGTCGCGCGGGCTGTCGAAGCGCATCGGCCGCCCGTTGAACAGGATCTCGCCCGCCGTCGGCTTGTGGACGCCCGACATGGTCTTGATGAAGGTCGATTTGCCGGCGCCGTTGTCGCCCAGCAGGCAATGGCACTCACCCGGGCGGATGTCGAAGCTTACGCCGCTCAGCGCGATCACGGCGCCGAAATGCTTCTGGATGTCGCGCATCTCGATGATCGGGGCGCCGGAGGTGGAGGCGGGGATGCTCATCTCACCGCTCCCCGGTGATGATGCGGCGGATGTAGGTGTTCAGGATCACCGCAAACAGCAGGATGACGCCGAGAAACACCCGGAACAGGCTCGACTCAACGTTGGCGAAGAACAGCCCCTGCTGCACCACGCCGAAGATCAGCGCGCCCAGCGCGGCGCCGATCACCGAGCCATAGCCCCCGGTCAGCAGCGCGCCGCCGATCACCACGGCGATGATCGCCTCGAATTCCTTCAACAGCCCCCGGTCGGCGCCCGCCGAGCCGAACTCCATCACTTGGCAAGTGGCGAACACCGTGGCGCAGAAGGCGGTGAACATGAACATCAGGATCTTCACCCGATCCACCGGCACCCCGACATAGCGCGCGGCCTGCGCGTCGCCGCCCGAGGCGAAGATCCAGTTGCCGAACCGCGTCCGCGTCAGCAGGACGTGGCCAAAGATCACCAGCGCGAGCGCCCAGACGATCAGCATCGGGACGCCGTCAACCACCGGCTGCCCCGCCCTCGCGCCGCGCTCGAACACCGAGATCACGCCGTTCTCGCCCAGCCAGGCAAACAGCGGCTGGCCGATCTTGCCGCCGAACAGCGGCCCCAGCCAGTCGCCCGCCGCCGCGTCGCTGACGCCGCCGATGATCGTCCGGCGCTCGATCACCTGCGGAAAATAGATCGTGAAGCCGCGCAGGATGAACAGCGCGGCGAGCGTGACGATGAAGCTCGGCAGACCGGTGCGCACCACGATATAGCCGTTCAGCGCGCCGATGCTGACGCAGATCGCGAAGGTGACGATGATCGCCAGCCAGACCGGCCAGCCCCACGTCACCGAGAAGATCGCGATCGACATGCCGGCGAAGCCGATCATCGAGCCGACCGACAGATCGAATTCGCCCGCGATCATCAGCATGCAGGCGCCGACGGCGATGATCATGAATTGCGCCGACACCACCGACCAGTTCATCACGCCCTGCGCGTTGAACATGCCGCTGTCGCCTGCGAACAGGATGAAGAACGTGAACACCGCGACCGTCCCGACCATCGCGCCCAGTTCGGGGCGGATCAGCGCGCGGCGCAGGCTTGAGGTGTCCTTGACGCGCTCGTCCTTGATGGCGCTGGCGTCCGACATGGCGCGCGCTCTCCCTTGTGAGCCATGAGAAACGGGGCGGACAACCTGCGCCGCCCGCCCCGCCCGTGCCTTCGCTCAGCGATATTCGCCGGCGAGTTTCTCGACCATCTCAAGCCCCTCGGCGGTCACGAAGCCGGGGCCGGAGTTGATGTTGTTGCCGGGCAGCACGCCGTAGCGGTGATAATTGGTCAGCACCACGATCGGCAGATAGGCCTGCAGGAACGGCTGCTGGTCGATGCCCCACTTGATCGTGCCGTCCTTGATCGCCTTGACGATGTCGCCGCCCAGATCGAACGTGCCGAAATAGATGTCGCCAGCCAGCCCCATCGCCTCCACCGCGCGGATCGTCGGATCGGCCGAGGTGGGCCCCAGCGTCAGCACGGCGTCGGTGTCGGGGGTGGCGTTGAGATAGGCCATCACCCGGTTCTGCACCTCCGCCGGGTCGGTGCCCGAGTCGATCATCTGGTTGCCCAGCGGCACGCCAAGGCCGTCGGCGAAGCCCTGACAGCGCTCGGCGGAGGCGGGCTGCGCGATATAGTGGTTGACGCAGAGGAATGAGCCGACGCCCTCGGACGCGGCGCGCCGGCCTGCGGCGAGGCCCGCATCGTATTCGGGCTGGCCGACATACATCAGCGCGCCAACCGCGCGCGCCTGCTCCGGCGTGCCCGAGTTCATGATGATGACCTCGATGCCGGCATCGACGGCGGCCTTGATCGGCCCCGAAAGCAGCGCGGGGTCGGCCAGCGTGGTCACGATCCCGTCCGGGCTGCTGGCGGCCACCTGATCGATGATCCGCGCCATGTCGGCCAGATCGCCGGTTGGCGGGTTGCGATACTCGACCGACACGTCCATCTGTTCGCCCGCGAGCGCAAGGGCGTTCTTGATGGTGTTCCACCAGCTGTCGCTGTCGGGCGCGTGGCTGACCAGAACATAGCGCTCGCCCGCCGCCTGGGCGCCGGTCGGGGCGATGGCGGCGCCGGTCAGCGCGGCGGCTGCGGCGACAGTCGCCGCGAATGCGGCGTGACGTGACTTCATGGCGTTCTCCCTGTCTTCTGGTCGGCTTGTCCGACTCATTGAGTAATATTGACTGTAGCGGCGGCGCGCTCATTTTGCAACCGGTTGCAATCATCGCTGGATATTTACTGCGCCGCACCGCTACTCTACCTGCACGGCGACACGGCGGGCCGAGGACGAGGTGAGCAAGGCGGCATGGCGGCGACCCTGAAGGATGTGGCGGCGCGCGCGGGCGTCTCGCGCGCGGCGGTGTCGCGCACGTTCACGGCGGGCGCGTCGGTGTCACGCGCCATGCGCGCCAAGGTCGAGAAGGCGGCGGCGGAGCTGGGCTACAGCCCCAATGCGCTGGCCTCCAGCCTGACCACGGGGCGCACCAAGCTGATCGGGCTGGTCTCGAACAACTTCCACAACCCGGTTTTTCTGGAGGTGTTCGACCGCTTCACCCGGGGCCTGCAGGATCGGGGGCTGAGGCCGTTGCTGGTCAATCTCAGCGACGAGGTCGATCCTGCGAACTCGGTGCGGATGTTGCGCCAGTATTCGGTGGACGGGGTGATCCTCGCCTCCTCGACCCTGCCGCCAAGCTTCGCCACGGCGTTCAAGCAGGCGGGCTTTCCGGTGGTGCATTCCTTCGGGCGCTTTGTGGACAGCCCGCAGGTGCATGTGGTGGGCATCAACAACATCGCCTGCGGGCGCATGGCCGCCGAGGCGCTGGTGGCGCGCGGCTACGCACGGGTCGGCTTTCTGGGCGGCCCGGCGAGCGCCACCTCGACGCAGGACCGCGAGCGCGGCTTCATCGAGGCGCTCGCCCGCCATCCGGGGGTCCTGGTCAGCAGCAGCTATGCGGCCGCCTATTCCTTCGACGCGGGCCGCGCGGCGATGCAGGCGCAGCTGTCGCAAGGCCCGGCGGAGGCGTATTTCTGCGGCGACGACGTGCTGTCCATCGGCGCCATGAGCGCGATCCAGGACGCCGGACTGTCGGCGCCGGGCGACATCGGCTTGATCGGGCTGAACGACATGGAGATCGCGGGCTGGCCGAACATCAACCTCACCACGATCCGCCAGCCCATCGCCGAGATCATCGCCGCCTCGATAGACCTGGTGGTCGCCACCATCGCGACGCCCGACCGCCACCCCGAGGCGCGGCTGTTTCCCTGCCGCCTGATCGAGCGGGGCACGCTGCGGCCCTTGCCGGGTTAGCGCAAGGGGCCGGGGGCCGCGCTTGTCGTCACCCCGACGCTAGCGCAGCATCGGCGGGCGCGCCTCAACCCAGACGCCGCCCGCCGCGCCGCTTTCGGCGACCGCATGAACCGCCGCCATCGAGCGCAGGCCGTCCTCCGCGCGCGGAAACAGATCGGCGGCGGGGTCGGCGGCGCGGCCCTGCTTTCGCGCGGCGATCGCCTCGGCCAGATCCTTGTAGATGTTGGCGAAGGCGAGCGGCATCCCTTCGGCGTGGCCGACCGTCACGCGGCTCGCCCGCTCGGCCTCCGGCGACAGCCCCGCCTCGCCGCGCTCGATCACCTGCAGCCGCCCGCCCAGCGGCGTCCAGAAAAGCTGGTTGGGCTGCTCCTGCGCCCAGCGCAGGCCGCCCTTCTCGCCGAACACCTGCAGCGTCAGCCCGTGCTGGCGGCCCAGCGCGATCGAGGAGGTCCAGAGCCGCCCGACCGCGCCGCCGTCAAAGCGCAGGTTCACCTGCGCGTCGTCCTCCAGCACGCGCGACGGGATGCAGGACACGATGTCGGCGGACAGCCGGGCCGCCTGCTGGTTGAGCACAAAGCTGGCCATGTGCAGCGCGTGGATGCCGCAATCGGCGAACTGGGCCGAGACCCCGGCCTGCGCGGGGTCATAGCGCCAGCGCACGCGCGGGTTGTCGGCGTCGGCGGCGTCGGCGTGGTGGCCGTGGGCGAACTCCGCCACCACCATCCGCACCGCGCCCAGATCGCCGCGCGCCACCATCGCGCGCATGTGGCGCACCAGCGCATAGCCGGTGTAGCCGTAGTTGACCGCGCAGATCCGCCCCGTGCGCCGCGCCAGCCGCACGATCTCCTCGCCTTCCGCCACCGTCATCGTCATCGGCTTTTCGCACAGCACGTCGAATCCGGCGTCGAGAAAGGCGCGGGTGATCTCGAAATGGGTGGCGTTGGGGGTGGCCACGGTCACGAGGTCGATGCGGTCGGGGCGCGCCGTCTCGCCCGCCAGCATCTCGCGCCAGTCGCCATAGGCGCGGTCGGGCGCAAGGCCGAGGCTGCGGCCGAAGGCGCGCCCCTCCTCGGGGCGGTGATCGAGCGCGCCGGCGGCGAAGTCGAACAGGCCATCGACGCGCGCGCCCAGCCGGTGGGCCGGGCCGATCTGGCTGCCGGCGCCGCCGCCGATCAGCCCCCAGGTGAGTTTCGCCATGTCACGCGCCTTTCATGCGAAGTTGATCGAGCGCAGATACGCGCGGTTCGCCCGCGCGTCCGAGAGCGGATCGACGCCGAGCGTCGGGTCGCAGTCCTGCTCGACGGTGCACCAGCCTTTGAACCCTCCGTCGCGCAAAATCTTCAGCACGGCGGGAAAATCCACGTCGCCACGCCCCAGGTTGCAAAAAATGCCCTGACCGCAGGCGTCGTAGAACCCCACGCCCCCGGCGATGGCGTCGGCCTTCACCACCGGGTCGATGTCCTTGAGGTGCATGTAGGAGATCCGCCCGATGTGGCGGCGCATGAAGGCGACCGGGTCGAAACCCGCATAGGAATGGTGGCCGGTGTCGAAACAGATTTTCAGGATGCTCTCGTCCACCTCGTCCAGCAGCCGCTCAAGCTCCGGCTCGAAGTCGATGAAGCCCGCCGCATGGGCGTGGATGCCCACCGTCAGGCCATAGTCCTGCGCCCCCATCCGCGCGACATGGGCGATGCGGTCGCGCAAGGCCGCCCATTCGGCGGGGTCCATCTGCTCGGCGGCGTCGGCGCGGCCCGCCGTCGGCGCCCGGCGCGGCGAGATCGAGTCGATCAGAACCAGATGCCGGGCGCCATGGGCCGCCAGCGCCTTGCAGGTGCGCACCGCGCCGTCGAGCACGTCGTCCCAGTGCGCAGGGTCGTGAAACGGGCGGAACACCACCCCGCCGATCAGCTCCAGCGCATTCTCGGCCAAAGCGTCCGACAGGATCGCGGGGTCTTCGGGCATGAAGCCGATCGGCCCCAGCTCGACGCCGGTATAGCCCGCCGCCGCGCAGTCTGCGAGCACGCTGCGCCACGGCGGGTTGCGCGGGTCGTCCGCGAACTCGACCCCCCAGGAGCAGGGGGCTGCGCCGATGCGGATGGTCATGGCCGGGTGTCTCCTCAGTCGTTTTGAACCGTGCGCCAGCCGCCGTCGGCCGCCGCCTTGAACGCCGCGTCGATGACGCGCGCCACCGCCAGCCCGTCGCGAAAGGCGGGCCAGACCGGGGCGGCGCCGTCGATGGCGCGCAGGAAGTCGCGCGCCTCGATGATGATCTGATCCTGATAGCCGGTGCCATGGCCCGGCCCCTGACAGAACGCGCCATAGTCGGGGTGCGCGGGGCCGGTCAGGATGCGGCGGAAGCCGCGCGTCGCCTCCGCCCCCTCGGCGCGGTAGAGCCAGAGCGCGTTCTGGTCCTCCTGATCGAAGCGCAGCGCGCCTTCGGTCCCGTGGATCTCATAGGCGTAGCCCATCTTCCGCCCGGTCGCGATGCGGCTGAAATAGAGGTGCCCCATGGCGCCAGAGGCGAAGCGCACCATCAGTTGCGCGTGGTCGTCGTTGTCCACCGCGACCGGGCCGCGCGGGCCGGGACGGCTGGCGTGGACGGTCTCGATCTGCGCCGAGAGCGCGCCGACCGGCCCCATCAGCGCCAGCGCGCCGTTGATCATGTGCGGCGCCAGATCGCCCATGGTCCCGTTGGCGCGACCGGTCGCGCGCCAGGTCGCGGGCGCGGCGGGGTCGGCGAGGAAATCCTCGGTATGCTCGCCGCGAAACCATGTCGGCCGCCCGATGGCGCCCTCGGCCAGAAGTTTTCGGGCGAATTGCGTGGCGGGGGTGCGGACGTAGTTGAAGCCGACCATGGTCGGCAGGCCGGAGGCCTGCGCCGCCGCCGTCATCGCCTCGGCGTCCGCCAGCGAGGCGCCCAGCGGCTTTTCGCAGAACACCGGCTTGCCCGCCGCCAGCGCCGCCTCGGCGATGGCGCGGTGGGTGGCCTGCGGCGCGGCGATCACCACCGCTTCGACGCGCGGATCGGCCACCAGGGCGCGCCAGTCGGCGGCGGCGCGGGCGAAGCCATAGGCCCGCCGGTAGCGTTCGGCGGAGTGCGCGCTGGCCGCCGCGATCATCTCGAGCCGGGGTCTGAGCGCAGTGTCGAACACCGCCCCCACCGCAGCCATCGCCACCGCGTGCGCCTTGCCCATGTAGCCGCCGCCGACCAGTCCGATGCCGATCTCCCGCACGGCGCCCCCCCCTTTCGCAGCCAGTTTGTTTGCAACCGGTTGCAAATGGGATAGCCTGCGCGTAGAAACTTCGCAACAGCCGTTTTCAAGGTGGCGAAACCTGCGCGGGGAGAGCGACACGATGACGGGGGCGACCGTTCGGCTGACCGTGGCGCAGGCTGTCGTGCGCTATCTTGCGCAGCAGCGCATCGAGATCGACGGGGCGGAGGTGCGCCTGTGCGGCGGCGGCTTCGGCATCTTCGGCCACGGCAACGCGCCCTGTCTGGGCGAGGCGTTGTATGCGGCGCGCGACGAACTGCCGCTCTATCGCGGACAGAACGAGCAGGGCATGGGCTTCGCCGCCGCCGCCTACGCCAAATACCACCTGCGCCGCCGCTTCATGTTCTGCACCGCCAGCGCCGGGCCGGGCACGGCGAACCTGCTGACCGCCGCCGCGCTGGCGCACGCCAACCGCCTGCCGCTGCTGATGCTGTGCGGCGATACGTTCCTCACCCGCCTGCCCGACCCGGTGCTCCAGCAACTGGAGCATTTCGGCGCCCCCGCGCTGGGGCTGAACGACGCCTTCCGGGCGGTCAGCCGCTATTGGGACCGGATCACCCATCCCGCGCAGATCCTCCAGTCGCTGCCTGCGGCGCTGGCCACCATGCTCGACCCCGCCGACTGCGGCCCGGCGTTCATCGCGCTGCCGCAGGACGTGCAGGGCTGGGCGCATGACTATCCGGCGGCGTTCTTCGCGCGCCGCGTCCACCGCATCCGCCGCCAGCCGCCCGACGCGCGCGAGGTGGCCGACGCCGCCGCGCTGCTGCGCGCCGCGGAACGCCCGATGATCATCGCGGGCGGCGGCGTGCAATATGCGCAGGCGACCGCCGAACTGGCGGCCTTCGCCGAGGCGCACGGGGTTCCGGTGGTCGAGACCATCGCGGGCCGCGCCAACCTGCTGGCGGACCACCCGCTCAACATCGGCCCCATCGGCGTCACCGGATCGGACAGCGCCAACGCCATCGCGGCGCGCGCCGACGTGGTGCTGGCGGTCGGCACGCGGCTGCAGGATTTCACCACCGGCTCATGGACCGCCTTTGCGCCCGACGCCCGGCTGATCGCGCTGAACGTGGGCCGCCACGACGCCGCCAAGCACCTGTCGCTGGCGGTGGTGGGCGACGCGAAGCTGGGGCTGGCGGCGCTGGGCGCCGCGCTGGCGGGCTGGCGCGCGCCGCAGGCATGGGGGACGCAGGCGCAGGACGGGCGCCGCGCCTGGGACGCCTACGTCGCGCGCAACACCGCGCCGGGCAACGGGCCTGCCTCCTACGCGCAGGCGATCGGCGTGGTGAACGCCCTGTGCCACCCGCGCGACCGCATCGTGACCGCCGCTGGCGGCCTGCCGGCGGAGGTCGCGGCCAACTGGCGCACCCTTGGCCTTGGCACGGTGGACGTGGAGTTCGGATTCTCCTGCATGGGCTACGAGATCGCGGGCGGCTGGGGCGCGCGCATCGCGCAGGAACAGGTCGAGCCGGAGCGCGACACCATCGTGTTCGTCGGCGACGGCGGCTATCTGCTGATGAACTCCGACATCTACTCCGCCGCGCTGACGCGCAAGAAGCTGATCGTGCTGGTGCTCGACAACGGCGGCTTCGCGGTCATCAACAAGCTGCAGGCCAACACCGGCAACGCCAGCTTCAACACCCTGATCCGCGACTGCCCCACCGTGCCCGAACCCTTCGCCGTGGATTTCGAGGCGCACGCCCGCGCCATGGGCGCCGACGCCGAGACCGTGGCCAACGCGGACGAACTGGGCGCGGCGTTCATGCGCGCCCAGGCGTCCGACCGCACCTGCGTGATCGTGATGCAGGTCGATGCGCACGAGGGCTGGACCGCGCAGGGCCATGCGTGGTGGGAGGTCGGCACGCCGCAGGTCTCCGACAGCGCGGCGGTGCGCGACAAGCACGCGGAGATCGAAGCGGCGCGCGTGCGCCAGAGGCGGGGCGTGTGATGGCCGATCTTGCGCGCCTGAAGGCTGGAAAGATCCTTGTGCTCGGCCGGGCGGGGATGGACTTCTACCCCGACCCGCCCGGCGCCCGCACCGAAAGCGCCACGCAGTTCTTCGCCTGCCTCGGCGGCTCCTCGGCCAACATCGCCGTCGCCATCGTCAGGCTGGGCGGGCGGGCCGACCTTGTCACCTGCGTCTCCGACGACGCCATCGGGCGGTTCGTGCTGAACGAGCTCGACCGCTACGGCGTCGGACGCGGCCATGTGCGCAAGGCGGGCGGCGAGGCGCGCACCTCGCTGGCCGTGGTCGAGAGCCGGATCGAGGATCATCAGTCGGTGATCTACCGCAACGGCGCCGCCGATTTCGAGATGGGCGCGGGGGATGTCGAGGCCATCGACTATGCCGCCTATGCGGCGCTGATCGCCACCGGCACGGCGCTGGCGGCGGAGCCGTCGCGCGGCGCGACGCTG
>Ga0100400_1002156_pt1 | contig 13801 bp, 17 predicted proteins | sample CryGeymeta201524_FD_80420 | JGI IMG/M metagenome (GOLD analysis project Ga0100400, IMG submission 80420) | Groundwater microbial communities from Crystal Geyser aquifers in Utah, USA - Crystal Geyser metaG 2015-24 | ecosystem: Environmental > Aquatic > Deep subsurface > Groundwater | place: USA... | reverse complement strand
TCCTCCTCCCTAAATGGTTTGTAAATCCCAAACCACTTTAGCAGGAAGACGACGGCTCAGGGTGGTCAATTTTGGGTTATCACTACCCCCTTCTTCTGGTCAATTTTCGGTTATCACAACCAAGAGATCTGCCAGTATCCCCATGCTTCCAAATATCCCGGTATCCCTGCGATGGTATGCCCCAAATGTGGTGAAGAATATGTTCCTGGTGATATTGCTGGAGATGTGATTGACACTGTCTCCCGTACTATAGATGAAACAGAAGGATTACTGAAGAGGACAGAAACCCATCGTAAGAATCTTCTTACAGAACATCCCATCTCCCCACCCAAACCACTTGAACTGACATCAGCTCCGTAAAGGCGAAAGACAAGAGATGCCCCCCTTTTTTTGGTCAAGAGGTTCGGTGATGTCCAAATAATGCTTGACATGAAGGCATACCTGTATTACTCTTCGGTCAGGATGGTATTATAACGGGAGGCATTATGAAAACCTTATCACTCAAGTTGCCTGAATCATTACTTGCAAAGCTTGCTTCTACGGCGAGGGAAAGAGGTGAAAACAGGTCTGCTCTAGTGCGAGAAGCCATCGAGACATTCATCACAGGAGATAATCATGCACCAAAGGGCTCCTGTTTAGATCTTGCTAAAGATCTCGTGGGATGTGTGAAGGGGCCGGTCGACCTGTCTTTTAACAAAAAACGCATGCGTGGTTACGGTCAATGAAGCGGCGAATCATTTTGGACACCGGGCCTCTTGTGGCGTTTATCAACGGCAAAGACAAATACCATAAGTGGGCTACACTACAATGGGCTCAGATTGAGCCCCCTTTGTTGACCTGTGAAGCGGTATTATCAGAGGCATGTTTTCTTCTCGGCAGTCTTGATGATGGACAAATAGCCGTACTCAAACTCCTTCAACGGAGGATCTTGCATATTCCTTTTAGATTGATTGAACATGTAAACCAGATTGCCTGGCTTTTGCAGAAATATTCCAATGTCCCGATATCTTTGGCAGATGCTTGCCTGGTGCGGATGACAGAGGTATACGCTGAAAGCCCTGTCCTTACTCTCGACACTGATTTTAGCATCTATCGGAAAAACAAGAGGCAAATTATCCCAATCCTATCACCGCATGATCTTTAGACATATTGGGGTGGATAAGGGGGGGCTTTTAATGACCCCCCAGTCTTCTCAGACAACACATTCCTCTCCAGGCGACAGGACTATTAACTCAACACCAGGTGCCTCCTTCTTTGCAAGATCGACGAACCTGCTGGCATCTTGCTCCAGGATAGGGAAGGTCTTGTAATGCATAGGTATCACTATTCTGGGTCTTAGGAGCTTCAAGGCAGCAGCAGCCTGAATAGGATCCATGGTGAAGCAAGTGCCTATAGGCAGTAGGGCTATATCAATAGTATAGATATCTCCCAGGGACGATGATGGGGTCAAACCTTTAAATTTTAATTTATACATTTACTCTTAAGCTTCTCAATCTCCTCTCTAAGTTTACTTGACCCTTTCATCTCGTTTTCAATCTTATTCAGAGCAATACTTACAGCAGCTCCTTTGATCCCAAACATCTTCCCTATCTCAACATTCCTGCCTCCGGTACGTGTCACGGTTGCAAACCTGGATGATACATGTTAACCATGAGTAGATTGGGATGAGGACACGTCAAAGATTAAAGTGGACAAAGAGCAAAGAGCGTGAAAAACGGATTGTTTTCACTTCCCACAGCATCTTTTATACTTCTTCCCGCTTCCACAGAGGCAGGGATCATTTCTTCCAACCCTGGATACATGCTCTTTTCCCTGATATATCTCGGGTCTCAATATCCTTGTCATTCTTTCAGACATAGGCATCATCTGTGGGAGTATCCTCCTGTCTTTAAAGGAAGGTTTAAATTCCTCCATCAGAGAATCGAAATCCCCTTTAAGGCCGAATTCCGGTCTGTTCAATATCTTTTGGATAATAAATTCTGTATTTTGCGGAAATCGAAAAAAGACCCTTCTAAGGACGACGGGTGATATGGTATCATCTTCTAGATAGGTTAAAATATCTTCTTTATGTCGTTTGATCTTTAATTCATCCGGATATTGAAAAATGTTGAGGATTGTACCGTAACCGATCAAATAATGCTGACCGCTGACCTCGTCAAAAACGATTCCCACATCTTTGCTCTTTACGAGATCTTTAGGGAGCTTTATCTTTGGAGGTCTATAGCCCTTGGGAATAGGTTTGTCATGTTTTTCCAATTTGTAATCCATAAACCCTGCCATTAACTCATCCAGCTTTTCCCCCTCTGTAAGCACTTCATCACTCCCAAAATACTCGATAAATAAGACCCTCTCCTTTTTCTGCATCTCAAAGCCCTTTTTAATCTTCTCCTTGTTGTCTCGGAAGGCAAGCTCCGGATGTTTCAATTGAAGGGATGCAGCTACTTTTAATATCTCCTTTTCCGGACTATTAAGAAACCCCTGAATACCTGAAAATATATATTCCTTGTCGCTTACTGGGATGATTTTTGCCTTGAAAAATGCCCCTGGCCTGGCCAGCCGTTCAAGTTGCTGAGGGATGGTTGTGGGTTTGATCGTATAGTCAACTTCATTGATCAAATTCTCTGCAACAAACCCATCAGGAAGGGTTCTTTTGACTTGAAATAATCCCACTATGGGGTCTTTCCATCTTAAAACAATTGCCTTTTCCTTTTCACTGAGATCGGAAGTTCCAGAAACAAACCTGTCAATGACCGTTAGATTATCAGGGAATCTGTAAGAATACACAAAATTATCAGTAAACTCGTGAAATTCATCCTCTGATTTAATGACCACGGGATTTCCGTATTTTTCTCGCGTAGCCTTGAAGAAAGCTTTATTTAGGGCGTCGTCCCTTTTTAGGAGCACACTTTGAAAGTAATCCACCAACATTCTCCTGATATCCCCAAACCTGTCAATATGCGGAGCAATCTTCACACTAAACCCCTAAATAAGCCTTCTTTACGTCCTCATTACCAAGAAGCACCTCTGGAGCACCTTGAAGAACAATCTCCCCCATCTCCATTACGTATCCCTTGTGACAATAATTTAAGGCGAGGCGGGCATTCTGGTCAACCAGAATTATGCTCACCCCGGTCTGGTTAATCTCGGCAACAATTTCAGCCATCTCTTGAGCCATAATGGGCGATAGGCCCAAAGATGCTTCATCCAGTAGAAGCAGCTTTGGTTTTCCCATCAATGCCCGCCCCAGGGCAACCATCTGCCGTTCCCCCCCGCTCAGGCTTCCTGCCCGCTGTTTTTGTCTCTCCTTTAATACGGGAAAGTGTTTGAAAACCCTCTCCAGATCATTCTTGATCTCCTTCTTGTCCTTCCGCAAAAAGGCACCCATCTTCAGATTTTCTATGGTTGTCATTCGAGGGAAAACCTTTCTTCCTTCAAGGATATGAGCGATCCCCCTCCTGACTATATTCTGAGGCAGATCGGAATCTATCCTCTCATTATCAAACCATATCTCACCATTACCTGGAGATTTAAACCCCGATATAGTCCTCAACAGTGTGCTTTTCCCTGCTCCATTTGACCCTATAACTGCAACAATTTCACCATGCCTCACCTCTATAGAAAGGCATTTTACGACCTTTACCTTTCCATAGGATATACTTACGTTTTCTATCTTAAGCAGAGTTTTATCCTTCACCAAGGTAGGCTGTAATAACATCTCTATCTCTCTTTACTTCCTCAGGTGAGCCTTCAGTTAATTTTTTGCCATGGTTCATAACTACTATCCGATGGCAAAGATTCATGACGGCCTTCATGTTATGCTCCACCAGGAGGATCGTGATCCCTTTCTCCACCAACTCTTCTAATCGAGCCATCAAGACGTTGATCTCTTCCATGTTCATGCCTGTGAAAGGCTCGTCTAGCAATATAAGTTCAGGACCGGCTGCCAACGCCATAGCAATGCTAAGACACCTCTGAGATCCTACGGGGAGATTCCCTGCCGGCTCATTCACCGCATCAGACAACCCCATAAAGTCAATTGTATCCAAAGCCTCCTTCAATATGTCTCCATCTGTTCCGTAGATGGACGAACTACAGAGGAGTTTCTTGAAAAAATTCATTTGGGACTTCAAATGGCAGCCGATAAGGACATTTTGCACAACACTCAAGTCGGTAAATAGGTTTGTCAACTGAAAGGTTCGAACTATACCCTTTCTTGCTATCTTGTGAGGTTTCAAGGAACAAAGCTCTTCCCCTTTGAATCTTATGCTTCCTTTCCCAGGCTGGAGGACTCCGCTTATAAGGTTGAAAACAGTGGTCTTACCTGCACCGTTTGGGCCTATTAGCCCTATTATTTCGCCTGATTGAACGGAGAAACTCAAGTGGTTAACAGCCGTTAAGCCTCCAAAGTGTTTTGTAAGATTTTCAACCTCCAGGAGGGTCATCCCTTCGTCCTTTCTCCTAGCAAAACCTTCTTTATGTCCTTTAGCCTTTGCCCCAAATCTATAAGACCGCCAGGCATAAATATCATAACTATTATTAATGCCAGACCAAATATCATGGGTCTATACTCCTCTGCCAGGTGTGAAGCCTCCATCAAGACCGTCAAAAAAGACGCCCCTATGATTGGCCCGGCAATACTCCTTACGCCTCCAAATACTGTATACAGAATAATTTCCAAAGACTGACTAAAGGTAAAATCATAAGGGCATATATAGTAAAAATAATGGGCATAAAAGCTCCCCGCAACTCCGGCAAAAAAACAGGCTATGCCAAAGGCGATATTCTTGTACAACATAGTGTTGACACCCATAGATTCGGCCAGAAGCTCTTTATTGTTAAGTGCAAAAAGCGTCATACCAAATCTCGACTTGTCTATCCTGTGCATGATATAAATTGTGAGGAGAACAATTGTAAGGGCTAAATAGTAGTAGTGGACCTTAGATGTAAACTCTATCTGGACAATTCCCGGGATATGGATGGGGTTCGGTGGAGGGATATTGAGTATACCGGTAGCACCGCCAAATAAATCCTTCCACCTGGTCCAGACAAGCCTCAGTATCTCTCCCATGGCCATAGTAATGATCCCGAAATATATCCCGGTAACTTTCAGTATAAGACGCCCGATGACCATAGCAAATATGGCCGAAGACAGACCCGACAAAAATATGGCTATCCAAAAGGAAAATCCCAGCTTCACAACCAACAGGGCTGAGGTGTAAGCCCCAATCCCCATGAATCCGGCATGGGCTATCGAGATGTGTCCTGAGATCAATATCAAGCGGAGACCAAGAGCAAGGACAATATAAAGACTCATCATTATGATGACGTGAAGGTAATAGGGGTCTTTTACAAATAAAGGGATAGAAAAGAAAAACAGGATCAGAAGGATAAGATAGCAGAATCTCAAAAGACTATTTTTGGACATTGCCCATCAACCCTGACGGTCTTACCAATAGGATCAAAATCACTGTGGCGAAACCCAATATGCTGGCCATTGAGGCATCATAGAAAAAGGTGACAAAACTGTCCACGAATCCCAGGATAAGGGCTGCTATAACAGTGCCGGGAATACTGCCAAGACCACCCAGTACAACTATTATGAACGACTTCAACAGAGGTGACATCCCCATATAGGGATGGACGGACAGAAGCGGCCCCATGAGCGATCCGGCAGCCGCAGCAAGGGCACACCCTATCGCCATACATAAAGAAGATGTACGGTCCGTATTTATTCCCAGAGAAACGGCTATTTCTCTGTCCTGTGCTACTGCCAGCATAGACTGCCCTGTTTTAGTAAATTTAATAAAAAGTAGTAGAATTACTACAAGCCCTATACACACAAGGGAAACCATGAGTCTTGTTGCTGAAATTCTAACCCCCATAAAGGTTACGATGCCGGAGATGGGGGATGGGATAGCCTTTTCATCTGCTCCAAAGCATATCAAAGCAGACGATTGGAGCAGCATGAGCAGCCCTAATGTTACTATGGCACTGGGTAACAGCTCCCGCTTGACAGGCTTTAAAAGCAATCTGTCGATAACTATACCAAATAACCCTATTAAAACTATGGAAAACAAGACTGCAATAAAGTAATTAAAGCCATATACATAAGAAAAATAGTAAGTAGAGAATGCACCCAGCATGTATACCTCACCGTGGGCAAAGTTAAGAGTATCCATAATCCCGAATATTAAAGTCAGGCCAAGGGCAACCAGCATATAAATCAACCCTACAGTCAAACCATTCAAAATAAGATAATATAATGTGGTCGAACTCATTTAGTTATTTTCTTCCCGTGAGATTAATAATACCTCCCCCCTCTCCAAGGCAAGTTTGCAGAGATTGGAAAAGGGGGAGGTGAAGCCTACTTAATCATCGGGATAAGCTTTGCCTCTGACTTACCTATGTAGACAAGCTTTCCATCCCTTACCTCAGACCAGTATGAGGGATAAATGGCAAGACGGTCTATCCCATACATCTCCTTACCCTTCCATCGGGCAATGCCATAACTCGTCTCAAATGGGAGCTTCGCCATGGTATCACGTACCTTTGTTGTATCAAGGGTATTGGCCTTCTCTATAGCTGCAACGAGCCAGGATAGCGAATCATAGGCAAGTATCCCCATAGGTCCAGGGAGTTCATCATTCTTTTCTTTATATCTTTTGAAAATATCCTTATATCTTTTTGTTGCCTTCGGGGAATCTGGGTCCAGGTATCCTACAATAGCCCCCTCCATGGCCTGAGGAGTGGCAAGTTTCAGCATAATCTCTGGTGGAAAGGCAGCAGCACAGAGGACCTTCCTTCCTTTATAGCCCAGTTCAAGAAGCTGTTTCATAATTACAGGGGCATCAACACTGGCTCCAAAATCAATAAGATCGGGGTTCTTATCCATCATCTTTAATAGTATCGGCCTGAAATCCTGTGTTCCCCGCTGATAAAACTCACTTACAAGCACCTTTATACCGGTCATCCTGGTAAACTTTGAACTGTATTTGGCTGTATTATGCCCTGTAACGTCATCCGGGTTTATCATAGCAACAGTCTTTATTGACTTATCGTAGCTGTGTATCCACCTGTAGAATGCGGAAGCCCCTTCTATTGCCCCTACAAACATTCGGAAACTGAATGGTTTGTCTTTTCCAATGGCCTCAAGAGAGCTGGCCTGATGGATGATTATCACCTTGTTGGACTCGGTTATGGGTTGGGCTGCAAGGGTAGGGGCTGACCCCAAAGACCCTATTACAAATTTTACACCCTTCTTTAATATGAGTCTGTTGAAGGCAGCCACACCGCCGGCAGAGGTATATCCATCATCAGCAGAAACGATCTTTATAGTATAGTTTTTACCTCCTGCTTTCACACCACCAGCGTTGTTGATATCCTCAGCGGCCATATTTGCAGACCTGAGCATTGGATAAGTCAAAAAAGCAGCAGGGCCTGACAGCGGTTGTATAACCCCAATATTTAATATGTTTGATTCAGCCTTGATTTGTTGCGGTGAATAACCAATTACCAAAATCAAAGATAAGACTAGAAAACCCGCTAACTTGAAGAAAATCGACTTTTGCATTTTTTTACCCTCCTTGTGTAAAAAAACCTTTTTACTTATGCTATCTGGCATTGTTCAACCGGTAATGCATGGAGCTATCCCCTTCACCTCCCTTCCTTTCTTACGATATATAGTTAGACATAGTTCTCATTTCGTGGCGTTTTGTAGACCCTCCGGCAATCAGCCAATCTCTCTGACTATTTTCTGTCAGCAAAATCAGGGGGTTTGTCAAGAGGAAAGATTTGACACTAGACTCTCTAGACCCTCTCTATGAGTGTATTCCCAGTCTGAATCCAGCGACAGGTTATGCTGCGACAACCTTACCAAATTCTTCAACCTCAATAGGCTTTTGCTGGGCAAACCAAAGATCTATCTTTGCCTGCATGTATAGCCAACTTTCAGGGGATGTCTTTGTCGCCTTAGCTATCCTGACCGCCATTTCTGGACTCATCGATGCTTTGCAATTGATTAATGCTGATAGAGTCTTTCGAGTAACTCCTAAGCATTTTGCAGCATCCGTTACTGTTAAACCAAGAGGTTTAATGACATCCTTCCGTAAAACTTCTCCAGGATGGGTAGGTCTTCTACGGTTAATCATTTGAAACCCTCCAATATTTAATGATAATCTCGATAATCAACGGCAACTGCATCAGGTCCATCGAACTGAAAGGTGACTCGCCAATTGCCGGTGACCCACACTGACCAAGTTCCCTTTTCCTTTCCGGAAAGCTCATGTAATTTGAAACCAGGTAAATTCATATCTTGAGGTCTTATAGAGGCATCTAATCGGTCTAATATTCGTGCAAGTTTGGCAGAATGTTTAGGATTAATACGGGTTTTGTTATCGTGAAGAAAGAATTTCTCCAAGCCTTTATGTTTGAAAGATTTAATCATTCAACAGCCCTGATTGTCTCTATAACATGCAACCCGCAACGTGTCAAGTATCATCTGCAATTTGTTTTCTTTTGTAAGGCATGAAGGGCTTCATTTTTTGTAAAACCTGAAACATGGGCATTGCAACTTGACCATCCGTAATCCTCGGCTCTTTGAACAAGACCCACCCTTACAGGATTGCGCTCGATGTACCTCACGACAGCCCACAAATAAACTTCCTCATCTACTATAGTAGAAAAGAACCGATCTGCCACAACCTCCCGCTCCTTTTATACTTTCTACCCCCATTCCTACTATCCCACACATGCCAATTCCAGTCTACCCTTCCATCTCTCTTTAAGTATCTCTTTTAGGTATCTATGAGACGGATCTGTGAGGTTTGGATCCCTTTCTACCACTCCAAAGGCCTCCTTTCTTGCCTCTTGAAGCACCTTTATGTCTCTAACGATATTTGCCACCCTGAAGTCTGGCAGTCCAGATTGGCGTGTCCCCAGGAAATCGCCTGGCCCTCTTATAGCCAGGTCCTCCTCAGATATCTTAAACCCATCAGCAGTGCTCTCCATTATTCTGAGCCTCCTTCTGGCATCGTCTGATTTGCTGTACTGGGCAAGGAGAAGACATAGGGAGGGGAACTCACCTCTACCGATCCTCCCCCGCAATTGATGGAGCTGAGACAACCCAAACCTTTCAGCATGCTCTATCAGCATAACTGATGCATTGGGCATATCAATCCCCACTTCAATCACGGTTGTTGAGACTAAGATATCTATTGTTTTTTCCTTAAACGCCAACATAACATTCTCTTTTTCCTCGTAGGTCATCCTCCCATGGAGCAGACCAATCTTACGCTTTGGGAAAACGTCTCTCTGAAAGTGCTCGGCCATCTGGGTTGCATCTTTCAAATCCAGCTTTTCAGATTCTTCCACCAATGGATAGACTATATATGCCTGTCTACCCTTTTCTGTCTCCTTATGTACAATTTCGTACACCTTTTCTCGATCTCTTTCATGGTACAACTTTGTAATTACAGGTCTCCTGCCCGGGGGCATTTCATCAAGTATTGAAACATCCAGATCCCCGTATACAGTCAATGCCAGTGTCCTTGGGATTGGCGTTGCAGTCATTACCAATATATCCGGATTATACCCCTTTCGCTTCAACATCGCCCTCTGTATTACCCCAAACCTGTGCTGTTCATCAATAACTCCAAGCCCCAACTTATTAAACTCAACGGTTTCCTGTATAACAGCATGAGTACCTATAGTAATATCGATACTGCCATCTTTAATGGCATTAAGAACCTTGTCTTTCTGTGTTTTTTTTATACTACTGGTAAGCAGAATTGCTTTTACACCAAATTCTTTGGTCAGATGTTGAATATTAGAGAAGTGCTGTTCAGCCAAAATCTCGGTGGGGGCCATAATACTGACCTGATAACCATTCTCCACGGCTATTAAGGAGGAGAGCAACGCCACAATAGTCTTGCCACTTCCCACATCCCCCTGAATGAGTCTGTTCATTGGATAAGGACATCTCATATCCTCTTCAATCTCAGCAACCACCCTTTTTTGTGCATTCGTCAGGCTAAACGGTAAAGACTTTATCAGCCTATCTCTATTCTCTCCGGTAATATCAAAGGCAATCCCTTTCTCAGCTGTAACCCCCTTCTTCTTGAGGGCCAATCCTAATTCTAGAAAGAAAAACTCATCAAAGATGATGGTTCTGTAGGCAGGTGACCTGCCAGATACGATATCTGAAAGGTTACGGTCATGCTCTGGAAAGTGCATCTCCCTTATAGCTTCGGAAAGCTCGATTAAGTTCTGTCGGAGACATATATATGAAGGTATAGCACTCTGGATAGAATCCGAATACATATCCACGATATTTTTCATTATCTTCCTTAGCGTTTTTTGGTACAGTCCTTCAGTCTCAGAGTAGACAGGTACAATGCGATTGAAATTGAGAGAATCACTTGTATCTCTAACGACCTCAATATCCGGATGGTGAACCTCTTTTTGAAAGCGATAAACCTTTATCTCCCCAGACAGGATCACCTTTTGCCCTTTTTCAAACATATTTTTAAAGTGACTATGACTATAGACAAACCACTTGGCTGTGATAGTACCACTCTCATCTTCCACAATCATCTCGAAGCCTCCCCTTCGATTCTTTTTGTAAGAGGTGGCTCCCAAGGCTATTATCTCCCCCATGACTGTTTCGGTTTTTCCAACCTCAAGTTTTGATATTGACTTTATACTCCTTCTATCTTCATACTTTCTGGGAAGAAAATAAAGGGCATCTTCAACGGTTTCAATTCCCTTCTTTTTCAAGACACTTGCCAATTTAGGACCAACACCCTTCATAAATTGAATAGGCGTGGACAGCTCTTTCCTCTTCTTTAAGAACTCAATCGTTGGGACTTCTTTTTCTAATGACGGCGGGCACTGGTTATCATCTTTTATCCGTTCAAGCACCCTCAGAGAATCCATAACCCTGGTCTTCTTTGAAGAGACATCCAAGGAATCAAAACCTGTAAAGTTTCTTGCCAACCACTGAATAAAGCCGACCTTCTCTGAGTCTAAAGGCAGAGACAGAGCCTGCCTGGCCAGATTCATAACGTGGATTTCCAAACCCTTAACAATCTCAAGATTGGCAAAGGAGTTCTTTGAAACATAGTCCAGTGGTTTATGTAAGGCTGCAATAATATCCCCAAGTTCTTTCATAGTAAGTTTCTGTTTTTAATTTAGTTTTAATTTCAACTCGTTACACATAAATCCAGTTTGCTTCTATCAAAATATTCTAGTCTTGACAAGAAAAAAGGTTTGACATCTCAAGAGGTACAGGCTAATATTTAGAGGCTGTAAATTTACATAACATATATTTAATCATGATAATTATGGAGACAATGACTGGTCGGGTAATCTTACCCGGCTTTTGTTCTTTTATAATCGTCGGATAAGAAATCTTCCTGTGTTGAGGGATTCCCATAGAATCTGAAAAGGAGTGGAAATTGGGTGAGAAAAACACGTACAAAAACGCGGGTGTGGATATTGACGCAGGTAATGAATTTGTAAAAAAGATAACCCCCCTGGTCAAATCCACATTTAGACCTGAAGTTATGACAGAAATCGGTGGGTTTGGTGGTCTATTTTCATTAAATACAAGAAAGTACAAAAAGCCAATTCTCGTATCCTCTACCGATGGAGTCGGAACCAAGTTAAAAATTGCATTTATGATGGATAAGCACGATACTGTTGGGATCGATTTGGTGGCCATGTGTGTGAATGACATAATAACCTTGGGTGCCGAACCCCTTTTCTTCCTGGATTATATATCTACAAGCAAATTGGTGCTAAATAGAGCTGAAGAGATCATTAAGGGGGTTGCCGATGGATGCAAAGAGGCTAACTGCTCCTTGATAGGTGGAGAAACTGCCGAGATACCGTCTTTTTACAAGGATGAAGAATATGATTTAGTCGGTTTTGCATTAGGGGTTGTTGATAATGATAAGATTATCGATGGCTCTGCTATAACCGTGGGGGATAAACTGATAGGGATCGCCTCCAGTGGTTTACACAGCAATGGATACTCTCTGGTCAGGAAGATACTATTTGACGATCTTGACCTGGATATAAATGCTAAAGTAGAAGGTATCCAAAGCCCGCTCGGTGAAGAACTGCTTAAACCTACAAAGATATATGCAAAGGCTGTTCTGAACCTCATAAGGGATTTCAACATCCAGGGGATATCCCATATTACTGGGGGAGGACTGTTAGAAAATATACCACGGATACTGCCCCAAAGCTGTCAAGCACTGATATATAAAGATTCGTGGGAGATTCCTCACATATTCAGGTTTATCAAAGAGAAGGGTAACGTTGACGAATACGAGATGTTCAGAACCTTCAATAATGGTATAGGAATGGTGATAGTCGTATCCCCCCCTGATGTCGATGAAATTCTTCTAAGACTAAAAGGTTTAAAAGAAGAAGCATATATTATCGGTGAGATCACCAGGAGAGAACAAGAAGAACAATCTATTAAATTTCTTTGATGGAAGAAGCCCTTGGTAGAGATATGATTGTTGTCAGCGCCTGCCTGGTAGGAATCAACTGCAGGTATGATAGTTCTAGTAAGACCAGACCTGAGCTTCTTGATCTTTTGGAGAAAAAAATGGCTGTGCCTATCTGCCCCGAACAGCTGGGTGGGCTTCCCACGCCTAGAACCCCTGCTAAAATCCAAAGTGGGGACGGATTCGATGTCTTGAGGTCCGGAGCCAGGGTTATAGATATAAAGGGCAGAGATGTAACCCCACAGTTTATAAAAGGTGCTATTGAAGCCTTCAATATTGCCATGTTGGTAGGGGCTGATAAAGCAATCTTAAAGGATAAGAGCCCTTCATGTGGCGTTAATTACATCTGGGATGATGATGGTTTAAAAGAAGGAAAAGGGGTACTAACGGCACTTCTAATTGACAATGGAATCAAGGTAAGTTCTGGGGATCTGTAGAAATTCCTGGATGTTTAATTAGTTCAATAGAGTTGTGAGGTCTAGAATGGCAAGAGTGTGTGAGATATGCGGAAAGGGTCCATCAGTTGGTAATAATGTCAGCCATGCCAATAATAAAACCAAAAGGAGATGGTACCCAAATATTCAAAAGGTAAAAGCAGTTAGAAACGGGGCGGTAAAAAGGATTAATGTCTGTACCCGTTGCATAAGGTCTGGATTTGTCACCAATGTCTAATTATAGGCAACGTCACTGGTCATTAGTCATCGGTCATTGGTTAAGTCTGGAAAATTGATCGCTTTTACCAGTGACAAATGACTATTGACAAATGACATTCACTATAGTTCATGTTCTCAGTCTTTCAACATTGATAACGCCTTTGATGTTTTGCATGGAATTAATTATATTCTGAAGGTGCTTTAGATCACTTACCTCAACCTCAAATATACTCACTGCCTTTTTCTCCTGAGTAGTATGTATCTGTGCATTTATAATATTGGCCTCAGATAAAGCAATAGAGGAGCTCATAGCAGCAAGCAGCCCCTTTTTATCTACACAGACAACCCTAATTCTAACCAGATGCATTGATTTATCTTCTATATCCCATTCCACATCTATCGTTCTCTCAGATACACTATGAAGAATAGTGGGACAGTTAGAGAGGTGAACTGTAACCCCTCTGCCACGAGTAATATATCCGATTATATCATCACCGGGGAGCGGGTTGCAGCACTTTCCAAAACGCACCATTATATCCTCAACACCTCGTATCTTAACACCGCCGCCATCTTTCTTGCCTGCCTTCTTGGTAACCTTTTCTAATATTGCCTCCTCTGTAAACTCCGTATCTA
>Ga0100400_1002146_pt1 | contig 13824 bp, 9 predicted proteins | sample CryGeymeta201524_FD_80420 | JGI IMG/M metagenome (GOLD analysis project Ga0100400, IMG submission 80420) | Groundwater microbial communities from Crystal Geyser aquifers in Utah, USA - Crystal Geyser metaG 2015-24 | ecosystem: Environmental > Aquatic > Deep subsurface > Groundwater | place: USA... | reverse complement strand
TGCTTTCCCGTAAATTCTTCGGGATTGAGGGTTTCGAAAATATTTTCCACATTTTCCCAACGCTCGTAACGGTTTTTCCGGGTTTGGGTCGAAGTGTGTAAATTACGGCACAAATTGTCAACCGAAACCGGTTTGCGGAGGGACTCAGCTATTCCGCGGGCAATCCACTCGCTTTGATTGTATCCGCGCAGTTTTTGTTTTTTGGGGTGCAACGGAACGGGTACAACAACATCGACAGCGCTAAATTCAGGCGATTCCAACAGTGCATTCCCAAATCGCCGGCCGGTAACAAAACCCAATTCTTTCATCCCTTTGTATTTGATAAAATGGATGAGGTGCTGATAGTTACTTCCCTTGTTGTAGGCGAAAAAGGAGGTGGCATTTTCAACTTTAACCCTTCCCCAAAAAAGCCGGGCTACTTTATTTTCGGCGTCAAAATGGAAATTGGTTACCGGCAAATCGTGCCAGCAATCGAAGCAAACAAATTTCTCCTGGGTTACCAGCCGGTTTCCACAGGTAACGCACAAAGTTGGGAAAAAAAGTTCCATGATATTGGATAGTCCTCGTGCTAACTTATTCATAACGCGAAAGATAGAAATAAATATCGTTTCAGGTGAAAATCATTTAATCAAAGTTTAACCGAACTTTAAAATTGATGTAATGATTAACATCTATTCTTGCATCGATTAAATTTTTTAAACAGCTTTAACAGAACATTCTTTTCCTCGCTTCAAATTTTCTTTTGAATCTATTCCCGGGGTTGTCTTAATACAAGGCAACCTTTTCTTTTTGCGTTAGGTTAGGTATAGTTTGTAATTTTTGCGTCAATTAAACTGATTTAAGAATGACATGAACAGTTAAATGAACCATGACTTGAACGTTTCTAAATTTGCGATAATTCGTACTGTGAATGAATTACGTTTTAATAAATTGCTAATTTTGGTTTTTTATTTTTCCATCATACCTAAAAGATAAAAATTGAATCATGCTGAAAAAGTTTTTTAATTATTTGCGAAACCATATCCTTCTTATCATATTTATTGGCTTTGTTATCGGAATTTCAGCCACCATTTTTACCAACAAAGTTCTTGAAGCAACTTCAACCAACGAATCGTGCGAAATGTGTCATGTACACCCGCATGCCACCGAATCATGGAAACTTTCTTCTCATTATGTTACAAGGGTAGGAATCCACATTGGTTGTGTCGATTGTCATTTGCCACCTAAAGGACAGGGTTATCTGAAAGAAAAAATTAAAGCTTCTGCGCGCGATGTTTACGGTCTGGTTTTTAAAGACAGCGCCGATTTTAACTGGGAAGAAAAATCGACCCTTGAATTTGCCGGCAAACATGTTTTTCAGGCATCATGCGACAAATGTCATTCGAATTTATTTCCACTTACGTTAACCAAAGATGGCCAAAATGCGCATCTTTATTATACTCAGAATGTAGATAAACAAGGGTTGCTTTGCATCAATTGTCATTTACATGTTGGACATTATGACCCGAATGCCCTTCACGCAAAAAATGTGGCTTTTGGCAGCACCGGCGGCGCAGGCAAAGAAAAATACACCGAACCTGCAATGGTGAACGAACATAAAGATTTTACTGAAACTGTCCCAAATACAACAGTTTCATTCAATATGAAAGCAATACCGGGAGGAACATTTAAAATTGGAAGCCCGGAAAACGAACCGAAACGCAATCCCGATGAGGGGCCGCAAAAAGAGGTAAAAATCAGCCCGTTTTTTATGGCCGAAATTGAGGTGACCTGGGAAGATTTTCTTTCATTTTATTCGGCTACCGCGGCAGAAGGACGTTCAACCGATACCGAAGGAACCCGCACAACAGCCGATGTTGACGCCATTTCGGGACCAACGCCTCCTTATGGTCAACCCGATCAAAACTGGGGATTGGGTAAAAGGCCTGCAATTACAATGAGTTTTCATGCAGCCGAAACCTACTGCAAATGGTTGTCGAAGGTTACCGGGAAAACTTACCGTTTACCAACCGAAGCCGAATGGGAATATGCAGCCCGGGGCGGCACTGAAACTCCTTTCTTTTTCGAAGGCGAAATAAAAGATTTTGCTGAAAAAGGGTTTATCGGAAGACTATTTGGAAAAGAAAGTGATGTGATTAACCAGTATGTTGTTTACGGAAAAAACAGCAGGTCAAAAACCGAAGAACCTGAAAAAGTTGAGGCAAATCCGTACCGGTTAAAACACATGCTGGGAAACGCTGCCGAATATTGTTCCGATTGGTATTCTCCAGAAGCTTACATGCAGCTTGCTGATGGAACAACCGATCCGAAAGGTCCTGAAACTGGCGAAGAACGTGTGGTTCGTGGCGGATATTTCAGAAGCGACATTGCCGATATAAGATCTGCTGCACGTAGCGCCACACAATCGGTTGCCTGGTTGAAAACCGACCCGCAGATGCCCAAAAGTATCTGGTGGCTGTCAGACTGTAATTACATTAGTTTTAGGGTAGTTTGTGAATTTGATGAAAAAACCGGAAAAAATTAATAATTTTAAAATCCTAAATTCAACTAAAAATTTAATATTATGAGTAACAATCAATTTTCAAGAAGAAAGTTTTTAGCCAGCGCAGCAGCAGTTGGCGCAGCAGGTTCAATGGGCGTGGGCGCCTTAACTTCGTGTGCAAGCGGTGGTGGAAAATCAGCAACCGGCGCATACGACTGGACACCATCCGAGTATAAATTTCCTCCGATGCTTGCAACAGCGCCCGAGGGGAAAGAACTTAAAGCAGGTATTATCGGTTGTGGCGGACGTGGATCTGGCGCAGCAATTAACTTTTTGGACGCCGGTCCGGGTTTGACAATTACAGCCCTTGGAGATACATTTCAGGATAGGGTTGACAGTTGCCGCGAAAAAATTAAAACCGAAAAAGGACAGGAAGTTCCAGTCGAAAACTGCTTTGTTGGTTTCGATGCTTTTGAAAAAGTAATCGATTCGGGTGTTGATATTATCATTTTGGCCACACCTCCAAAATTTCGCGCCGAACATTTTGAAGCTGCGGTGAAAGCGCGCAAACACGTGTTTATGGAAAAACCTGTGGCAGTTGATCCCGCCGGTATCCGACAGGTAATGGCAGCAGCAAAAATGGCCGATTCGCTGGGATTGAAAGTAGCTACCGGCACACAAAGAAGACACCAGCACAGCTACATAAACCTGTATAAAGAGATACAGAATAATGGAATAGGGAAAATTGTTTCGGCAAATGTTTACTGGAATGGCGGCAAATTGTGGCACCGCGACAATAACCCGAGCTGGACTGAAATGGAATGGATGATTCGCGATTGGGTAAACTGGTGCTGGCTTTCGGGCGACCATATTGTTGAACAGCATGTTCACAACCTCGATGTTGCCATGTGGTACATGGGCGATCACCCGGTTAAAGCGCTTGGTTTTGGTTCAAGGCAGCGCAGGCCAACCGGAGACCAGTACGATAATTTCAGCATTGACTATACATTTGGCGATGGACGCCAAATGCACAGCACATGCCGCCAGATTAACGGTTGTTCAAACGGTGTTTACGAAGTATTTCACGGAACAAAAGCAATTGCAAAAACCGATGGAAAAGATCCTATGATTGTTGATACAGCAGGAAATGCATTGTTTACTGCCGAAAAATCGGAAACCAGTCCTTATGTTCAGGAACATATTAACCTTGTTACCTGTATCCGCCAGGATATTCCATGGAACCAGGCAGAAGAAACTGCAATTTCAAATATGGTGGCTATCATGGGCAGGGTTTCGGCCTACACCGGAAAGGCAGTCACCTTCGATGAAATGATGAACTCGGACATGAAATTAGGCCCTGAAACCTTCATTATGGGCAACATCGGATACATTGCAAAAGCAACAGTGCCGGTTCCGGGAACTTACGAAAAAGCATAAAAATAATTTACAGGGAGAAACGGCTAAAAATGGTTTCTCCTGTTTTAACTTTCCTGCAAAGGAATTAATCAATCAATCCGGACAAAAACCATTCGGAAGTCAACTGACGGAAGAATGGTTTTTTATTTTACCATCTCCAAAAATCAGCATTATTTATGCTGTTGCTCACTGATTATCATATAAAAATGTACTTTTGTAACCTTCAAATTGAAAATAAAAAAAGCATCAAAAATATGCAATTGACTATGAAACGGACAAAAATTAAAGACATTCTGCAAAAAGGAAAAGCAAATGAAACTGTTGTTGCAAAAGGTTGGGTACGAACAAAAAGAGGAAGTAAAAATGTATATTTTATTGCGTTAAACGATGGTTCCACCATTCACAATCTTCAGGTTGTAGTAAATGTAAATAATTTTGACGAATCAATGCTTCGCGAAATCAACACAGGGGCAGCGCTCTCAATAACCGGGAAATTAGCAGAATCGGCCGGAAGCGGACAAAATATTGAACTCATTGCCGAAGTGGTTGAACTACTTGGCGCTGCTGATCCTGACAAATTTCCGATTCAACCTAAAAGGCACTCGCTCGAATTTTTGCGCGAAAATGCTCATTTGCGTTTCCGTACAAGTACATTCAGCGCCATTTTCAGAATAAGGCATGCCATGGCTTTTGCCATTCATAAATATTTTAACGAAAAAGGGTTTAATTACCTGCACACTCCAATTATTACTGCCAGCGATGCCGAAGGCGCCGGCCAGATGTTCAGGGTTAGCACTCTCGACCCCAAAAACCCGCCGTTAACCGAAAGTGGTGAAATTGATTACAGCCAGGACTTTTTTGGAAAACCAACCAATTTAACGGTTTCGGGGCAGTTGGAAGGCGAACTGGGAGCTATGGCGCTTGGCGAGATTTATACTTTCGGGCCTACTTTCAGGGCCGAAAACTCGAATACAACGCGCCATTTAGCCGAGTTTTGGATGATTGAACCCGAAATGGCCTTCTACAACTTGAAAGACAACATGGATTTGGCTGAAGAGTTTTTGAAATCGCTGATTCAGTACGCGCTGGATAATTGCATGGACGACCTTCAGTTTCTGGCTAACCGTCTTCAGCAGGAAGAAAAAGACAAGCCTGCCGACCAGCGTTCGATGGATTTAATTGAAAAACTGAAATTCGTTCTCGAAAACGATTTTATCAGAATTACCTACACCGAAGCAATTGAAATACTGAAAAATTCAACCCCTTACAAGAAAAAGAAATTTCAGTTTCCGGTGGAATGGGGTGTTGATTTACAGAGCGAACACGAACGTTACCTGGTTGAAAAACATTTTAAATGCCCCGTAATTCTTATCAACTATCCGAAAAAAATAAAAGCGTTTTACATGAAACAAAACGACGATGGTAAAACCGTTGGCGCCATGGATGTTTTGTTCCCTCAAATTGGCGAAATCATTGGCGGTTCGCAGCGCGAAGAAAGTCTTAAAAAGCTGGAAACCCGAATGCGCGAAATGAATATTCCGGTTGAAGAAATGTGGTGGTACCTTGATACCCGTCGCTTTGGATCGGTAGTCCACAGTGGTTTCGGTCTTGGTTTTGAAAGGTTTATATTGTTTGTGACAGGAATGGGAAATATCCGTGACGTGATTCCTTTCGCCCGCACCCCAAAAAATGCCGAGTTCTAAAAAACATTAAAATTTACTTTGCAAAAAAATAGTAAATTTACGGGGTAAACGTTTGGGATATGAAGCAAAATCTTTCATTACAGCAAAAACTGCTTCAGAAGCTTTCGCCGCAGCAAATTCAGGTGATAAAGCTTCTGGAAATCCCGACTTTGCTACTCGAACAACGCATTAAAAAAGAACTTGAGGAAAACCCCGTGCTTGAACTCGAACAGGACGGGCAGGAGACTGAAGAAGATAATGAAATCCGCGATGATGAAGTTCCGGATACCGATATTGACAAAGATGAATTTACATTCGATGATTATTACGATGAAGATGAAGATATTCCAGCGTACAAATTAAATGTCAACAATTATTCAAAAGACGATATATACGTCGATATTCCATTTTCAGTAGGTACATCTTTCCATGAGTTTTTATACGAACAACTGGGAATGGTAAAACTTACCGAGGAACAAAGCCAGTTGGCAGAATATGTAATCGGCAATATTGACGATGACGGTTATTTACGACGCGATTTATCGGCCATTAGCGACGACCTGGCTTTTAACCTGAATATGGAAGTGTCCGAAGATGAATTATACAAAATCTTGAAGGTAATCCAGGAATTCGATCCGCCGGGGGTTGGCGCCCGCGATTTGCGTGAGTGCCTTTTATTACAGCTCAGTAAAAAACATGGAGACATTCAAATTACTGCACACAAGATCTTGTACGATTTTTTTGAGGAATTCACCAAAAAACATTATTCAAAAATTCAAATTAAACTGGATCTTTCTGATAAAGATTTAAAAGATGCCATCGACCTCATTCTAAAACTAAACCCAAAACCGGGAAGTTCGTACAGCAATCCGTTAAACAAATCGAACCAGCACATTGTCCCCGATTTTATATTGGAAAATATTGACGGAGAACTGATACTTTCGTTAAACCAGCGAAATGTGCCCGATTTAAAAATAAACGACACTTATCTTGAAATGCTCCGGGCTTTGGGCCAAAATCATAAAGAAAAAAACAAAAAAGAGGCCTTGCAATTTGTAAAGGAAAAACTCGATTCGGCCAAATGGTTTATCGATGCGCTGCAACAACGGCAAACAACTTTGCTGATTACCATGTCGGAGATAATTAATTTACAGCACGAATATTTTCAGAATGGCGATGAAACAAAATTACGCCCGATGATTTTAAAAGATATTGCCGAGCGCACCAACCTCGATATTTCCACTATTTCGCGGGTTTCGAACAGCAAATACATTCAAACCCATTTTGGCATTTACCCGCTGAAATATTTTTTCTCCGAAGGACTTCAAAAAGATGACGGAGAAGAGGTTTCGACTCGGGAAATTAAAAAGATATTGCAGGATTGCATTGATAACGAAGACAAAAGTAAACCTTTAACCGACGATAAACTGGCGCTCATATTAAAGAAAAAAACCTACAACATTGCCCGCCGTACTGTTGCCAAATACCGTGAACAACTGGGAATTCCGGTTGCACGATTGCGAAAGGAACTGTAATATGCCCGAAAAACTTGCAAAAATCGTTTCCGTACTTTTCCATCCGGTGCTTTTACCAACGTTGGGTTTTGTTTTGATATTTACCTCCGGCTTTTATGATTCGATGCTTACCATAGAAGCCAAACAATTTATTTTACTCGTTGTATTTTTTAGCACCGCAACCCTTCCAATGCTGGCCATTGCAATACTTGCATTAAACTCAAAATTCGATTTTTTAATGCCCGACAGCCGCGACCGGATAGTGCCTCTTTTATTTGCCTCGGTTTTTTATTATGTTGGATTTATTTTGCTAAGCCGAATTCATTTTATCCCGATGTTTAAATTATTTATGATTGCCTCGGTTCTTTTAATAGTTGCACTGCTGCTGATTTCCTTTAAATGGAATATCAGCTTACATGCTGCAGCGGCAGGAGCTGTAACTGCAACTTTATTTGCTTTGTCGTTTCGCGTTGGGGTGAATACGATAAACGCAATTGTGGCACCAGTTATTGTTTCGGGACTGGTTGGCACTGCCCGGTTGGCGCTAAATAAAAATAACCTGTTGCAAGTGGCATCAGGTTATAGTTTGGGATTTATTATTTTATATCCCGTAATTTATTTTCTCTGAAAAATTACTCAACAAATTTGTATCCGATTCCCTTAAGGGTTTTAATGTGGTCGTTGCCAATTTTTTCGCGTAACTTCCGGATATGAACATCGATGGTTCGATCTCCGACAACTACATTTTCACCCCAAACCGAATGGTAAATTTCTTCGCGGGTAAAAACTTTTCCCTGTTTTGAAACCAGTAGGGACAATAGTTCAAACTCTTTTCTTGGAAGAACCATTTCAATATTGTTAATTCGAATGAGGTAGCGCTCTTTATCGATAACCAAATTACCAACATTCACTGTATTTTCGTTTACCGGAACTGTTGAAATTATAGGTTCCCCGGTACGTTTCAGCAAAGCTTTTACGCGGCTGACCAAAACTTTTGGCCTCACCGGTTTCGTAATATAATCGTCGGCGCCTGCTTCAAAACCTGCAATCTGCGAATAATCTTCACCCCGGGCAGTTAAGAAGGCAATTACAGTATTGTCGAGCGCCGGAATTTTGCGCATTTCCTCGCAGGCTGCTATTCCATCCATCTCGGGCATCATTACATCAAGAATAACGAGATTCGGAATATTTTTTTCGGCAGATTTTACCGCTTCAATCCCATTTTTTGCGGTAAAAACCTTGTAGCCTTCTTTTTGAAGATTGTAACTTATAAATTCAAGAATATCTTCCTCATCGTCAACCAGCAAAATTTTTAAAATCGAATCATCCATAATCGTAGTTTTTAAATGGAATACAAATATATCAGCTATTTGTTAAAGAGTTATTAAAATAAACTGACTTTAAAATTAAACAAACGTACGCACTTATTTGGCTTTTTCAAGCGTAAATGTAAAAGTAGTCCCTTCGTTTAACACACTTTGCACATTAATCGATTGGTTGTGCGCTTCAATAATGTGTTTCACAATTGAGAGCCCCAGCCCGGTTCCGCCCTGCTCGCGCGATCTGGATTTATCGATCCGGTAAAACCGCTCAAAAACTCTGGGCAAATCTTTTTTGTCCATTCCAATTCCGTTATCCGAAACTTCAACCATAATTTTATCATCAAAATCGTAAAAGCCAACTTTTACAAAGCCGTTCTTTTTCCCGTATTTAATAGCATTAACAACCAGGTTGGTCATCACCTCGATGATGCGTTTCCTGTCGGCCTTTACCATTAAAGGTTTATCGGGCTTGTCGGTAATGGTGAGCCATATTTTACGCTCTTTTGAAAGCCGCTGTTCCATTTCAATAACATCTTCAACAATTTTTACCATATCAAAAATGCTGAACTGGGGCTTTAATTCACCTGTTTCCAGTTTATTAATCGATTCCAGGTCTTCCACAATCGAAATCATCCTGTCGATGCTTTTTTCAGTTCGGGTCAGGTACAGTTTATTTATCGTTGGGTCTTCCAATCCGCCTTCGAGAAGTGTCAGGATATAGCCCTGAATATTGAATATCGGGGTTTTCAGTTCGTGCGAAACATTGCCAACAAAATCTTTTCGGTAACGCTCCAGTTCTTTTAGTCGTTCAATTTCCTGACGCTGGTTTTGTGCCCAGTTTTCTACATCCTGCTCCACTTCGGAAAGTTCGATAAACCCAGGTGCAAATTTTAACTTTTCCTCTTTTTGTTTTCGGGGAACAAAATCGATTATTTTATAAATAGGACGAATTTTTTCGAGTATAAATTGGTGAATTGCAAACTGAATAATGTAAAACGCGATGAGGAAAAATAGGATAAGCCCAATTACCATAAATAGAAAAGAAAACCCGGTAATCATTGAATAATACCAGCCCAAACCAACAATTGCGGTTAAAATTAAGGCAAGAAAAACAACTACCTGGCGTGAAGTAAGTTTATTCATTATTATCTTTGTTTGCGCCACAAAGTTAGAAAATAAATGTTAAACATTGATTAACAGTAATTTCACCCATTGTTAATGTTTTTTTAATGTTAATAACAAGTTTTAATAATTACTTAACATCTATATTTGTCGCTCTAAATTTAATGAACCGAAGTAATGGAAAATTTTTACATTATTATAGTAGTTGTTCTTTTCGCGTTAGCAATTTCCGATTTGGTTGTTGGTGTAGCTAACGATGCGGTTAACTTTCTGAATTCGGCTGTAGGTTCTAAAGCAGCCCCAAAGTGGATCATCTTTTTAATGGCTGCTTTGGGGGTTTTAATTGGAGCTGCATTTTCCAACGGAATGATGGAAGTTGCCAGAAAAGGGATTTTTCACCCCGATATGTTTTTCTTTTCCGAAATCATGATCATTTTTCTGGCAGTAATGATTACCGATGTAATTATGTTGGATACTTTTAATGCCCTCGGAATGCCAACTTCCACAACTGTTTCAATTGTTTTTGAATTGTTGGGGGCAGCGGTTGCCGTTGCAATTGTTAAAATTAAATTAGCAGGGGGTTCAGCATTACTCGAACTTTCACAATACATAAACTCCGATAAGGCACTGGCCATTATTACAGGTATTTTGGTTTCGGTGGTTATTGCTTTTACCGTTGGCGCATTTGTGCAATACATTGCCCGCCTAATATTTTCGTTTAATTATCGCGGGCCAATGAAATACTTTGGTGCAATGTACGGTGGCCTGGCAATTACAGCTATTACATATTTTATGATTGTAAAGGGAATCAGCGATTCTGCTTTTGCTGAGATAATAGTAACCGGCGATGAACCCTTAAGCAATTGGGTAAATCACAATACCGCCAAAGTATTGCTGTACAGTTTTATTGGTTGGGCAATTGTTATGCAAATCTTAAACTGGCTGTTTAAGGTTAAGATTTTAAAAGTTGTTGTTTTGGTTGGGACATTTGCGCTGGCCATGGCTTTTGCCGGAAACGACCTGGTGAACTTTATAGGGGTTCCACTTGCCGGTTTTAATTCTTTTCAAGCATGGATTGGGGCGGGAGCTACTGATCCTGACAGCTTTTCGATGGGAATGTTGTCGGGCAAAGTCGATACTCCCGGATACATGCTGTTAATTGCAGGATTGGTGATGATTATAACGCTTATTTTTTCGAAAAAGGCACACAATGTTGTTGCAACATCTGTTGATCTTTCCCGGCAACAGGAAGGAACCGAAAAATTTGATTCATCGATGCTTGCAAGGGTAATTGTGAGATCAACCACCCGTTTTAATAAAAAATTAAAAAAGATTATTCCCAATCCACTGCTTCAAACCATTAATTCGAGGTTTCAACCTTCTAATTATATGCTGAATGAGCCGGAACCACCTGCATTCGACAAAATTCGCGCCTCGGTAAACCTTGTTGTTGCCAGTATTTTAATCGCTCTTGGAACATCGCTGAAACTGCCCCTTTCAACTACTTATGTAACCTTCATGGTAGCCATGGGAACTTCTCTTTCCGACAGGGCCTGGGACCGCGATAGTGCTGTTTTTCGTATTTCGGGGGTAATGGCAGTTATTGGCGGTTGGTTTCTCACGGCTTTAATCGCTTTTACAGGGGCGGCAATAATAGCCCTTATAATTTCTTTGGGTGGAAAACTGATGATTTTTGTATTTATTGCAGTTGCTGTTTTTATGGTATTAAGAACACATCTCTTGTTTAAATCGCGGAATAAAAACTCATTGGCTGAACAAGAAGATTCAATTGAAGAAAAAGACCCGTGCGAAGTAATCATTACCAAGAGTTCGAAGCAGGTTGTTAAGGCAATTGTTTCTTCGAATTATATTTTTTCGTTAGGAATTGAAGGATTCTTAAACGAAGACCGAAATAAACTGAAACTGGCAGAAAAGGCAAGCGCCGATTTCTCCCGGAGGTCAAAAAGAAATAAGGAAAAAGTATATTCAACCGTGGAGGCTTTAACAAGCGGAAAAGTTGATACATCCCACTTTTATGTGCAGGTAATGAATTACAAGCGCGAAATGGCCCATGCTGCGCATTTTATTATCGACCCGATTATTAAATATTCCGATAACAATCACAAACCATTTATTGGCGAACAAAATGCCGAGCTACTGAAGTTGGCGGTGCAGATTGATAACTTTTTTAATTTTACGCTTCACACGGTAAAAGAAAATAAATTCGAAAATATTGAAACATTGATTGCCGACAGGGAAAATATATTTGATGTACTTTCAAAATTGGAAAAAAACCAGATTAAACGCATCAAAAACAAAGAGGTAAACACGCGTAACTCTTTGCTTTATTTCAAAATAATTTCGGAAACGAAAAATTTGCTTTTAAATACGGTTAATGTAATAAAATCACAGCGCGACTTTTATATCAATACACGTGCTGCCCTTCAGTAAATTAATTCGATGAACAACATTAAAACCACTAATTTATTACTGTTGATAATTGTTATTCCGCTGGTATTTTACATTTTAAAAATACTGTCGTTTATTTTCATTCCCTTAGTTCTGTCGATGTTTATTGCGATCATGTTTTTGCCATTTATGCGCTGGATGAAAAAATATCACATCCCAAAATTTTTAAGGATCCTGATAGTAATTTTTATCATAGTAGGTATCATCGTCTTTGGAGGCGAAGTGGTGGAATTAATGAGCAAACAAATACTTTCAGCCGATAGCGGACTACTGAAAAATGCACAGGAAAAACTTACAAACCTGATAGTTTCGGTAGAAAATATTTTTGGCATACATAGAGTTGAAGGTGGAAATGTAATTTTACATTATCTGAAAAAAAGCAACAAATTCAGCAATTTTGGTTCAACCATCGATTTTATTGGCGACACGCTTTCCATGTCGTTGATGACGTTTTTTTTTGTTGTTCTTTTATTGGCCGAATCCATCAATTTTCAAAAACTGATGAACCAAACCATTTTGAAACGCGAATATTCATCGGTTAAAGTTTTTATGAAAATTGAAAACGATTTGATTAAATTCATCATCGTCAAATTCTTTATCAGTCTTTTTACAGGTATGGGAATTGCTTTGGCGTGTTTTATTTTTGGTATCGATTTCCCGGTTTTATGGGGTTTAATCGCTTTTCTGTTGAACTTTGTTCAAATGGTGGGTTCAGTTGTTTCAGTTGTTATCACGGCATTGTTTGCACTTGTTGAACTTGATGCCACTGTTACCTGGCTTCTTCTTGTTTTGGTTTTAACAGGAGTTCAGGTTTTATTTGGAAGTGTTATTGAGCCCATTTTTATGGGCAAATCATTCTCCATCAACGTAGTTACCATTTTAATTATGCTTTTATTTTGGGGTTTTCTGTGGGGAGTGCCAGGATTAATACTGGCAGTGCCAATCACTGTTTTTCTGAAAATAATTTTTGAACAATACTCAAGTACAAGGGTGATTGCAACATTAATGGCCGGGCCTGATAAACAAATCACAATTCCCCGGAAAATTAAATCCAAAATTGGCAGTTAAGTTTAAATTTGCGCCAAAATCCAGTATAAATGAAAATAGCAATTGATATTGCAATTATAATCGTCACTATTTTTTTAATCGCTAAAGGCGCTGACTGGCTTGTTGATTCATCGGTACGGATTGCCCGAAAGTTTAACATTTCAGAACTGGTAATTGGACTCACGGTAATTGCCATTGGCACATCGGCGCCCGAATTTGCAGTAACCATAACAGCCGCTGTTCGAAATATGGGCGATATTTCGGTTGGAAATATTGTTGGCTCAAACATATTTAATCTCGGTCTTATTTTAGGCGGAACAGCTATTTTTAGAAGTTTGAAGACAAACAAAAAATTGGTTTACCGCGATGGTGCATTTTTATTGGGTGGTACAATTGCATTAACCTTGTTCTTGTGGGATTCGAAACTTAGTTTTACCGAAGGCGCAATATTATTTATAACGCTGCTTGTTTATCTGGGTTTTTTGTATTGGAAAAAAGACCCCGTAAATTCAGAGGAAGCTGAAAGTGCTGAACCTTTCAAAAAATACGACCCTTTACTTTTAGTTTTTAGTATGGCGCTCATCGTGGTTAGTTCTCATTTTCTGGTGGAATCGGCCTCCGGTTTGGCAGCGATATTTGGAATTTCGAATTGGGTAATTGGGGCCACAATAGTGGCTGCCGGAACATCGGCGCCCGAATTTGCAACGGCATTGGTGGCTGCTTACAAAGGGCATTATGGTATGTCGGTCGGGAACCTGATTGGCAGCGAT
>Ga0100400_1002140_pt1 | contig 13837 bp, 7 predicted proteins | sample CryGeymeta201524_FD_80420 | JGI IMG/M metagenome (GOLD analysis project Ga0100400, IMG submission 80420) | Groundwater microbial communities from Crystal Geyser aquifers in Utah, USA - Crystal Geyser metaG 2015-24 | ecosystem: Environmental > Aquatic > Deep subsurface > Groundwater | place: USA... | reverse complement strand
TTGTGCCGTGAGCGGCGCCCGCGGCAGCACGGATCCAGTAAGGACATCCTCGAGCTCTTCGGACGGGGCCCGATCGAGGGTGATCCCCAAGAGGTGCCGTTCCCCCTCCTCACTCACCAGGCGCCTTTCTTCCGCTTCACGAAATATGGATTCCAGCAGTGTCCTGCGGGCGTTTTCCGTATCCGTGGCGTGGTCAAGCTGTCGTTCCAGATCGTGAAGCGCTTCGGCACGAACGACGCCGGACTTCTCAACGAAATCCATCATTGCGCGGACGTGAGTTGCATCCCACGACTCCAATTCGCCCGTGGCATTGTTGACCCACGCTGCGAGATTCAGATGGGGAGCGAGGCGGCGCCGGGACTCCTCGACGATTCGGTTCACCACCGTTTCTTGCGCTGGGAGTTCGCCAATGAGTTGGGAAAGGTCCGACATCGCTGCTGGTTCAAGCAGGTCGCGGCGTTCAAGTTCCTCCAGGGCATCGACCAGTTTGCCGACATGGTGCGCGCGGGGAGTGCCGGGGGCTGCGAGGTAGCAGTCCACAAGGTAGTCCAGCGCCTCCTCAATACAGCCGTTATCCTGAAATATCTGATAGAGGGCATCAATGGCGATGCGGTTGTCGGAGGTGTGCTGATCGATGAGCTTCTTGACTTCCTGATCGGTGACGGCCGGATGCTCGCGGTTGATCAATTTCCGGGCAACCCCGTCACACAACTTCGCATAGTGTCGGCGCATCGCAGCGCGCTGGGTAAGCTCCACTTGTGCGGAGATGATGAGAGGGGTGCGCGCTTCGTCGATAAGGATGTTATCCACCTCGTCGACGATGGCATAGTTGAGCGGCCGCTGAACCAGTTGCCGCCTGGTGCTGGCCATGTTGTCGCGCAGGTAGTCAAATCCGACTTCGCTGTTGGTGATGTAGAGGACGTCCGAATTGTAGGCAGCCTTCCGCTCCGCCGAGGTGGAATCGTTGCGGATGAATGCCACCTTTAGTCCCAGAAACTCGTAGATTGGCCGCATCCAGTTGGCGTCGCGTTCAGCGAGGTAGTCGTTGACGGTGACCAGGTGAACGCCTCGACCGGTGAGAGCATTCAGGTAGACAGGCATCGTTGCCGTGAGGGTCTTGCCTTCGCCGGTTTTCATCTCGGCGATCTTGCCTTGGTGGAGCGCGACACCGCCAAGGCACTGTACATCAAAAGGACGCAACTGCACCGTTCTTGCAGCCACTTCGCGAACCAGCGCAAAGGCTTCCGGGAGCAATTCGTTAAGCGTGTCTTCCTCCGCGGCGCGGCGGGCCCGCAGGTACTCGTCGTCCGACTCCTCCGCCAGCCATTCATCCACGTGACGACTGGAATCAAAGCCTCGCTCGGTCAGCCGCTGCGCGACTTGTTCGGTCAGCCGCCGTTTGAGTTGCTCGGATCGCTGCTTCAGCTCATCGTCCGAAGATTGGGAGAAGTCGAAGGAATTGATCTCGCGGAGAATCGGTTGCAGTTTGCGGAGTTCCTTTTCGTTCTTGTCGAAGATCGCCTTGCCCAGCGCGACCATAGGGTTTTCACGATGGCCGCCATCCGCGCCATCGTCCGCGACCTGTGATTTCGCCTTGCGATGTTCTTCCTTCTTTCCGAGCAGAGACAACGGAGCATTCACCCGCCTTCAGGACTGATTACGTAGACACGTGCCGCTGAACGCTCTGAGGTGATTCCGGCGTCCAAGCACGTTGGGGATTATAGCACAGGGCGGGGGGGTTGTCATAACCCCTGAGTGATATCCACCATGAGTGCTGGATCGGGAGAACGGCGAGTTTTCCACACGGCAGCGAGGGGTAGGGCGCAAGCGCGAGGAAGAAATGTTTGCGCACCTGAGAGCGCCGTCTTCCCCGCATGGTTGTGCCCGGTGGTATAATGGGCGCGCTCTAAGTGCATCGCTCACGCGAGAGGAAGCTGTCACGGGACGGCGAATTTGTTCGTCGCGAAAATGCCGGTTGTTCCTGATTGGCGATTGACTGAGTCTGGAGGCGCAGCTATGGTTGGACGTGTGTTGGCCCGAAGTCTGGTGTTGGCGAGTGCCGTTCTGTCGGTCGGTGCGCGGGTGTGGGGTGATGAGCCGCCTACCGCAACCGCTGAGGTGCGTGAGCCTGCGGAGAGGCGCTTGACCGGGAAGGATCACGAGAATCACCGGTTCGTCAGCCAGGACGCAACGTTGAGTCTCGGACCAGTAAACTACATGATCCGGTACAACTCATGTGTTGACGACGCCCATGGGGAGAATGCGGCATTCCCCATGGAGGGCGGCTACATCGGGATGCCGGGACCCAGCTCCGCCAACTGGTATCACAGTGGGTTCCTGACGCTGAGCTTGAATGGGAAGAACCTCGGGTCCGTGCGTCCGTCGTGGATGGGGGTCGCTGAGAGCGGCACCCGGGCAGCCATCGACCTGGTGTGGAACCATCCAGTCGCACAAGTCCGCCTGCGTTTCATGGGCTTGCCCGGGGATCGAAAGCTGCTTGCGGAGTTTCTGCTCGAACCCAAGGAAGAGATCAAGGCTATCTCCATCGATGCCCGGTGCTATCCCAGCTATTTCACCTCGTGGAACAAGCGCGTGGGCGCGCGGCGGATACAGACGAACAGCCTGCGGGTGAAGGAAGGTGAGAACAAGCAATTAGAGCCGAAGGACGCGGCATGGTTGGTTTACTACGATGAGGTCTTCGACGTGGCCAAAGGTGAAGGAGAAGGCCCCTGCGCCATGCAACTTGACCCGGATCAGGTGGCCTCCGTGGGCGTGGTTTGCGGCGACTATTCCGTTGAAACTCGATGTCGGATCAAGCCGGAGACGCGGAAGATACGGATGGCCTTTTGGGATTTCAGCAAGCAGACGAACGCGATGGCCCTGGCCGAGGTAGCGCGCTCTTCGGGAAAGACATCATCTCAACTGCGCACTCTCGACTTCACCCCCCTCCGACTTGCCGGCTTTGATCCGGTAGGAGTGGAAAAGGAACTGACGGAGGCGCTGAAGTCGGACTCTGTGCGCAAGATGGTGGGCGCTCGCGCAGAAGAGATGCTTCGGGGGTTGAGGGCAATCAAGGGAACGATGCCGAGCGCGACGAGGAATCTGCCCATCGAGTCGGAGACGAAGCTGCTGCAATGGTGCGACAAGTACGAGCCGTTTCGCTGGGAACTGAAGTTGGCTCAGTTGCTGGACTTTTAGGGCTCGATTTGCGCGAAGTGGCGAGAGCCGTCGAGGAGAAATGGCGTGACGTGGAGATGTTCCGTTCGTTTGCGGATGATTGTGGCGACACTGAGCGCGTGTTCCCTCATGTGCGCAGGCAGCGCGCACGCGCAGGTGCAGTTTGATGAAACGTCGGATTCCCTGACTGTCGCAACCCGCAAACTGAAAATGGTAGTGCGGCTGGGAGCCGTCGTGGAACTCAGGGATTTTCGGACCGGGGAAGTCTTCTCAAGCGACGCGTCTCCGGAGATGTTGGCAGCATCCACGACAGGCATGAACCGGGGTCCTGAACCGGCGGCGCTTAAGTCGGGGAAGGTACAACAGGGGAAGCGCGTTCAGCGCAAAGTGATACCATCCTCAACGGTAACCTGCACTCAGGTCAGTCCGAAGGAAGCAACGCTGACCTACCGCGGTCTCTCCGACGGGCCACCCGATGATGAACTGCGGCTTTCCTTTCGGCTGGAGGCGAATGGTGAGATCGGCTTCCGCGTCGAGGCAGCGGTGCAGGATCCGCTGTTTACCGCGGGCGACGTGAGTCTCCCTTTTACTGGGTTGACGACGCAGGCCGTTATCCTCGGTAGCGGAGAGCGAGTGGCCCGCTCCGATGCGGCTTACGATGAACGCTGTATGCGCATCGCCAACAACCTCTACTCGCCCGCAGTTGGAGTTATTGAGGGCACGAAGGGCGTGATCGGAGTCTGGCCGGAACCGGAGGATTGGGCCTATGACGACCTGATGTTGAGGCACAAGCCGGAAGGGGACGAGTTGATCCCACAGGTGAGCCTTTCCTTTGACTCGATTGACTCCAGCACGGTGAAGGAACCGGGGGTGGCGCGCAGCTCGTGGTGGCGGTTGGCTTCGCTGCCCACCTGGTTGGATGTGGCCCGGCGGTATCGGGCAAACCTCGAAAAGCGAACAGGCGTAAAGCCATTGTGGGAGCACAACCCGGCATGGGTCCGCAATATCCATGCGGTGACCAAGGAGCGTCCCGGCGCCAGCGACGCCGCGAAGGCGGACGAATTCTACGCGAACCTTGCAAAGCAGATCGACGCGAAGAAGCTACTGCTGTTCTACTGGAACGGCAACTGCATCATCCTGTTCGGCGACCATCGCTACATGACCAGCTTCGGTTATCCAAAGCCGGAAGAGATTGACGCCCTCAAGAAGTATGGTTTTCACTGGATGGGTTATCACCCTTACGATCTTGTGATGTCGCCCAAGGGGAAGGATCTTCACATGCAAAAGAACCGTGAGCGCGGTTTTGGTATTCCCGATGATTACGTGTTCAAACCCGACTATGCGGGACCACCCAGCGCCGAAGCGTTCTACAACTACTTTCGACCTGTGTCCGCCGGATACTACCAGCCTCTGGAAGAGAGCACGGGTCTGTGGGTGCTTCACCCTGGCGCAAAGATCGTTCGCGATTACCTCGTCCGCAACTGGGGCAACTACTGCCGCACCCATCGCATGAGCGGTTCCTACATGGATACCCATGGGGCCGATCACAGCTCTCATTTCGCCCACAACGCGCCGGAAGATCGTCGTATCATGGAAGGTCGGGACTGGCGGAAGTCGGAAGAACTGGCCACGCGTGAGATGCTGCGGAAGAATCCCGAGCTTGCCCTGATGAGTGAGGTGCAGGGCGAGTGGACGACCATTCACACATTCTACACGTGGGAAGGGGAGAGTCATCTGACACATCCCACTCCGGTGAAGCTGAACCACCCAATGCGCGCCGCTCTGTGGGGGAGCTACACCTGGACGCGCTGGGACGACGTTGAGTCTCCCCAAGGCTTGGCATTGATGGCGGGTCTGCCACCTGTCAACCTGCGGGACGAATGGAGCATCGCCCGAGCGAAACTTTACACGGAAGAGGAGCTGTTCCACGACCTCCCCGCGACATGGGACCCGCAGGCTCTGGCGTATTTGCGCGGCAGGGACGGCAAGTGGTTCCAGTACCGCACCATGCCGTGGGGACAGGCGTATGTCGAAGTGAAAGGGAAGAATCTCGACGTTCGTTTGGGCCGGGTGATCAACCAGACAGGCTTTCCCCTCAACCGGCCTGCGCGCATTCAGGACTGGTGCGCCTATCGAGACGGCCGCCCGATTGGGCTGAGTCCGTCGACGACGTATGACTTCATTGCCGAAGCCCCGCGACCGACAGGGAAGGTTTGGCTGACGCAATTGCCGCCGGGCGTTTTCGTCCACGCGGTTCGTCACTCCGACCACCAGTCCACCATTGAGCTTGGGAGCACGGAGAAACCAACGGAGGGAAAGGTGACGGTCGCCTTTCACGAGAAGTGTCTGGGCGTGGCTGACGCGCTGAAGGAGTATCCCGGCCCCTTCGAAGCTGGGCAGACGTTGGACCTTACGACACCAACCCCCGGTGGAATCGTGTTCAAGTGGAAAGAGCCGAAACCAGTGGACGCGCGGTTCACCTTCGCCTTTCTGGGCCCGAACGGGCATACAAAGAAGAACGGTATCCCCTATCACTACTACACCGCAAACAGCGGCATTCAGAACACCACGTATGCGATCACCGACAAGGAGAAACCGCGGCGCGTCATCGTTCTCGGCACAGGTTTGCACCGTGCGTGGATGGAGCAGTGGGTCACACTGGCGCCCAACTCCGATGCGACGTTGTGTTTCGATGTGGGTTACCCGCTCGAGCAGCGCCAATATGGCAAGCCACCGTTCCCATTGGTCTGCACCATTCGCGTGAATGGCAACGAAGTCCATCGCGCAACAATTCAGGCGAAGAAGGAGTGGCAACCCCAGCGGATGTCGCTTGCGCAGTATGCGGGGCGCACCGTTTTGGTCTGTTTGTCGGCGGAGGAGTCGCCGAATGGCACAATTGCGCCGCATCACACCGACATCCCGATTCGTCTGGGTAACATCCGCATCATCAACAACCCGCTGCCAGAAGTGAATCCCAACGGCGCGGGTCTGCCGCGCCCGTCGCAGGTGATGCTGACAGAGGACTTCGAAGGCAAGGAGCTTGGTAAAGAGTGGACTGTCGAGATGTCTCCGGCGCATGGCAAGGATGGGAAGGTGGAGGTGGATGAAGGACGGCTCGCTCTCACAGGGCAACACTACAAGTACCTGTACATCTCTCGTCCTTTCCCTGCGGAGGCGGATAGCGTACAGGCGCTGTCCATGCCCGTGCCTACCGGTTGTGCCACCGGCTGGAATCCGGGCATCGGCTTGTGGTGGGGGGAGAAGCGCTGGGCATTCGCCAGTGTCGGCGGGCGGGGGTACATGGTGGACGTGGCAGGGGTTTTCCGCCGCGAACTTCCTCAGAACTCGATCGACACTCCCGTCTATCAGGAGAGGTTCTACGGGTGGATCAATATCAAGCTCGCGCCTGACAAATTGATCTTCCTCCACTCAACCGATGGCAAGAACTGGGTAGAAAAGGTGAACGTTCCACGCAAGGAGGGATATGAAGGACCGCCCACGCTGCTGCTGCTCGGCCGGGGAACCGGTGGGACAGAAGCCATCTTCAGGAACGACGAGCAGTGGCCAACGGGAGTGACCACCTGCTATCTGGACGAGCTCATCGTCGGGAAGGAATGACGGAGTCGCGGGGCGTGGAAGTCTGGAAGGGTGGAGGAATGAAAGCTGCGGCGCGAGCGCGCCGCGATGGTCAAGGCTGACGATTTCGCCATCCATCCGGTCCTCCACCTCTCCAACCTTCCATCCCTCCAAATCATATTAAGGAGACGCATAGGTGCATAACATCATTTCGTACAGAATCGGATACGCCGACCAACCGCAAATGCCGCTTGACCGCGTTGCTGCAGTGGGGATCACTCACCTCGAGCTGGTGATCCGACCCGAAGGGAAAAACGCTGCGGATATCAGGCAGTTGCTCGACCCGTATGGACTGAAAGTGGGTTCGGTTTCCACGCCTTGCCCCATCGCGGAGGACACGGTCTTCGATATTTTCGAGACGTACGCATCCCTGGCCGCGGAACTGGGTGCGGGAGTCCTTTTCACCAGTGTCCACGCGGGCGAGATGGAATTGACAGTGGCATACGACCGGTTGCGGCGTATCGGCGACATTGTGCAGCAACACGGTGTAGCCATAGCCATGGAGACTCACCCGGACCTCTGCGAGAATGGGGACAAGCAGGCAGCCGTCATGGCCGCCGTCAACCACCCCGCAGTGGGAGTCAACTTCGACACGGCAAACATCTACTATTACAACGAAGACATCGACACCGTAGTGGAACTGGCGAAGAGCAAGGAATACGTCAAGTCAGTGCACCTGAAGGACACCCCTGGCGGGTTCCATGACGCGAACTTCCCCGTCTTCGGCGAGGGAGTGGTCGATTTCAAGTCGGTGTTCGAGATCACGAACTCCATCGGGTTCCACGGTCCCTTCACCATGGAACTGGAAGGACCGAAGATGCACGCGGACCGCCCCGAGGAGATGGAGAAGCACGTCGTGGGGTGTCTGGAGCACCTGAGAGGACTGGGGCTGATGTCGTAGCGCAGCCCCCCGGAGCTACCGGTGGAAGAAGGCGAACAGAATGCCGATGAGCACGGCGAATTGACCGACCCAGAAAAGGAGCATCCATTTCATGTTCTCTGTTCGGTCCCGTCCCAGCTTCTCCATGAAGTCGATCCTGTCCCGTCCCAGCTTTTCCATGAGACCGCTCATGTCTCGTCCCAATTTCTCCATGAGGTCGCCCCGATCCCGTTCCATCTTCTCGATGAGCTCTGTTCGGTGGCGTTCCATCTTCTCGAATAGCTCAATTCGGTTTCTCTCGATTTTCTCGATAAGCTCAATGTGTCCCTGGTCCATTCGTTCCAGGAGTTCCATTCGGAGGTCCGATATTTCCTTGCGGACGCTGGAAATCTCCCGGACGAGGTGGGATTCGAACCGCTCCTCGCATATCTCAATGACATCGACTTTGAAGTCAATTTGCGAGGCGTTAATGAGATCCACCAACGCCTGCGCGCCGTCTGTTCCCAAGCGATCCTCTAATACCGGCGGTACGGTGATGACGCTCATAAGACACTCCCTGCCAGAGACGTTGGAACTGGTCGAAGTATATCAGGAAGGTTGCTGGATAGCAAATCAATCGTGGAGGTAGCACATGGTCCCGAACTCCAAACCCCTTGCGTTCGTGGTTGTTGCGGCATTGCTGGCCGGATGGGGACATCTTGCCGACGCTGCCCGCGTCCCTGCTGCCGAGTCTCCCGATCCCTTTCTCGTGATCCCATCCGCTCGCACAGCCCCGAAGATCGACGGCAAGCTGGACGCTGAAGAGTGGCAGTTCGCCGCGGCGGTGACCGGGTTCGAGGCGTACAACGCTGGGATCGGGATGCGGGCCGAGCAGGTCATCGTGTACGCTTCTCGCGACGAGAAGAACCTGTACGTGGCGATGGACTCGGTAGAGTCCAACACCAACCGCGTTGTTGCCGCCTGCGTGCGGAACGATTACCTCCGAATCATCGGCGACGACTGCCTCGAATTGATGGTCGCTCCCGGCACCCAAGAAGACGCCAATCGCTTCGATTTCCCTACGTTCTACATCGCTGCCAACTCCATCGGCACACTGTGGGACGCGCGGTTCGTTCCCCTCTGCGCCGAAACGCACAATTCCTGGTCGAGCAACGCGGAGATCGCCCATCAGGTGGACGGCACCCGCTGGACGACCGAGATGCGCGTGCCGTTTGCATCCATCAGCAAGGAGCCTCCGAAGGATGGCCAGGTGTGGAGAATGAACTTCGACCGAACCTACTACGGCTACTTCTGGTCGGCGTGGAAGAAAGGCGCTCTCAACGATGCTCGCACCGGCGGCGATGCGATGTTCGACAGCCGCGCGCCCGCTGTGCGGCTGTTGTCCGTCAACTCGCTCATCAACGGCGCTTTTCAGATGGAGATGGAAATCGCCAACGGCACGACCTCGCCGCAGACCGTGAAGCTTGCTGCCCGGGTCGAAGGGGAAGACGACCTCGGTACCGGTCGTCTTCCGGTGGGAAAGGACGAGAAGGAAGTCACCGTGCCACCCGGAAAGGTGGAGTTGGTGATGCTCGGGAAGAAGGAGCGCCTTCGAGCATTCAATCAACTCTCCATCTCGGCAACCCAGGGTGAGAAGAGACTGCTAGCGATGGAGAGAACACTCTACCTCCCCGCGCCCCGGTTCGAGAAGAAACCCGCGCCGGAAGTGCAACTCGTGTACATCTTCCCGCGCTTTCTCGCTTCACAGGATCGCATAGCCGTTCTCGTCGACTACAGCGCGTGGGCCAAGAAGCTCGGCTACTCTGGGGATCCGCCCGTCGCTCACATTTGCGTGTGGCCGAAAGGGAAGGAATCGGAGAAGCCCGTTCTCGAAGGGACTCTTTCCGAATACGCGAACAACAAGGGAACCTGGCGCGCCTCCACCGAGAAACTCGCCGAAGGTGAGTACGTGGTCAATGTTTGCGTCACCGCCGGGAAGAGCGAGATCGCCAACTGGGACGACTGGTTCGAGAAGCGAGTCTTCGACTGGATGACAAGAAAGGCGGGGGTAGGGGAGGATGTTCCAAAGCCGTACACTCCGGTGGAAGTCGGCAACAATGAATTACGTGTGTGGGGACGTGCCTACCAATTCGCCCCATCGGGACTGCCAATTCAGCTAACCACACAGAAGCGCCCGTGGCTGTCCGCGCCCGTGGATTTGGTGGTTGAGGTAGGTGGGAAGAGCGCCAAAGTCGATGTGAAGAATCCTGTTTCCTTCAAACGCGTAGACCCGCGACAAACAAAAGGGCGGTCGCGCCTGCAGGCGGGGAACCTGCAGGTCGATCTCGAATCGACAACGGAATTCGACGGATTCACACTTTACCGACTGACTTACCAACCCGTAGAGGGAAGCGTCGATCTGTCACGCATGAGGATACGCGTGCCACTTCGGGCAGACCGCACGAAGTTCTACTCCGCCTCTGGCGACCCTCAAGGGGTTGAAATCCTCGGCGAGGTGTTCCCTGACAAGCAGGGAAAGATCCTCGACAGCCTCGAAAATCTCCGGTCGGTCTGCTGCTCTCCCACCTTCGCCACGTTGTTCTGGGTTGCCGACTACGAGACCAGCTTCTGCTACGCAGCCGACAATGACAAAGGATGGATTCTGCGTGACGACGCTCCCGCACTGGAAGTCATCCGTGAAGGCGACACGGTGAACCTGTGGCTGAATCTCGTTCACCGGAAGGTTGACCTGAAGGAGCCGCGAACACTGGAGTTTGCTCTCATGACCGGCCCAACGCGTCCGTTGCCGGAAGGATGGCGAGGGGTGCAGCAGGACGGCATCTTCAGCGATTGCCCAACCCCGTTGGTGCAGATTGGGGGCAGCGGCAACACGCTCGCCGGTGGGACCAACTTCATCCATCCCGGTCACACGCCGGAACAGATTCAGAAGTCCAAAGAGCTTATCCAGACTCAATTGGATCGCGGCTACAAGGCGGTGGTTGGCTACCATTACTGGGGGACCGTACCCAAGGGGTTTCCCGAAGCACGCGTGTTCCGCAGTGAGTGGGGGATCGACAAGGTGACATGGGAGTCCGCGAGGCACTTTGCCGACTGGGCGTGGAAGAGCAAGTTCTTTGGGGACAACAAGGAAAATTACACCATTGTGTACGTCCAGCCGGTTCCGAGCTACGTGGATTTCATCTCCCACGCTTACGACCTCGCGTTGCAGCACACCGCGCTGACCGGATTTTACGACGATACTGGATACCCGAAACCTGTTTTTGATCCGGAGTTGAATATTGGTTTCGTTCGGGAGGATGGAAGAGAGGTCTACTCCTCGGGCTTGTGGGTTTACCGCGACCGGTGGATGCGCGCGGCCTACCTCAACTACAAGCACAATCGCCCCAACTTCCTCGGTGACTCGCAGCACGTCGGCGCACACCACATGCCGGCATACCATTTCATCGGTCGCTGGGCGCCCTGCGAGAGAGGGTTCTATAACCCGTTTCCCGATCGGGACAACTTGGGATTCTACCAGTCGATGGGACGTTACGTCGCCGTCAACGCTGCGCGGCAGTTTGGGCAGGCGCCCAGCATGATCGGGATGTCGACCACTCAGTGGGAAGTCCCTCGCTCTAACCACGACACCCGCAGCATGATGATGCTTGCCTTGCTCAACGACCAGGATGTTGGCTCCTTTGGACACCGCGACATGCGCACGACGGTTCAGGTGCGCCACGCCCGGAACCTGTTCCGACCGTGGGAAAAGGATGTTGAGTTTACCGGCTACTGGGAAAGCGCGGAGTTCCTGAAGTGTGACACGCCCGGTGTTCTGGTCAGCCTGTACCGCTCACCACGCGGCGTCCTCTTCATGCTGGGAAATGTGGGCGAGACGGAGACCGAGGCGCAGGTGCAGCCTCAGTGGAAGAAGCTTGGTCTTGTCCCCTCTTCAGTGAAGATATGCGACGCTGAGACCGGGGGGGAGCCTGGGTTGCTCGAGGAGAAAGGATTTGCTGTCCTTGTCCCTCCGCATGATTTACGCATTGTGGTGGCAGGCGTGCTGGGCGCTTACGAAGTGAAAGCTGTGCCACTCGGGACGGACCTGCCAAAGCCGAAGGAAGTACTCACGCGACACTCCGAGTCGTTCGACACATCCGAACTGTGCTCGACCTGGCAGAAGGACCTGCACGAAGGCAACGCTGCAGCGGGAGCTTTCGAGGGCAGGCTATACGTGCAGGGCGCGTCTTACGGGTATTCGCACGTCCGGCGTGAGTTTGGTGAGGACAATGTGTCTGTTCAGTGCATGATCGCCCGCGCTCCCTCGGGAACCAATGACGAGTGGGGGGGCAGTCTCTTCCTGATATGGCCCAACGGCGAGTTTGTGCAGGCGACCCCCGGCACCAGTCAGGGGAAGTTCCTCTACATGGTCTCCGGTAGGCGGCGAGCCTGGGGGCAACCTATCGGACGTGAAGAGATTCCCGGACTGTACCCCAACCTCCCGAACTGGGTCAAAGTGACACTCAGGGCTGACAGGATTGATTGCTTTTCATCCAGGGATGGTAATACGTGGATCAAGGACGTAGAACTGCCTCGCGACGACAAGCTTGCAGGCGCCCCTCAGTTCCTCTTTCTCGGCAACGGCGGCCGCGGCGAAGCGCCCCACCTCGACAATGTCATGTCCCAGCACTTCAATCCCAATAACCCAGTGACGACGTTCTTCGATGATTTGGTGGTGGGGAGGGAGTAGACACATCGGGGTGCTGCTGCCTTGACGCCGTACGACTACCGTCCCAGACCGAAAAGAACGGGCGGAGGGACCGCCCGTCGCGTGACCTTGGCAGAGCAGTATTAAGGTGGCTTCCTGCACTTGGGTACAATCGTCACGTCAGCAATGACCGACAGTTCACGAGCCGATGATACAGGCCTCGTTCAGAAGGCAATAAATGGAGACCTCACAGCCCAGCCTTCGAGGCGCTGGTCGATCGTTACGAGAGGCGTGTCTACAACGTAGCGCTGCGAATGTTTCGCGCAACCCAGATGACGCCGAGGATGTTACCCAAGAGACCTTTCTGAGCGCTTTGGAGAACCGGAATGGATTCAGCGGGGAGTTCCGCTTTCACACCTGGCTGATGACCATCACCCTCTACAAAGGCGACGAGCCTTACGAACTCCCGCTGGAGTTTCGATCCCGTCTGCACGGCGATCTGCGGACGCGGTGGAAAGAAATTCACGCCGGGAAGAAGCTACTTACAATCGCAATCACCACTAAGAGTTCGATGAGGGTGAAACCTTTGCGAGTTGCCTGATCAGATTTCTTCTTAAACATGTAAACCTTCCCTCCTGATCGGGATTGTGCGGACATTATACCCATTACTCAGGGTTTCTAAACATCGGGATAGGGGTCGCCTCTGAACGGCGCGATGCCTTGAGCCCCGTGGCGACGATGTCTGCGGAAGGGAGTTCCTCCGGCATCCCGATTTTTCCCCCCCCCCCAAAAAATCCCTTGCGATTGCAGCGTTGCTTGATATTCGTCCCCCACTTCCTGTATAATCTACGCTATCTACGCAGTCGTCTTTGCAGCACCGTCGGCTATCTCATGTTCGTGAGGTGATGTCGGATGTTCTGTTGGAGTCGTTTCGTTGGGAAGCCCCGCCCCGCTTCCTGCCTGCTGCCGTGCGTTGCTCCACGCCTTCACCCACTCACCCGTTCACCCCTTCACCCATACACCCACACATCCATACTCATCCTCCTCTCCTGCTCCCTCGCCTTCGCCGCCACCGTGGATGATCTCTACAAGCAGGCGGCGGAGAAGGAAGCCGCGCGGGACTATGTCGCGGCGGTTGGTGTCTATCAGAGAGTGACCGACGACTACCCGGACGATGCCCGCGCGCCCAAGGCGATGGTTCGTGTGGGCGACCTGTATCTTCTCCTCAAGAAACCCGACGAGGCCATCAAGTCCTACCAGCTCGTCGCCGACTCCTACACCGACGTCCCCGAAGTCGGTCAGGCGCTGGTAGGCATCGCCAAGGTCTACCGGGATCAGGGGAATGGGGAGAAGCTGGAATCTACTGCATCCTTTCGTAAAGTCTTCGACATTAGACGCCGGATCGCTTCAGCGTCCGGTAGCCCACACAACTGACTACCGAGCGCCAAGAAAGGACATCT
>Ga0100400_1002138_pt1 | contig 13842 bp, 17 predicted proteins | sample CryGeymeta201524_FD_80420 | JGI IMG/M metagenome (GOLD analysis project Ga0100400, IMG submission 80420) | Groundwater microbial communities from Crystal Geyser aquifers in Utah, USA - Crystal Geyser metaG 2015-24 | ecosystem: Environmental > Aquatic > Deep subsurface > Groundwater | place: USA... | reverse complement strand
TTAATTTGTTGATATACAGATTAATCCTTTTTTCTTATGTCAACAATATGTCAACATTTATTGATTTTGCTCAAAATTTGCCCTTCTCGGGGTTGCTTTTTGATTGCTTAAAATGATTAATTTTGATTATCCTTTTATGTTGATAACAGGATTAAAAGTTCAAAAAAAAGAGGATTACCAATTGGCAGTCCTCTTTTTGATTTAAGAAATATTGTGGAATTTTGTGATTTTGCAGTTCAGTTTTTTGAGAACGTGTAACCTTTTTTCAATAGAAAATCAACTGATTACAAGCTCGGCAATAAACCTGGCAAAATCATCAATCTCTTGATTTACACTTGCTTTTTCAAGCGCTGCCATGTATTCATTTCGTTTTTCAACCGGAATCACGGTCCACGAAAATCCACCCGATGCCAGCATAACATTCATTAAAAAGCGGGCAATACGTCCGTTGCCATCCATGTACGGATGAATGTAAACAAATATAAAATGCCCAAGTACAGCGCGAACACCCGGGTTCGGTTCTTGTTTCAGCAGTTCAAAAAGTACAGGCATTGCATCGCGTACCGCTGTCTGGCTTGGTGGAACATGATTTGCACCTTTAATATACACCTGACTGTTTCGGTAACCAGCCAAATCAGTTGCCCTGATAATTCCAGCCGTAACACTGGGTGCAAATAATTCGCGGTACCAGGTTCCATGGTCAGCGTCTGCCACTTCTCCCGGATTTTTACCTGCCAAAACTTCCTGAATACTTTCTTTTACTTTCTGAAATGCCTGCCAGTAACCACGTGCTGCCATGGCATCTTTTTGACGGTTATCATATTCACTGTCAGTCGGATTCCATTTACCACTTCGCACCCGTTCTATTAATTCCGGAGTCACATTGTAACCTTCAATGGAAAGCGAATGATAAGCATCTGAAATATAGCCCTCTTCTATTCTTGCAAGAAATGCATGTTTATCGGCCGGCATGCCGGCTGAACCGGGAAAATACTTAATCACAGTTTCGCGCATCTGGCTCCACATCAGCCGGATTCGGGTTGCGTATGGAGATGATTCACGACCACCAAATAACAGGGTCATTTTCTCGGTAAACGGGTCGGTTTCCCGAATGTCATAACCTGCCGATTTCATGGCATTTACAATTTCGTCGGCAAACCGGTTATTTCCAATATTCCTGAATCCTCCGGCCAGACGACCTGCAACCACACTGTGTCCGCCATTCAGCAAAATGGTTAACAAATCGGATGGACTTTTAACCATCGAAAGGCATATTCTTGCATCGGTTGAATTATTAATAAAGAATTCGGGAGAGCAGGAAATAAGTCCGGCTGCCAAAGAATACAATTGATTTCCATCCATTTCAAATCGTTCGTTTTGAGGTGGAATATTTAGTTTTAAATCGAAGAAAGAGGTTCCGTGCAACAACTTTACAACATTGTTCTGAGCTTTTGGCGAACGCACCAAAAGTTGTTTGGGAACTGTCCGGTTTCCGCTGTGGAGCAGTAATGATTGCTCTGGCGAAAGGCACCAATCGTTTCCAAACCTGGATTCGAGATAAACAGAAACAAAATACCAGAAGGAAATATACCATGATGTTGTATCTCCTTCCTGTTCATCGGGTCGGGTTGAAATGTACCAGCCTTTTATCACTTCGCGAAGAAAACCGTTTGTTGTCAGACGCTCCTTATGTGTTCTGGATAAATCGTCTGCCCTAACAACTGCAATTCCACGTTCATTTTGCAGCTTTTGAAGCTGTTCCAGGGATTGTGCTAATTTTTCAGATGGCGCTACCATAATCTTATATTTAATATCAGAATTATCATTACTCTAATGCGTACCAAAATTAGTAAAATAAGTTGTATTATTTTTAGTATATTCTGCTGTATTATTTTTAGTATATAATGTTGCACTATTTTTAGTAGATAATGTTATTATCCTATTACAATCAAAATTAGAAATTGTAACAACTATAACCTCCTATGTTTACCCTTTCTTTTTACACTCAGTTTATGATAAGTTTCATTAGATTTACTCTTTTCCACCAACCTGTTCAAATCCCTCACCCATTGCGCAATGTGAAACTTATCAAGCACCTGACTATTCACCTGATTCTCTTTTCCTATTTGCACACTTTTATAAAACTTCGGCCCCTCCTTAAAATTCGACAGCCGGATTGGATACCGGATTGGATTTCCAATATCATCAGTCACCATAACAATAAGTCCCCGGCCCGATTTTCGGATTTCGACATTGAAAAGTTTCAGGGCTTTGTTATACATTTCTTTGGAAGTGATTTCCGGTATCTGGTTCAGGTGCCTGAACAGGTTTTCAAGGTTTTGTTTGATGTTCCGGCTGCGGTGCGGGGAGAAAACCTAAAATCCGAAATCTCTTTTTTTTCAGTTTGCGTTAACTTGTATTTCTGTTCCAGGTTTTTAATAAACTCCTGCATTTTTCGTTTTTCAAAGTTGTCTTTGATTTTTCGTCCGGTTTCTCGGTCAATCCGGGTAGAAACAATATGAAAAGCACCCTTTCCAAGTCTTTGTGTTTATAAACAAACCAGGGCTGGTTGCCATATCCCATATGTTCCATCATGTTACTGATTTCCTGCCTGATAATATTATCTCCCAATTTCAGGTAATCTTCTGCCGATGGATTAAAAGAAACATGGAAACATTTATTCTTTACCCGCGGATTCTGCTTTTCAATGTCAAGCAGGTTTTTGAGACGGTGTTTTTCATCGTACATAAACGGATTAGCCGGAAGGGTATTCCGGCTGTCGAAAAAAGTGGCCACTCCTTACCTTACCTTTTTTTCGTTGTACATAAACGCATTTTCGGTACTGGCAACCTGATGGATTTTTATAACCATTTCTATTGGGGCTCAATCTTATCGAGATATTGTTGTAAAACGGAAAAGCACGCCTTTAATTCCTGCAAAACCTGCCGGAAAACTTCCCTGTCTTCAGAAGTAAATTGATAAACAGGATGGGTATTCAGACGTTTGGAAACCTGGTTCAGGTTCACTCCGATTTTATTGAGTTCGTAATCCAACTTTTTTGTTGCTTCTGCAAACTCAGGGCTAACTTCAATTTTTGCAATCTCCCGGTGCTTTAAAATTCTTGCCCGGCAAAATGCACTCAATGTCAGATAGCCTTCCTTTTTGCTCCGTTTCATCAGTAATCCCTTCTCAATCCTGGTAAACCGTAACCTCACACTTTCGCTGAGCTTGTCCGTATCGTTAGTTTTGGGCCTCATTTTTCTCTTTAAGACATTTCGTGAGAATCAAACTTTTCATCACCGATGAAAAGCCCCTGCCGGGAGGCACAAGAGTTTTTGTAGGACAAAAACACATCTTGCATTCCCCCTCCGAACATATTCTCCTCTCTGTTTTTAACAAAGAAGCCCCTCTTAACCTCGCAGAAGTGGAGGAGAAAAGAAGCCTCAATTTTGTATTAATTTTGTTTTTTGTAGCTCAGCTCACTTTTTGCTTTGCCCCTTTTGATTTCTCGCTTTTCTGGTTCAACTCTTTTTCCATTTCCTGTTTGAACCCGGAAAAGTTGATGCTCCGGTTAGCTGCATCTACCTGCAGTGCTGCAGAAAACTTTTTCCCGCTGTTACCTGTCATTTTATCCAGTGTCACTTTTTCCCCATTTGCCAACTTATGCTTCTGCTCTTCTGACAAGGTTACTCCTTTAACCCAACTTGCGCAATAAACAACTCTTCAAAAAAAACATCATTTTTTATAGTATTGATTATTAGCAATATAGGCATTTTAGACAAAATATTTTCGAACAGATAAATTTACAATACATTGATTATCAATAGGTGATTTTTCAAAAATGCTTTGTAGTCCCCGAAAATGATTTGTATATTGATATTATATATTGTATGTTTGTTGCATGTTTATAAAAGCAATACCTAAAATTGACCGCAACACCGGCAAGTCGTACAACTACTACCGGCTTTGCGAAAGCTACCGCTTGGGCGACAAAGTCCGTCACCGCAGCATCCTGTCGCTGGGTAACCTGGCAGAACTATCAGACAATAAGGATTTTAAGTTTCTTGCTGACCGTATTGAGCAACTGTTGGGAGGCAATCAGCCGTTGTACTCAACGTCGCCTGTGGTAGAAGCACTGGCACACAGGTTCTATAACCAGATTATTGAAGGAAAGCTGGTTGACCGTGTGCCTGTGGTATCATCGCCTAAAAATTTTGAGACAGTTGACCTTGACAGTGTTGAGATTGAAAACGTCAGGGAAACAGGTAGCGAATGGATGTGTACACAGACGGCGAAAGAACTTGGCTTGCGGGGATATTTTGAAAGTGCCGGTTTTACGCCAGGTCAGTGCGATTTATCGCTGGCCCACATTATCAGCCGCGCGGTGCACCCAGCCTCGGAACATGCCACGGTTGACTGGCTGAGGGACAATTCGGCGTTGTGCGAACTGATGGGGATGGAAGCCCCATCGGTAAACCGCCACCAGCTTTATGCCACCAGCAGGTTGCTCTATAACCACAGGGACGGGCTGGAAAATTACCTTTCGCACAAGACCAGCGAACTTTTCGATCTTCAGGACAAAATTATCCTGTATGATTTGACCAACACCTATTTCGAGGGCCGCAAACTTCACAGCAACATGTCCATGTTTGGCAACAGCAAAAATATAAAATGCCCAAGTACAGCGCGAACTCCAGGGTTCGGTCCTTCTTTCAGCAGTTCAAAAAGTACAGGCATTGCATCGCGTACCGCTGTCTGGCTTGGTGGAACATGATTTGCACCTTTAATCTTTATGATCTTGAATTACTCCAGTCTGGTTTATTTTGCTCCAGGAATTCCAACAACGAACCTGACAAAGCCTGCAAATCAGCTTGTAACTGGCTGATTTCCTTTTCCAGTGTTTTTTTCCTGAGTAAAAGCTTTTCATTTTCCTGATTACTTTTAAGTTCCAAAAGTTCCTTTTCTTTTTCCCCTTCTTTCACCGTATTTTCTTTTTGAAGTCTGGCATGGGATTCCTAAGAAGTAAGTCGTTGCTTTTTCTCTGAAAGTTCGCGTTGATCATTTTTCAGTTTATCTTTTTCTTCTTTTAAGAAAGGAGTTTTCTGAATACTCTCAATGCTGAATTCAACTTCCCTGATTTTTCTCTCAATGGCTATTTTTTCCTTGCTTTGTTCGTCAATTTTACTGTTTAGGTCCAGAGAAAGCCTTTCTTTGTCCTGATAAAATGCTGTTGCTAAATAGGTTGAATCCTGCTGCAATTTTTCTTTTTCTTTGGCCAGCGACAATTCAAAATCCAAAATTTGCTGCCGGCATTGTGTTTCCAGCCGTTGTTTGTCTGTCTGATAACGAGTTTCAATATCTTGTTGATTGGCTGTGAGCAACGCCAGTTGAGACTGAATTTGAGACTGTTCACGATCATAATCTGGTTTTGCGGCAAGTTCCGTCAGCAGTTGATTAATGTTTTTTGAAGCATATTCTTTTTCCTTTTGGTTGGCTTTAAGAATATCCTGTTTCACTATGGACAATTTGTCCTGTACCCTGCGCTGATCTGTTGAAAATTCCAGATTAACCTTTTCGATTTTAATTTGCTGGTCGGCAAACTGCTGGTTTATAGCAATTTGCTCATCTTCAATGTGCGTTCTTTCTCTCTTGAATAATTAAATTCAGCTCCGATTTTCCATGCAAGTTCTTTTTTATTTTCTTCCATTTTCAATAGCCCATCAAAAATGGAAACAATATTTTGTGCCTTTTTTTCGTGAAGAAGATATTCTGAAACATCACGATAATCGTTACGTGCAGTTTCAATATGGTGTCTGTTTTTATCCAGATTTATCTCAAAAAGGTCATCGCTCAGCGAATTAATAATGGTTGTTTTGATAAATCCCTCATCAAGCGAGGAATTAAGAAAGACATTGGTGATGGTTCGCGGAATATTATGGTAGCTTGAGTTTTGCAGGATATTGAACCTATTCATGCTTTTATTTGCACCATAAATAATATCGCGGTATTCCGAAAAATTGTAAATCGGACGGCGAACCTTATATCCGTGTTTATTGGCACTTTCAATCACCTGATTCTCTGATCTGACTTGCAGTTTATCTACAAAAAGATCACGCTCATAAAGGCCGTCAACAAAGCGAAAACATAAACGATTTTGTTTCTTGTACAACCAGACACAAAAACTCCGGTTATCGTTTTATAAAACATAAATTACGACCCAAAATATCCCAGCGCGATTGACGGGAAGTTAATATTATGGATAACATCATTTAAATGATCCATACTCGAAATCGATTGTTCTTGTGTCGAGTAAATCGGAAGCACCAAGGGAAGTAATCTGTTTCAGGATAGTTATTTTGGCAAAATATTAAAAAGTCACTGTTTTATCAGCCCAAACCACCATATTCACGCAGTCAACCATGGTTGAAATCGGGCAGGAAGTGTCGTCTTCCAACTGGCGCGATTTCAGGCAGGTTCCGCAGGCCAGCAATTCTCCACCAATATTCAGAAAAGCTTTCAATTGTTCGTCAACATTGTATTTTTCGTGGGTCAGGCCCTCACATTCAACAGCTTCGCCCATTAAAAACACTTTGGTTTCGTGACCCAGTTTTTTTGAAGTTACAGCAAACCTGAAAGCATTCCATGCTTTTTCGTACTCTTTGGTTTCGAGAATAATTCCGATTTTCATTCTAACATTTTTAAAAAGTTAATACTATTTTATTTTTTCTAATACTAATTTATTTACAGTTTCCGAAATGATTTCCACAGCCCGGTCTATTTCTTCTTTTGTAGTGTATTTCCCCGTTGAAATGCGCACCGTTCCGGCGGCTGTTTTCCTGTCAGTTTGCATGGCTTTTAACACCGGCGATATTTCAACAGAATCGGCATGGCAGGCCGAACCGGCGGAAAACAGCACTTTATTACTTACGAGCGAGGCAAGCGTGTGCGCGTCCACTTTTTTAAAGGCGATACTCAGCGTGTTGGGCAGACAGTTATTCAGGTCGGCATTCAGTTGAATGGTTGTCCGGCATTTTTCTTTCAATCCATCGAGCAACCGCTGCCGCATTTCAAACAGGTGCCGGTTGTTGGTGCCCAGATTTTCTTTGGCCAGTTCACAGGCTTTGCCCAGTGCAACAATGTATGGCACATTCTCCGTTCCGGGGCGCAAACCGCGTTCCTGTCCGGCGCCAAAAATCAGGTTTTCAAGTTTTATTCCATCGCGAATATAAAGCGCACCGATTCCTTTGGGCGCATACAATTTATGCCCGGCAATGGAAAGCAAATCAACACCCAGCCCCGTTACACCGGTTTCAATTTTGCCAACCGACTGCGCCGCGTCGGTATGGAAAAGCACGCCATGTTTTTTGACAATTTCGCCAATTTCTTTTATGGGCTGAATGGTGCCCACTTCGTTGTTGGCATGCATAATGGTAATCAGTACAGAATCGGGGCGGACCGCTTTTTCAACATCCGCCGGGTTTACCTTCCCGAAGGAATCAACCGGAAGCCAGGTTATTTTGTAACCTTGTTTCTGCAAATATTTGCAAACCTCCGTTACTGCGGGATGTTCAACCTGTGATGTGATAATGTGTTTGCCTTTTTGCTGATTGGCAAAAACGGCCCCCCGGATGGCGTGATTGTTCGATTCGGTGCCGCCACTGGTAAAGATAATTTCTCCGGGCAACGCGCCGATAAGGTTTGCCACCTGTATCCGTGACTTTTCAATGGCTTCTTTATTATGCCTTCCCATGGCGTAACTGCTGGAAGGGTTTCCGAAATGTGCATGGATATAAGGCAACATCTCATCTACCACTTCCGGGGCGATGGGTGTGGTGGCGTTATAATCAAGATAAATTGGTCCGCTCATTTTATTTCGAATTTAAATTTCTATCACTGTTGGTATCAGGCTTGAGCCCAAAAACCGATATCAATTTTATTTTGTTATAGTTTGACAGGAATACCCATTAGTTTTCCACCGGCCTGAAGCAGGTTTTTATAAATTGTCTTTTTCACGCCAAACGGGCTTAACCACCACTTTTCAAAAAGGACTTTTCCAATATGCCATTTCTTGCCCACCCTTTTAAGCTGAACTTTCGGGTGAGGCTCCCCGAAAAAATCGCCATAAGCAAATCCGGCTAAATCTTCGCCGGCTTCGAGCATACAATATCCATCGGCGCAGAATATATCTCCGGCCTTTTCACCTTTTATTGTCTGAGCAATATTCTTCGCCACAACCTCGGCTTGCAAATGGGCAAAAACCCCCGCTTTGGGCAGCATCATTGGTTTATCGGGAACCCCATCTGCCGGGTAACGAGATGGAATTAATATCTCCGATAGCAAAAACTTTTTCATATTTTGTTTGGAGGGATGCTGCATCCACATCTATCCAGCCTTTTGCGTTTGACAAACCTGATTTCGTAACTACTTACGGCGCCTGATGCGGCGGAATAACTGCAAGTAAATCATATTCAAAAGATTCTTTTCCGTTAAAAAATAACTGCTTTGATTTGGTATCGATAGAATCAAGCTGCATTTTCGAATGAAACAGGATTTCTTTCATGTCGAGAATGCTTCTTCAGTGCTTCATGTAATTTTTCAGCTCCTTCATAAGTATAAAAGGTATGAATGCTGTCGTCCCAACCTGTAATTTTTTCTGGAGCCAAATCGTCTCCAAGCGCTATGACAAGAAAATCGTAATGGAATTCTTTTTCACCCGCTTTCACTTTCTGTTCAGCCGATAAAATTTTATTCACAGTGGCATTTACAACTTCAATATTTTTTTTCAAAAGTGATTTTAGGGGAACTTTAATTTGTCCTTTTTTTCGATCTCCCGTCATCAGCCATAAATACGAAGGGGCAAACGTGTGCTCTTTGTTCTTCTCGATCAGGATGATTTTGTGCTCACCGTTTAAACGGGTGCTCAGTTCATTGGCCGTTACGATACCGCCAACACCAACTCCAAGAATTACAATTGTTTTCATATTTCAGTTATTACTATTTGCTTTATGTAAGTTGGCAGTTGGCAAAAAGCGGTTGGCATGTGGTGCCAGTTATTTCCCCTTTGGTACATATTTTCCATTTTTTGCCAACTGCTTTTTTTGCCTTTACCAGTTTCTACACAAGTTGCCTCATTTTCCACTCAGGATAACCTTCATCCAATCTCCTGACTTTAAAACCGTTTTCGGAAAGTACCCGCACCGCTTCATCGGCCAAAACGCAGAACGGCCCGCGGCAGTATGCAATAATTTCCTGGTCTTTAGAAAAATCTTTCAGGCAGCACAATAGTTCTTTCATTGGCACGGAAACCGCCCCGGTAATGTGGTCGAATTCGTATTCTGCTGAAGGCCTCACGTCCATCAACAACACATTTTTATTGTGAATCATCGTTTCCAGTTCATCGAGGCTTACTGAGTTGAGCGCTTTATTGTCTTCGCGTTGCCGGTTCAGCGTTTTTTCCAGTTCGGCAATTTCGGTAACGGCATATTTTATAATGTGTTGGTAAAGCGCAAGAAATTCATTATTCACAAGGGAATAATAAACGTATTGTTTTTCTTTTCTCGACTTGACAATGTTGTTATTTTTCAGGACCTGCAAATGTTGCGAGGCATTGGCTACTGTCAGGTTGGTAGCTTCCACCACTCCTTCCACGCTTTTTTCGCCTTGCGAAAGCATCTCGATTATTTCCAACCGGGCAGGGTTGGCAAGGGCTTTCATCAGTTTGGACAGCCCTTCATACATGGCATCTTTAAATTCTCTGCCTTTCATTTTAGAGATTTTATTTCAGGCAAAGATAATTCTTTAATTCAATTATTCAAGAGATATATTGAATAATTGTTTAAGGATGAAAAATTCATAACTATTATAACAATTGATGAAGAATTATTTGGAAAAGTCAAATGAATTCATTTATCTTTGTATGTGAATATTCACTAACCTTCTTTAAAACGTTATAAAAATGGATTTAGAAATGTCAGACAGACAAAAACAAATTATAGAAGTTTCGCTTGAGTTGATTGCAGAAAGCGGGATTCAGGGGCTCACCATTAAAAACCTGGCTAAAAGAATTGGGTTCTCGGAGTCTGCCATTTACCGGCACTACGAAAATAAAATTCAGATTCTTGTGGCTATTTTAAATTATTTCAAAGAAAATACCGAACGCCTTTTTCTAACTGAGCTTAATTCCGAAGGTGATGCCATTTCAAAAATAAATCATCTGTTTTTAAATCAGTTTAAAATCTTCACCCACTCCCCGTCGTTGGTTGCCGTTATTTTTTCAGAAGAACTTTTTCGAAACGAGTCGATGCTTGTGGAAAGAGTGTCGGGAATTATGAATAACAGTTTTAATGTTCTGACTCAAATTATTAAATCCGGACAGGAAAATGGCGAACTCCGCAACGATGTTGAAGCCGAACATTTAGCAGTTGTTGTAATGGGTTCGCTCAGGTTGTTTGTGAAACAATGGCAAATGTCGAACTATTCATTCGACCTGGTAAAGAAGGGAAATGCACTATCAAACACCATAAAAACGTTGCTTGTACTATAAATCAAATAAATTAAAGAATATGAATATTAATAAGTTTTCAGAGAAACAGGTTGAGGCGGCCACTGGGTTGGTTGAAAGCCCAAAAGATATCGTGCATTGTATTTATAATCATTCAGCCCAGGTTGCAGGAATTGTGGTTGTAAAAGCGCCCCGGCCAGCAACGCAGTCGAAATTATTATAAAGGGAAATAATTAAAAAAGCTCACTACTTGAGGTGAGTTTTTTTTAGCAATATTACGTTAGTTAACATTAACTAACTTTCATATAGATTAATTTAAACAGTAATAGATTTTATTCAGAGATAAACGCATTTTCATACTAAAAATAACTTTTATGCACCATGATTAAAAAGAGGAACATAATGAAAAATAACCGCAAAATATGGTGGGGCGATTTACTCCTTAAGCGGAGATACGAAAGAACCGGATTTCCAAATAAAATAAGCAACACCAAAGTTAAAATCATTTTAGTTTTTTTTCTTAGCATTTACATTTTCACTTCCGTTTCAGCACAACCTGAGGAATTAGCTACTAAATATAGCATTCACACGTTAGGTGCAACTATTGGTGAGTTTGCTGTTACTCAAACAAACAATAACGGAAATATAAATATTAAAGCCATAACAGAAATAAAAGTTAATCTTCTTTTTTCCTTTCATATTAAATACGTTCAGAGTACGGTTTACAATCAGGGAATTCTGCAAAACGCGCATATTGAAATATTTAAAAACGGAAAATTAAATTCTACCACGTGGATAAAATACGAGAAGGGGTCATATCAGCTCATTGTTGATGGCAATACAACAATTATTAACGATTCAATTACTTATAGTGGTAGTTTATTATACTTCAATGAACCCATAGCGAAAAAAAGAATACTCAAAGAGAGGAATGCTGAAATGAGCCAAATAGCTCAGGAGGAAGAACATACATACATTATAAAAGACGAAAAAGAAAGGGTTCTTAACAGGTACTTCTACGAAGAAGGAATATTACAACATGCAACTATGCGACATGCTCTCGGAAATGTAGCGCTAATACGTGTAACCGGAAAATAATTAACAACATTGATGATTGAATTTTCGGAAATAGAAATTAGCTATTATATTCTGCCATTTGTAGGGTTAATGGTAGGTGTATTCGGTACTGTTTTGGGCGGTGGGGGTGGATTTCTATTCCTGCCCATTCTTACACTTTTGGCAGGATCCCCTGCACAAACTGCCGTAATTACCTCGTTAGTTGCCACCTTGCCCATTTGCATTGTAGGTTCACTGGGGCATTATCATAAAGGTAATATCGATTTTAAAACAGGATTGAAGTTTGCCCTTGCAGGAATAATTGGGGCTTTTGCTGGCGCTGGTATTACCGGTATGATTTCCGCCGACCTCCTTAAAATCAGTTTTGGGATTTATTCCATAGTTATAGCTCTAAGCATCGTTTTGACTATCCGGCGAAAAAGAGGTACGAAAAACAAAGGAACCGAATGGCAAGCATTAACTGTTTTCGCAAAAGATACACGAAGTACGTTTTTTGGGTTTCTCGCAGGAACAATTACCGGAACCTTCGGGACCAGTGGAACAGCGCCAGTTTTGGCTGGGTTGTTTTCGCTGCGCCTGCCGTTGAACCTGGTAATTGGCACTTCGTTGATGGTGGTTTTAAGCAACACCATTTTTGCGATTGGTGCGCACTTTCTTGTGGGGAAAATCGACCTCACTTTGGTCTGTTTCCTTACCGCGGGCTCAGTTATCGGTGCATTAATTGGTCCTAAACTCCTTTCGAAAATGAAATCAGAAAATTATGAATACAAAGGGAGGTATTTATATGCCATTGTGATGGTTGCACTTGGAGTTTTAATGATTGTGGGTTAGACAAAAGAAAGATGAGGTTAAAAATGATTACAACGATTTACTATATAATTTTGATTTATTTCGTGCTGGGCGGAGTTGGTTTCTATTTTATCAACCGAAAAAAAAGACCTGAAGTTGCCTCTAAAAGCAACCTTAAATTTATTACCTATTTTTTTGTTATCAACATCCTGTTTTTTAGCATAGTCATTAATCCGCTTGTATTTAGGTATTTATCGGTGTTAATAATTGGTGCAGGATTGATTGAATTGTTCTGTCTCTTCCAAAAAGCAGGTTACAAAAACTTTGGTTTTCATCTTCTTGCGCTAATTGTTTATGGCGTTCTTTCCATTGGTTTTTTGTTTTTTGGCAGATTGCAAAAAGAGTTAATCCTTTTTTCATTTATTGTAACCTCTATTTTCGACAGTTTCAGCCAGATTACAGGCCAACTTTTTGGGCGCAGACAACTGTTCAGGAAAACCAGCCCCAATAAAACCCTGGGTGGATTAATTGGTGGCGGATTAATTGCATTTACCAGCTCATACTTGCTTAGCAGCCTATATTTTGAGTTCAATTTGAAATTCATAATATTCACTTTTGGAGTGATTCTTTTCGCATTTGCAGGCGATTTGGCGGCTTCTTTCTATAAGCGGAAATACGGCGTAAAAGATTACAGCAAGCTAATTCCGGGGCATGGCGGTTTCCTGGATAGGTTCGACAGCTTAATTGCTGCGGGTGCCTGGGTTGCACTCAGTATGTATGTTTTAAACTATTAAAACAGAATGAAATGACTAATAGTATTGTACTCTCAATTGTATATTTGGTTGGAATCAGTCTTTTGTTGATTTTTAATGAATTGAATTATCGCCGTTTGAAAGTAAAAGGCGAGATAACACGAAAATTTGCCCATTTTACTGCAACACTTGCGGTGGTTCCGTTTCCCTATATTTTTCCTTCGCACTGGTACGTGCTAATTTTGGCGGGCGTATTTTTTGCAGTTCTTTTTATTACGCATCAGATAAAACAGTTAAAATCAATTCATGATATTGAACGTAAATCGATGGGGAGTTATTTACTGCCCTTGTCGATTTACATCACTTTCTTAATTTCCGATTTAAACGACAACATGTTTATCTTTATTCTGCCGATGCTGATACTTGCCATTAGCGACCCTGTGGCATCGATACTGGGGATTAACATCATAAATTACAATGGCAAGATTAAAATTTTCGGTCGCAAACTAGCAAAAACATATTTGGGCTCTGGCGCATTTCTGGTGTCCGGTTTTGTTATCAGCGTTATCGCGTTCTATTTCCATTTTAAAGTATTCGACTTAAATACACTTTGGCTGTCGTTAACTATTGCCATAACAGGAACACTTGCCGAATTGGTTAGCTGGCGCGGCTCCGACAACCTCACAATTCCTTTAAGTGTGGTATTGATTTTAATACTGTTTC